>Ga0074195_1000307_pt1 | contig 106761 bp, 97 predicted proteins | sample EPASupsiteHSE623_FD_64525 | JGI IMG/M metagenome (GOLD analysis project Ga0074195, IMG submission 64525) | Bioremediated contaminated groundwater from EPA Superfund site, New Mexico - Sample HSE6-23 | ecosystem: Environmental > Aquatic > Deep subsurface > Groundwater > Contaminated ... | reverse complement strand
TTTTATTAATTCTTTTGCTTTTGGAATTATTTTTAATAATTTTTCTATTTTATTTTTATCTAATTTCGATATTTGCAAATCTATTGATTTAATAAATTTTTGTCATCTTAGAGTTTTTTTCAATGTATTTTCAGCATCTTGTAGTTGTTTATCATTGTCTTCTAAATTTATTGTATCTAGTAAAGAGCTTGTATTTACACTTCAAGTTGATGAAGTTTTTATAGTTGTAGTGGTAGAAGAAACTCATCATCATCCACCTCCTCATCATCAACTTGTTGAGTTTTTTGTTGTTACTGTGAAAGTTGTAGTATATCATCATAGGCTTATAGTTGATATAATAGAATTTGAATATAAACTTGAAGAAGTTAATTTTATTGCAATTGTTGATCAACTATTAACTGTTCAAGAAGCTCATGAATCAACTCAATTTATCACTAAAGTTCAAACAGATGCAGTAATTCCTGTTGAAGTATTCATCCCTGTTATAATTAAAGTATTTGATTTATATTCAGTCTTTAAACTTGCTTCTGTTATAGAAGGAAATGTAAAATTATCAGGAGTTGAATCTGCAACAGTTGGTGATAAAATAGCAAATTCTGAAAATTTTGTTGTTTTAAAGTTACATTTTCAGTAAGATACTAAACAATCTGAGATATATGAAAATGTATTTTGATTGTCTTCACTATTATAAATCCTTAAGATTTTTCAATTATAACTTGTTCATACATACAGACTTACTTGAACTTGTCATCATGTAAAAATAAGTCAATCAGTATTTGATCAAATCTTATATGTCAATAAATCTTGTCTTGTATATCAACCATACTCTATAGTTCAATATGAATTAACTTTATGTGGAGCCTCTATAATACCATCCCAATTTCAAGAAGCTGATAGGATACTAAGATCTGATTTAGGAATATCTATAAAACTGTCTCAAGTATAATTATAGATTCTTATATTTCATGTTCAAGATAAATAAATTCATGTTCAAGTAGAATCTGTGACATTTATATTTCATGTAAAAGTCAAACTTCAAGTTTCATTTAATACTACATTTTTTGGAGTTTTTATACTTCATGTGTCAGTATAAATTGAATTGTATTCGTCATTTTTTGTATATCATTTATAATAATAAGTTGTTTCTTCTTGTGTATATGGAATAGTTATTGAATTGTTTTTTCCATAAGTTCAGGTTGATATATTTGTTAAATCTCATGTTCAATAAAGTAAGTATCAAGTTCAAGCTAAATCATTTTCAAAATCAAATTTTATTGTTTGTATTCCATACATATATGCATTGATTTTTGGTGCTTGTCATATATAAATCAAATTAATTCAAGTTGATATTTCGTTTCATGCTAAGTCAGTTGTATAGAAGTCTATATGATTAAGTCATCCTGTTAATGTAATTGTTTTAAAGAAGTATCAAGTAGAAGTTAATGGTGTATTTATTGAATTAATTTGTATTCATGTTCATATATTTGTATCTAATACAACTCAAGTTAATGTGATTGATGATGAATATATATATTGTCATGAAGAATAATTTATATTTGTTATAGTTGGGGTCAAAGTATCTAAAATAGTTGATGTTGTATAAATTTGACTATCGTTTCAATAAATATCAGTTAGTAGATAATTTATTGTTTTTTGTCAATCACTTCAAGTTAAAGTAACATTGATTTGTGAATTATTTATAATACTTCATGTTATAGAATCTGATAATCAAGTTCAAGTTAATAAATAAGTTCAAGTTTCACTTGATATTAAATTTAATTTAGTATTGTAATTATTTACATAAACTCAACTTGAAAAATTTATACTTCATGTTGGTCAGTTTATCTTTTTAAATGTAGTTCAAGTTGAATCGTCTGATTTATTTCATAATCAGTCAAAGATATTTAGAATTAAACTAATATTTCAATCATTTATTGTTGTAGTATTTATTCAAGAAAAACTAAATGATTCTCATTGTAAAAATCAAGAATAAGTTTTTGATAGATTAGATCAACTTAAAGTTAATTCAATCAAACTTCAGGAATCTATTAAATCTCATGATCAAGATATATAAAAATTTTGGTAATTTAATTTATTTATAAATGTAGGATAATATAGATTTGTTAATTTGTTTGGTCAAGTTATATCAAAGTTAAAATCTCATGAATTAAGAATTGCTCATGTGTTTCAATTTAATAATTCTTCATATATTGAAAATTTATATATTCAATCAGCTGGGATTATAAATCAAGTATAATATTTATTTTTTGTTGTTATAGTTGGAAATATAGTTCATGATTGGTCTGACATATTTAATATATATCCACTTAACGCTTCTTGTCACACATCATCACTCCATTCAAAGTATGGATTTCTTGTACTTGTAATAATTCAAGTTGAAAGTAGTTGAGTTTTTCAAGTATTTGTATAGCCTTTAAATCAACTTATATTTCATAAAGTCATCAGTGATAGTATAGATTTATATGAATTAATTCTTTTTCAAGTAGTTGTAGTTCAACTCATAGACAATACATCATCTCAATTCAACAATATAGCGTTTTTTATATCTAATCATGTTAAAGTTGGTTTATAACTCCATAATAATGATGTTAATCAAGCTACATATGGAGTAGCCATTGATGTTCAATTTTTATATTCATATGTGTTTAATTCTCAATTATCTTTTCAATCTATCTTTAATGAGTTATATATAAAACATCAATTATCTGTGTCACTTATATTATCTGTATGCCAAGTAAAACGAAATTTAAAATTTGATGATTTATAATTTTTTATTGGAATTGAAAAATTATTATAATATCATCAAGAAGTATAATATGGTAATTTTGATGATGTGTAATTATATTTTGCATAATCACTAAAAGATCATCAAGTAGAAAAAGATAATTTCAAATAATCTGTTGAATAATCATCTAGTCAAGAAAGACTTGATCAAGCATCACACCATAAAGAAAAATTAAGAGATGGTGCATTTACTGATGATATATCTACTTGTTTTTCTATATAACTTTCTGTTCAAGTTCAATATGGGTAATTTAAATCAGTCCGAAAATATCAATATCAGTTAATTCACCAATTAAAATTTATTCATCAAGTTGCTACTGATAATGTACTTCATGTTAAATTTTGATTAAAAATGTTTATTGTTCATAAAACTGATGAATATATAGATTTTCAAGGAGCTCAAATATCAACTGTTTCAATTCAGTAATTTGAAAAACTTGCTTTATTGTCTTGATTATCGGAAGCTGCAACTGATATAATATTTGTAATTCATGTAAATATATATCATCAAGAAATATATGTTCATGTAAGGGATAAATCTGAATCTGTATAATTTGTAGATTTAAATGCTGCTGGGAAAAATCTGTTTGATAAAATATCAGTATTATATCAATCATTTCAAGCTGCAGCAATAAATAATCATCCCGCATCTGTAAAAGATTGTATAGAATCATATAATAATTTATCTACTCAATATGTTCATCAGTTATATCAAAAAGAAGCATTTATGATTTTTGCTCAGTTTTCTTTTGCAAAATTTATTCATTTTATTATTTCAACTGTTGAAAAAGACTCTTCTCAAGTTTTTATTGCCATTATTTTTGAATTTGGATTAACTCAGATTCATCAAATTCAGTTATTCATCTGTCATGATATTATTCATGCAATATGAGTTCAATGACTTTCATATTCTCATTGGGGGTTTTTATCATTACTATAAAAATCATACCCATGTATACATCAACCCAAATAATTTCAATTTTCATCTTTACAATTTGTTCAATCCCACATCCTATTAATCAAATCTGGATGATTATAAGCAACTCCTGAATCAATTATTGCTATTGTTTGTCATGGTGCTCATAGATATGTAGTTCAAGAAAAAATCTTTATTGTTTTATCAAATGATATATCTTTTCATATAGTTCATGCTTGAGATTCTATATTTTGTCAAAAATTGTATAATCCCCATAAATTATCTTTATATGTATCATTTGAATCTATTGAGTCTATACTATATAAATAATTTGGTTGTACAACTTTGAAATTTCAATCACTTTTTAGATTTTTTATTATCTTATCTATTGATGAATTTTTATCTTTTATTTTTAATAAAGAAATTCCTTTTCAAGTTATTTCTTCCTGTAATTCTAATCAATTTGATGTTATTGTGGCATCTATTGATGATTTATTTATAGTTCAATCTTTATATTTAACCAATATTCAATTATAATTTTTATTGTTTTCATCAACTATACTTGCTGTTTTATTTTTAAGAGAAGTCGTGTTTGATGGAAATATTATACTTGATTTTGCAAATACAATATTTCAATATATTACAGAAATTATAATCACTAATAATAGAGAAAATACTTTATTTAAGCTTATTTTTTTATTCATTATTATATATTAATAATTAAATTTATTACTTCAAATTTATGTTTTTTATATTATTTGTAAAGTTTTATTTATAAAAAAAGTAGAGAGTTTTTTTATTTCTCTCTACTTTCTAGGGGTAGTTGATTTTGAACTTTTTATATTTATATATAGTACTAAAATGGTAAACTCATATTACTGTCTTCATCCATTTGTTCTTGTTCATCATCTTCTGATTCATTTATATATACCTTATTTATATTTGTGTAAAAATCATTTCTTAATAAAAATCATCCAATAGTAATCATTATTCAAGCTGAAATTTCTGCTATTACTCATGGTCAATAAATTATATCAGAAGAAAAGTGCTGTAATCAATCTACATAAAAAAATGCATTTATTCATAGAATTGTAATCATCACTCAACATATTATAACTAAAGAAAAATCTTTTATATGTGAATCAATACTTAATTTAAGTTTATCTTTATTTTTCTTTGAAAATATTAAGAAAAATACAAGTATATGTACTACCAATAAAGATAATCCTGTTTTTCAAGCAAGGCTTGAGAATGCTCCCCCTATATTATCAGATATTGATGAAGTTGAATCAACCCATCTAAAAAATAAAGAAAAAAATCAAATCACATTTCATGATAAGATAATTTTTTTTGGTAGTGTTAAATTTAATCATTTTAATTTAACTAAATCAATTACATGTAACAATTGTCTTTTTACTTTTCTACTTTTTGCTCTATCTCTATATTCCATATATTTATATATAAAAATAAAATTTTTATTTACTAAATTAAATATTTTTTTATAATAGAAAAAATATTTAATTTAGTATATTCAAAAATGAAAGAAAATAAAATAAAAATAGAAAATAAATTTTTTGATGTAGTTTGATTTATTTTTAGTTTTTTTTATACTTCTTTTAAAAGTATTTTGCTTTTCTTTAGCGATAAAACAAGTATTATAAAAACAACTTTTTTTGATTTTTTTGATTTTATTTTCAGACTTTGGCCTAAGTATTTTTGGAAAAAACCAACTTTGTATAAAGTATGAAGATTCATAAAAGATTTATTTGATTTCCTGTTTTATAAATAAAACTAGAATATAGAATTCAGAATATAGAAAAGCTAAAGTAATTATTTACTAATAAACAAACTATGAAGAAAAATAAATGATTATGTAATACAGAAAATAATAAAATACTAAGTCCCGTATTTTATATTCTAAATTCTAAAAAAAATGCTTATACACTAGTAGAAATACTTATTTCAATAACTATTTTTTCATTTATCATAACTTCATGATTTTATATCTTTTCAAATGTTTCTGTTTGAAAAGTAAAACTTGTAGAAAAAACAAACATTGAGAAAGAAGCTTATTTTTTTTCTGAGAAACTATTTGATGAAATAAAAAAATGATGAGTTATTGATTATGAAGAATATTTTAATAGAAGAGTTGTTTGAAATACAACTTATCAAAGTTGACATTATCTAAATGATACATGATATTGAAATTTTTGATCTTGATGAATTGTATGAACAACAAATTACTGAGATTACATATATCTATGTAGAAGTAGAAATTGAACTAGTATGTGAACTTGATGATGTTTTAATAATACTTTTAATTCTTATCCTTGAAATGTAAATACAAAACCTCAAAGGTATTGAGAGTATAGCGTTCAATTCATTGATTATAATTCAAATAAAAATAATGATACTTCAAAGTGTCTTCCAACCGCATGAATAAAATTGTGAGATGAAAACTGTGATTGAAGTATAGTTGGTGATGATGATGATGAAAACATATGAATATGACCTGAAACTTTTGATAATAGTTGAGCTGTTCAGGAATTATATTTAATAAGTTGAGATAAAAAAACTAGAACTTTATTTAGGTGGAATGTTTCAATAGATCCAAATAAACCAACATCTGCAACTTGTGATTTTTCTTCACCTAATGCACCTACTTGAGATTGATGTTTATGACAACTTGAGTTTTTAAAACTTAATGCAAAAGATCGGTGAGTAAATCACAATTACTCATCTCCTTCAAATTGATTATATGATTGAATTACTGATACTTGGGTTGTATCTCCTAGTTTTTCTTGATTATGAGGAATTATAGCTTGATCAAATACTACAAACTATCGGGTTCCTTTATTTTCTAATACTGTAAGTGTAAAAAATGTGAAATTTTTTCTATATCCTAATAGGGATTTAAATTTAGCATGGAAAGATTCTATGGTTAGTTACATTTATGCCCCTTATTTAAGAATATCATATACTTTAGTTCCTAGTCGGAATAAAAGAAAAACTATAAAATGAGCAGTTCCTGAATTAAATTTTTCTACTACAATTACTTTAAGTGATTTATTTAGTCAAAAGTAAATATTTATTAATGTATTTTTTATGAAAAAAAATAGCTTAAATGCTTTTTCTCTTGTTATTGCAATTTTTTTAATGCTAATTTGTAATATATTAGCTATATATCTTTTACAATATGTTATTCCTTTTTTTAAAAACACTAAATGAATGGAGTTTTGAGTTGCATCATATTATGAGGCTTATTCATGAATTGAAGATTTATTGTATAATATGAAATGAAATGATGCTTATTATGAAACATGAAAAACAATGCCTTCTTCTGCAGTTTGATACTCATATTCTTTAATATCAACTTGAAATACTATCCCTTCACTTTGAGAATGAACAAGTGATTATAATAGTAATTATAATGCTATATCAATAAATCAACCAACTCAACTATTATTAAAATGAACTATTGATTGGGCTCAAACTTATTTTGTTTTTAGAGTTCCTAATTTAGATTTAAGTTGAAGCACTGCTGAAACTCTTACTTGAGATACTTTGCCATTTATAAATTGGAAATTATCTTCAAATAATGATACATTAACTTCTAGTTGAAGTTATATATTTTGATCAAATATAAATGATTCTAAATCTACATCATCTTTAAGGTTAAATAATAGGTCTTGATATTTACTTAATTGAACTCAACAAAATTTTCAAACTTTTTATAGTAATAACAATTGTGCTCTTTCTTGATGTACGTTAAAACTTTATGTATTAAATAATCTTGAAACAACAGATTGAACTCAAATCCCTTATTTAGAATATAAAATAACATTTCCAGCATGAATTTATGTTGCTAATTATTATGCGAAAGTTAGTGCTTCTTGAAAAACAACTTGATATAAAAAAGATATAGATTTCTATGTTCCTCAACAAACTACTATTTGAGCATTTGATTTTACCATTTTTCAATAATGGGTATGGAAATGTTGAAATAAAAGATTTTTCAAAAAAATATAAAATTACCTATTTGTCATACCCAGGACTTGATCCGGGTATCCAGTGTACAAGCCCAGTTTACTTCACTAGATTATCTGATCAGGCCAGATAATGACATTCTTTGGACAAACTCATAATAATTTTCCACTTTTTTATTTTTCATATCTTTTAAACCAAGTTATTTGTCTTTTGGCATAGTTTCTTGAGTTTTGTTGAATTTGTGAGATTGCTTCATCTAAAGTTATTTCGTTTTTTAGATATGAAATTATTTCTTTATATCAAATTGTCTTTAATCAAAAATCTGTATCTTTGTATCACATTTTTAGAAGTTTTTTTACTTCTTCTACTAATCATTCATCTAACATCATAAAAACCCTTTTATCTATTCTTTCATACAAAGTTTTTCTATCTCAAAAATATGGATTTATAAATAAAGTATCATATTTAAGCTCTTTTTCTTTCACAAATTTACTTTTTGCAAGTCAAGTCATAGTTTTTACTTCTATTGCTCTTATAATATATCTTAGATTATTTGGATGTAGTGTTTTTGCATAATCAGGATCTAGTTTTACCAATTTATCATATACATATTCATTTCCATATTTTTTTGCTTCTTGTTCTAAAGACTCTCTTAATTCTTTATTTTCCTTAACTTTTGGAATAGAAAAATCATAAATTAAACTATCTATATAAAGCCCAGTTCAACCACATAAAATTGGGATTTTTCATTTACTCCATAAGTCTTGCATTATCTTTATTGATTCATTAAAAAACTCTGCAACACTATAAGACTCATCTGGATTTATTATATCTATCATATGATGTTGGATTAACTCTTTTTCTTCTTCTTTTATTTTTGCTGTTCATATATCCATATATCTAAAAATCTGTCTACTATCAGTACTAATAATCTCTGTATCAAGTTTTTTTGCTATATCTATACTACTTGCAGTTTTTCAACAAGCAGTTGGACCATATATAACTATAACTTTTTTTTCTTCTTTTTTTTCTTTTAAGAAATTTTCTAGTTTTTCCTTATAAAACATAATAAATTAAATAATTTTAATATATAAAATTTAATCATTTTCTATTTTTTTACAAATTTTATAATATTTTATTTGACAAAAATATCTTTTTTAATAGTATATGTCTTGCTTAAATATTTTTTTGCCACTTTAGCTCAGTTGGTAGAGCATTCGCCTTGTAAGCGAACGGTCATCAGTTCAAATCTGATAAGTGGCTCCATTAAAATAATTAATAGGGATTAGTACTTAGTGCTTAGGGAGTGGAAAAAATTTTTGTCTAATGCCTATGCCCTAAAGGCTAATCTTTTATTATTTTCGGGTAGGTTCCAGAGTGGTCAAATGGGGCGGACTGTAAATCCGTTGGCTCAGCCTTCGAGTGTTCAAATCACTCCCTGCCCACCATCTAAAAAATAGAATATAGAATTTAGTAGTTAGAATATAGAATGGAAATATGTTTTTTCTATTTTTTATGTATTAAAGCTAAATATCTAAAATATATGCCCAGGTGATGAAATGGTAGACATGTTGGTCTTAGAAACCAATGCTGTAGTGGCGTGAGAGTTCGAGTCTCTCCCTGGGCACCAAATGTTTTTACATTTTTGTTTCGTACTTAGGCGAACAAATTAAGATATAATTATTATGAAAGCAAAAATCCATCCAAAAGTTAACGATATCAAAGTTACTTGTTCTTGCGGTGCTATATTTGAAGTAAGTTCTACAATAAAATGAGATACAAGAATAGAAGTTTGTTCTAGTTGTCATCCATTTTATACTGGAGAACAAAAGATTTTGAAAACTTGAGCTGTTGATAAATTCTACGCTAGAATGAAAAAGACAGAACAAATGAAAAAATAAACTTTTAAATATTAAAAAATCTAGTAAATTATTACTAGATTTTTTGTTTTTTATACAATTTTATGGTTAAACTTTTTATAAACAATTTTAAAAAACTTCCTATTTCAAATAAATCTATGGTTTATCTGATGTGGATTTATGCTGTTTGATCAATCATAGCTTTTGTTTTTGTTAATATTTATGTTTTTAAAATTCATAATTCTTTTAAAGATATAATTTTTTATAATATCAATTTTTTTACTTTTTGACTTATATGATTTTCATTTATTTGATGGATTATGAGTTTAATGAATAAAAATATTAAAAATATGTATTATATATGATATATATTTTTTACTTTATCTTTTATATCCTTACTTATATTTGATTGAAATCTTTTATGAGCATATCTATTTTGAAGTTTGTATTGATTATGAAATTGATCTTTTCGGTGTGCAGTACACACTCAAGAGCTAAAGAATATAAAGGATGAAAATAGAGATTTTTATTCTTCTTCAATTTCGGCTTGAAGAAATATATTACAAATAATAACTCCTTTAATTATATCGTTTATATTTTATCTTTGAAATATATTTAATTTTGACTGATACTTTGTTCTATTTTTAATTTTGCCATTTCTGTACTTATCTTCTTTTTTTATCATAAATAATATAGACTCATATACTCCAAACAAAATAACTTTATCTGATTTAAAAAATTTCTTTTGTTTAAAAAAATATAAGTACTGACACTTGTATTTCTTATTTTGATGAGGAATAATAAGAAGTTTTGAGTTGGTTTTGATTCCAATTATAAGTATTGTACTACTTAAAAATGAGATAAATATTTGATTATTTCAATGAATTTTAACTTTGATTTCTACTTATGTTGTTATAAATTTATCATTTAAAAGAAATATTCATACTAGACTAAAATACTATTTTATAATTTGTTTTTTACTTTTTTTAACAAATTTTGTATTTTGAATAATTTTTAGTTTAACTTTTTATATATTATTTTCTTTGGCAAATATATTTTTAAGTCCTATTTTTAGAGTTTCTGAACATGTATATGATCTAGCTTTGATGGATAGCATAAAAACTAAAACTAGTGATTTTTTTCCTGCGATGATATTTAGAGAAGTTGTTTTATGGATATGAAGAGTTCTTGCTTTGATTATACTTTATGTGTTGTTATACTTTACCCAAATTAATACAAATGAAATACTTCAATCCTGATTATTAATTAGATGACTTTTTTTAATAATACTTCCTTTCACAATACTTCTTTGGGAAAAATATGAGAAAAATTATATTTAGACTTTATTTTTATATAAAGTCTTTTTGTTTTCTTGTGTTTTTTTTGTTTTTGCATATATTTATGAGAATAAAGCTTAAAGACTAAAGATAAAAGTTTTTTATCAAGCAATTTAATTTTTTATTTCTAAAAATTATGAAATATTCTTACCAAACACTGAAAAAAATAATTCCTTTTGTAGAATATCCTGAACAAGTAGCTCAAGATGTAATTATGCATATAGCTGAAGTTGAGTGAGTAGAACTAGAATGAGATAATTTAAAAGATGTATATGTATGAAAAGTAATTGAATGTCATAGACATCCTGATAGTGAAAAGCTGAATGTGTGTAGAGTTGAAATCCTTTGAGAAGAAAAACAAATAGTTTGTTGAGCTCCAAATGTAAGAGCTTGAATTAAAGTACCAGTGGCTATAGTTTGAGCAAAATTATGAGAAGATTTTGTTATAGAAAAAACTAAATTAAGATGAGAAACAAGTGAATGAATGATTTGTAGTGAAGATGAACTTGGGCTTGTTGAAGAAAGACAAAAAACTATTATGGAACTTGATGAAAATGCAAAGATGTGAATGTCTATGAGAGAGTATTTATGAAAAAATGATGCAATTATAGAAATAGATAATAAATGAATAAATCACAGACCTGATATGTTTAGTCATGTATGACTTGCTAGAGAGATAGCTGCTATCAATAAAAAAGAAGTTGATTTGTGATATGAAAAAAATGATTTCACAAAAGAAAATCCAATAGTAATAGAAAATGAGATTACAGATGTAGTTAAAAGATATATATGACTTAGTATTTCATGAGTTGCTAATGTAGAAGCAAAAGAAGATATAAAACAAGTAGTAAATGTATCATGAAATACTTCTAAATGACTACTTGTAGATGTAACTAATTATAGTTTATATCTTTACTGACAACCTACTCATTGTTTTGATGCTGATAAAATAGCATGAAATATAGTTATAAGATATGCTAAAGATGGAGAAGAATTTAAGGCTCTTGACTCTAAAACTTATAAATTGACAAGTGAAGATATAGTTATAGCTGATAAAGAAAAAGTTATAGCACTATGATGAGTTATAGGTTGAGCAGATTCTGCTGTATCAAATACAACAAAAAATATCATCATAGAATGAGCTTGGTTTAATCCAAAAACTGTAAGAAAAACAGGTAGAAGACATGGTATAAGAACAGATAGTTTAAATGTATTTGAAAAAGATGTACCTCTTGATTTCCCTATTTATTGAGTAAGTTTGATTTATAGAAAATTAAAAGAGTATTTTCCATGATTAAAAATAGAATGATACTGTGATGTATATCCTGTAAAACAAGAAACTAAAAAAGTAGCTTTTGATTTAGATTTCGTAAATAACTTGATTTGAGCAAATTATAGTGAAAAAGAGTCTTTGGAGATACTTGATAGACTTTGAATAAAAAAAGAATGAAATGAATTAATTGTACCTTTTTGGAGAAAAGATATAAACTACAAAGCTGATATAGCTGAAGAAGTATCAAGAATTTATGGTTTTGATAAGATAGTTACTACAATTCCTAGAATAAATCTATGAGCTATTATACAAGATAATATATATAAACTTAAAAATGATGTAAGAGATTTCTTTGTAGATAATTGATACTATGATCTTTATAATTACAGTTTCGTAAATGAAGACCAGATGAAAAAGCTTTTATCTGGAGTTGAAAATCTAGTACCATTAAAAAATAGTTTAAGTGAGGATCAAACTCATATGAAGTGAAGTCTTATCCCTAATTTGATGATAAGTTTAGAAAAAAATATAAGACAAACTAAAAGTATGAAATTGTTTGAGTTTGAAAAAGTGTTTAATCTGAAAAATAACAAAGTAGAAGAGAATTATAATTTTGCTGGAGTTGTACTTAGTGATAAAGATCTAGTTTATTATGATTTACAAAAAGTAATTGCTGATTTGTTTAAAAAGATTCAAATTGATAATTTTATGTTTTCTAATCCAAAGTATTTCCCTACTTTTGCACATAAGTGAAGAACTGCAAGTATAATCGTGAGATGACAAGAAGTTTGATTTCTATGAGAGATACATCCTTTTGTAGCAAATAACTTTTCTATAGGTGAAAGAATATGATTTTTTGAGATTAATGCTGATAAATTAAAAACTCTTGTTTACAATAAAGTAAAAGCAAAAGAAGTTTCGAGCTTCCAAGAAAATAATTTTGATTTGAGTTTTGTGGTACCAAAAGAAAAAGCATGAAAAGAGATTCAAATCTCTATTGCAAAAACTGATCCAAAGATAATTCAAAAAGTAGAGTTGTTTGATATCTATGAAAATGAGGAAAAACTTCCTGGTAAAAGAAGTCTAAGTTTCAAGATTTATATTCAATCTCTTGAGTGAACTTTATGAGATGATGTAAAAAATAATCTGATTAAAAGTATCATTGAAAGAGTTGGGAAGATTGGGGGTGAGTTGAGGTAGGAGGGTGATTTTATTAATCAAAGATTAATTACAGAAATAAGGTAATGTTAAAAAATAAAAAATCATTGCTATTTAAAGCCTTTTTTATAAAATAAGAGAAAATTAGATTAAAATAAGGGAAATAAATATAAATTAGAAAAATTTGATTTTACAAAAAAATGTATATACTATGTATATATTTAACATTAATGATTTATTATGCCAAAATTCAATGATTTAGATTTGAAGAATTGGAAAGATATTGATCTAGATATGAACAGCCTATGGGTAATTCCAGAAAGAAAAAAATGATGAAAACACGATAATTTTTATCATGGTAATTTTATTCCCCAGATACCTGAACACTTTATAAAAAGATATACTAAAAAATGAGATCGGGTTTTAGACTTATTTTTATGAAGTGCTACAACAGCAATTGAATGTGAAGAATTATGAAGAAATATCATATGAATAGATATACAAGAAGAGTTAGTAAATAGAGCTAGAACATTGATTGATTCAAAAAAAATACATACTCACTTTTGAGTTTGAGATAGTTCTTCAAAAGAAACAAGAAAAGATATAGAAAAGATATTGGAACACAGAAAAATTAAATGAGTTGACTTAGCAATTCTACATCCTCCTTATGCAGATATAATTAAGTTTTCAAATAAAAAAGAGGATTTATCAAATAGTGGAAGTGTAGAAAATTTTATATTGGATTTTTGAAAAGTAGTTAAAAACACATACAAACTTTTGAAAGATAAATGATATATGGTAATTGTTATTTGAGATAAATACCAAAACTCTGAGTGGATTCCACTTGGTTTTATGTGTATGGCAGAAGCCCAAAAAACTTGATTTAAATTAAAAAGTATTATAGTTAAAAATATGGAGTGAAATAGAGGTAAATCTTGAAATTGAGCAATTTGGAAATATAGAGCATTGAGTAGTGATTACTATTTATTTAAACATGAATATATTTTAGTTTTTAAGAAGTAAAATGGAAATAATTTTAAAAACTTGTTGAAATATTGAAGAATGAAAAATAAATATAGAGATCTGAAAATTAAATATTAAATATGCAATAAATTGAACATGAAAAAGTACTATTGCAAGAGCATTTAAATATTATTTAGAGAAAAACGAAGAAGATGAAAAATTATTAAAACCATATAAATATATGGGTAATAATAGTAAAAAACCTGAAATTTCATGACTAGATTCTTTAAATAAAATAAAAATTTTTAATGAAGATTATGTAAAAGAATATACATTTAAAAAGGATGAAATTCTTGAAAATAGCTTTTCTATTTTTGTTGAGAATGATACTTATAAAAAATGAATTCTAGAAATTGATGATTTAGTGAAAAATTTAAGATTAACTTTTCAAGAAAATCCAGATTTAGATAAATTAATTAGTGATACAGATAATTTTTTAAACTTTGTAAAAATTAATCAAGGGTGAGATATAAATCAAAATTCTACAATATTTAAATGATTAGAATCTGCTAAAAAAATAAATAATCCTTCAAAAGATTTTTTATGATATAACAACTATTTAAAAAACAGTTCTATAAATAGTAGATATGTTGCTTGGCAAATTCAATGAAAGGATTATCTATGAATTAATGAAAAAGAATGTCCTTGTTGTATATCTAAAATTGTTGATACTCAAATACAAAGTATAGAAAGATTTTCTACAGAATATAAAAAAGCTGATATAGATAATTTTAATAAAATATTAGATGTAATTGATTGACTATTTGAGTATTTTAATCAGAAAACTCAAGAAACTATAAATTTAATAAAAGATAATATATCAGATATTAATGATGAACAAAAATCTTTTTTGAGAACATTAAGAGAAGAAGTTGATTTATTTAATAAAAAATTAAAAAAACTAAAAAATTTAGACTTTTATAATTTAAAAGATATTGATAATATTGAAGAAGAAATAAAAAAATACTTATTTGATTTAGATAATATCTCTTTCTATAAATATATAACTTCTGAATATACAAAAGCAAAGATAGAAATTATAAATAACACTTTAAATGAATTAATACAAAAAATTAGAGAATTAAATTGAAAAATAACAGCACAAAAAAATATTTTAAAAAATTCAATTGAAAAGTATAAAAAAAGTATCAATGATTTTTTAGAATCAGCTTGATATAAATACTCAATAAGTGTTATTGAAGAAGAAAATAGTGATAAATATAGATTTATATTAAAACCATCAGATTTAGATCTAGAAATAAAAAATGCTAGTTGAAATTTAAGTTTTTGAGAAAAGAATGCATTTGCATTGGTTTTATTTATGTATCAAGCTTTAAATGAAAATGCTGATTTAATAATTTTAGACGATCCTATTTCTTCATTTGATCAAAATAAAAAGTTTGCAATTTTAAATATGTTATTTTGAAATTTATGAGATAATTTGAGATGAAAAACTGTTTTAATGTTAACTCATGATTTTGAGCCAATTATAGATATAATAAAAAATGAATTACCAAAATGCTTAAGTAATAATAAAAATTCATACTTTTTAGAAAATAAAAATTTAATATTAAATGAAAAAGAAATTAAAAAAGAAAATATTAAAACTTTTAATTCTATATGTACTGAAAATTTAAGTAAAGATATAAATATTGTAAATAAATGTATTTTTCTAAGAAGAAAATTTGAAATTGAAGATAATAAATGATTAGAATATAATTTATTATCTAGTTTGGTTCATAAAAGAGTAATTCCTAATATAAAAAGATTAACTGATTATATTGATTTAACAGAAGAAGAAAAATGTTTAGCACTTACTAATATAAAAAAATTTATACCGGATTTTGATTATGAAAATATTTTAAAAAACATTTGTGATACTGATAAAATATTAGAAATTTATAATAAATCATGAAGTAATTATGAGAAATTTCAAATTTATAGAATTATAAAAGATAATTGAAATTGAAAAGTAGAAATTGAAGATGATATAATTAAAAAATTTATTAATGAATCATTTCATATAGAAAATGATTATTTATTTCAATTAAATCCGATTGATTATGAATTAGTTCCTTTATATGTAATCGAAGAGTGTAATAAAGATTTAAATATATAAAATATAAATAAGATTTATAGTCTGTAGATTTATAGTCATCATTATATATAATGATGACTATATTTTTTATTGTTAAATAATTATTTATGAATATCAAAGCCAAGTTTTGAAATAAAGTTAGAGAACTGAGAAAAAAACTCTGACTTTCTCAAGAAGAATTAGCTTCAAAATGCAAACTTCATAGAACATATATCTGAATAATTGAAAGATGAGAAAAAAACCTTTGTCTTGAAAATATTGAGATAGTTGCAAAAGCTCTTTGAGTAGAAATCAAAGATTTATTTTAGTAATCAAAAAAATCATGGAAATACCATTTAACGAATGAACTGAAGATTATAAAGCTTTTATGACATTATCAGATTTAAAATGGCATTGTGCAAAATGTGAATTTAGTTCTACTCAACCAGCAAAAAATTTCCAAAATATTAGAAATAAATGATATGAAATGGAAAAAAGTTGAGCTCATTTTGAAAAAAGAAGTTATTGTGAAAAGTGTAAGAGAGTTACCTCTCATAGAAAATTAGTTTCTTTAGTAAGAAATGAAAATAATTCAGTCGATAGAACAAAAACATTTAATCCAAAACTAAAAGAAAGAATAATTAAACTTTTTTGATGAATAGATGCTTTTTTAGATTATAAACCATCCTGAAGAGTAATCCAAGTTGATCATAGAATCCCCCAAGTTAGATGGACTGAAAAAGAAGAAGATTATATAAATATGTCGGATGAAATGTTAAAAGAAAAATTTATGCTTTTGGTTATTGAACACAATTTGTTAAAAAGTAGAAATTGTGAAAGATGTAAAAGAATCAATGAAAGACAAAGTTTTTTATGAATAGATTATTTTTACGAATGATGAAAAAAATATGATGAAAAATTATGATGTGTCGGTTGTGGTTGGTTTAATCCTGAAAAATGGAGAAGAAAATTAAATAAAAAATTAAGTTGAAAATAAAATAAAAATGAATACTATAAATATCATATAGTTTAAATTATAAAGTTATTGTTTTATATATTGTTTACCTTTTGTTTATGAATTACATCTGATCAAAGTTATCGTTATTAAAATTTATTGAAGATTGAATAAATAAAGTAGTTTGAGAAAAAAACTATGTTTTTTCAGACCTTTTTGCTTGAACTTGAATAGTTTGAAGGTATTTTAAACTAAAATGACACAAAGTAATTGCAAATGATTTACAGTATTATAGCTTTGTATTAAATAGACACTATATAGGAAATCATACAGATTTGTATTTTGCTAATCTTACAAGTGAAATTCCAGAATTGCTTACTTGAAATGTAAATACTTATAAAGAAATAGTTTGTAATTATCTAGAAAATTTACCTTGAAAAAAATGATTTATCTATAAAAACTATACTCTTTGATGAACAAAGTGAAAGGAATTTGAAAGGATGTATTTTAGTGATGAAAATGCGATGAAATGTGATGCTATAAGAAGTAAAATTGAGTCTTGGAAAAAAGAAGATAAAATAAATGAAAATGAGTATTATTTTTTACTTTGTAGTTTACTTGAAGCAACTGACAAAGTTGCAAATACAGCAAGTGTTTATGGTGCATTTTTAAAGAAACTTAAAGCTTCTGCATTAAAACCACTATTACTTAAACCAGCTGAGCTTTTTTTAAATGATCACGAACATACTATTTATAATGAAGATATCAATAATTTGATAAAATTTACAAGTCATGATGTAGTTTACTTAGATCCCCCATACAATCATAGACAATACAGTTGAAATTATCATATACTTGAAACTATTGCAAAGTATGATAAACCAAAAATAAAATGAGTTACTTGAATGAGAGATTGTTCTAGTCAAAAATCTTTGTATTGTAGTAGAACAGAAGTAAAAAAGATTTATGCAGATTTGATTGCAAATATAGATGCAAAATATATTTTTCTAAGTTATAATGATGAATGATTGATGACTATTGAAGATATAAAAGAAATAATGTCAGTAAGATGAGATTATGATGTTTTAAAGAAGAATTACAGAAGATTTAAAGCTGATAAAACAGAAAATAGAAATCATAAACAGGACAAGACAATTGAGTATTTACATTATGTAAAAGTAAAAAATAAGAAGTAAAAATCATTACTTCTTTTATTTTTCTCTTGCAATATTCTAAAATCGTATATAATAAGAGTATAATAAATTTTTATTTTGACTTTATACCTAATTTGGAATATAATCTATATGAAAATCAAAATAAATGGTTGTGAAAGCTTAGATAATGGCTTTCTCTCTTTGTTAGAAAATTATACAGATAAAGACAAGATGAAAATAATGAATTGTATTTGCCATATAGTAAACAACCATAATTGAAGACCTGTTCCTCCTTTAGCAAAACCTTTATACGATACAAAAGAAGAAGAATTATTTGAATTTAGAGTTTCTTTATCAAAAAACCTTATTAGAATTAATTATTTTATAGATTATGAAAATAACAGTGTAATTATCTTAAATGCTTACGAAAAACCAAATTGAGCGAAAGAAAAAGACTGATATAACAAAGCTAATAAAAAAGATTTGGACAAAAAAATAGATTGTCTTATACAAGAAGCTTTGGAACTAAAAAAACAATATTTTATAAATAATGAATTTTATTATGAGTTATAAAATCAAAGACTTACAAAAATTGGTTAAATCAAAAGAATTTGAAAGTTATCAGATTGAAAACTTGAGATTTATCAATCTATGAGAAAAGATTTATTGAAGAAGAAAAGATTTATGATTGACTCAAGCTGAACTTTGAAAATTATCACAAATTCCTCAAAATAAAATCAGTGAGATGGAAAGCTGAACTTATGGTGATCCGTGATATGAGATTTTAAATAAATTATCAAAATGACTAAATATATCTGTTGAATATTTGGATTATGATAGTATCACTAGAAAAACTGTTGAATTATATAATCATGTATTTTCAAAAATAAAAGATGTTCCTGATATTATGCAATTTATGAAAATTCCATATTTTATAGATTTAGAATTTATCAAAAATTATGGAAAACAAATCACAAATTTTGAGTATATAAGATGGAATTATTGACCTTTTGATAAAAAAGTCTATGATTATCAAAAATTATTTTCATTTGATAATGAAAAATGAATTAAAGATATAAAACCGATTTATTTAACAGCTTATGAGATAAATGTTATTGATACAGTTTTAAGTAATATTCCAAAAGACCACTGACAAAAACTGAAAGAGTTATCATATCAAACTCTCCCAATGAAAAGTTTATGAGTTTGTTTATGAGACAATAAATGTATGGGTGAAAAACTAATTTTGAAATAGAGGAAGTAAAAATCATTACTTCTTTATTTTTCTCTTACAAAATTATATAATTTGTGAATAGAGAAATAAAAAATATTTGCAAAAATATTAAATAGGTGTAAAATAGGTGTAATTAAATTTAATTACACCTATTTTACACCTATGCAAGAAAAATATATTTTGGAAAAATGTATTATAGAAGAATTATCAATAACAAAAGAAAAATTTGATATCTTCTTTAAAAATAATCTTAATAAATATTCTGATGAAGATTATTTATATCGGGATAAAATCAAATATAAGGATATTCCTAAATGAATACATGATAGTAAAGAATTATGGTGATTTATAAAGTTTATGAGAAATTTAAATTATATAACTCCTATTAGTGATGAAAAATGAGAATTCTTTAAATTCTGAGAACTTCAATTTTCTAAAGAATTACTTCATGAAATAGATAAAAATGCTTCATGAATATTCTTTACAAATTCTTCTGAAACTGATAAAAAATTATTTATTGCTAATTGAATGTTAGAAGAAGCAATAAGTTCAAGTCAATTAGAATGAGCATCTACTACAACAAAAGAAGCTAAAAAAATGATAAAAGAAAAAAGAAAACCCATAACAGATGATGAAAAAATGATAGTAAACAATTATGAAGCAATGAATTACATAAGAAATGATTTAATAAAAAAAGAATTGGAAGAATGAGATTTATTATATTTACAAAAGATATTAACAAAAGATACTTTAGAATATAAAGAAGATGAATGAAGATTTAGAACTGATAAAGATTCTATTATTGTTGAATTTGAGAGAAAAATAGCACATATTCCACCAAATCAAAAAATACTAAAATCAGAATTAAAAAAATTAATAGATTTTGCAAATAACAAATGAAGTTTTAATACTTTTGTTCATCCAATAATAAAAGCAATATTAATACATTTTTGGATATGATATTTACATCCTTTTTGTGATTGAAACTGAAGAACTGCTAGAGCACTATTTTACTGGTATTTATTAAAAAATGATTATTATTGATTTTCATATATTCCATTATCATCAGTAATAAAAAAGTCAAAAATTGATTATGCAAAATCATATATTTACAGTGAGCAAGACGATTCAGATGTAACTTACTTTATTAATTATAATCTAAGAAAAATAAAATTAGCTCTTACTAGGTTTAAAGAAGATATTAATAATAGATTTAAGAAAAATCACAATAATTTAAAGAAGTTATATCATCTAAATTTGAATGATAGACAAAAAAAACTTTTGGTTTATTTTATAGAAAATATGTATTCATTTACTACTCCTATGACTCATATGAATTATTATAATATCTCAAAAAAAACATCAATAAATGATCTAAAAGATTTAGAAAAAAAATGATATATTTACTCAATAAAATCATGAAGAAGTCTAAATTATTTTCCAGTTGAATGACTAATAAATAAAATTGAGAAGTAAAAATTTTTACTTCTTTTATTTTTCTCTTGCAAAATTAGAGATTAGTATATAATGAGTATATTATTAACTTTTGTTTTTTTATTATGAAACAAAGAAATTATGCTTTTATAGATTGACAAAATCTTCATCTTTGAACTACAACTGAATGATGGTATATTGACCCTGTAAAATTTAGAATTTATTTAAAAGATAAATATAAGATTGAAAAGGCTTATTATTTTTTGTGACATATAATATATGAAAACAATCCTCTTTATACTAGATTACAAGAAGCTTGATTTATAGTTGTTTTTAAAAAACAAATGGAAGATATGGTTACAAACAAAAAGTGAAATATTGATAGTGATCTTATTTTTCATGTTATGGAAAAATTATTGGAAGATTGAAAAAAATTTGATAAAATTGTATTAGTTTCTTGAGATTGAGATTTTAAAATACTTGTTGATTATCTTATAAGAAAAAACAGACTTCAAAAAATATTATTTCCAAATAAGAAATTTACTTCTAGTATGTATAAGTCTGTTGAACTTAAATACAAAGATTTTTTAACAAACTTAAAAAACAGAATTGAGTATAAAAAACACAAAAAAAGAGAAGCTTCCTAAAGCACTGACACTTTTCGGGGCACTTCTCGTCTTGATACAAAAGTATTATATATATTTTGTATCAAAAAGTCAAAATAAATTTTTAAATTAATTACCAAATATTATGAACTTCCAAGAACTTTACAATCGCCTTAATGACTCCCAAAAAGAAGCAGTAGACCATATAGAATGACCTGCTATGGTTATCGCTGGACCTGGTACTTGAAAAACTCAAGTACTTTGAGCTAGAACTGCAAATTTGATTTTAAAAGCTTGAGTAAGTGCTGAAAATATACTTATAACTACATTTACTGAAAGTTGAGTAATTGCTATCAAAGAAAGACTTTTGAAATTTATCTGAACAGATGCTTTGAAAGTGTATATCTCTACAATTCACTCTTTAGCTTCAGATGTGATTAAAAGCTTCCCTGAGAAATTTGAGTTTGAGAAAACTTCAAGTTTGATTGATGATGTTGATAGTTTAGAGATACTTTCTGAGATTTTGGAAAGACTTGTTGATGACAAAAAACTAGAATACCTTTGCACAAATTATGATAAATTGTTTTATTTAAGTGATATAAAAAGAGCTATTTGAAATCTAAAACAAGAGTGAGTAAGTGTGGAAAAACTAGAGATTTTAACTGATAAAGAAAAAGTGTATTATGACAATTTACTTGAAGAAAAAAGAGCAAATAAAAGAATCAAAAGTATTGAAAAATATGAAAAAGAGTATGCTACTACTTTGGGAAAAATGAGAGAATTAGCATTGATTTATAGAGAATATGGAAAAACTTTAAAAGAAAAATCATATTATGATTTTTCTGATATGATAAATTTTGTACTTGAAAAGTTTAAAGTTGATGAAGATTTAAGGTATTATTATGCTGAAAAGTTTCAGTATATCATGCTTGATGAATATCAAGATACAAATAATGCTCAAAATCAAATTATTGATTTGATTTTGAGTGTAAGTCCTGAAAAAGATACTCCAAATATTATGGTTGTTTGAGATGATGATCAGTCAATTTATCGTTTTCAATGAGCAAATATAGAGAATATGCTTGATTTTTCAAATAAGTATAAAAAAACAAAGTTTATAGTACTAGAAAAAAATTATAGATCACAACAAGCTATTCTTGATACTTCAAGTATTCTTATAAAACATAATTTGGAAAGACTTGTTAATAAGATAAACTGACTTAAAAAAGATCTAATTTCGATGAAGAGTAATTCTCTCATTTCTAATTCTTCTATCGTCATTCCTGCGAAGGCAGGAATCTATGAAAATAGTCAAAACAATTTAATAGATCCCCATGTCAAGCACGAGGATGACAATATAACTACTAGTCCAGAATGACAATCTGCAAAGTTAAATACAAAATGAGAATGACAAAGTAATAAACCTACTTTTTACTCTGCTGTAAATGATATAGAAGAAAAAAATTATGTTCTTGGGAAGATTAAGAATAGTAAATTATCGCTTAATGACATTGCTATTATTGTGAGAAGTAATAAGGAAGTTGAGGATTGGTCAAAATTTTTGCAAGATAATGGTTTAGATGTTGAATCAAAATTGAAAACAAATATATTGAAATCTGATTATATAAATTTTATACTGAAATACCTTGAAATCATAGATAATCCTTATGCAAATGATGCAAGTTTGATAGATGTGCTTAGATGTGAATTTGTTGATGTAGATAAGATAGATGTTCTGACTATTAATCAATATCTTTTTGGTAAAAACTATATTAGGAAAGATAAAATAAAGATTTTTGATGTATTGAAAAGTCTGGAAAATAATGAAGAATTGAACTTAAGAAATAAACAAAAATTGATTGAGTTTAGAGATAATTTGGTTTATCTTAATTCAAGGCTTGCTTCAACTAATTTGATAATATTTTTTAATGAATTTATTGAGAAATCAAATGTGTTAAATTATATTGAAAAAAATTGAAGTTTTGATGATTTACAAGATATTTTTTCTTTATTTCAAAAAATAAAAACTTGGTGTGAATTCAATAAAAGTTTTTCTATCAAAAATCTTCTGAAAAAAATTAGCTTACACAATAAATTTAACATAATTATAGAAAGGCAGATTTTGAAATCTGGAAATAAATGAGTCCAGATTATGACTGCTCATGGTTCAAAATGACTTGAATTTGATACAGTTTTTATACCTGGACTTTATGATTGAAACTGGAATAATAAAAGAGTTATAGAAAAACTGAAACTTCCAAGATGAATAGTTTGAGAATGACTTCAGGATATAGAAGATGAAAAAATCACAAAAAAAGAAAAAAGTTTAGAAGAAGATAGAAGATTGTTTTTTGTAGCTTTAACTAGAGCTGAAAATAATTTATTTTTGAGTTTTTCAAAGACTAGAGAATGAAAATTAAATATTATTTCTGCTTTTGTGGATGAGCTTGAAAATAGTATAGATTTCATTGAACAAGAAAGCAGTGATCAAACTTTAATGGCATCTAGTATAAAAAACATACTTTTATGATGATCAAGTCTTATAAAGTATAGTGATTTAGAACTGAAATACATAGAAGAATTTTTGAAAAATTATAAACTTTCCCCTTCTGATTTAAATAAATTTTTAGAAGATCCTAGTTTGTTTTTGAAAGAAGCTATTTTTAAATACCCTTTTGTTGATAATGAAGCTACTATCTTTTGAAAGGTGTATCATAGGAGTTTAGAATTGTTTTTTATCAAGTTTAAAAAAGAATGAGTTTTACCTAAACTTGATTATATAACTTCAACTTTTTCTCTTTTACTTAAACAAGAAATCTTAACCCCAGAAGAACTTGATAGATTAAATGAAAGAGGTGTAAAATGATTAACTTGATATTATGAAACTTATAAAAATGTTTTCAGAGAATTCTTAGAACTTGAGTATAATTTCAGATGAAAAAACATAGTGTTTGAATGAATTCCCTTAACTTGAAAAATAGATAAAATAGAAAAATATGAATGATTAATTGAATCAAGTTCTCCTTCATCTATCTGACAATTTGCTTTATTTAAAGAAAAAATATGAATAGTGGATTATAAAACTTGAAGTATAAAAAGACTTTGAGAAATAAAGTGAGTTGATAAAGATTGAAATAAAAAAGCTGATTTTAAAGAATGAAAATATGGTAGACAATTACTCTTCTATAAACTACTTTGTGAGCTTGATAAAGAGTTTAGTAGTAAATATGATATAGTTTCTATGTGAATAGATTTTGCTGAATGAAAAAATGATGAGTATAAAGTTGTAGAAGTTGGTTTTACTCCAGAAGAATATGAAGATTTTAAAGTGACTTTGAAAGAAACTCGGGAAAAGATAGTTGATATGGATTTTTGGAGAGAGTTATTAGTGAAATAATTTATTTATAAGTTTTTTTGAAATTTTTTTTGTTGCATATTTATTTATATACATTTTATTATTAATTATATTATTTTCTTTAAATACTATTATTGCTCATATTTTTTTTCACTCTTCTGAAGTAAAAAAACATTTTTTTCACATTAATTCATCGTCAAAGTCATCAAAATCTTCTAATCATTCTCTTAAATTAATAAATATTATATTATTCTTATTTTCAAGGAATTGTTTTAAGTAAGTTATAAGATTGTTATATACTCTTTTATTATTACATGGATAAATTAATATTCTTTTTTCTTCATTTTCTTTAATTTTTTCTTCTTCATTCATTGTCTTTACTTCAATATAATAATCTTCATTTTCAAATTCAATTTTTCATTCAACATTTTTTAATCATTCTGTTATTATATCAAAAGAACAATTATCAACTCAAAATCTTTTTAATAAATGTGATAAAACTATAAACTCAGAATAATTATCGTGGAATTCAGAATTAGTTATTTTTAGTTTTCTTAATAATTTATTTATATATTTTGTTTTATTCCGAAGATTAATATTATTACTAAACTTTTCAATTTCATCTGTTCTTTGAAATTTTATAAGTAATGGATGAATTTCATTAAAAGGTTTTTCAATTTCTTTATCAATGTCATTAATGAATTTATTAATAAATGTTTTTACATTTATATACTTATCATTTGATAAATTATTTTTTATTTCTTCTTTTGCTTGAATCTGTAATATGTTACCCATGTTTAAACATTAATTTAGTATTATAAATAATTTTATCTATTAATTTCTTCAAATCAAAATTAAATATCAAATATTTCTTGCTTTTTGTTTTACAATTCTTATATTAGTAGTAATATTTACAAAAATATAAATAAAACTATAAAATAATGAAAGATTTTGATATTTCAAAGCTATTTTGATCAAAGTGTCGTAGTAGACTTCTAGAAAAATTTTTTCTGGAATTTGAATCGTGAAATAACGAAGGTTTTCATATGAGAGCTATTGCTCGTGAGCTTGATGAGCAAATCAATTCAATAAAAAGAGAACTTGATAACCTAACTGAAGTTTGACTTTTAAAATTTAAAGAAGAAGCAAAGAAAAAAATATTTTTTTTAAATACTAATTTTTTGCTTTTTAAAGAATTTAAAGAAATCTTTATAAAATCATATAACCCTCTTGACAAAGTTAAAAAGTTTTTTTCTTATCAAAAAACTCTTGAATTAATTATTATAAATGAAAGTCTAAAATATAAGATGTTTGATAACTGAAAAACTATTTTAGATATATTTATGATTTGAGAGATAGACAAAGCAAATTTTAATGATTTTTTATGAACAACTTTTTTTAATAAAAAAATCAAGTACGCAATTATTACAAAAGATGACTTTTATAATAGAATAAATTATGGAGACAAATTAATCAATAATATATTAACCCAATCTTGAAATATTTACCTAGTTGATAAGATGAAAATAAAAGATGCTCTTGAAAAGTAAATAAAATAATATTCATTTTAAAAAAGTGTCATCTCGATAATCTGTTGTAGAAATAAATAATGAAAATTGAAAAAAATATTGTTTTATACAAAGAACAGATTCCTCCACTACGGTCGGAATGACAAAGGTATTTATTTTTTTGTAGATTCCTGCCTTCACAGGAATGACGAGAAAGTTTTCAAGATAATAAAGTTGTTTTTCTTTTTTATGATTTCGGAAACAAATCCGTAAATCAAAAATATTACCCCTTAAATATTTGTTCCTTATGAAAATCCTAACATGAATTAAACCTACTTGAAATGGTATGCATATATGAAATTACTTTTGAGCTGTAAAACCAATAATTGATATATCAAAATGAAATACTACATATTTGATGCTTGCAGATTTACATTCTTTAACATCAGTTCATAATTGAGAAACTTTAAAAAATTATAAAAAAAGAGTACTTTGTGAGTATTTTGCTTTTTTGTGAGATAATAAAGATATAATAGTTTTTGAACAATCAAGTTTAGAAAGACATACTGATATTACTCGGATTTTAAATAGTGTAACACCTTATAGTTTGATGCTAAGAGCCCATGCTTTTAAAGATAGTAAAGCTAAAAAAAGTGATATAAACATGGCAACTTTTAATTACCCTATTTTAATGGCTGCTGATATAATCAATTTTGATGTGGATGTGGTACCTGTTTGAAAAGATCAAAAACAACATATAGAATTTGCTCGTGATATAGCAGATAATTTTAATAAAAATTATAATGTAAATTTTTTCAAACTTCCTGAACCAAAAATAAGTGCTAGTTTAGGGATAATTCCTTGAACTGATGGTAGAAAAATGAGTAAAAGTTATAATAATTTCATAGGTATTTTTGATGATAATAAAACTATTAAATCTAAAATTATGTCTATTGTAACAGATGATACACCTCTTGAAGATCCAAAAAATCCTGATACTTGTAATGTATTTGCTTTGATAAAATTGTTTTCAAGTAAAGAAAAACAAGCTGAAATAAAGAAAAAATATAAAGCATGATGATATGGTTACTGACATGCTAAACAAGAATTACTTGCTTTAGTTTTAGATTATTTTAAGGAAGCAAGAATTAGATATGAATCATATGTAAATAACTATGATTTAATAGAAAAAAAATTAAAAAAATGAAATAAGATTGCAAAAGATATAGTATTGAAAAAATATAATGATATAGTGAAAATTGTATGACTTTAAATTTTACTCATGTCATCCTGAATTTATTTCAGGATTAATAATTCATTAAAATAGCTCAATATAATAAAAACTCAACAAACCAATTTCTTATTAAAAAATATGTATATTGAATAATTATAGTATAAAAGATCCTGAAACAAGTTCAGGATGACAACTTCGAATAAAAAACATATATTTATAAACTTTAAAACTAAGTAATGACCTGAAAAATATTTTTTATAATGTGAGTTTCTGGTGCTTGAAAAGGAACTCTGATTGAAAATTTGAAAAAACAAGATAAAATCAATCTAGAATTTGTTAGATCATATGTGACAAGAGATATAAGACCTTGAGAAATAGATTGAAATATTTATCATTTTATTTCAATGGATGAATTTAAAAGATCTATAGAGGTCTGAGAATTCTTAGAGTATAAATTTGTACATAATCTAAATTATTATGGTACTAAGAAAAAAGATGTAATTGATAACTGAATAGAAAAAGGAAAAATCCTTATAAAAGAAATTGATATAGAATGATTAAAAGAGATTTATACTAATCATCCTGAATTAAAACCATATATAAAAACCATTTTTTTATCTGTTTCAAAAGAAACTTTTAAAAAAAGAGTAATAGAAAGACAATGAGATGTTGATAAAATCGAACTTGAAAATAGGTGAAATAGTTTAGAAAAAGAGAGAAAAGAAGCTTTGATTTATTGTGATTATATTATAGATAGTGAGAAATATAACAAAGATGAGGTTTTAAATGAAGTCTTGGAAATTATAAATAAAAACATATAAAAAAACTTTCTTTAAAAAAGAAAGTTTTTTTATATGTTTTTAACAACTAATTATAATATTTTCTTTATTTTTTTTCATTTATAAATAAAATACTTTTAGATTATATAATAAATAATTTGTAATGAAAATACATATTATAACAATTTTCCCCGAATCTTTTGGGGCATATTTGGACTCTAGTGTAATATGAAGAGCAAAAAAAAACTGACTTATAGAAATAAATTTATACAAATTAAATGACTTTTCTAAAGATAAGTTTAAACATGTTGATGATAAAGCTTTTTGAACTCATTGACAAGTTATTTCTCCTGAACCTTTAGATAAAGCTATAAACTATATATTTGATAAACTTTGAAAGAGAATCCCTGTTATTTATATGTCTCCTTCTTGAAAAGTACTGAGTGATATAAAGGTGCAAATTTTTTCAAAAAAATTGTATGAGTTTATTATTATTTGTTGACATTATGAATGAATTGATCAAAGAATTATTGATTTGTATGTTGATTATGAAGTAAGTATATGAAAATATGTATTAACAAGTTGAGAACTTGCATCTATGGTTTTAATTGATGCTTTAGCTAGATATTTACCTTGAGTTTTATGAAATCCTTTATCCTTAGAGGAAGAAAGTTTTTCTTTAAAATTAAATGGAAAAAAAGAATTTCCTCATTATACTAGACCAAGAAATTTTAGATGATTGGAAGTCCCTGAAGTATTGGTTAGTTGAAATCACAAAGATATTGAGGAATGGAAAAAAAATAATTTAAAATAATAACCTTATTTTTATGCAAAATTTTGAGTCTTTTTTTAATTGATTTTCAAACATTGTTACTCTTGATGTTTTTATGAAAATATTATTAGCATATTTTTTTGTTATATGGGTATCTCTTATTGTTTGGGTTTTAAAGGATATCACAAATAGAACTACAAGTTTATTATTGCAATTGATTTCTCTTTTTATAATTGTTTTTTTAACTCCTTTTTGAATCTTCTTATATTTACTAATAAGACCTGCAAAAACTAATCTTGAAAGAATGTATAAAGAAATTGATGACTGATTAAACTTAGTATCAAATATTTTAAATAGTAGTGCAGATTCTTCATGAAATACAATAAATTGTCCTAGATGTGATTTTGGAGTATCTGATGATTTTAAATTTTGTCCTAAATGTTGATTGAAATTAAAATCAACTTGTAAGCATTGTTGAAAACTAATTGATTCTGATTGGAAAAATTGTCCGTATTGTGGTAAAAAAACTAGAGATGAATCTCATGATGAAAAAGAAAAAATAAAAGAGAAAGAAGAGAAAGATAGCAAAGATTTTATACAAAAAGAACCTTTAAAAAAAACTAAATAAAGTTGATTTTATAAAAAAATACAGAAATTTAAAAATTTCTGTATTTTTTTATAAAATTTAATTCTTTTTATTAAAGCCATTTTATTTCCCTGAGAGATCCCATGTCAAGTACGAGAATGACAAAGAAAAGACTAAGTAAAAATTTACTTAGTCTTTTCTTTAATCTTCAAATCATGCTGGAATCATCTTTTCATACCATTTAGTTTGTTTTTCAAAAACATTTGCTATCTCAAAAATCTTTTCTTCTCAAAAACTTGGTCAAATAAGTTGAAGTCAAACTGGTAAGCTTTTCTTTTCTTCATCTTCACTTTCAGCAAATCAACATGGTATACAAATTCAAGGAAGTCATGCTAAACTTGCAGGAATAGTATATGAATCTGCTATGTACATTTTTAATGGATCATCGATTTTTTCTCATATTTTCCATGCAACACTAGGACTTGCAGGACAAGCTATAACATCGACTTTATTAAAAGCTTCCTCAAAATCTCTTATAATCAATGTTCTTACTTGAGACGCTTTAGTAAAATATGCATCATAGAATCATGCTGATAGTACATAACTTCATAGAATACTTCTTCTTTTTGATTCTAATCATAATCATTCTCATCTATTGTTTACATAAAATTCTTCTAAATTATCATGTGATAAATCTGATATATGACCATATCTTATTCAATCAAGTCTAGCTAAATTTGTAGAAACTTCAGCTGGAACTATTATATAGTATGCTGCAATTGCATATTTTGTAACTGGTAAACTTATATTTACTATTTCAGCTCACATATCTTCTAAATCTTTTATTGCTTTATTTATAGTTTCTCTTACATTTTTATCAAGTCATTCTTCAAAATACTCTTTTGGTACTCATATTTTCTTACCTTTTAAATCTTTTCTCTCCCATATTTTTGGATCAATTTTGTGATTTCACTCAATTGTAACATTATCTAAATCATCATATCAATTCATTAATTCATACATTATTGATGCATCTTTTACTGTTCTTGTAATTGTTCATGGACAATCTAAACTTGAAGCCATTGGTATAATTCAATATCTTGAATTTCTTCAATACCCAGGTCTAAATCACACTACTCAACACATAAAAGATGGTTGTCTAAGACTTCATCATGTATCAGTTCACAATGCAACAGGACATAGTCAAGCAGCAACAGATGCTGCAGATCAAGAACTTGATCATCATGGAATTCTATCTAATGCCCATGGGTTTTTTGTTACTCTAATCGCTGAATTTTCTCAACTTGTTCACATAGCAAATTCGTCTAAATTTAATTTTCAAATTGAATTCATTCCTGCCTCATTTAATTTTTTTATTATTGTAGCATCATAAGGAGGTATAAAGTTTTGAAGCATTATTGAACTCGCCGTTGTTAAAACTCAATTTTCACAATATAAATCTTTAACTCAAACAGGAATTCATTCTAAAACTGTACCGTTTTTTTCAACAAAATTTTTATTTACATAATTAAAAGCTTCAATTTTATTATCATATTTTTCTATTCTTTTCTGAAAATAATCAAATACTTCTTTACTTGATAATTCTTTATTTTTTATTTTATTTATTATTGATTCTAAACTTTCAAAAGCTAACATCTTATCTTAATTAAAAATTATAAACAAAAAAATAGTAATTAAATTACTATTTTTTTATTATATATAAAAAACTTTTTTTTCAAATTAATAAATACTATTTCTTAATTTCTTTAAGTTTTGCTTTTTTACCAATAGCAGTTCTTATATATCCAATATTTTTTCTTCTAACTTTAAATTTTCTTAGTATTTCAATTCCTCAAACAGAAGGAGAATGAATTGGAAAAATTTTTTCAATTCAAAATGCTCAAACTTTTTTTCTTACTGTTATAGTTTTTTCTAATGCAGTTTTTCAAGCAGTTTTAATAATAATTCATTTAAATTTTTGAATTCTTTCTTTTCCTCATTCTTTAATTATTTGAGAAACTTCTACTTCCATACCTGTTTTTAAATCTGGTGTTTCACCTTTTACAAATTCGCTTTGAATTTTTTTAATTAGTTCACTATTTGTCATAATTTATTATAATTAATTTTTAACGAGCAAATTATATTATTTTTTTAATAATAATCAAATCTTTTTTTATTATTTTCTACAATAAATAGTATTAGTTATGTATGTATCTCAAGTATTACATAGGAGTCAATTTAAATAAGTTTGTTTAGATGTTGTTCAAATAGCATCATTCACTGCACTTTTAAATATTCCATATGTCTGTGTTTGACCATGTAAAGCAATATCACTATACCAATAATCAATTCCAGCTTGTTCTCAACATCTTCCTATATATGTTTTATACCAGTTTTCCACTACTCAATTACTATTACAATTTGCTTGAATTAAAACCATTTTTGGTGTAGGTATTATACAAGCATTATATGTTGAACTATACGTATATCAAGTAGTACAATTTGTACTTGCTGTATTACTTATACAACTTGTTCATGAAAGTGTGTATCAAGTATTACAAACAACTGTTTGGTAAGCACTTCATCTTGCATACCAGTTTGGCGATGTTGAATCACACTTAAATTCTTGATATGTTATAATCTTTCATCAAGTTATTGTTGTTTGTCCTCATATCATACTTTTCACACTTCATTGTACTCATGATGGAATTGAATATCAGTTAATTGTAATTGCTGGACATGTTGTTGTTCATATTGTCGTTGTTCAAGTTGTAGTATTACTTATACAACTTGTTCATGAAAGTGTGTATCAAGTATTACAAATAACTGTTTGGTAAGCACTTCATCTTGCATACCAGTTTGGCGATGTTGAATCACACTTAAATTCTTGATATGTTATAATCTTTCATCAAGTTATAGTTGTTTGTCCTGTCATAGTTTTCACACTTCATTGTACTCATGATGGAATTGAATATCAGTTAATCGTAGTTGCAGGACACGTCGTTGTTGATGTTCATATAGTTCAAGTAGTTCATATTGTCGTAGTTCAAGTTGTAGTATTACTTACACAACTTGTTCATGAAAGTATATATCAAGTATTACAAACAACTGTTTGAAAAGCTTCTCATATTGCATACCAATTTTGAGATAAAGGTTGATTACACTTAAATACTTGATGTGTCAGAATCTTTCATCAAGATATATTTATAAAATTTGTTGAAGTTGCAGTTATACTTCAAGGTCATATAGGAATTGAAAATCAGTTAATTGTAGTTGCTGAACATGCCATATTATTAGAGGTTTCACATTGAACAGTATTTCATCAATTTATTCATTCACATTTATATTTATAATTTCTTCAATCAATTGAACTTTTTGTATCTGTCCGACTAAATTTTCATGATTCACATATTGCTTGATTGTTATTTGAATCATTAGCCCCATCAAAAGTACCAAATATACTATCTGACCTGAGTAAGTTCCATGAACCACACTTTCAATCTATTATTATAGAAGTACTACAAGAAATTGTTTCTAATGTGTTTATTCATTTACATTTATAAACATATTTTGTATTTGAATTAATTTTTTCTACAGCATTAGTTGCTGATGAATTAAAATTTTCTAAATTATAATCTAAAACTGTTTGTCACATTGAAGTAGTTATTCTTGTTAACGGAGTTCATTTTCAACATAATCAAACTCTATTTTCATTTGCTAAATCTAATCATTGAAAAGTTCATTGAATTGGTGAATTTATGACAGTTCAACAAGTTGGGGGAACAGTTAGAGTTGATGCACAGTTTCATATTGAGTTTCATTTTGAACAAGTCCATGTTATTGTTCAAATATCTTCATTAGTTATTACATTTCATACATTCCGTCAAGAATAACAAATAGAAGAGTTGCTAGAACTATTTTTATACTCACTTCAAACCTTTTTAACATTTCATAAATTACATCAATATCATCAATCATTAGTTCCTGATTCAACACAAACTCAATAAGAACATTTATTACTTTGACAATCAGAATTTCTAGAACATATAGTTAAATTTGTATTATTTCAAATACTAGAATTTGAGGACGAATTATTATTACTAACAGATGGATCATTTATAGTATTTATATTATTTTTATACGCTTTACATCTAGTATATGCTCATCAGTTCGTTCAGTTGCAACTCCAAGTCCAAGGTCAATCTCATAATACTTCTGAACTTTCTCATGATAAACAAAGGTTTGTAGTTGGTTTTGATATTAACAGACTTCAGCTACTACTTCAACACTCTCAATTTATTAATGATGATGTTGTATCATCATTTATTATATCTCATATTGAATCTAGTAAACTTTCTGGATCCTTTTGTACTGACACTTTTATGTTTGATACTCAAGTTGTAATGTATGTTAATAGTATATGTCTTAAATCAGATGTACTAAAAGATTGTTTAAGGTTATTTAATCAAGTATTTACTTTATTTAAATACTCTATGTAATTTGTTGTTGTTGGATATTTTGTTGTATTTGTTCTTTTTTCATAGATTATATCTAAAATATCATTAGCTTTTTGTGTTATCTCTGTACTCAATTCAGCAGGTTGTGTTGGTTTTTCATATGATGAATATGCACCTTGACTAATTATCATTGTTAGTCAAATCACTAAAAGTAATGCTATTATTTTCTTTATTTGTTTCATGTTATAATAAAGTTTATAAAATAAATTAGAGCTATAAATTAAGGACATGTTACATCAGTCAATGTTCATCAACTATTTATCTGGTATTGTCAAGTTCATATAAATTTACTATTTTCAATTATCTCTGTACAATTGATATAATCACTATTTTGCCACCATTCTACTTCTGAATCTCATATCAAAGATGTAAAATTTGTTCAATCTGAAACTGGAAGATATGGATTAATCATGGAATATACTAAATTATGACTTCAATTACTAAATACAAATTTAGTTCTATTTATAGTTCATTCTCATACTCAATCAGCTATTTCTATATCTGTGGTTCATTTTATTGCTAAAATTATAGTTGGAAGAATATTTTTTGAGACTGATTTATAATCTCATATCAAAAAGGCTTTATTTTCTCAATTATTTTCAAGAGTACCTCAAAGTTCAAATTCTTGAGAGTTTGAAGTTGTTGAATAAATATAATATTGGTTTATGTATGGGTCCTTTGGAATTTCTTCAACAGTTGATATAACAATATCTTTATCAAATAATCATTGTTTAGCGACTGTATTTCAATTATTTAGTATATTAAATCAAGAATTAATTTGAGGATATTCTCCTCTTTTTGTTTTGTATTGTTTTAATCAAGAAGCAAGTCATGATAATTCTGTTTTTCTTTGGCTGTCTCTTGAATTTTCTATATTTTTATAATATGTAACAAATCAAATAGTTGACAATATTGCAATAATTGTAATAGTAGTAATTAATTCAACAAATGTAAATCAATTTTTTGTTTTTAGAAATTTTTTCTTCATAATAAAAAAAATTATAAAATATTATCTTACGAAAATTAAATGAGCTTCTCATGATATTCAGTTACTATATCCTCATTGACAATTAAATCATCTATATCCCCATCATTGTCAAATTCAATTTCATGATCAGTCATATACATCAAACAAATTACAGTAGCTTTTATTTCAATCCACTATATCATTACAAGTTCAAGTCAAAGGAGTTGTTAATCCTGATAAATTTTTTGTAACAGAACTTTCCCAGTCTGCTCAAATCCACCAAATCCAATTATTTTCAGGATAAATATTTGCCATACATCATCATCTTCAAGTTATTCTAAAATTTTTATATATTCAAGTGTCTTTTAAACACTTATTATTATTTGTTTTTGTAACATCTATTGAACAAGAATTGTTGTTTTCATAAGTTCAAGTTACCCGTCAAGATGGAGTACTTAAAAGAATTTCAGATTGTTCTAAATCACATGCCCAATATACATATGAACTTTCTTTTGTGGTTGAAGTTGGTGGATTTGAAAAATTACAATGTCATATATTATAATCATATGTTGTTCAGTCTTTTGCTACTAAAGTCCATCATCATCAAGATGTACTCATATCACAGTATCATGAAAAAGATTTATATGAACTTTTTGGAAGTATTTCATATATTCAACTTGTTGCTCAAGGATTATTATCTTTTACTTCTCTACAATTTGTTGGGATTGTTTTCATGACACAATCTACATCTTTTAATATTCAATAACTATTAACTTGATAAGTTCAAGTTCAAATATTTTTTCAAGCATTATATATTTCATTACAATTTTTATAATCATCAATTTGATTATAATTTATATCTGAATCAGATAACAATAAATCAAAACTTGTATCATCTGAGTATGGTAAAAAAGGATTTGTGAAAGTATATGGTAAATTATGTTTTCAGTTATTAAAAATAAATTTATTTCTATTAACAGTTCAACTTCAAACTCAATCAGCTATTTCTATACTTGATTCTGAGTCAATAGCCAATAATAGTGATGGTAATATATTTTTTGATACTGATTTATAATTTCAGACTACAAAAGCTTTATTTTCTCAATTATTTTCTAGAGTTGCTCATAACTCAAACTCTTGTTTTTCTTTTGATATAGAGTAAATATATGGATTTGAAGTATATGGATCAGTTGGAAGTGTGTCTAATCAAGAAATTATAACTTTTTTACTGAATTTTCACTGACTTGCTACAGTATATCAAGCATTTGTTATATCAAAATAATCTCATGGTAATGGATATAATCACCTCTTTGTTTTTATAAGTTTTAATGCTGACTCTATACTATATAAATCTGATTCTCTTTTTGAATCACGACTATTTTCTAAATTTTCGGAATATGATAAAACTCATATTAATCATAAAATTAACAATATAGATATTGTTATAATTAATTCAATAAATGTAAATCCTGTCTTTTTATTTTTAAAATTTCTTAAAATTTTCATTATTAAAATTTATTTATAATATCTTTTTATATTTATTTCGAATGCTTTATTTTTTATTGTGGAATCATATTTTTTTAAATTTACTATTCTTTTGTAGATTTCTTGATTATATGTTGATATATCATCAATATTTTCTCAATATTTATCTATGTACATATAATCTAAATTAGTAGATCCTGTATATATTCTAAATTCTTTAGCTATATTATCTTTGTAGATATAAAAATCTTCTCATTCTAAAATATTGTTTGTATTTATCTTATACAAAACATTTAAAGTATTATTTTTTAGCAATAAAATATTTGAATTATCTTCAAATGTATAATTTACTTGGTTGCTATAAAAAATAAGTTCATAAAGTCCTAGAGATATAAATCCTAATAAAAGAATAGAAACAAGGACTCAAGCTAAACTTTCTGCTTTTATATTTTTTCTCATTTGAAAAAATTTATCTTTTATATATAATAAAATTCATTATATATAAAAAATTTAATAATGAAAATTTTTAATAAAAATGGCTTAACGTTCATTGAATTAGTTATTTCTATATCTATTTCAGCAGTTGTAATGATTATTATTTCATATTTCATTTCAGATTCTATAAATATTTTAACTTTATCAAATAAAAAAGCTGAAACTTTGTGAAAGTATTATAATATTTACGATATTATTTCTGAATATAAAAATAATTACACTGTTTGAGAGACTATAATTGATAATAATTACTGAAGTTGAAATGATATTGCTTTAATTACAAATATAGATAATACTAAATGAGTTTTACTATGAATTATTGATAAAGATACAATGAAACTTGAAAGTGGTAGTTTATTTTCAACATACTGAAACAAAGTTTTATGATACAAAGAATTAACATTATCAGAATTGTATAATATTAAAACTAGTACCTGAAATGTATTTTCCTTATCTTTTGATAATGCAAGTTTCTTTGATGCACCTATAAAAAATTTTCAAACTGATTTCTTTAATTCTTGAAGTATTTTCCAGTTTAATATGGATTTACTTTTAGGTTATAATCTGAATTACGTTTGAAAACTTTGGAAAGATATTCCTTCAGATAATTATTACTTATACAAAATTAATTTTATTTTTTAAACAAAATAAATGCATAAAAACAAACGTGCTACAATTTTGATTTATGTTCTTATATTAACAAGTGTTGTGATGTTTATTTCTATCATAATTTTTAATAACACTATAATTCTTGATAATTCTCTTAATTATGAAATCATTCAAAATAGATTAAATTCTAAAATTCTTGAAAATGTAGAATATAAAAGTAATTATTATAAATTGCTTACAAATAATTCAACCTGATTTATAGATAATTTATCTTGTCCTGATAATATAACTATGAGTTGAGATACTTTATATACATCCTGATTATCTTTGAGTCGGGAAAAATTTGATTCATCATATGTTTGTTCTTGAAGTTATGATAATAAAGTGTTGAATGTATTTTCAAATTCTACTTTCACTTCTTTTGATAAATCCTCTTTGGATTGATATCTACTAAACTTAACTGATGATGGTTTTTGAAATTTAAGCTCTGATTGATATTTTACCCATGATAATACGTTTATGACTATTCCTGCAACTTCATATCAAAAACCTGATTATGTTGAAGATAATTTTAGTAGTGATGATGATGTAGATTCAAAACTTTATTTAATTTGAATGGTTACAAATACAGGAAGTTTAGAAAATGTATTTTGGAATAACAAAAGAACTTCTGATTATATAAATAATGTCCCAAACAATAATAATTCTGAGTTTGTAAAAATATGAAATATAACAAATTGACTTTTATTTTTATCTATTGACAATGATGTTGTTATAAAAGTTGTAAAGTTTGATAGAAATAAATATGATTCTAATAACTCTTTAGTGTCTTTAGATGAAAAAATTTCAAATTGAACAATTTATTCTTGAAGTTGATATTTACAAAATAATCTTTCTCTATCTACATCAAAAACTTGAAACGAATATAGTTTTGACTTTAAAAATAATGATTATGCATTATTTTTAAAAAATATATGACCTTCTGCTTTAACTTATAATATTCATGCAGAAACAAGCACTTGACAATTAATCTATATTAATCCTTTAAATGACTCTTTGCCAAATGAATTAAAAATCCTTGAATGATATATTTATATAGATTCTTGAGTTTTTGTTTGAAAAGAACTTGAATTCACTAAAACAAAATAAAAAAATCTCTTTTAAAAGAGATTTTTTTATTTTGTTTTCAAATTTAAAGCTCAAATATATGAAATTCATATAGCATCAGCAACATCATCAGGTTTTGGGATTTCATTTAATTGAAAGAGTATTTTTATTGCATTTTGCATTTGTATTTTTGTAGCTTTTCAATTTCCTGTAATTGCTTTTTTTACTTCTAGTGGAGTATACTCTTGAATCTGTATATTATTTCTCATTGATTCATAAATAATTACACCTCTACTTTCTGCTACATCAATTCAAGTTTTTATGTTATTTGTGAAATATAGTTTTTCTATTGCTACTAAATCAGGGGCAAACTTATCTATTAATGTTCTTATATCTGTTCAAATTTCAAGAAGTTTCAAATCTATACTTATTTTTGGAATAGTTTTCAATATTCAATATTCTATTAAACTTATTTTAATTCACTCTTTTTTTGTTATAGCAAAACCAGTTGTTGTAGTTCAAGGATCTATCCCAAGTATAATCATTTTACAATTTTAAATTTTATTGTATAATATATTTGACAATATATAACTTTTGTGTTTTAATATATATGTGTGTAATTAATATTTCTTAAACTTTTAAAATATGATATACCATATATGAAAAATTACAACAAAAAAAAGAATTTTCTTGTGGATAATTCTTTGCTAGATAAAATAGTAAATTCGCTGTTACTTACAGAACAAGAAAAGTTAAATTTTCTAAAGTACATAAGTTATTTAACTAGTAAAGAAAAAAGAGAATTATATAAATTGGTTTAAGAAAATTAAATAAAAAACTTCAATTAATTAATTGAAGTTTTTTATTTATTAATATTTTTATTTTGTAAATGAGACAAAACCATCTAATCCTATTGTTGTTAGTTGTGATAGTTGATATACTATTAGTTGAAATAGTTGTGAAGATTCTTTGTATAATGTGACTTTTGATTGAAACTGATGAACTTTAGCAAGTAATCCCTAAATAGAAACAAAAATTTATATTAATTAAAATTTAGATACCTTATAAACATATATATACTCTTGAGATTTAGTTGCTTCTTCAAAAGATCTAATTATATGAAATACATCTCAGTCTAGTTAATATAATACAGCTTATTATTGAATAATTGATGAAGTTCGTATATACAATAGAATTTTAAGTGATTCTGAAGTTAGAGCAATATATAAAACGATGAAATAGTAATCAAATAAAAATAAAAATTTTTGTTTTAAAAAACCAAAGTTTTTATTTTTATTTGAAATTATATATAAAAAAGATAAAATATTTTTTGAAATTTATTTATTGAAAAATACAAATGAAAGTTATAATTCTTGCTGCTTGAGAAGGGACAAGATTGAGACCGTTGACACTTAATACTCCAAAACCTCTTATAAAAGTTTTCTGAAAACCTATTCTAGAGTATACTCTAGAATATCTTTATAAGTTTGTTGATGAGTTTGTAATTGTTGTTAAATACAAAAAAGAATTATTTAAGGATTATTTAAAAGATAATTATAAGTGAGTTAAGATCACTTATATAGAACAATGAGAAGAAAAGTGAACTGGTGCAGCTATAAAAGATATAAAGATTTCTTGAGATATATTAATTATAAACTGAGATAGTATATTTGATAAAGATGATATACTAAATCTAGTTAATTTAAAATGATATTGATGTCTTGTAAAAAAAGTAGCAAATCCTGAAAAATACTGAATATTAAAAGCTAATGAAAATAATGAAGCTATTGAAATCATAGAAAAACCTGAAACTTATGTATGAAATTTAGCTAATTTGTGAGTTTATAAAGTAAATAGTGATTTAGTAAATTATTGCAACACTATTCCCCCTTCTAAAAGATGAGAAATAGAAATAACTTGTGCATTAAATCTATTTTTTAAAAAATTTCCTTTTAAATTACTTGAGATTAAATGAGATTTTTTAGATATTTCCTATCCTGAAGATATAGAAAAAACTGAAAATATTTTAAAAGATAAGCTTCTTGTAAAACCAATTTTTTGAGAGGCTATACAACTTGAAAAAATATGAGATCTAGATTTATATCTTTGAATTAGAAAAGAATTTATAGATGATTTAATAAAATTTTCTACTAATTTAGAAGATACAAGTTTGATAAATAATACTTGAGATTTAAAGAGATTTTCTTCTCTAGAAAAATTTGAAAAATGGTATAATGATGAGGATAGGTTTTTATTTACTTTAGTATGAGAAGAAAAAAAACTAGCTTGAATTTGGTGGGCAAGACCTTCTAAATTACCTACAATTACTCAAATAACTGATAACGAAATTGCACACGAAGTAATAAATAATGAAAAAGATAGTCATACAAGTTGAATAAGGATTTATCCAGATTTTAGGTGAAAATGACTTGCAAAAATTATATTAAAAACTAGTACTTATTTTTATAGAAAGATTTTCCCTAGTGCTTATATATGTGTTGACGTAGATAAAAATAATATACCTTCACAAAAAACTTATGAAAAGAATTGATACATATTTTTTTGATATTGAGAAAATAAGAAGACTGTTGAATCAGAAGTAAACGCAAGACTTCTTTATGTTGAAAAACCTTATAAATAATAAACGTTTAATAATGAAAAAATCTGCTTTAGTAAAATATATATTATCATTAGTAATTTTAATTACCTGATTATCTGTTTTTACTACATTCTGAGCAAGTATTTTAATACAAAATACTAAGCTTGTGTATAAACTGTCGAATAATATATATTTAAATTCTCAAACTCTAAATAAAACTTATTTGATTTATAAAAGTAATAATGATTTAAGTTGAGCTTATTTTCAATCTTCTTGTAATGTTTGAACAAAGCTTATTTGAAGCAAATCAAACTTATATTTGTTTGAATTAACAGTAAAAAACAAAGACTGTTCAAACAATGTTTTTTTCTTGAAATCAAAAGATTGAATACTTAACGAAACTGAGTTAAACTTAGTTGATGATTATAAATTATATAATATACTTCTTGATTACTCTTCTAAAGATTTAAATGCTTTACTAAAAACTGTTAGTAAATTATCATCAAGTTTAAAAATCTTTAATGATTATAAAACTTCTTTACTAGATGATAAATATAATTTTTCAAAGAAAAAAAGAAATTATGAAGAACTTGTTTATAAATCAGAAGTAATTATATCAATCCTAGAAAAAAGAGAACAAAAATATATTATTCCTGTACCTTGATATGACTTGCCTACAAGTAATGCTTCTAAAATTCCAAATTCTTGAAGACCTTACAGACAGAATACTACTGATTGAATTCATCATTCTTGGGATATAGATGCTCCTTATTGAACTAAAGTAGTTGCATTAGATGATTGAATAGTTGTAAGAATTGTAAATTGATGGGAAATGAGTGATTTACAAAATATAAGAGAATGAAAAAACCTTAGTGATGATGATAAGGCTAGAAATCTTGATTTACTTAGATGAAATCAAATTTGGATAAAAACAATGAAATGAGAAGTTGTTATGTATGCCCATCTTAGTAAAATTGTTGATTCATTAAAAGAATGAGTTATGATAAAAAAATGAGACTATATCTGAAATATATGAATCACTTGAGTTCCTGATGCGGGATATACTGATTATCATTTAGATTTCTCTATTTGTGAGAATCCTTATAATCTTTGAAAAGTGTGAAGTTATGATATAGTTGATTATATGAGATGGTCATGGATATTTAAATGAAAATCAAAAGATTATATTGTTGAACATCAATGAAGTATATTTAAAAAATAAATTATTTTACTTTATACAATAAGTATATAAAAGTCAATTCGATTAAATTGTTATACACAAAATAATATAGTAAACTTATTATAAGGCAAACTATATTATTTTTTATTTTTAATCTATGAAATACAAAAATACAGAATATAGAACACAGAATGTAGTATTAAAACAGAAACTTCTAAGTTCTAAATTCTATAAACTACTAACTAGTAAAACATGAGGTTTTACTCTAATTGAATTAATAGTTACAATAGTTATATTAGCAATTTTATGAACTATTGCATTCATAAGTTTTCAGTGATACTCTAGAAGTTCTAGAGATAGTGTTAGAATTGCTGATATTAATAGTGTAGAAAAATCATTATGAATATATGTTGCGAAAACTTGATTTTATCCTGCTCCTGATAGTAATAAAGAAATCACATATGCATGAGGAACTGCTTGGATAGAATGAACTATCTGAGATACAGTAATGAAAAATATAGATAATGTAAGTAAAAAACCTATTGATCCATTAACTTCTAATGAATATACTTATAGCATTACTTCTTCTAAAAAAGAATATGAAATCTGAGCTATTAGTGAATGACAAAATTTAACTTATAATAATTCTTTTGTTCCTAATTCTTATGCTGCTGATTTAAGCAAAACTAATGCTGTTGCTTATATGAAATGAAACTATAATGAAAAGATTATTAAAATAGCTACTTGATGAATAAATTATATTTTAGCTATCCCTACAATTATCGTAACTGATATAACTAATCCAAGAATTGAAGATTTAATCGCTGAAAAGAAACTAGTTTATAGAAACTTTACAAATATCCCTCATTCTTATAATCCTACTTGAACTGGTGGTTTTAATTATGAAACTAATAGAATTGAAGTTTATAGTTGAGCTGCTGTAAGCTTAGAATATAATATAGATAAAATAAGCTTTATAGAAAATCTTCAAGACGCTTATAATTGAACTATTTTATGATGAACTGAAAATTATGAAGATATAACAAACATAGATACTAGTACTGAAGCAGATAAAGCTGTTGACTTAGTGAATAATTATATAACAAACAATGTATGATGAATAACCTGAAAAATAACTACTTTAATTTATAATACTTGTACTTTAGACTGACAAATTATTGATCATAATCAGACTATTACTGCCTATAGTGAAAATAGTATATTATCTTGAGCTAGTTATGAGTGTGTTGATAGAAGTCAAGAAAGAACTTGTAATAATTGAGTACTTAGCTGAGATGATAGCTATCAATATAAATCTTGTATAAAATGAACTGCTAATAATTGTGAAGCTAGTTGAAGTTATGTTTATAACACTCATATTTATTCAGTTCCTTCTGTAAATAATTGAGAAACTGCTACAAATATAGTATCTTCTAATGTAAATGAAAATAATTGAACTTTTACTTATACTTTGACAAGCATCTGATGTAATGATTGAGTTTTTATAAATGAAACTGAGTCATCTCCTACTGTTATAAGTTGTGATACTTGATATACTATTAGTTGAAATAGTTGTATTCCTATAACTTACACTGTTAATTTTGATTGAAATTGATGAACTTGACATACTCCTACGACTAAATCGGTAGATTATAATACTGCTATTTGAACACTACCTAGTAATCCAACGATGTCTTGATATACATTTAATGGTTGGTATACAACAAGTACTTGATGATCTCAAGTAACTGAAAGTACTATTGTGTTATGAAATACAACAGTATATGCTAACTGGAGTGTTGCTGTTTGAAGTATGGAATTAGTTTATACATGATTAGTAAATTGAGACATAATAGAACTACCTTTTAAATGAACTGTGAATATAACAAATATAGATTGGTGAGATGATTGAGTTAATAACTGTCCTACAACTACAACAGGAATAGTGAGTTGCACATATACAAATGCCTCAAAATGAAGTTATACAATACATGTTAGTTGATTATCAACATGATTTTGAAAAACTACAACAGCTTCATGAATTACAAAATTAACTCAGGTACCAGAGTGGCAATGAATGTGATTAACTGATTTAAGTAATGCTTTTAGAGGGGCATCTAATTTAGTATATCTAGACCCAAGTTTAGATACTTCTAATGTTACTGATATGAGCTGGATGTTTCTATTTGCGACATCATTTAATCAATCTTTAAGTAATTTTGATACTTCAAATGTTACTAATATGAAGTGAATGTTTTATTGAGCTTCTATTTTTAATCAACCTTTAAGTAATTTTAACACTTCAAAGGTTACTAATATGAGTCAAATGTTTCGGGATGCTACAGTATTTAATAAATCTTTAAGTAGCTTTGATACATCAAATGTAACTGATATGGCTTGAATGTTTGCTGCTGCGATAGCATTTAATCAATCTTTAAGTAATTTTGATACTTCAAATGTATTATATATGTATCGGATGTTTGCTTGGACAGATAATTTTAATCAGTCTTTAAGTAATTTTAATACTTCAAAGGTTACAACTATGATGTGAATGTTTGATTGAGCTATCTCATTTAATCAACCTTTAACTAATTTTAATACTTCAAATGTAACATCTATGGCTTGAATGTTTATGAGAACAAGTTCTTTTAATCAACCTTTAACTAATTTTAATACTTCAAAGGTTACAACTATGAGTCAAATGTTTAATTGAGCAACATTATTTAATCAACCATTAAGTAATTTTGATACTTCAAAGGTTACTAACATGAGTTGGATGTTTACAACAGCAAATGCATTTAATCAATCTTTAAGTAATTTTGATACTTCAAATGTAATAAATATGAGTTATATGTTTATGTGAGCAAGTTCTTTTAATCAACCTTTAACTAATTTTAATACTTCAAAAGTTACTAATATGAGTTCAATGTTTTGATCAGCAATATCTTTTAATCAACCTTTAACTAATTTTGATACTTCAAATGTAACAGATATGAGTAATATGTTTAACTCAGCAACTTCATTTAACCAATCTTTAAGTAATTTTAATACTTCTAATGTTACTAATATGAGTGGTATGTTTAAATCAACAGCATCATTTAACCAATCTTTAAGTAATTTTGATACTTCAAAGGTTACTAATATGAGTAATATGTTTGCTTCAACAACAATATTTAATCAACCTTTACCATTTGATACTTTAAGTGTAACTAATATGCAGTGAGTATTTAGTGGAGCAATAGCATTTAACCAATCTTTAAGTAGTTTTAATACTTCAAATGTTACGGATATAAGTAAAATGTTTTTGTGAGCAAGTAGTTTTAATCAACCTTTAAATAGTTTTGATACTTCAAAAGTCACTAATATGCAAGCTTTGTTTAGTGGAGCAATAGTATTTAACCAATCTTTAAGTAATTTCAATACTTCTAATGTTACTAATATGAGTCAAATGTTTTACTGAGCAAGTGCTTTTAATCAACCAATAAGTAATTTTAATACTTCTAATGTTACTAATATGAGCTTTATGTTTTATAAAGCAACATCTTTTAACCAATCTTTAAGTAATTTTAATACTTCAAAAGTAACATCAAGTAATATGGTTGCTATGTTTTGGTATGCAACAAATTTTAACAAAAATATATCATGTTGGAATGTATGACTTATATCATCAGAGCCTACAAGTTTTGCAACAAGTTCAGCATTGATATCTTCAAATAAACCTTTATGGTGAACAAATGGTTCAACTTGAACTTGTGAGTAATATATAATTTGTATTTAAAAAAGCTTTCTGATTTAAATTAGAAAGCTTTTTTGTTGTAAATTAAAGAATCCAATCAATTTCTTTTTTTCATATCTTTTTTAAATAATCATTTGTTTTACTAAAAGGTTTACTTCATAAAAATCAGTTGTATGCTGAAAATGGTGAAGGGTGAGCTGATTCTATAACTAAATGTTTTTTTGTATCAATGAGTATTTTTTTATTTCTTGCAAAGTTTCACCAAAGTATAAATACAACTCCTTCTTTTTTTTCTGAAATAGTTTCTATAACTTTATCTGTAAAAGTTTCCCATCCGATTTTTGAATGACTTGCTGGAAGTCAGGCTCTGACTGTTAAAATTGCGTTTAACATAAAAACTCCTTCTTTAGTCCATTTCTCAAGATTTCAACTAATTGGGATTTCTGCTCATATATCATCTTTTAATTCTTTGTAAATATTTTTTAATGATGGCGGTGGAGTTACTCAATCTTGTACAGAAAAACAAAGTCAGTGAGCTTGTCAAATTCAGTGATAAGGATCTTGTCACAATAAGACAACTTTTACTTTATCAAAAGGAGTATAATTAAAAGCATTAAATATATTTTTTGGATTTGGATAAATTGTAATTCATGATTCTATATCATCTATAATTTGTTTTTTTATAACTTTGAAATAATCTTTTTCAAATTCATCTTTTAATACTTCAAGCCATGAAGAATCTATTTTTATATCTCAAGACATAATTATATTTTAAAAACTAAAAAAACTTATATTTTTAAAAATATAAGTTTTTTTAGTTTTTTTACAAGTTTATTTAACCCATAATACCATCTTGTATAATTTTGAATAATCTCATAATCCTGAATCAGCATGCATAGAAGTTAAGTTAAGTTTTTTTATCTCAGATCATGCAGATCCTGTATATACCTGATTCCATGTCCATGATCAAGCTGTAGTGTTCGTACAAGTGTATGCAGGAATATATATTTGTTCAGTTGTTAAATCATAATATGTTGCATGGGTTACATTTTCTGCTCCACATACGACATTAACTTCATTTCAAGAAGCATCTGTTACATAAAACCAAGTTCAAGATGTATCCATTGAGTATCATAAATAATTCAAATCTAGTCTTAAGCTTCAAGAATTTGGTAAAGCTACATTTGCATAGTAATCTAATACATCTCAAGAAGCATTATAATCACTCCATCTAATAGCCCCTGTATCAGACTCTATAAAATCCGTCATAGTGTTGTAAACTAGTGTCATTTTTGATTGAAAATCAGCAAGTGTTGCTCAGCTATTTATTCTATTCCAATCAAATGCTTTCATATAACCTCAATTTACCATATCACATTCAACTTGTATTGCAGCACTTGTACTATATTTAATCCAATATAATCAATTTCAATTATTGTTATAAGCTGTAGAATTTAAGTATCATTCACAATTTGCTGCATAAGTTCAATTACTATATCTTTTTGCTCCATTATAATCAACTATTGATATCGGACTTCAAGAACTATCAGTATATATCTGTTCTAATTGAGTTTTTGTATAAGATGTTGAGAACATCCTTAATTCATCCAAAACAATTCATTTACTAAATTCTGAGAAACCATATCAACAACCTCCATTAAAATTAAATACATCTGGTGTTATTGACCAAGTACTTGAATTAATTCAAGTATTTTCACATATTCAATCTAAACATACCATAGTATCTGTTCATTTCGAAAAAGAGAAGAAATGCCATGAGGTATCTGATATAGTTTTATTAGACAAAACTTGTCTCTGATATACTGAAGTATCCATTGAATTTCAATATATACTTACATTTTGTCATAAATTATCCTCAAGATTAGTTCCAGCTGAATTTTCATAACATAAGAATGTTCCTTCATTATCTGAAATATCAGGTATTTTAAACCAAAAACTTACTGTTTTCACTGGAGCAGAAAAATTCAATCATGTTGTAGTTATCCATCAAGATCAATGAACTTGATAAGCTCCATCTGTTTTTCATGAAACCCAACTTCATATATCAGTTGAATCATTATACACATTTAAATCATTTCAATTTCATAATTTATCTTTTGTTATTTGTCATGATCCATCATCAAAATCCCAATATCATATTATATTTGTCATAAGTGAACTTTTTTCACAAGAATCAACTGTTGCTGTGTATCATGAATTACATGATGATAATACACAAGATCACCGTGTTCATCATGACCAAGTTTGGATTCATGTTCAGTTAGTTATAGTACATGATTTTGTATCTGAAATACAACTAGTTCAACTATCTTCTGTATGATATCATGTACTACAAGCATATCTACACGCAGTTGTACTCGCGGTAGTATTGTATACTGCTACATTTGTTGGTAACCAACTTGTTCAATTCCATGTTTGAGTTATAGATGTAGCTGTATTGTATGATGAATTTGCAATTTTTCATGTACAAGATGCTACTTGTGTATTTGCACTACAAGATCAAGCAACATTCGTTACATTTGCTGTTAAACTTGCTGGTCACTGTGTTGTTGTACTACATGTATAATTTGTTCTTGTTGCCGCTATTGTATTACAAACACTTCCATAATTTCTTGTTGTACTAAATATTCATGTTGAAGTTGCAGATTGATTTGTTCAACATACATTTATTGTTGCTCAACTTGCATTTGTTCAGAAATTTCAACTTACTGTATATGTATTTAAACTACAACTTCATGCTATATTTGATACACTTGTTGTTAGACTTGCAGGTCACTGTGTTGTTGTACTACATGTATATCATGTTCTTGTTGCCGCTATTGTATTACAAGTACTTCCATAATTTCTTGCTGTACTAAATGTTCATGTTGATGTCGCTGTAACATTTGTTCAACATACATTTATTGTTGCTCAACTTGCATTTGTTCAAAAATCTCAACTTACTGTGTATGTATTTAAACTACAACTTCATGCTATATTTGATACACTTGTTGTTAGACTTGCAGGTCATTGTGTTGTTGTACTACATGTATATCATGTTCTTGTTGCCGCTATTGTATTACAAGTACTTCCATAATTTCTTGTTGTACTAAATGTTCATGTTGACGTCGCTGTAACATTTGTTCAACATACATTTATTGTTGCTCAACTTGCATTTGTTCAAAAATCTCAACTTACTGTGTATGTATTTAAACTCCATTGTGCATAAACTGTCGCATCTCATAATACTATTGTACTTGTTATTACCTGTGATCATCATGTAGATGCTGTATACCATCAATTAAATGTGTATCATGTTCTTGTTGTTGTTGCTAATGTTCATATAGCTGTATTATAGTTTACAACCTTACTTGTTGGACTTGCAGTACTTCAACTATTTGAATTAAATGTAATTGTGTATTGTCTTGTTGCACTACAACTACCTGTATTTGCTCATGCTACTGAACAAGTCCATGTAAAGTTTCAAGTATTTGTTGTTACTAAACTAGCTGTTCATACACTACATAAGTTTGCACTTGGAGCTGTTGTTGTCGCTGTTCAATTTGCTGTTCAACATACTCAATCTTGAATCCATTGTGCATACAATGTTGCATCTCATAAAACAACTGTGTTTATTGTTACTTGAGTTCATCAACTACTAGCTGTATACCATCATGCAAATGTATAACCTGTTCTTGTTGGATTGCTTGGTAGTGTTCATATTGCTGTATTATATGTTACTGATTTACTTGTTGGTGTATGTCAAGTTCATCAGTTTCAATCAAATGTTACTATGTAATCATTTATTGTCCATTGTGCATACAATGTTGCATCTCATAAAACAACTGTGTTTATTGTTACTTGAGTTCATCAACTAATAGCTGTATACCATCAATTAAATGTATATCCTGTTCTTGTTGGATTGCTTGGTAGTGTTCATATTGCTGTATTATATGTTACTAATTTACTTGTTGGTGTATGTCAAGTTCATCAGTTTCAATCAAATGTTACTGTATAATTATTTATATTCCACTGTGCATACACTGTTGCGTCTCATGTTACTATTGTTCAAGTATTTATTTGAGTTCATCCACTTGCCGATGTATACCATCAATTAAATGCATATCAAGTCATTGTTGGAGTGCTTGGCAATGTTCAAATTTCTGTATTATATATTACTGATTTATTTGTTGGTGTATGTCAAGTTCAACCGTTTCAATCAAAGGTTATTGTGTAATTATTTATATTCCACTGTGCATATACTGTTGCATCTCATAACACTATTGTTCAAGTATTTATTTGAGTTCATCCACTTGCCAATGTATACCATCAATTAAATGTATATCATGTCATTGTTGGAGTGCTTGGCAATGTTCATATTGCTGTATTATAAGTTACTGATTTATTTGTTGGTGTATGTCAAGTTCAACCGTTTCAATCAAAGGTTATTGTGTAATTATTTACATTCCACTGTGCATATACTGTTGCATCTCATAACACTGTTGTTGATTCTGTTATTTGACTTCATCATGTACTTTGAGTATACCATCAATTAAATGTATATCCATCTTTTGTTGGGTTTGTTGGTAATGTTCAAATACTTGAATTATAAGTAACTGATTTACTTGTTGGTGTATGTCAAGTTCATCCATTTCAATCAAAGCTTACAGTGTAACTATTTATACTACATAATCATAATATGTTTGATATGTTTTCAGTCAATATTGTAGGTCACTGTGTAGTTGTACTACAAGTATATCATGTTCTTAATGCACTAATTGTATCACAAGTACTTCAGTAATTTCTAATTGTACTAAATATTCAATTTTCATCAGCTATTACATCACTTCAACAAACATCTACTGTTGCTCAGCTTGCATTTGTTCAGAAGTCTCAACTTATAGTATATGTTGCTGTAACACAACTATTTCAACTTATAGTATATCAAGTATTACAACTTATAACTGTAGGATTTTCTTCTTCTATTGGATTTATTAAATTTCAATCATTACATTCTATACTTGATAATATATATGAATATATTCAATTATTTTCAGATACTCAAGTAGATAATACCCCTGTTAATATTTCTGCGTGATTTATCAAAGGAATAGAATAAGTATGAGAATAATATAAATAACTTCAACTAGCCTCACAATTTGTTGGTTCTCCTTTTATACAATTTGAATACTTGTAATCTTCACTTCAACTTAATACTCAATCAACACATGTTCTTGTTTGTGCTCTATCTATACAACTATAACTTGAACCATATGATATATTGTTTTCACTATATGCAGTTACCTGTTGATTGTGATTTATTGTTTGTCAGTCAAGTGTACAACTATTGAAAAATACTGTAGTTATTTTTCATGAAATTCATCAAACATTGTTTACTATATAATTATTTATCAAATTTACAGCTTTATCTGGTTCTCCTATTGTATCAATTTTCATTATTTCATCATAAGTATTTGTTCATTCAACAACTGTTCAACTATAAATCTTTTGTAAATTAGTAACAAACTCTATTTTATTTTCATTATTTGTAAAATCAATTGATGATCAACTATAAGCAACTATTTCTTGTGGACTAAACTCAAATCATCATGTCATAGTATATCATGAAGTTTTATATGAATCTGGTACGTTTGAATAATCATTATATACTAATTCTTTATTTGAAATTATACTCTCTATATCAGTATTATTTAGATTAGATGTAATTATACTTGGAATAGCTAAAACATAACTAACTCATCAAGTACTTACTTTTATTATTTTTTCATTGTATGTTCATTTTATTTTTGCTATAACTTTTTTTGTTCATAATGCATAAGTTTTTTGTGTAAACAAATTTTCTTTTATATAAGCGGTACTTGCTTCTTCTATGATTGTTCAGATTTGATATTCTCTTTTATTATTTGTTATACTGTATGCGTATTCTGAATTTGTTAATGGATCTATTGGTTTTTTGTTTATGTTTTCAATATTTTTAGTTACATTATCTCATATTGTTCATTGTACCCAAGCTAATCATCATTTATATGTAATACTAGTTGGATTATCTGGAGTAGGATAATATCATGTATTTACAATAAATAATCATAAATTTTTTTCTATATTATCAATATCTGATATTCTAACACTATCTCTTGAACTTTTTGAAAATCCTTGAAAACTAAGAAAACTTATTGTTGTTAATATTGCTAATAAAACAATAGTTACAATTAACTCAACTAAAGTAAAAGCTTTTTTAGTAGAATTTAGTTGATAGAATTTGGGATTAAGAGATTTTAATATTTTATCTTTTGGTTTTATTTTACATTCTACATTCTGTATTCTAGATTCTAGATTCTTGTTTTGCATAATTTAAAATAAAAAAATAATATAGTTTGCCTTATAATAAGTCTACTATATTATTTTTTTAGTGTCTATTATTTTAAATTGACAATAATAATTTTTATTTTTTAATTTATTATTTTAGTTAATAATTCATAGATACTTAATACTTGCATATTGTTTACATCTTTTGCTCTTTTTATATTTTCTGGAATAGTATCAGTTACTATTAAATTATCTAAATGCGAAGCAAGTTCTATGTGAGAATTATTTGGAAATACTCAGTGAGTTGCAAATGCATCTACACTACTTGCTCATAAATCTCTTAATTTATTGGCTGTGTTTTTTATAGTTCATCCTGATTGAATTAAATCATCAAGTATAATTGTATCTTTTCCTTCTGGATTTCATTCTTTTACTGTAATTACTCTTTTATCTCATTCTCTAACTTTTGAACAAACAATAGTATCAAAATCTTTAAAATCTTTTCAAAATCTTTTATATGCTCATTCATCAGGATAAACTATACTTTTTCATTCTATTTGTTTTTTTAGTAAATTCATTGTTGTATGCATCTCTGCATTTACATTGTGAGAATCAAATAAAAATCTTTCTACAAGTGCATGTATATCAAAAGTATGAATTGATGTTTTTCAGTTTCTACCTGATGGTAATTGATTAAATATATCTGCAAAATATTTGGCTGTAGCAATTTGCCCTTTTGTATCTATTCTTTCCATTGTTCAAACTGGAAAATAAGGCATAATGATTCTTAATTTATCTACATAATAATCAAGTATTCATCTAATTATAGCATAGTTAAAAAACAAATCTTTTGGGTTAGAAAAATCTCAAATGTATGTTACTTCTTTATGTTCAATTACATCTTTTACTTTATCAATAAACATATTTGGCCACTCGTCTGGAAAACTATCAAAACTTGTATTTGCATGATTTAAGTTTTTTTCTTTTGCTATCTTTTCTCAAAGATAATCATAGTTTGGATGTGTAATTATTGTATTCATATTGTTTGTAATTAAGTATTAAAATTAGATTATTTATAATTGGAGTTTTTTCAAGAAGTTTTTTTAAATTAATTTTGTAATAGAACAATTTAGGAAATTAATTCGGATTACTGACTATTTTTATGATTCTGAAAACTTGCTTCAGAATGACAATTTTTTGTGATTATTCTTAATATATAATATCTCTTGTCATCTTGAGTGATTTAACGAAGGATCCCTTTTACTTTGTAACTTTTATCAGATTTATTTTATTTCTTAGAACAATGTTAAAGGGATTCTTCAAGCAAAGCTTTCAGAATGACAGACTGTGATGTTTTTATCTTGTTTCTATCCTCTACATTCTATATTCTATTCATAAGATACTAAAGAATTTATCTTGTAGTTTTCTAGTTTTTTTCTTGATTCTAGGTCTTTTAATCCTTTTTCATCCAAAGCTATTGCAAAAGAAAGATTATCTATAACTCAACCTAAGCTTTCTACTAAATCTATTGCTGCTTTTATTGTTCAACCTGTAGCTAATAAATCATCAATTAATGCTACTTTTTGTCACTTTTCAATCTTTCATTTTTGGATTTCTAAAGTATCTTTTCAGTATTCAAGTCAGTAAGAAACTTGATTTGTATCTCAAGGTAATTTTCATTTTTTTCTAAGCATAACAAATGGAATTCCTAACTCTTTTGCTACTAAACTTCAAAATATAAATCATCTTGCATCAAGTCAACCTATCACTTCTGCATCTTTACAATGAATTTTCATTTCATTTACAGCATAATTCAATGCTTCTTTTGATTTTAAAATAGGTCAAATATCTTTAAAATTGATTCATGGTTTTGGAAATCATTCAAAGCCTTCAATGTAATCGTGTAAATCTATTTGTGGTTTATACAAATCTTTTCTTTCTCAAAATTTTGTAGTATTATTTTTTATAATTTGAGTTATATCTGTATTTGGATCACTATAGTTTAATACTTCTTTTACTAGAAGAGTTGTTACAGTTTGAACTTCTTCTACTGTAACATTTTCTCTTGAATATCTATTTCTTAAAGCTTGAACTTTAGAGTTAAATTTTCATAGTAATATAGCTAGTTTTGTAGAATTGATTTCAGTTTTTTCATCTGTTTCATTTATGTCTATACCTAATTCTTCACAAACTGAAAGTATATTTACTATTACATCTCAAGCTTCTTTGTACATTTCTTCATTATCTCAATTTAAGTTTGCTTCTATAAGTTCACCAACTTCTTGAGTAATTTTATTCATAACATCATCAAAAGTTATGTGAGAATAAGCTTCTATGCTTTTATAATTTTGCATTTCTCTAGATAAATTTGTTTTCATAGTTTTTAAATTAAATATTAATATATAAATTAGATTCTAAATTTGATTTTTGTTGTTCACTGGTAACTCTCTCAAGCCCGTGAACAAGGAAAATCTGAAGTTACACTTATTTCTTGTGCTCACATACCTCAAACAAATTTGGCAATATTTTTATCTGGATCTGTACACTGTTTTGCTGTTAAAGTTACATCAACTTTTCTTTCATTGGATGCTATAGCTATAGCCATCTCTTTTAATAATATTTTTTGTACTTTGTCAGATACAAGGTCAGAAACTAAGCTTAATCTTTCATCAAATGAAAGTTGTTCTCAAGAAAGAACTTTTTCATAGATTGAATTATTTGGTGTATTTTTCATAGGTTTAAAATTAAATATTAAATGTAAGATAAATATAAAAGATATTAGAAATTTTGCTTGAATTATGTTATATTTTGTAACAATTTATTTGATAATTAAATATTTTTATTATAATATAGAGTATATTAAGTTAATTATATTTTGTAACATTTTGTGACATATGAAAAAATATATACCCCTTTTGGAAAGTATTTGACTACAAAAAAATAGTGCATTAATCTATCTTGCACTTTTAGAAAATTGAAAATCAACTATTACTGATATAGTAAACAATACTTCGTTGCATAGAGTGCAAGTCTATAGACTTTTACCTTTTTTAATTGAATCTTGATTTGTGTTATTAACTAGAAAATGAAAGAAAAAATATTATTCCCCAGCAAATCCAGATATTATTCATGATACTTATAAAGAAATACAAGAAAGAAATAAATGAAGTATAGAAAGACTTTCTGAAATTTATGCTAACTTAGATAGAAAACCTACTATAATTTATAATGAGTGAAAAAAGTGAATAAAAAGTGTCTTTAATGATATAATTGAATCATCAAAAAAATGAGATACTTTTTATCGTATCACTTCAGAGACTGATGTAGAAAAAATAAATAATGAGTATTTACCTCATGATTATAGAGAAAAAAGGGATAAAAAAGATCTTGAAAGATATGTTATAATGTCATCAAATGCAGCAAAAATAAAGAGACCTAGACTTGAAAGAGAGATAAAAATAATTCCTGAGAATACTGTTGAGTTTAAAGATAATGTGCTTATGACTATTTATGCTCATAAGATAGCTTTTATAGATTTCAATACTGAAACATCAATTATAATAGAAAATAAGGATATAGCTGATTTTCAAAAGAAGATTTTTAAGTTGCTTTATAAAAGTCTTAAATAAATTTTGGATTTTCTTTATTGTTGAATAATATTGATTTTATATGGAATTATCTTTTTTATAGATTCCTGACTTCGCAGGAATGACGATAATATGATATTGAAAATTATTATAAAGCACAGATTTTCACTGTTTTTTTCTAAATAAACAAGGATTAATATATAGATACAATTAGAACAATATATGGAAGATCCCTCATCAAGTGCGGGATGACAAAATCTTTTATCTTTATTCTTTATTCTTTTATCTTTCTTCTACCTTATGCAAATACTTTGAATTCCTTTAATTAATACAAGATATAAAGATTTCTTTGATGAAATTACAAGTTTTGAAAAAAAATCAGTTATTTTTACTCCTAATCCTGAGATAATACTTAAGACTCTTGAGGATTTGGAATTTAAGGAAATATTAATTAAAGCTGATTATCTTGTACCTGACTGAACTGGACTTTTTATAGCTTATCAAATAATCAATTTAAGAGAAACTATAAAAAATAATTTTCTTTTTTATTTGTTTTCTTGAGCACTAATTCCTCTTTTTATTTTTAATGTGATTTTTAGAAAAAAATATATATATTGAAAATATGGTGATAAAATTTGTTGAAGTGATTTAACATTAGATTTACTGAAATTTGCTGAAATCAATAAAGTAAAAATTACAATTCTTGATTTATTTAATCCAAGTGATGATAAAAAAGTGGCTAGTCAAAAAGTATTTAGTGAAAAACTAAAAGAAAAATATAATACCTTAGAATTTGATTATTTTATCTATGATGAAAGTAAAAAGGATGAAATAATAAATAAAATAAAAAATAGTGATAGTAAGATACTTTTTTCAACTCTTGGGATGAAAAAACAAGAAGTATCTATCTTGGAAGTTATTAAAACTTGTGAAAACATAAAAATTTGAGCCTGAATTTGATCAAGTTTTGATTATATAATCTGATTTCAAACTAGAGCCCCTAAGATATGGAGAATACTATGATGTGAGTGGATGTATAGATTATTTACTTGACCTCAGAAAATGAAAAGATTAAAAAGACTTTACAATGCTATCTTTGTTTTTATATATTTTGTAATAAAATCTATTTAAAAAAACCAGTTTTATATAAAAAAATATTTTTATTTTCTGTCAAGTTATTTTTTTTACATATCATTTTATTTTTTTATAATATAAATATAATAACAAAGTTATTTATATTATTAATAAAAAAATATGAGAAAAAATTGATTATCAGCATTTACTCTTATAGAGTTACTTGTTGTTATTACTATTATTGGTATACTTGCTACTTGAGCTGTTACTATTTATACTGCTCAGCTTCAAAAAGCTAGAGATGGTACTAGAATCACTGCTTTGGAAACTTTAAAGTGATGAATTGAACAATCTTATCAAGACTTAAGTATGTATCCTGAAAAACCAGCATTTACCTGAGTTAGATTATATGTTCCAGTGTTACCTATTGACCCAAAAACATGACAAGTAACTACTAATACAGCTCTTGATTTTGCATATAATGTTTGAAATGATATGAATTGAGTTAATAATCAAATTTATGAAGTTTCTGCTTGACTTGAAAATACTTCTAACATATCTACAAAAGCTACAAATAGTGCTGATGGTTGAAATGATGCTAATAGATTGGAAATGTGAATCATTTTATCTAATAATTTTTTGAATACTTCCTTTTGATCTGTAGCTAGTGGGGTTGTATCTTGGGCTAATTCATGAACTGTTGTAGATTTATGATCATGATGATGAACTTTCTGTACAAATTGGGGATGAACTGCAATCCAAGCTTGCTGAAATAGTACAGGTTCAATATTGGTAATTAGGTAAATAAAAACACAAAGATTTGAAATCTTTGTGTTTTTATTAAAGTATTTTATTATTTGTCAATAATTTTTTTTACTTAATGTTTCCTTTTTGTTTTTATTAATTATAATAATTTTGTGTTTTATATATTAATCTATAAATCTATGGAAAAAAAATTGTTTAGTGGTTTTACTCTTATAGAGTTACTTGTTGTTATTACAATTATTGGTATACTTGCAACTTGAGCTGTTACTATTTATACTGCTCAGCTTCAAAAAGCTAGAGATGGTACTAGAATCACTGCTTTGGAAACTCTAAAGTGATGAATTGAACAATATTATCAAGATATAAATGAGTACCCTGCAAAATCATCTTTTACTTGAGTTAAACTTTATGTTCCAGTATTTCCAATTGATCCTAAAACTTGACAAAATACAACAAATACAAGTTTAGAATATGCTTATAATGTAAGAAATGATACAAATTGAATAAGAAATCAAATTTATGAAGTTTCTGCTTGACTTGAAAATACTTCTAACAGGACAACTAAAGCTGTTAACACTTCTGATGGATGAAATGATAATAATAGATTAGAAATATGAATTATATTACCTTCACTAGTATTATATACTAACATAAGAGGATCTTTTACTTCAACTATTGCATCATGGGCAAATTCTTGAACAATTTCAAGTATTGGTAGTTTTTGTGCATATACTTGAACTGTAGTAGATTGTACAACATGAGGGGCTAATTATGCTCTAGTTATAAGATAATTATTATTTAGATATCAATTATCTGCAAAAGAATATAATTACACTAGTAATTATATTCTTTTTTTGTCAATATTTTTTTTTCACTTAATGTTTCTTTTTTGTTTTTATTAATTATAATAAATTTGTGTTTTATAAATTAATCTATAAATCTATGGAAAAAAAATTGTTTAGTGGTTTTACTCTTATAGAGTTACTTGTTGTTATCACAATTATTGGTATACTTGCTACTTGAGCTGTTACTATTTATACTGCTCAGCTTCAAAAAGCTAGAGATAGCACTAGAATTACTGCTTTAGAAACTCTAAAGTGATGAATTGAACAATATTATCAAGATTTGAATCAATATCCTGACAAAACAGCTTTTACATGAGTTAGGCTTTATGTTCCAGTTTTACCTATTGACCCTAAAACTTGACAAGCTACAAATAATACAAGCTTGGATTATTGATATAATGTATGAAGAGATTCAAATTGAATTTTGCACCAAATTTATGAAGTTTCTGCTTGACTTGAAAATACTTCAAATATAAATACAAAAGCTAATAATAATAATGATGGTTGAAATGATGCTAATAGATTGGAAATGTGAATTATTTTACCTGCTCCTTTAGCTCTAGCTACTGCTCTTTCTTGAGCGTTATCTGCTTTTCCATCTTGGGCTAATTCATGAACTGTTGTAGATTTAAATTCATGACTTTTTTGTAGAAATATTATATGAACTAATAATGTAGCATGTGCTGCATGAACAAATAATCAGGTACTTGAAATAAGGTAAATTTTAACAAAAAAAACAAAGATTTGAAATCTTTGTTTTTTTTGTTTTATTTAATCAATTGTAACAAATGTATCAACATATATTCTACCATCAAATTTTTTATTTTTCTTTTGGTAAAATCTAACTATTCATTCTTTGCAAGCAAATAGAGTGTAATCATGTCATTGAGAAATACCTTCTCATGGCCAAAATTTATTACCTTTTTGTCTTACAATTATATTTCATGGAATTGCTTTTTGTCATCAATATATCTTAACCCCAAGTCTCTTGGCTTGCGAGTCTCTACCGTTATTTGTAGATCATTGAGCTTTCTTGTGAGCCATATTTATCTAAATTAAAAACTAATATATATTATTTACTTCTTTTTGTAGCAAATCTTGCAAATGCTTTATTTGCTTCAGCCATCTTGTATACATCTAATTTCTTTTTTATTGCATCTCAAGATTCATTTGCTGCATCAATCAATTCGTTTGCTAAAAATTTAACGAAAGAACCTCATTTTTTACCTCTAGCTGCTTTTATAATCCATTTTGAAGCTAAGAATAATTGTCTTTTTGCTGTTACCTCTTGTGGTACTTGGAAAATTGATCATCATACTCTTTTTGGTCTAACTTCAATTTTTGGCATTACATTTTCCATAGCTTTGTTAAATATAGATTTTGGATCTTTTTGTCATCTGTTTTTTATTTCTTCGAAAGTTCTATCCATCAATTCAATAGCTAAACTTTTCTTTCATTGTAACATTATATAGTTTGTAAATTTATCTTGTATGCTTTCTTTTGGATTCATTTTTATAAAATTATAACAATTAAAATATTTTTCTCGTATTTTGTTCAGTAATTGTTAACTTACTCCGAGATAGTTTAGACTAAAGATAAAAGATTAAAGACTAAAGGTTTTTTAGTTTATTCTTTATTCTTTTGTCTTTTTTCTTATATTATTTTTTAGCTTTTGGTCTTTTTGCTCAGTAAAGACTTCTTCCTTGTCATCTATTTTTTACTCATTCACAGTCTAATACTCATCTTACAATATGGTATCTTACTCATGGTAAATCTTTTACTCTTCATCCTCTTATGCTTACTACTGAGTGTTCTTGTAAGTTATGACCTTCTCATCAGATGTATGCATTTACTTCATATCCGTTTGTAAGTCTAACTTTTGCAACTTTCCTTAAGGCAGAGTTAGGTTTTTTCGGAGTCATAGTAGTAACTTTTGTACATACTCATCTTTTCATAGGATTTCATTTTCTTGGAGAGTTAAAAACTCATCTAATAGAATTCTTTGTAACTTGTAAAGCAGGGGCTTTACTTTTTCTTGTTTTATCACTTCTATTTTTTTTAACTAACTGATTAATAGTAGTCATCTCAATATATAATTAATAATTAAAAGTTAATAGTGAATAGATAAACTTTTAATCCCTTTCACTATTAGTATTTGCAAACTAACGTTTAGACCATTGAATACTTTTTCTAGCTTTATGTTTACCTGGTTTCTTTCTTTCAACAATTCTTGCATCTCTAGTTAAAAATCATACTGATTTAAGTATCTTTTTAAATGTATCTTGTTTTCAAGCTAGAATTTTTGATAATCAATGTCTAATTGCTTGAGATTGAGCTGATATTCAAGATCAATCTACCTCAACTTCAAAGAAAAAACTATCTTTAACTTTACATAATTTCAAAGGAGAAAAAACTACATCAAATAAATCTTTTCTAGAAATATATTCAGAAACTTTTTTTCAATTAATAGTTGATTCTTCACTTCATTCAAATAATTTTACCTTTGCAGTTGCTGTTTTTCTTTTTCACACAGAAAATATATATTTTTTATCCATAAATAATAATAATATTTGTAAATTATAATTTTAACTCTTTTGGTTGTTGAGCACTAAATATATGATTTTCTCAAACAACTAATTTTAATCTAGAAATCATAGTTTTTCTCAACTTATTTTTTGGTAGCATTCAAGATACAGCTAATTCTAATGCTTTTGTAGGTTTTTTTACCAATAATTCAGATAATGTTGAATCTTTTACTCCTCATAGATATCATGAATGAGTATAATACATTTTATCACTTAATTTATTTCAAGTTACGTTGAATTTATCAGAATTAAGCACAATAACATAATCTCAATTATCTACATATGGAGCATAATTAACTTTATCTTTTCCTCTAAGTATTACAGCTATTTTCGATGCTAATCTTCATAGAGTTAATCATTTTGCATCTATAACATACCATTCTCTTTCTTTTTGTTCTAATTGTTTTGGATTAATAGTTTTCATTTACCATTTCTTAAAAAACTAAACTAATTCAAGTAATACTAATTTTGCATTATCTCCATCTCTATATTTAATTGGAGTAATTCTAGTAAACCCGCATGTTCTACCTTTAAATTTTGGTGCAACATTTTTAAATAATTCTAATGATGATTCTTTTGTATATAAGTAAGTCATAACTTGTCTTATAGAATTCATTTCATCTTTAGTATTTACAACATTAATAAGCTTATCTATCATTGGAACAATAAATTTTGCTCTTTTTTCAGTTGTCTTTATAGATTTGTGTAAAAAGAAATTTGTTAATAAATTTCTTTCTAACGCTTTTCTTTGTTGGAAATCTTTTCAGTTAAATTTTAAGTTTTTTCTACATCTATGTCTCATAATATATAGTATAAAAGTTAAAGTATATTGTAAGTATTATTCGTCTCATAATAATCTTAATCATCTTTCAGCTAAAGCATCTTTTATCTCTGTCATAGCTTTTTTACCAAAACCTTTTATAGAAGAAAGTTTTGTTTCAGTTGATTTAGTTAATTGTTCAACAGATAGTATACTTCAATTTATTAACGCATTTAATGTTCTTGGAGATAATCACATTATCTCAATTGGAGTATAAGATTCTTTTTCTAATTCTTCTTTTATTTCTTGTCTTTCTTTATTTATTAAATCTTTTACATTTCACATAAAATGTCCTTCGATTTGTAATCATTCTTCATTGAAGATAGAAAAGTAAGAACTTAACATTTCTCAAGAAAATTTTAATGCCTCGTTTGGAGATATTATAGAATTTGTTGTTATGTAAAGTTCAAGAGAATCTAAATTTAATATATTTCAAAATCTTGTATTTTGTATTTCATATTTTACATTTAAAACAGGAGAAAAGTTTGCATCTATAAGAAGTACATCCAAATCATCTTCTTTTGCTTTTAAATCTTCTACACTAACATATCCTGTTCCTTTTTCTATTCTAATATCGATATCAAGAACTAATCAATCTTTATCAATTTTTGTAATATATAAATCTTTGTTTATTATTTCAATTCAAGATGATGCTTTAATATCTGCTGCAGTTACTTCTCATGCTTTATCTTTGTGTAATTTAATCCATTCTGTTCAAACTGTTGTTTTATCTATTATTAAATCTTTTAAATTTAATATTATATCAATAACACTATCTTTTATTCATGGAATTGTAGTATATTCATGGCTTATTCATTTTATCTTAATTCATGTTACTTTTGATCAAGGAATACTTGATAATAATATTCTTCTTAGTGAATTACCTATTGTTATACCATATCATCTAGGCAGTGGTCAAACAGTAAACTTAGAAGTATTTAAACCAACATCCTGTTCCAAAATTTTAGGTACTCAAATTTCATTATGTATGATATGCATATTATTTGGAATTATAAAAATAAATTTATACTATTTAGAGTAAAATTCTATGATTTTTTGTATGTCAATTATTTGATCAAAATCTTGTTTCTCAGGAAGAGCCTTAATTGTGATTTTCAAATTTTTAGCATCAACATCTATCCATTTAAAGTTTGATACATTTCATTTATTTTGTTTTGAAAATTCTTCCATTTCTTCAAGTAAAGATTTATATAAAGGACTTTCTTTTAATTTATCTCTTAATTCTATAACATCTCATACTTTTAAAGAAATTGAAGGAATATCAACTTTTATTCAATTTAATTTAAAATGTGCATGATTAACAAATTGTCTAGATTGCATTCTAGTTCTTGCAAAATTAGCTCTGTAAATCACATTATCAATTCTTAATTCCAACATTTTTAGCATTTTTTCTCAAGTTGTTCATTCTATATTACTTGTTAATGCTTTTTTATAGTAAGAAAAGAATTGTTTTTCTGATAATCAGAACATTCTTTTTGCTAATTGTTTTTTTCTAAGCTGAACTCAATATTCACTTGTTTTTCTGCTTCTTAATAAAGATCTTTTAGATTTATCTAAATCATACTTTTCTGTTCAAAATAGGTTTACACCTTCTCTTCTACACAGTTTTTTCTTAGGTCAAGTATAATGCATAAGTTTGTTTCTTAAGTTTTAAATTAATAAAATTTAATATTATAAATGTCTTACTTTTTTCTTTTTACATCCATTGTGTGGCACTGGAGTAATATCAAAAATTGCTCTTAATTCTACTCATCATGCTATAATTCATCTAATTGCTTGTTCTCTTCATGATCAAATTCATTTTATATAAACATCTACAACTTCCATAGAGTGCATTGTTTTTGCTTTTGTTACTGCTTGTTCTGCTGCAACTTGAGCTGCATATGGAGTTGATTCTCTTGCTCATTTAAAACCAGCCAATCATCCACTAGACCAAGTTAAAACATTTCCTTTTTCATCTGTTACACTAATTAAAGTATTATTAAAAGAAGCTAATATATGAACTTGTCATTTTTGAATAATTTTCTTTGTCTTCTTTGTCTTTTTTACAGTATTTGCCATTTAACTTAATTTAAATTATAAATTTTATTTCTAAATAATTATTTTTTCTTTCAAGCTACTGCTGTTGCTTTACCTTTTCTTGTTCTTGCATTTGTTTTTGTTCTTTGTCATCTAACTGGTAATTTTTTTGAATGTCTTTGTCATCTATAACAATTTATTTCTTGTAATCTTTTTATATTAGATGAAATAAATCTTCTTAAATCTCATTCAATTAAATTTGATTTTAATTCGTCTCTTATTAAATCTAATTCTTGTTCTGTCAATTTCTCTATTTTTTTAGTCTTTTCAATTCACAATTTATCAAGAATTTTATTTGATTGAGATCTTCAAATTCAATATATATAAGTTAGTGCAATTTCTACATGTTTACCATTTGGTAAGTTTACTCAAGCTATTCTAGCCATAATTTTTTAAATAATAAATATATAAAATTCATTCAAATTACCCTTGTCTTTGTTTATGATTAGGGTGTTTACATATAATTCTTAATACTCATTTCCTTCTTATAATTTTACAATCATTACATATTTTTTTTACTGATGGTCTTACTTTCATAATCACATACTAAATAATAAATTACTTTTTTCTAAACACTATTCTTCACTTACTTAAATCATATGGGCTTAATTCTAGTAAAACTTTATCTCATTCAATAAGTTTAATAAAATTATTCCTCATCTTTCAACTTAGATATCATTTTACAATTTGTCATCAAAATTCATCTGGTAATTGAACATCAAATACCAAACTTGGGAGTGCTTTTATAATAATTCACTCAACCTCGATTTTATCTTCTTGTTTTGACATAAGAAATATTTTTTATAAAAAGTGGACTTAGTTTATATAAAAAAATATATAAGTCAAATTTTTTTATAACTTTTTATAATTTTTTTGACTTATATATAATTTTATTTATAAATTACATCTAATTAGTTATTGTTGTTGTTGTTGTTGTATCACTACCTCATCCTAATATACCTTCTATAACAAATTGAACTATAGACGAAGCTAGCCATATTACAATTAATCACATTAAAGCATGTACTATAATAGTTCTTCATTTTTTTACTTGATCATCTTTCCCTCATGCAGTAAGAATTTGAAAACCTCACCATAAACCATATACTACAGCTACTAAATATAAAAATCATATTGCATTTGTTATAAGAGTTTGGATAGCTGAATCTGCTGATGAATCTGATCATTTTAAATCTTCATTAACATTAGTAGATCAATAATCAATAGCATTTACAGCGTTTAATTTTAATAGAAATATTCATACAATAGTATATAGAAAATTTTTCATAAATTATATTATAATATAATAAAAATGTAATTATATAATATACAATTTTTAAAAAAGGCAAATTTTATTTTTGTAATAAAAAAGAGTTTTTTTTAGAAAAAACTCTTTTTTTGCGGTTAAACTGAAATAACTATTGGAATAATCATTGGTTGCCTTTCTATTTTTTGTAATAAGAAAGATTCTAAATCTGTTTTTATTATTTTTAGTAAATCTTTTTCATCTATATCTGGAACATCTTTAACAGTATTTTCAAACACATCTTTTGATTTTTTTAATATCATCTTGTGAACTAATTTTACTTCATCTAAATATACAAGTCATCTACTTTCTATTTTTATATTTATCAAAGAATTATTTTTTGAATCTGTTTTAAAAAGTATAACTAATACTCATGAGTCCATCATCTTTTCTCTAGCTTTTATAACATGACTATTTGCTGTTCATATACCATTTCAGTCAATAATAATATCTTGAATTGGCATTTTTATTCTTGATTTAAATACTGTCTGATTTGGAGCTAAATCTATTATACTACCATTTTCTTGAAGTAATACATTTTCTTCAGAAAAACCTATGCTTACTGCAGTATTTTTATGAAGAGTTCTAAAATATAAATCTCAATAAACAGGCATAAAATATTTTGGATTTACTAAGTTTAACATAATTTTTTGTTCTTCTTGAAAAGCATGTCATCAAGTATGAACTTCACTATCATCTTTAGTAATAACATTTGCTCATAGAGATAATAATTTATTTATTACTCATACAACTGATCTTTCATTTCAAGGAACTACTGATGAAGAAAATATAATTGTATCTCATTTTATAATTTCTAAAGTATTATGTTTTCCGTCTGACATACGTGAAAGAGCAGAAAATTGTTCTCATTGACTTCATGTTGTAACTATAACTTGATTACTTAAAGGAACTTCTTCTATAACTTTAGGACTCATTTTTTTAATCGCACCTGGTTTCATTTTTAGGTATCATAATTCTTTTGCAATAGCAATATTCTCAACCATACTTCTTCAACTTACAAATATTTGTTTTCATTGTTTATCACATATATTTATAAGTTGTTGAATTCTTGAAATCCATGATGAAAATGTAGCAATTATCAATCTTCATTTTGTATGATTTGCTATAATTTTCTCAAGTGATTCTCAAATATCTTTTTCTGATTTAGAAAATCATTTTCTTATAGATCAAGTAGAATCTGACATAAGTAATGTAATTCCCCTTCTTCAAATTTCTCAAATACGAGATAAGTCTGCTGGTTTATCTATAGCTGGCGTAAAATCGATTTTAAAATCTCAAGTATGTACTATACGAGCTCATCCTGGAGTTTCTAAAAATACTCAAACACAATCTGGAATAGAATGATTTACTCTAAAAAATTCTAAAGAAAAACTATTTCAAACCTTAACTTTTTCAGTACTTTCTGATGAAATCTCAACAAATGTAGAATAATTTAAAAGTCTAGCTTCTTCAAGTCATTTTTTAATAATTCATATTGTAAGTTTTGTTCAAAAAATCGTAGGCATACCTAATGGAGGTAAAATATGCTTTAATGCTCAAATATGATCAAGGTGAGCATGTGTTATAACAATTCATTTAATTTTATCTTTGTATTGAATAAGGCTTGATATATCTGGGATAGAATAATTTGCACCTAGCATATCTGGTTCAGCAAATTGTACTCAACAATCAATTAATAATAATTCTTCTCAATATTGAAATAAATTCATATTTTTCGATCAAGTTTCATTATTTCATCAAATTGGTATTACTCTAGTATAACCTTCTCTTAGAGTTGGTAAATAAAATTTTGTTTCTGGGAAATTTGATATAGTTTTAAATTTATAGTCTTTTCATTCTTTTTCAAAGGCTACATATTCTTTTTTCTCTTCCTTTTCACTTATTACAGCTTCCTTGTTATTTTCAATTACTTTTTGAACATTTTGTTCTACTTCTACTTCAGGTTCTTCTCAAGTAAGCTCTTTATCTAATTCATCAAAAAAATCTTTCATATTATGATTTTAAAATTAAAAAATAAAATTTTGTAAATTTTTTACAAAATAAATACATTCAAAACAAGTAAAAAAAGAGCAAAATAAAAATTGCTAGTTTTGACTACATTTATTTTGTAAAAATTTGATTTAAAAGAAAATTTAACTTTATATGTATATATTATATAGATAATTTGAAATATTGCAAAATTTTTTCCATATTTACTCCTATTTTTGTGATATCCCGATAATAATCTTTTATTTTATCACCATTTCATAAATCAATTCATACAAACTCTTTGTTTTTAAATATATACTTTCAAAAAAAGTTATATTTTTGTTTTAATATTGTACTTTTCTTTGTTTTTTCATAGAAATCTTTATTATGAAGTACATAATAAGCAAAACTTTCAGCAAAATCTTCATACTTATTTGTCATAGAATATCAGGAAACAAAATCTTTTTGTGTTAGTGATGCTTTTACAACCTTAGTTGATTCCCATGCTATATTGTAAAATTTGTAACTTGGATCTACTTCTGTTAAACTAAAACTATCTAAATTATATATATCAATGTAATGTGCTAACTCATGAGTAAAAACTGCAAATAATTCTGTTTTATCTAAATTTAATACTCAAAAAAGTTTTACTGTTCAGTTTTTCATTTTTCATCTCACATCATAAGTATCCTTATTTAATTCTACTCATACATTATCTATTAAAGTATTCATAAAAGATGTAAGTAATACTCTTTTTATTATATATGTTTGAAGAGTTGTTTCTTTTTTTAAAGTTTCAGGAACATATTTAAAAGAAAAATTTTCCTTTTTATTAAAAGTTTCAGTAATTCAAGTTAATGTTTTTGTGTCTGTAAAATTTATTTGTCATGTGTAAGTGTTTATTTTATTATCTTTTTTTTTATCACTAACTTTTAAATCTAAAAACAAGCTTTTATCTACATATTGTTCTTCTGCTAAATTTTCTACCGATTTAAAATAATAACTTTTTATTAAAAAAATTATTATAGTAAAAACAATAGTTAAAATTATTATCAGAGATATATCTTTTTTTGTCATCAGAATAAGTTTATTTTATAATCAATAAACAAAGTATACAACTAATTTAATTATCAATCATGTTGATATCAATAATAAAAATCATATTAAAGCCCATTGTATTATCTTTCTTCATTTTTTTATTTTATCATCATTTCATCAACTTATAACCATCATCATAGATCAATACGCTATTGATCCAATTGCTGCTACTGCTAAAACAGTCGAAATCTTACCTATGTATGACAACATCAAATCTTTAAACCACGTTTCAGGATTAGATATATTTGTTGTTTGAATAACTGGAGTATTGCTTACACATCATTCTAATGAAGATAGAGGATCTCATCAATAACTACAACTTCAAGCTGAATAAATTGTATTTGTATAAGTAAAAAAAATAGATGCAAAGATAAGTATTTTTATAAGTTTTTTCAACATATTTTTGTATTATATTTAAGTTATTATATGATACTTAAAAAAAAATAATATCAAATATTTTTGTTTTTATTTTACTTTAAGGTTTTTTTCTTTATTTTTATCTTAGTTTATTTCTTAAATTATTGTAAATGGATTTTGAAATATTTACTTTTAAAAAAGATAATTCCTTTATATCTTTTTCTCCTTCAAGATGATGAATAATTACTCAGATAAATTTAAATTGAAAAGATTTACTTTTCTTTAATAAAGAAACTTTTGAAGATAAGACAAAAAATGTAAGATGATGAATTCCTGTGATGTTTCCTAATTCTTGACCTTTGAAAGATAATAATTTGTATAATTTGTCTCAGCATTGATTTGCTAGAAATAGTATTTGGGATTATAATATAGATAACAATAGTTTTACTATGATGTTAAACTCAAGTGATGAAACAAGGGCTAAGTTTAATTATGATTTTAAACTTGAAATCATATGAGATATAATTGAAAACAAAGCTTTTGTAACTCAGAAAATAACAAATACTTGAAAAATAGATTTACCTATTTCTTGCGGATTACATCCATATTTTTCTGTGAAAAATGAAAATAAAGAAAATATAGTTTTTTCTAGTGAAAAAGATAATTTTTATGATATTTGGTCTATTTGATGAACTAAAGTGCTTGATAATAAATGAGTTTTTTTTGTTGATTTTGATGGTGATTATAGGCTAAAAATTGATTATGATTTGAATTATAAAAATATATGGATTCGGAGTGAAGAGTGAAAAGATTTTATCTGTATAGAGCCAGTTTTAAGAAATGAGAACTGACTTTTGGATAATCCTTTTATACTTGAAGCTTGAAAAAGTGAGAAATTTAAGGTGGTTTATGAGATAATTAGTAAATAATTTAATGACTAACTAAAATTTAGATAGAGTGTTTTAAGTAATGTAAAAAATTATTAGTTAAAATAAAACTTACTTTGTCATACTCGTGCTTGACACGAGTATCTAGTGTACTAACTTGTGGTAAATCTTAAAATATTGAATAGTAGCAAAACAATGTAATTGGACTGGATTGTCAGGTCAAGCCTGACAATGACAAAACCTTATTTATATTATAAATAAAACAATTTATATAAAACTTTATATAAACTATAATAAAGTAAATAATTTCTTTACAAATAAGTTATTTAAAGTATCTTTTATCTAATACAATTTAATACAATTTATGAATATAGTTTTGACTTGTCCTTTGTGACTTGAAAGTTTGGCGAAAAAAGAATTAGAATTACTTTGACTTCCTATACTTAATTCTCAAGATAAACAGATAACAACTGCTTTTAGTGATGAAAATCTAGCTAAAGTAAATCTTTGGTCCCGTGTTTGAAACAAAGTTTATATAGAGCTTGTTAAAAAAAATAATATTGATACCTTTGACAAACTTTTTGATTTGATAAAATCTATAAAATGGGCAGATTTGATTCTTGAAGAAAATCCAATTATCATAAATGCTACTTCTATTTGATCTCAACTTGAAAGTATACCTTGAATTCAAAAAATATGAAAAAAAGCTATTGTTGATAGTTTAACTAATTGATTTTTAAGAGAAAATGATAAATATCCAAGTATATTTGTTGAGATAGTTTTGATAAAAGATACTTGTCAAATACTTATTGATTCAAGTTGAGATCCTTTACATAAAAGATGATATAGGAAGCAAAGTGTTGAAGCTCCTTTGAGAGAAAATCTTGCTGCTTGACTTGTTTTGTTATCTTCTTGGAGATTCAGAGAAAACTTTTATGATTTGTTTTGTTGAAGTTGAACAATAGTAATTGAAGCATGACTTATAGCAAAAAATATAGCTCCTTGATTAAATAGAAATTTCGCTTTTGAGAAGTTTAAGTTTATAAAACCTTGAGTTTTTGAGAGTGAGAAAAATAAAGCAAAGGAAAAAATAATGAATAAAACTTACAATATATTTGCTTCTGATTTTGATGAAGATGCTCTAATAATAGCTCAAGAAAATGCAAATATTGCTTGAGTTTGAGATTTAATAAAGTTTGAAAAGATAGATTTTAGAGATTTTTTGACTGAAAAAGATTTAGTTTGAACAATTGTGTCAAATCCTCCTTATTGACTTAGATTACAAGATGAAAATATAGATAAATTATATAAAGACATATCTTTACTGTTAAATAAAAACAGAGATTTAAGATGATGAGTTATTACTGATTATCAATTTTGAGATTTGATAAAATGAGAATATAAAAAAAGAAAGTTATATAATTGATGAAAAATGTGTTACTTCTATATAAAAAAATAAACCTGATTTTCTCAGGTTTATTTTTTTATATATGTCTTAATGTTTTCTTAAGAGAGTTATATATAATTAAAGTGTAATCTCGAGACTACACTTTAAAAAAATTTACAAATATATTATATTCTTTTATCTTAAAAAGTAAAGAAAAAAGATTCCTAAAGTAATATAATATATCTCTACATAATTTATTATGTTATAAAACAAATATATGAAAAATAAAAAAATACTTACATGATTATTGCTTACAATATTTATTGTAACTTGAATATGATCTAGTTATGCTGATGATTCTTCAAAAGCATATAAAAATACATCTACAAATATACCAAAAGTTTCTAATACTGAAACTATAAAAAAAGGTGAAACTAGTAATATAAAACTGAACAATGATAAAACAAATGATAATAAAAACGATGTTTCTGATAAAAACGTAATAAAAATTGTTAATTTTGTTATAAATTTAACAAAGGAAGAAAAAGAATCATTTAAGCATATGACAAAGGATCAACAAAAAGCTTTTATTGAAAAGAAATTAAAAGAAATAAAAGATAGTTTAATAAAACCACTCTTAGAAAAACAAGAAAAATGAAAGACTTTAAGTAATGATGAAAAAACAAAATTAGATAATTTTAAAGAATTAAATCAGAAATATAAAGTAAATTAATAATAACAAAAAACCTCTTTTAAAAGAGGTTTTTTTATTATTTTAAATTAACAACTCATACATCCTTATATGTACTTATACTTGTTGATTTGATTTTTCAGTCAGAAATTGAATAAAAATTATCTCATATATATAAGGCTCTTTTTATGAAATAATTGTTATATCTCCAACTCTGCCCAGCTACATAATCAGAAATACTTGCTCACTCGTAACAATATTCTGGCACATAAACATAGTTTTGTGGACAATAAGTTGTTCAATCAATTAATTTTGTACATTTATTTTCTGTTTTTGTTTGTTCTATATATGTATCACACTCTTTTTTTCTTTCTTCTTCAAACATAGATTCATCTATATGTGTTGTTCTATATAATTCTTTTATTCATTTATCCTTATCTATGTTAATAACAAATAATCAACTATAAAAATCTTTATATTTATAATTTGTTTCATCATATGATCCATATATATTTGCAGGTAAGAAAAGTAGTTTTTTTGTCCCATTCCATACAAACATACGAGGATTATTTAAGGCTTCACTATAACTTCATACATCTCAAATAGTTAAAGTATGTTGTTGTTTTACAATAATTCATTTATATGTTCATGCTGTACATCATTTTTGTTCATCTGCTGTCAATGTTGAGTCTCAACATTTTTTATCATAATTCACTTCATATAAATCTACTTTTATTCAAGAATTTTGAGTTCATCACCATTTATTTGTTTTTGTATCATATCATAATCCTATAAGATGATTTTCATCATATGGATGCAAGTATGTACTATATCATGGTATTTTTAATTCTCATAATACTTTTGGATTTTTTATGTCTTTTAAATCTATTACAAATAAAGGATCAATTTGTTTAAAAGTAACTAAAAATAATTTATCTTTTATGAATCTCGATGATTGGAAGTTTTCATCTTTTGCTAATCAAGTTAAAGACGATGTAAGATTTAAGTCTTTGTCTAAAACAAATAAGTTTGTTGCTCTATCTGGGTACCATGAACTTGTTATTATCCTAAAATTTGAATTGTATTCATCCATACTATATTGACTAAGTGGATTTCAAGATATAACAGCACTATTTTTATATGATAAATCTGCTGAATCTTCTATATCAAATTTATGAATCAATGTATTTTCTCATCTTGGATACCACATCATAGGACACATAAATCAAGGTCCACATTTAAAATCATAGTTTGTATATAAATAATTTGTTAAATACAAAGAATCTTGACTCATATGTATTTCTTGCACATCTCAAAATACAACTTTATGTTTTACTTCTTTAGTTACATCTTTTATATTGATAATTGAAACTATATTAAAAGATGGGTTAAAACTATATTTTTCTATCGTATCATCATCAGGAAGAAGATATTCTACATCACTACAATTAACAGCTTCTCATGAATCTACTTCATATGGTAAATCTTTTCACTTTAAACTTAAATTTTGTTTATTAGTTTCATCAGTATATGTTAAATTTAGTTCATTTGATATTACATCATTTGGTTCAACTTTTAAATCATCAACTTTTACAGAAGAATATAAATTGTAATAGTAAAAGTCTTTGCTTCAAACTACATATAAATTATCTCAAATTAATCTAGTTTGAGTATATGCTCATTCAGTCATATACAATTTAAGTAATTTTAAGTTTTCTACATCTTTTGTATCAAAAACCATTACATATGTTTTTGGATCATAACCTGTCCAAAATTGTTTTTGAAAATCTTTTACTGGGTATCAATTTGCTAAGATTATAAGTCTTCCATCTTGAACATACAATTCAACACTATAAAAATGTTCTGGTAATTTAACTTTTTTTACTAAAGTCATTTTTCAGTTTTCATTTTTTACTATATATACAACTTTATTTGTTTTACTTGTACTATAATCATATGAATCAACTGCATAGTAAATATATTTTCAATCTGTTTTTACTATCTCAGATTCATCAACTCCTGCAACTTGTGTATTTGTAGTACTATAATCTCAACCTCATCAATTAGTAGGAGCTGCTCATGCAACTGTATCATTTGCTACTGATGATTTTTGAATTTCTGCAGATGATTCTACTGCTAAATCATCCATAAGCATTACTCATCAACCTCTATAATAAACAGGTCTTTGTTTATAATACTTTTTTATGAATTCTGTTAGCACATTTGACATATCTTCACAACTTTGAAATTTTTTAAGTTTGAAATCAAACTTAAGTGTTTCTGCTTTTGTTTTATCAAGTTCATCGATAACTTGAGTATCTTCAACTGCAGCAAATGTATGCTGAATAAAAAACAAACTCAGAAACAAAATAATCATTTTTTTCATAGAAAAAAATTAAAAAAGTAAAATTAAGGCTTTCATAAAATATAACAAGTTTTTTCAAAAAAGGTGACATTTTTATTATATGAATATATGAAAAAAAAACAATTTCTTTAAAAGAAATTGTTTTTTGTTTATTTTTAGTTTTTGAAACACCTAATACTAAATCAATAACCACGTTCAGCTCCACGAGCAGAATTAATACTAGTTGAATCAAAAACCATACTATCCGCGATATCACTACGAGGTGACGATGACCAATAGCGACCTTCGCTACCTTGAAAATACTTAACTCAATCACTACGATTTTTGGAACCAGCCATAGGCAAAATAAGAGTATTGCTTATATTTGTTCCATTTGTTCCCCATCATCATGATGTATGTACTTGTACCCATTCTACTTTTGTTGGCACATGATATCAATCAGGACATGGTCATTGCATTTTTGTTCTGCTTGTAGTATCAGAATTTAACCATGTTGCTGTTGATTTATTTGCTTCTAATACTCACCAATAATTTGCACTTCATAAATCAGTTCCCCCTGGTGATTTCCAATCATAACCATATAATACATTTCAATTGGTCCGAGAGTTATCTGTTCTTCAAAATTGAAACCAGTTACCATATGAACTTGATGTAGTTCATAATGTTGTTGATCACTTATTACATGACTGTAATACATATCAATCACTATTTCCACTACATACGATTATGTGTGAAGAACATGTTAAGTCTGATAAAGATTTTCATGATACCCATGTTGCTACTCATTCATTGGTTACACTTGCTATTTTGTATCAGCTACTATCAGCATAGTATATCTGTCAATTTGCTGTACAATTTGAAGTATATTGTGGTACTACACTACAATCACTTCAAGTATATCAATCTGTACAAGTATAGTAACATGGACTTGTATTGTTTGTATTTTGCCGTGCTTGATTTTGTTGTGTGGGAGATCAAACTGTGTATGTAGCATGTGTGTATGTAGGTTGTGTTGCACATGTGTTTTGAATCCGTTGTGCATAATATGTCACATTAGCTGTTATTATTGTACTTATTGTTACTTGTGTTCATCATGTCGTTGCTGTATACCAGCCATTAAATGTATATCCTGTTCTTGTTGGATTTGTTGGTAAGCTTCATATTGCTGTATTATATGTAACTGATTTACTTGTTGGTGTATGTCCTGTTCAGCCATTTCAGTCAAATGTCACTGTGTAACTGTTTATACTCCATTGGGCATATACTGTTGCATCTCATGATACTAATGTAGCTGTTGTTATTTGACTTCATCATGTTGTTGCTGTATACCAGCCATTAAATGTATATCATGTTCTTGTTGGGTTTGTTGGTAAGCTTCATATTGCTGTATTATATGTAACTGATTTACTTGTTGGTGTATGTCCTGTTCAGCCATTTCAGTCAAATGTCACTGTGTAACTGTTTATACCCCACCTAGCATATAATATTGCATCTCATAGAACTATTGTACTTTCTGTTATTTGTATTCATCCACTTGTTGCTGTATACCATCAATTAAATGTATATCATTCTCTTGTTGGATTTGTTGGTAATGTTCATATTGCTGTATTATATGTCACTGATTTTGTTGTTGGATCTTGTCAACTTCATCCATTTCAATCAAATGTTACTATATAATTATTTATACCCCACCTAGCATATAATGTTGCATCTCATAGAACTATTGTACTTTCTGTTATCTGTGTTCATCATGTTGTTGCTGTATACCATCATGCAAATGTGTATCATGTTCTTGTTGGGTTTGTTGGCAGTGTTCATATGCTCGTGTTGTATGTTACACTCATTGTTGTTGGTGTATGTCATGTTCATCCATTTCAGTCAAAGGTAATTGTGTAGTTATTTGTAGTACATGATCATGCTATATTTGTTACATTTGCGGTTAAACTCGCTGGTCATTGTGTTGTTGTGTTACATGTATAGTTTGTTCTTGTGGCCGTTATTGTATTACATACGCTTCCATAATTTCTTGTTGTACTAAATAATCAGTTTTCATCTGCTATAACATTTGTTCCACATACATTTATTGTTGCTCCACTTGCATTTATTCAGAAATCTCAACTTACTGTATATGTTGCTTCTGTACAATTATTTCAATCTTGTACATATCAAGAATCGCATGTTACTATTGGATTTGTTTCTTCTGTTTCGTTTGTTAGTATTCAATCATTACATAGTATACTTGTTAATTTATATACTTGTGTTCAATTTGATATATTTATTATTTCTGAATTTATATTTGTTGCTGTTTGTCAGTGGTTTATACCTGGTATAGAATAAGTATGTGTGTTGTATGTATAGTTTGAATTAGCACTACAATTACTTGGTGTTCATTTTACACATGTTTTGTATTGATAACTATCATCTCATGTTAGTAATCCGTTGTTACATGTTCTTTCTTGTGCTCTATCTGTACAATTATATGATGCATTCCATAGTATACTATTTTCTGAGTATGCTGTAATTGTTTGATTATGATTAATACTTTGTCAGTCTAAAGTACAATTATTGTATGTTACTGTTGTTATTTTTCATGAGATTCATCATATATTGTTTGTTATATAGTTATTTACTAGGTTTACCGCTTTATCCGGTTCTATTATTGTATCTATTGTTGTTATATCTTGATAATTTTCTGTTCATCATAGTATTGTTCCACTATATGCTTCTTGTAGGCTTTTCACAAAGTCTATTTTGTTATTATTATCTTCTAAATTAATTATTGATCAGCTATATACTTCTAATCTATTTGTTTCATAGTTAAATCATCCTGTTCATGTTGAATTATATGAATGGGGTAGGTTGTTATAGTTTCTGTATACTAATTTTTTTTCTGATAATAAACTTTCTATTGTTGGTTTTGTTATATCTGTTACTATTATTGTTGGTATTGCTAATACATAATTTACTCATCATGTACTTATCTTGATTATTTTTTCATTATAGTTTCATTTCATATATGCTACTGCATTGTTTAGGTCTGCTGCATAGGTTTTGTTTGTTGGAATTTCTTTATATGCTACTTGTTGTCATTCACTTATTGCTCCTATTTCATATTCTTTTTTTGAAGTAGTTATACTATATGTGTATTCATTTGATGTTAGTGGATCTGTTGGCTTTTTGCTTATATTATCTATATTTCTCATCACTGTATCTCAAATTATTCATTCTATCCATGCAGTTCATCCGGCATATGTTATTTCTGCACTTTCATCAGGTATTGGGTATCATCATGTTTTTACTACAAAGATTCATAATGATTTTTCAAGATTATTTATATCTGCTATCCTTACACTATCTCTTGAGTTTTTACTGTAACCTTGGAAGCTTATGAATGCTATTGTTCATAGGATTGCTAGGATTACTATTACTACTATTAGTTCTACTAAAGTAAAGGCTTTGGTTTTACAAGTTGATAGTTTGTTGAATTTAGTGCTTAGGATTTTTTGTTTAAATCCTATATTCTGCATTCTGTATTCTAGATTCTTGTCTTGCATAAATTTAAAATAAAAAATAATATAGTTTCGCTTATATTAAGTTTACTATATTAGTTTTTATGTGTCTATATTTTTATATTGACCTTTTATTTATTGTGTTTTAATATATTAATTTTTTAGTAAAAGATACAATAAAGCCATCCTTATTGGCACCCCGTTTTTTGCTTGTCTGAAAAATGCTGTGTTTGGTAGAGAATCTATTTCTGTTTTTATTTCATTTACTCTTGGTAATGGGTGCATAATAGTTATATCTTTGTTGTTTCCTAATATATCTAGGTCAAGGATGTATTTATCTTTTACTTCATTGTATTCTGACATATCAGTAAATCTTTCTCTTTGTATTCTTGTTACATAAAGCACATCTGAGTTTTTTATCCCTTCTTTGTAATCTGTAATTTCACTATATTTTATATTTTTTTCCTTTAAAAATGATATAACTTTTTCTGGCATTTTTAGTTCATCCGGTGATATGAAAACAAATTCTATATTATCAAATAGTCAAAGTAGAAAAACTAGTGAATGTGTAGTTCTACCATATTTTAAATCTCAAACTATTGATACTTTTAAGTTATTTAATCTACCATTTTCCTTTAAAATAGTGTATAAATCAAGAAGTGCTTGTGTTGGATGTTGATGAGCTCAATCTCAAGCATTTATAACTGGTTTATCTGATACCTCTGCTGTTCTATCTACACTATAAGCTTCAGAGTGTCTCATAACTATTATATCACAATATGCTGATATGATTTTTGCATTGTCTTCTATTGTTTCTCATTTTGAAAAACTACAAGTTGAAGAATCAGAAACTGTTATCACTTCTCAACCTAATCTTCTCATAGCTGATTCAAAGCTCAATCTTGTCCTTGTTGATGGTTCATAAAACATTGAAGCCATTATTTTTCAGTTTAGTAGGTTTCAGTTTTTTTCTCAGTTCAAAATCTGTTCCATTTCTTTTGCTTTATCAAAGATTATTTCTAAATCTTGTCTTGTAAATTGTTTTGTGTTAAGTATGTGTTTATGTGGGAAAGTGCTCATAATAAAATGTTAAATTATTAAAATATGTAAAAGTAGAAAGCTTTAAATGCTTATCTAAAAAATATAAAATTACACATTTGTCATACTCGGGCTTGACCCGAGTATCCAGTGTGCAAGCTAAGTTTGTTTTACTAGATTATCTGGTCAAGCCAGATAATGACACTTTTAGGAAAGCTTTTTAAATAATCACTCTTTTTATTTTGTGTTTGTTTATAAACTTGGCTATATCTATTGGTAAATCAGGATTAAAAAGTGCAGCAGTTGCACACATCACAAAATCGGCTCAGGCATCTATATGCATAATAAAACTTTCAGCATCCATTACTCCCCCACAACCTATTATCTTTATATGTTTAGCTTGTTCTCATAAACTTGTTTTTGCTTTTCTAAGACTTGTTACTGCATCAAGAGCTAAACCGAGAACTGCTTTTCAGCATGTTCAGCTTATAAGTCATCAAGGGAGTGCTTGTTTATCGTCTTTATCAACTATTTGCATTGGTACAGTATTTATAGCAACTATTCAATCTATATAATTTGATAACTGACTCATAAAATCTCTATAATAATACTCTGGTGCATATCACATCTTGATAAGTAATTTTGTATCACTACTATGAAGAAATTTTCTTGTATTTTTTGCTATAATTAGAGAGTTTTCTATATCTTTAAATATAGCTCATTCTCATCAATTTACATTTGGACATGAAAAATTTAACTCTATTATCTTTGATCAGGTAAACTCTGCTGTACGAGCTAAAAAAGCATAATCCAAAGCTAAATCTTCAATTGTTCAGTTTTCTTTTGGTGTTCAAACTACACTTGTTATGACTTTTTTATTATTTTCTTTTGCAAATTTTTCTATGTTAACTATAGAATTTATCCATTCTGGTATAGTATCGCTTGGCATCCCAAAAGAATTTGTGATAGATATATCTTCTTTTTTTCAATTATAATCAAGACTTCAAACAAGTTTTGTTCATATCATCTTGTCTGTGATTTGATCTGTTGGTATAAAAAGGATGTTGTGTCAAAGATGTTTTCAGTCTGAGGTATGTGCTTTTCTATGAACTGATCTAAATGTCTTCCAAGTTATAACTTCAAATCAATCTTTTGCTGCTCACTTCATATATCTTTCATTATAAAGTGGTCAAGCTGCAACTCAAATTGGTAAATTTGTTTTGTATCAAAAAAAATCTGTTTCTATTCCATAATTTCAAAGTAATTTTTTTATTTTTTCGTTTTTATCATAAATCCTTTCAAAAGGTCAACTTCTTTTATTGTAACTAAATGTTTTTGTTATATCATACCTTGAGTTTAATTTTTTGTTCATAAAAAGTATTAAAATTATAAAATTATTTTTTAATAAATCCGGAACTAGTCCGGATAATTTATGTATTTTTATCAATGAGCAAAACTCCAAGAAACAATTTGTTCATGTTTGAATGGTACTACATCATAATATCTTTCTGGAATCATATATTCTTTTTTTTCTAGTCTTACAATTTTTTCTGGTGGATTTATTTTGTAAATATCTTTTGCATTTTGACAAAGAAAATCCCCAAGTTTATCTATAGCATTGTGTTTTTCAAATAATTCAACTAGAAATTGAATAGCTATTGGAGCTGTAAATACTCATGCTGAACAGTATTTTGCTTCTTTTTTTGTAATAGTGTGAGGGGCTGAATCTGATCAAAACATCACTTTTTTACTTCATTTTAAAACTAAGTTAAGTAAAGCTTGTCTATCTTCTGGTCTTTTTGCTATTGGTTTACAAAATAGGTGCGGCTGTAATAATCATCAAGCTACATCATCAAGAGTTATCATAAGGTGATGTAAAGTAATTGTAGCATAGACATTGTCATATTTTTCTACAAAATCTGCTGATTCTTTTGTAGTAATATGCTCCATAATTATTTTTAATTTTGGATAAGTTTTTGCTAACATTTCATAAATCGGAATAAAGTTTTTTTCTCTATCCATTACAAAATCGTTTGTTTCTCAATGAATACAAAGAGGTATTTCAAGTGTTTGCATTGCTTCAAAAATATGTCAGATTTTTGCTAAATCAACTGTTTTTACTCATCATGCTGAATTTGTAGTAACTCAATCTGGATACATTTTAACTGCTAGTATTTCTTTTTTTAAAGCTTGTAGAGTATTGAAATCTAGTTGTTCATGAAAAAATACTGTCATATATGGAGTAAATTTTTCGTTTTGTATTGCTCTTATAATTCTTTTTTTGTATGAAACTACATCATCAATTGTCCTGATTGGTGGAACTAAGTTAGGCATAATCAAGCCAGCTGAAAAGTGTCTTGCACTAAGTGGTGCTACTAGATTAAGCATAGCTCCATCTCTTAAATGCAAGTGCATATCTAGTGGTGAGTTTATTTCTATATACATAAATTTAGAAATTATAGAGTAAAATAAGCATTTTAAAGGATTTTTATTGTTTTAATGATTCCGGAATAAATCCGGAATGACAGTATGCGAAAGTTCTTTTGTCTTTTATGTTATCTCAAGCAAAATCAAGAAATCTGTTAGAAAATTTAAAATATGCTTTATTTATATTTGTCTGTATATGCAAAGCACAGATTTCTCCACTTCGGTCGAAATGACAAAGGTCTTTACTATTTTTATAGATTCCTGCCTTCGCAGGAATGACGGGTTGGGGGGGTTAGGTTAACAAATTTTTTGTAAGTTCTGTCCAGCTGGCTTTTGGTTTTTCGCATATTTGTGCTTTTTCTGGTAATTGTGGGTAGTTTTCTCTTGCTTCTTGTGGTGTTTTTTCATCGTAATAATATAAAAACTGAGGTGGGATTATACAGCTTAGTAATGGAATTCACTCAAATATTTCTTTTCAAGTTCTATTTCATACACATGTAATTCATACTACTTCTCACTCTAGTTCTTTTATAAATTTTGTCATTCTTCTTAGTGTAGTTCATTTTGTAACTATATCTTCGCTAAGTATTATTTTCTTTCATTTTAAGTTTATTAAATGTCTTTTTAATGCCATTTCTTTATTATCATCTCATGATTTTTCTGTATAAATTGAAGTTCCTGATAATCATAGAGCTTCTCACAAGTGTGATGATATCCTTACACTTCACATTTGTGCTCACATAACTACATAATTATCTATATCACTTGTATCAAATATATTTTTTTCTATCAATTTTTTTCTTAGTTCTAGTGAAATCTTTTTAAGGATAAGTGGATATCTCTCTAAAACTGCTATGTTTATATAGACATTTGTAAGTAATCAGCTTGCTATACGACAATATTTTCAATTTTCTTTTCTTTCATAGATTACACCTATATGTTTAAGTATTTCTTCCCAACTTCATTTTAATAATAATTTCTCAAACGAGTATTTATTTGTAGTTTCATAATGGTTTGTGTTTATAATTTCAAGTGCTTTATTTATCGCTTCTTGCATATCTGGAGCATTTAAAATAGGTCTTCACATAACTATATAATCACTTCAGTTTTTTACTGCTTCATCAATAGTTGCTACTCTTTTCTGGTCTTGTTTGTCTTGTTTATCAAATCTAATTCAAGGGGTTAACGCTAAAAAACTTTTTCAAAATATTTCTTTTATCATAGCTACTTCATTTGCAGAGCAAACAACTCAATCTATTCCAGAGTCATAAGCTATTTGAGCTAAATTAAGCACATTTTCTTTTGAAGACTTTCAAAAAATCGTCATATTTGCTTCTTCATCAAGTGATGTAAGTGCAGTAATAGCAAGTATTTTAAGTTCTTTAAGTCACAATTCTTTTTTGTAATTAGCTAGGCTTGTCAATGCTTCTTTTCACACGCTTGCATGCACTGTAAGTATACAAGTTTTGTCTTTTATCTGAGAATCTGCCAGTTTTTTTAAGTAGTTTTTTAATGTATTTCAGATATCATTGTATTTTGCATCAAGCATTAAAAAAGCCTTGGAATTTTGAAAAATTGAAAACAGTCAATTATATCAAACCAAGGCTAGAAGATCGTTTACTTTAAATATTATTTGAGAATCTTTGTGAGATTCTTGTATTTTCATCACTCTATCTTTTGTTTCATCAATAGATAGATTATCTAGTGCGATAACCAATTTTGTCATAAATACAGATTATTTTATAAGTTTGTTTTAGTTTATAAAATTTTTCTTAAATATCAAGGGATTTTTTGTGATTTTTTAGAAAAGCAATTTTTATCTTTACAGTATTACAATGTAATTATATTTCTTTGTGATTTTGTCATTATCCAGCTTGACTGGATAATCCAGTATACAGATCTAGCCAAGTTGGATTAAACTTTTCTATTAATTCTAACTTCCATTTTCTGTTCCATTTTTTTAAACTTTTCTCTCTTTGTAAAGCTATTTTTATATCATTAGTTTCTTCAAAATAAACTAATTTATCAATTCAATATTCTTTTGTGAATCAATCTATTAGTTTATTTTTATGTTCATATATTCTTCTTAGTAAATCATTTGTTACTCATATATACAAAGTTCAATTCTTTTCACTAGCAAGAATATAAACATAATATTTTTTCATTATCTATATTTTAATATTAATGAGTTGATTATATTTTTCTAGATATCCGGGTCAAGCCCGAATATGACAAATGTGATTATTTCTGTCATCCTCACGATTAAAACGGGAATTTGGCTCCAAAAGTAAGAAGAATAATGACTTATATATTTTAATGATTCTAAAAACTTGCTTCAGAATGACAGATATTTAAAAATTTTTTATTGTTTTACGAATTATAAATCTTGAAAACTTGCTTCAGGATGACGAATGGAGATTGTGTCTTAAGTGAAATAAATATGTTTTGTGTGTTGATAAATTCTTTGTCAAGCAAGGAATGACAATTTAGATACAATATAGAGCAATATAAGGAAGATTCCTGGTCAAGCCAGGAATGACAGATATCTAATTTCAAATAGATACAAAATCCCCCTAGCCCCCTTTATCAAGGGGGTAGTTTTTTAAAATTTCTTTCTTTTTAGGAATGCTTTGGGTGATACTTCTTTTCATAGAAAATCGTGAAATAGTTCGCTTGCTTTTTTGGTAGTTCAGGCTCAAAGTATGGTTTCGTAAAATCTTTTTGCTGTTTTTTTGTCAAAAATCCCGTTTTTCTTGAATTCTTCCCAGACTTGGGCTTCTATGATTTCTGCCCACATATAGCTATAGTATCAAGCTCAGTATCATCAATCAAATATATGAGAAAATGAAGAATACATTTTGTAGGATTCGTCTTTTTGTATAGATGAATAGTTGTTTACTATATCTAAAACTAAATTATCTAAATCTTGTATGTTTAATGGGATTTTTTTTGTATGTAGGTGCATATCAAGCATAGAAAATTCATTTTGTCTTATAGTAAAATTCCCTACACCATAAGTTTTTAGTTTTTCCATAGTTTTTAGCATCTTTTTTGGTATATTTTCTCAAGTTTCATAATGAGTTGCAAACAATTTCAGTGATTCTTCTTCGTTACTCCAGTTTTCCATAAGTTGTGATGGTAGCTCTACAAAATCCCATTCTACATTGAATCAACTTAATTCACTGTATTTACTTTTTGATAACATCTCATGGATTGCATGACCAAATTCATGAAACATTGTTTCTACATCTATATGGTTTAGTAGTGTTTTTCATTTTTCTTGTTTTGCAAATGCACAGACATTTACTATTATTGGGATAAATGTTTGTCATTCCTGACTTGATCAGGAATCTATGGACTCATTATTAATTATAGAAACATCTTTTGAAATATTACTTTTTAAAATCTCTGAGCCATTAGTGTTTTTTATCTTTTTTTCCTTGCTAGAGATCCCCGGGTCAAGCCCGAGGATGACAGAAGAGAAAGCAGGTTTTACTGTTATTTTCGGTCTTAGATTATCACACCATGCTCAGGATCTTTTGTTTTCATTGTAAAAATAATCTCAGATAAAGTAAGAGATAAGTTTGTTATCTTTGTAAACTTCATAGATTTTTAGGTCTGGAGAGTATGAATCTAGGTTTATCTCTTTCATTTCAAGTCAGTAAAGTTTGTTTACAATTGTGAAAAGTCAGTTTAGAACTTTATCAAATTCAAAGTATTTTTTTAATTCTTTTTCTTCAAATTTAAGTTTTTGTTCTTTGTAGCTTCTTTGGTAATAAGCTAAATCCCAGTTTTTTATATCAACTAATTTGAAAAAATCTTTTAGAGTATTTATCTCTTTTTCTGCTTTTTTCTTTGCTTTTTTAGCTACTTTATCTATAAGTTTTACTATTTCTTTTGGTTTATCAGCCATCTTAAATACTAGAGATAATTCAGCATAATTTTTGTATCAAAGTATATTTGATTTTTCTTTTCTAAGTTTTAGTATTTCAAGGATTAGTTTTCTATTGTCATAATCTCAAGCTGATGCAAATTTGTGTTTTTGCTCAAAAAAGTATTTTCTGATTATTGGGTCAATACAATACTTCATAATAGCAAGATAAGAAGCTGGAGAAGAATCAAAAAGATATCATTTTTTTCATTTTTTTTCTGCTTTTGCTTTTGCATCTTGTAAGTCGTTTTCTGGTACTTCTTTTATCAATGTATCATTTTTGAAAACATAATAAAACTCTTTTTGACTATCAAGTACATTGTTTCAAAATTTCAAAGATAAGTTTGATAAGCTTTTACTTATTTCTTTTAATTTATCTTGTTTTTCTTTGTCTAAGTTTATTCATCTTACTTCATAAGCTTTTATAGATAGATCCAAAATCCTTTTTTGTTCATCATCAAGTTTGCAATTTTTTCTACAAAAAACTAGCATATCATAGTATCTTTTACTATATGCTACATAATTACTGAAATCTACATATTTTGGTTCAAATTCTTCTATTATTGTTCTTATTTTTTCACTTGAATTTACACTTTGTAGGTGATTAAGTAGTGAGAAAAATAAATCAAGTAAAGAGAATTCTTCAAATAATTCAAAGGTTATTTCAATTTGTCATTCTGAGTATAACGAAGAATCCCTTTTACTTTGTTTTTTACTATTATCAATGTTTAAGGGATCCTTCACATTCGTTCAGGATGACAGTAAAGAGTCATCCAATCATTTATATTTATCATTAATCAAATCATCAAATCTGGCTTTTTCTTCTTTGAGTAAATCTTCTAGTACTTCTAAAGCAACATCAAGCACTTCTTGACTGAAAAGAAATTTTAAATCAGGAATCCCTGTTTCTTGCAGTTTATTTATGATTTTTTCTTTTATTTTCATCTTGAGATTTTTATTTTTAAGTATTTTTTATTATACTCAATACATAAAAAAAATCTATCTAAAATTAGATAGATTTTTTTGTTCTTAATTATTTCTTAATTTTCATCTAAGTACTCTTTAAGTGCATAATACAAACTGATTATTTTTTCTTTATCTGTATCACTTATTGTCTTTGAATCTGTTATTTCTTGGATTTTTGTTTCTATTTTTGATTGAAGTTGTGTTTTTTTATCTTGGTTTATATTTTTTAAAGTATTACCATACTTGTTTCAAATAGCTTTTTTGTATGTGTTCTTTTTTGTTTCGTTCAAATGTTTATTCATCATTTGACTACAATTATCACAAGTTTGACAATTATCTATATTTGATTTAACTGTTTCTGATAATGTAATTCAAGCTTGTTCTAAATCTTTAAGTAAGTTGTCTTTTAAATTTCATTTTTCATTAGTATCAGTTAAATAAGAACTAATATCAATTGTTGTAGTCAAAGAATTATTTTTTAGTGCATTTGAAAATCATCTTAAGTGGTTATATGATGCTCATCCTATATTTACTAAAATAATTTTTATATCATCATTATCAGTAGTTTTAATTGTATCAACTATATCTTTTATATCCAACATCTCAATTTTTAATCAAACTTCAAGAGCTTCTTTTAATCATTTTTCTCCTTCTATTTTCAATGAATCATAAGTAGTTTGTAATTCTCAGTAATTTGTAGGAGTATCAAGATTATATCTATCAATTAAAACTTTTATAGAATCCATATGTTGTTGTTCTGATTCTGATATATTTTTAAATGTTTGAACTTTGTATAATTCATAAAAATGATTATAAATATCTCTTGCTAACATTTCTTCACTATATTGATAAATAATATCTTGTTTTTCTTGTTCGCTTAAATCACTTTTTTCTATATTTGCAATACTATCTTCTGGATTGTGCATTCTCATAGATTTACTTCATGAACTAGTTCACATACATCATCCACTTCACATGTTGTGTGTTCAAGATTTATTCATTCACATATGTTGTCAACTTCATGTTCACATACAATCACAATTTGACATATCATGAGATCCAGATTGTCAATTCATCATCATTCAAGATCAAGAATTATGCATTCACATATGTTGTCAACTTCATGTTCATTTTTGATTTCAATACATAGCATTTGTTGATACTATACTTGTTGCTAAAATAGTTGCAGTTGTTATAGTTATAAAAAGTTTATTTTTTGTTTTCATTTTTTTGTTAAATTAAAAAGTAATAAAATATTTTAAATTATCTATTTCTTCAATAGTGTTTACCGGTACCATCTTGTGGTCTATTTGCATAATTATCACATACTCAATCATTGTTTGCATCTACAAAAGTTGGTGATTGTGTGTTTTTTCAAGCATAAGAATTAGTATTTCTACCATATCATCCTGCTGCGTAAGTAGATGATAAAAATAAAACTCATAGTACTGCAATTGCAGAACCTATTATAATTGTTTTTTTCATAATTTTTATTTAATTATAAAATATATAAAATTGAAAACTTCTTTTATTTTTTCTGTTTTCATTTGCTATTACGATTTCAAAAAAATTTTCTTTCATTTTTTTTATTTTATTTTTTTTTGAAAGAAATTTTTGTATAATTCGTAATAGTTAGAAATAAGTAAAATCTATAATTATGACAGAAATAGAAATAATTAAAAAAATATCTACTAATAAAGAAGCTTTTTCTATGATAATTGATATGTATGAAAACAAATTATTAAAATATATATTAAAAATCACAGATATAAGTTTGGAAGAAGCTGAAAATCTACTTCAAGAAGTATTTTTAAAAGTGTATTTAAATATTTTTGATTATGATGAAAAATTTCCTTTTTCTAGTTGGATATATCGTATAACACATAATATAACGATAGATTATTATAGAAAATATGATAAAAAAAGTAAAAAAGTAGATTATGAAGATGATGATGATTTAAAGAATATAATTGAAAATATTGTTGATGAATGAAATAATCCTAGTGAAATCTTTGCTAAAAAAGAGTTAAAAACTTGTGTAAAAAAATCAATTTCTAGCTTACATATCCAGTTTAGAGAAATATTAGTTTTAAAATTTATAGAATGAAAAGATTATAATGAAATAAGTGATATCCTGATGATTCCAGTTTGAACTGTATGAACTTTGATAAACAGATGAAAAAAACAATTAAAAGAAATTATTATAAAAAATAAATGTATATAATTTAGATAAAAGATTAAAAATAAAAGATGAAAGATATTGAAAAATATTATAGATTGTCATTCTGGAGCAAGTTCTCGGAATCAATAAAATAGATTATTAGCATTGGCTACTTTTTATACTTAATACTACTATATGACTAGTAAATTAAATAAAGAAATACTTGATAAAATAAATAAAGAGGATTTAAAACCTATTTCAAAATCTTATTTTTCTTGGAAAAATAGATGATTTTGGTTTGGGTTAACAATCACTCTAGTTTTAATATGAATTATTTTTTCCTTTTGTGTAAATGATGCTTTTGATGTGAGAGAAACTATGATGATGTGACATAATTACTGAAGTTTTTTCTTTTATGTACCAGTTTTATTTTGGATTACTATTATTTGATTATTTATATATTTATGAATTATTGAGTTTAGAAAAACAAAGTATGGGTACAAGACTTCTTTAGCAATTTTAATTACTTATATAGTTATTATTTCTTTGGTTTTATGAACTGTGTTTATTTATTATCCTTATTCAAGACAAATTCATAGAAGTATGGTTGATAATATGCCTTTTCTAACACAATATATTTATAATGAGTCCGCTCGGGATTCACCTGAAAATTGAAGACTTATATGAACTATAAAAGAAGTTGATAGTGAAAAAATTGTACTTTCAGATTCTAATTGAAAAGACTGGAGTATAGATAAAAAAGAAGTATTTATGTGAAAAAATGTAGAATTGGCAGTATGAGAAAAAATAAGAGTTTTATGAAGTTTAGAAATTGATAATACCTTTAAAGCAACAAAATTTATGCCTTATTTTGGTAGTTGAGATTGTACATGTAATCATTCTGATTGAATGTGATGTGGTATGGGAAGATGAGGTGGTTTTTGGAGAGGAAGGTAGGATTGGTAAATTATTGTTTTAAAAAATATTTAATTCCTGGCAAGTTCTCGGAATTTTTTTGTATTGTGTCTAATTTTTTTATTCTATTAAAATTTTGTCATTCCGCACTTGACGCGGAATCTTCCTTGTATTGTATCTAAATTGTATATTTAAGTTAAAATCCATTTTCTTATTCTAAAATTTCATAATATAAATCATTTCTATTTATATTTGTTTTATCTATAAGTTCATCTTTCCATTCTCTTTTCCATCTTTTTATCTTTTTCTCTCTATTAATAGCTGTTTCTATATCATCGTAAATTTCATAATACACAAGTTTTGTTAAATTGTACTCATTACTAAATCAATCTATTAATTTGTTTTTATGTTCATAAATTCTTCTTATAATATCATTTGTAACTCATGTATACAATGTTGTATTATTTGCATTGCTAATTATGTAAACAAAGTATTTATCCATAGTGAAATATAATGAAGATCCCGCATCAAGTGCGGGATGACAAACTAAAATTATTTTTTATACTTGTTAAAAAGCCTATATATTAATACATTACAGATTAATAATATACTTATATTTCTTAATAATATATAAATTATCACTCAAGTATGATATTTTGTTGTTGTAATATTTTTAGGAATTCATATCAATGTTGTAATAGTTAAAGTATTGTATATTTGATAATAAGATATTAAAAAAAATAATATAAATAATATTCCTACAATTATAAATTTTATTTTCATAAATTAATTTATCTAATAATGATAAGTTTTTCCTTGTTTTATGGTTTCGATTCTGTAGAGTTGTTCTAGGAGGATTAGTAGGGCTTCTATGTGAGGAAAAGTCATGGGAGAAAACGAGATTTCAAAATCTATGTGTTTTTTTAGTTCTTTGTAATCAAGTCAGTAAGGTCATCCTATTATAAAGATTATTTCAGGAAAATTTTGAAATTTGTATTCTATAAAGTTTAAAAACTCTGGAGTTGAAAATGTTTTTCCTGAAATTGAAAGCACTATTTTAAAAGCACTAATTTTACTTAATTTTTCTATTATTGCTTTTGTTTCTTCTTTGATTACTTCATCTATATTATCTTTTTTACCTGGCTTTTGTTTAATTATTTCAACCTTTTTTCAAAGCCTTTTTTTGTATTCTTTTATAGGTTCTTCAAAATGTTTGAAACTATCACAGATTGTTATTATTTTTATCATTTTTCCTAGTTAACAATATCAATTCTAATTACCCTGTTGCCAAATCTTGGACTGTTTTCTGTTTCTCTTATGGAAACTATAAAATCAGATGATTCACTGAATTTTTCAAGAACAGTTTCATAAGTCTCTTCTTTTCACTCTATTGAAATAATTGTATAAACTCATTTAATTTGTTCATCAAAATAAATATCTATTTTATCTTCAGTTGATATAGATATATCATGATTAACTGATTTTGCTTTTGCTTTATCTTCTATTTTTTCTAAAATCGTTTGTGAAGTATTGTCATAAGTTTTACCATAAAAAAAATAGTTATATGTTCAATCAGGATTAATTGTTTCAACAAAAAATATATTTTCTATGTCAATTTTTACTTTTTTTTCAAAAGTAATATTTCAAGCTGCTTTATTCATAAAAAAATAATCATAAAATATTTTTATGATTATAATTAAAATGCTTGTTTTACAAAGTTTTTTAAAGATTTATGAATCTCTATTATTTCTCTTGATTTTCTGAGCTTTTTAAAAATTCTTGATAATGTTTTCAAGAAATTAATAATTCTTGTAAAGATGGTGCAGGACAAGCATCCGGATGATCAAGTATATCACATGCATTTCAACAAATATCATCTAAGACTCAATCTATACTACAATCACCATTTAACCTTTCTGGTTGTTTGTTTTCTCAATCTATTATGTTTTTCATATTTTTTTATATTAACTTGTAAAGCTTTTAGTATTTTACATTATTTTTTATATTTGTCAAGTTTTTACCAATCCTTTTCGTTTTGATTTAGTATGGAATCATTAAATCAATCAGAATTATTGAAGAAAGGATCTTGAAAGATTCTATCAAATATATCATTGTTTTCAAGAGATTGAGATTGTTTTCAGTAAGAATCTGAGTTATTTAATTGTTCTTGCTTTAATTGTTCATTGTATTGTTCAAATGATTTTTTTTCATCTTCTGATAATCAAGATTCAGCTTGTTTTTCTGTTTCTTTTTGTCATCATGATTGATTTCCAGAAGTATTTTTTGCATCTTTTGAATCTTTTGTTTGTTGTCAATCTTTTCAATCTTTTGAATCTTCTCAAGATTTATTTTCTTGGGATTGTTGTTGTGAGTTTCAATCTTTATTTTCTTCTTTTTTATTGTTTTCGCTGTTTTTTTGGTCTTTATTATCTTGGTTTTGTTGTTTTTTTAGTTCGTCTAGTTTCTTTTTTACAAAATCATAGTTTTCTTGTGTTTTTTTGTCAGTTTTTTTATCTAATATATTTTTATAATTTTTCAGTGATTCTTCCCATAATTTGATTTTATTTTCTGTGTTTTTTTCTTTATCTCACAATTTATACAATGTATTTCAAAGATTGTAACTTGTATCTTGATTTAAATCTTTGTTTTTTAGAAGTTTTTCATAGATTTCTTTGCTTTTTTCGTATTGTCAAAGTTTATAATAATCTCAAGCTAAGTTGTAATTTGTTATATCATTGTCTTTGTATTTTAAAGACTTATTGTGATTGATAATAGCATTTTCATAGTTTCACTTTGCAAATTCTTTGTTTCATAAAGAATTATAATGAGATGCTAGTAAGTCTAGTAAGCCAAATACAAATAAAATTATTATTAGTAATGATACTCAAATTATGTAGTATGTTTTTTTATTTATTTTTATCATATTTCAATAATAACACTAAGTAAAGTACGAAAAAGACAAAAGACAAAATAACTATATTTCTTGTCATATCATAGGAATTTTCGCTTTTTGTTAAAATCTCTTTTTTTGAGATTCAATCAAGTAAGTTTCATAATTTATCTATATTTTTAAGATTATCAAGCGAATAGTAAGTTCAATTGTATTTATCTGCTATTGCTTTTAAGTTTTTTTCATCTAGTTTTGTGACTACTTTTGATCAATTATAAGTTTTGTAGTTTATTTGACCAAATACATCTTGTCATACTGGAATATATGCTCACTTTGTGCTTCAAACTCATATAACTAGTAATTTTATTTTTTTTCATAAATCATTGTTTGCTATCTTTGATAAATCAATAGTATTTCAATCATCTCAGTCAGAAATCAATACTAGAACTCACTCTGGATTATCTTTTGTAAAGTTTTTTAATCAGTTGTTTATAGCATCTTCTATATTTGTTCATTGTTTTGTGACATTGTTTTCATCAACTCAAGATAGCATAGTTAAAAATAAGTTTGGATCATCACTGAAAGGTAAAACTCTCATAGAATCTCCGGCAAAAACTACCAAAGCATATTTATTTCAAGTAAACTTTGATATAAAATCTCATATAAATCATTTTGCTGCTTGTAGTCTAGAATACAAATTACTACTTTCTTGGAAATCTAGAGCTTTCATACTTTTTGAAACATCGAGAGTAAAGACTATGTTTGTTCAAAAAAATGAATTGTCTTGGTTTTTTACTGTTTTAAATCAAAAAATAGCAAGAGAAAGGATTAAAAAAGATATAAGTAATGCTCATACTTGATAGAATTTAAACTTATTTTTTTGTGCTTTGTATTCTTTGAAATTTAAATAAAACACTATTAAAGATACTATAAAAAATAAAGTAAATATTGTTAGTGTGGTTGTATTTAAGTTTGTTGCTAACATAGTTTTTTGTTTTTAGTTGGTATTTTTTATGTTGGAATAAGGATTTTTTATCTTTTTTATGATTCTGAACTAAATTCAGAATGACAGTCTGCGAAAGTTTTTTTGTTATTTTATCCTAGTGCTTGACATGGGTGCCTGGTTACAAGAGTAAGGAGAATAAGAGTCTGTTCCAAAAGTGTCATTATCTGGCTTGACCAGATAATCTAGTGAAATAAATTTGCTTGTATACTGGATACTCGGATCAAGTCCGAGTATGACAAATTAGGAAATTCATATTTTGGCGACAGTCTCATATAAGCTTTGTTTTGTTTTATGTTAAAGCATCATAGATCCTGCAAATTTGCTTCAGGAATGACAAAAAGATTTTTGTCTTTCTTATGATTCCGGAACAGGTCCGGAATGACAATATATAACAATATAAGGAAGATTCCCGACTTGCTCGGGAATTACACATATTCTCCCTCACCTAGTCTCACATTTTTTGTCTTTAGTCTTTATTCTTTATTCTTTTATCTAACCTACACCCTTATCCTTTTAAATAGTAGTAATATAAAACATGTTTGTAGGATTAGAAGTATGTAGTAAAATCACTCGTATCTTGTGTCATAGACTTTTTTTGTTTCAACTTGGATGTCTTTTTTTTCAAGTTTGTTTATTTCATCAAATATTTCTTTAAAAACTGTTTGTGATGTTGCTCTATAGTATTTTCATCAAGTTTCTGAGGCTATATTTTTTAGTGTAGTTTCATCAACTCATCAGATTTCGGCTTTAAGTTGGTTTCAAAACTGGTCAGTGACATATGTGTAAGTTTTTTCTAGTCATCAGATTCAGACAGTGTATGCTTTTATCTTTTTATCTTTTAATAATTTAAGTGCTGTGGTTGGATCTAATCACTTGTTTGCTTCTCAATCTGTGACTATTATCATAACTTTTTCTCTATCTTTGCTTTTGTTATCATAGAGATAACTCCCCATTACCATAGCATCTCAGATAGCTGTTCATTGCAAATTCATGTTGTTTTGGTTTATAGTTTTTGGACTAAGTGAAGCTACATAATCTTTTAGGAAGTTGTAATCAAAAGTCAAAGGAATAGATGTAAATGGTTTTCATGAAAATACCACAATTCATACCCTATCAGTTTTTAGGTTTCATAAAAAAGAGGAAATCACATTTCTTGCTACATCCATCCTAGTTGGTTGTAAATCAGTGGCTTCCATACTATAACTTATATCAAAAGCCAAAACTATATCTACTCAGTTTTTGTTTACTTTTTCAGTTGTATTTGTCTTGTTTGGATTAGCAAGGATAATAGTGTAGAAAATAATAATTAAAATAAGCAAGACATAGAAAATATAATAGTATGTGTTACTATGTTTATATACTTTTTTTATGTCTTCGTAAAAAGAAAACTTTATCTTATTTTTCTTTTTAAAAAATATATAAATTACAAATCCTATTAAAGGAATTAAAAGTAAAAAATATATCTTATTTAAAAAAATTATCTCACTCATAAATTTTACTATAAAGGAATAATGAGTCTATCTCCAGAATGTCATTATCTGGCTTGACCAGATAATCTAGTGAAATAAACTTGGTTTATATACTGGATACTCGGGTCAGGCCCAAGTATGACAAATATGTTATTTTACATTTTTGGGATAGTATCAAAGAGATTATTCTATTCATTCAAAATTACAAAAATCATAATTCTAGTTTTTATATGATTAATTCTTTTATCTCATCAATAATATCTAGTCTATTTATATCAACTTCTTCTTTTTTAAATTCTTCAAAATATGTTTTTTCTATAAGTTTTATTATCTTCTTGTCAAAATCTGCTTTTTTTAATTCTTGTAAAGTCATATTTCTTGCTTGATTAAGTCATTTGTATTCTAAAAATTCTCTTAGTAAATCATTTATATTTGAGAAAAATTCTGACTTGTTATAGAGATTGTGATTTTTTCTTATCATCGCTAATTTTTCAAGAAAATAATCAGTTTTTGTTACTTCTTTTACTATTTCTTTTTCTTTTTTCAGTTTTGGTAAAGTTATTTTTTTATCATCTTTAAAATCTAGGTAGTATTTAGTTATATAGTAAAAAGCTCAAAAGAAAATAATTGCTAATACGAGCCATAATATAGAAAATCAAGAAGTATCTTTTTGTCAAAGTATCTCGTTTACATCTGTTATCTCATGATCTCAAGTTGTGTTGCTTGCTTGTGGGGCTTGGTTTTGTTTTTGTGTTGGAACTTGATTTTGAAGCTGGTTTTGGTTTATAATCTGGTTTGTTGCATCTCAAACTTCTATGCTTATAGTATTACTTTTCATTGATTTACTTCATACTTTTACTGTAACTGGTCAAAGTGTAAAAATCCCTTTTTCTTTTGGCATCAGTTTATATGTAATTGTATAAACGGATTTATTTGCACCATTTACACTTTGGAAAGCAAAAGAACTACTTTTTCATACTTCTGTAAATTTATCTATTCAATCCATAGTCATGTCATCAAGGTTGTTTCAAGAATCTAAATTCATAGAAAAATTTACATCAAAAGTAGAGTTTAGTGCGACTTTTGATTCTGTTGCAGATAGTTCAATATCTGTATTTGCTGCAAATGTATGATTTGCAATTAAACTTAATGCTATAGCTCAAAGTATTTTTATTTTTTTAAACATATAATCAAAAATTAATTATAAATTATTATTACTAATCTTAAGTAAAGATACTGGATACCCGCACTCAGGCCAGAGTATGACAAATGTTTTATTTATTTTTTAAAATAGTAAAAAAATTCTTTATACACATTCATCAAATTATCTATTTTTAAATATCCTATTCACATGGTATTTAGGTAATTTGAAAATCATTTTATCTTTTGGTTTCTTAAATCCACATACTCAGATTTTTTTTCTTTGTCTAAGTTGTCTATAAATATTTGCTCTTTGGTATCTCATAATAATCAAATTATTCAAGAATTTTCAGTTTTTGTGTCTAGTGTATTTTCAAAATTGTCAAAGATATTTACATAAATTATATCGTTTTTTAGGCTCAGAACTTTTAAGTTTTTATCTCAAATCAAATCCATTTTGTCAGTAAGGATAAAAATCAAAGTATCTTTTAGTTTTATTTTTGTCAAAAACGAAGTAACTGACTTTATATCTTGTAAGTTAAAATCGTTTTTTTTGTCTTTAAGCTTTTGGTTGTTTCAGTTTATATCTAGTATGTTTTTGTAAATCTCAAAAATATGTGCTTTTCATTTTTTTGTGTCTAAAAACTTATAATTATTTTCAGAAAAAATCAAGGCTCAAACTTCGTCATAGTTTTCTACGGAAGATAATCAAAGTAAGAAAAATATCTCTATCAAAGTATCTAGTTTCTTTTTTTCAAATCAGAAGTCCATATCTTTTCACACATCTAGAACAAAAAATACTTTTATGCTTTTATCAACACTATATTTTTTTGTCAATAATCTTTGTTCTCTTGCCGATACTAGCCAATCAATATGTTTTGAATCTTCTCAAGCTTCGTATTCTTTAAACTCTGCAAACTCTAATCATCTTCACTTAAAAGCACTTTTAAAGTTCCCAGAATCAAATCCTGAAATCATCTTTTTTGTCTTTATATCAAGTTTTTTAAAGTTTTGTAAGTAGTTCATAGTGGTGTGTTTTTGGTTATAATGGATTTTTGTTTTTTCTATGTTCTTTGCTGTCATCCTGAGTGTTAACGAAGGATCCCTTTTACTTTGTAATTTTCCTTTAGCAATGTTTTTATATATAAACTATATTAAAGGGATTCTTCACTTCGTTCAGAATGACAAAGAGGATTTTTCTATTTTCTATATTCTATATTCTGTATTCTGTATTCTAAATTCTTTCTTACTTCACTTTCACTCTTTTTAGGATTGTTTCTATTAGGTCATCAACTTGTATGTTTTCGGCTAGGGCTTCGTAGTTAAGTATAATCCTGTGTCTAAGTACTTGTTTTGCTACTGCTTTTATGTCTTCTGGGATTACAAAATCTCTACCAGATAAAAAGGCCTGAGCTTTTGCAGAATGTAGTAAAGAAATAGATGCTCTTGGAGATGCTCAATAAAAAAGATATTTTCATACTTCATTTGTTAGGTCTCTTGTGTAAAAAACTATGTCTTTTATGTATTCATAGATATTTTCATCTACATAAGTTTCTTTAATCAATTCTTGAATCTTTATGATATCTTTTTTTCATAAAATCTTTTTTACTTGTATAGCATCATTGTTTAGGTTGTTGTTTTTCATTATCTCTATTTCTTCTTTTTGGTTTGGGTATGAAACTATAGTTTTAAACAAAAATCTGTCAAGTTGTGCTTCTGGTAAGCTATAAGTTCAGTCTTGTTCTATCGGATTTTGAGTTGCTAGTACTATAAAAGGATCTTGTAGTTTTATAGTTTTATCAGCTATAGTAACTTGTCTCTCTGCCATAGCTTCAAGTAATGCTGATTGCACTTTTGATGGTGCACGGTTTATCTCATCAGCAAGAACAAAGTTTGAAACTATCGGTCAAGTTTTGATATAAAATTCTTTTGTTTCTGGTGTATAGACACGAGCTCAAATCAAATCACTTGGTAGTAAATCTGGTGTAAATTGCACACGAGAGAAATCTAAATCTAGAGCTTTTGATAGTGTAGAAATAGTGAGAGTTTTTGCTAGTCCGGGAACTCACTCTATAAGTATATGTCATCTACAAAAAAGAGTTATAAGCAAATCTCTTACAAGTTCATCCTGCCCCGTGATGACTTTTTTTATCTCAGAAATCAAGTCATCTATTTTGTTTTTATATTCTTGGTTTTCCATAAATAAATATATTAAATATTATTATCTTGTTAATTATAAAAAAAATACTTTTTTTTTCAAAAAGTATTTTTCATTCTCTTAAATAATTCTTAATTTGGAAATTCTTATAATCTGCTTTCTATCATATCCCAATCTACAATATTCCAAAAATTTTCTATGTATTTTGCTCTAGCATTTCTATAATCTATATAGTAAGCATGTTCCCAGATATCTATAGTCAAAAGTGGTTTGCTTGTAGTTTTGAAAGGATTTTCTGCATTTGAAGTATTTACTATTTCTAGACTTCAATTTGAATTGATTGATAACCAAGTCCAACCTGAACCGAAGTTTTTTAAAGCCATTTCACTAAATTTGATTTTGAAGTTTTCAAAGTTTCAAAAGTTTTTGTTTATCATCTCAGCAATATGTCAAGTAGGAATAGTATTATCTACTTCTCACAAACTTTCAAAGTAAAATGTATGATTCCAAACTTGTGCAGCATTATTGAAAATAGGTCAAGTTTCTGATTTGATAATAATTTCTTCTAAACTCATATTTTCATACTCAGTTCATGCTATCAAATTGTTTAGATTTGTAACATATGTTTGGTGATGTTTTCCGTAATGATACTCTAAAGTTTCTTTAGATATGTATGGGCTTAAAGCATCGAGATCATACGGAAGCTTGGGTAGCTCTATTGTCATATATATTTTATTAAATTATAAGCTATTATATAATATATAATTATGGGGGTTTTTCAAGTTTTGGTTTGGAATAGGAAAATTAAAAATTAGTTTTTAGTATTATAAAATATTTTCTAAATCATAGATTTTTATATGTTTAATTCCTTTACTAAGTCAAAAATCAATATCATCAAATGAAACTACATATTTTTCCCAATTATCATTTATTTCTTCTAGTGGTGTGTACTCTCTTGCTATTGTTTCTTCTCATCCAAGTAAATAACAAACTTGAAAGTATTTTATTATCCCATTTTTTTCTGCTATAAAATCTATCTCTTTTCAATTTTGTAATCTTCAAATTTTTATATTATATCAATTTCTTTTTAATTCTAAAAACACATAATTTTCAAGTATTTTTCAGATATCTCTTTTATAATCAAATCAAACTAAGCTATTTCTTAAACCTAAATCTCAAATATAATATTTATTATAAATTTCAAAATATTTTTTTGTATCTGGATCTACTGATTTTACTAATCCAAGCATATAAACTTTTAATCAATAATCCAAATAATTTAAAACTGTTTCTGGTGATATCTTTACTTTTTGTCATTTTAAGTAATCACTTATACTTTTTGCAGAAAATATATTTCATATATTTGCAAAAATATATTTGTATAAATTTTCAAAAAAATACACATTTCTTAATCAAAAACTAGCAATAATATCTTTTAGTAAAATAGTTGAATAAATTCATTTTAAATAATCAAAAACTATTTTTTCATCTTTTTTTACTCAAAATAATCAAGGCAATCATCAATATTTTATGTATTCTAAAAAAAGTTCTTTTGATTTTTCTTTTGCTGAAAATATCGAAAATTCATTATAACTTAGAGGATAAACTTCTACTTCAATATATCTTCAAGTGATAAGTGTTGAAAGCTCACTTGATAACATATTTGAATTACTTCATGTTATATATATCTCTACTTTTTCTCTATATGTTCATAAAATACTATTTACAAATTTTTCCCATCAAGATATTTCTTGAATTTCATCAATTCAAATAAATATTTTTTTACCTTGAGTTATATTTTCTAGAAATTTTTTAAATTCTTCATATAAATCTATATAATTTATTATATAATCAAACTCTAAGTCTTCTTTGTTTATATAGAAAATATTATTTTTTGTTATAAAACCTTCTTTTATGATATCTTGAATTAAATATTTTAGTAAATAACTTTTTCAAACCCTTCTCATTCAAGTAATTACTTTAATTACATTACTATCAAGATAATTTCTTAATAATTTATTATAATATGGTCTTTTTGTGATTTTTTCTTTAAGTATTTCAGTTATCATTGAAATATAGTTATATTTTAATATATTTTTCAGTTATATATGAAATATTATATGTGTTTTTTATAAAAATTCAAGTTTTTCTTAAATATGTTGTTAAGTTTAGTTCTTCTTGGTCTACTGCTAATACTTCATCTGTTCATATTCAATTTATGTATTCTTTCTTAGTTGTTGTATTTCAAACTGTATTGTATTCTGTTAGTACATTGTCATTTGAATATACATAGTTTATTGTTGTTGTTCCTGTCTTTTTCTCATATCTTCTTCCTAGTACATCATAGTTAAATTCTGCTATTGTTCAAGTTTGAGTTTGTACTAAAGTATTTTTGATGATTTTCACTATAACTTTTATACTCATCATATATATTTTTATAACTTATATTAGCACTCATTAATTAAAATTTAATTTTATTTAATATCATAAAATATAGACAATAATTTCTATAAAAATTAAAATTAATCCTAAAGCAAGTGACGAAATAAACAATTTTATATATGTTAATTTCTTCTTAAGTATTAATCTAAATAATAATAAATATAATCAATATGGAATACAAGAAACAATAAAAAAAGTAATAAATATAAACAGTACTTCATCTTCATAAGGTAACTCATTCAATATTCATAGATAATGACAAACAGAAGAAGCCAAAAAAAATATAATGAAAAGACCCGCATATATTATTAAATATTCTTTTAAAAAATCTTTTAATACAGATATTTTTTTCATAAGTATTAGAAATTAATAATTAAATTGAGTTCAAAGTCACCAATTAAAAAATGTTGGATCAAAATTTGAGATTTTTTCAATTACTCATTTATCATACTTACTTGCTCTATATAATATCGTTGTTGAAAAATTACTACAATTTCACATGCTATCATCCCGTGAAATTGTAGGAAATAATCTAAGTTTAGACTTAAGCTCAAACTCTCTTTGATGATTTTCATTATAATCTTTATACTCATCATATATATTTTTAACAAATTCCTTATTTGTCATTCATTTAGGTGTATCAAAAGAAATACTACCTTTATATCTTCAAAAAAGCAAAGAATCTTTTATTACATCCCCCTTATCATTAAACATTCATTCCAAATTTCAACTACTATTAGGTTGTCATCATATGGTATACTCACTAACTTTTCAATCTTTTCATATTGAATGTATCATTATAAATGTATGAGTTCATAAATATGATATTACTGAGTCTAAATTTCTTGCAACTAATTCCACACGAAATTTATTTCAATTTTCTATATCTTTTAATAACTGTTTTTCCATTCCCATCAAATCAACAAAATTCACCGGATTATTCCCAACATAAGCATACAAATTCACATCATCTTGTATATCTATTGGGTCTCTTGAGATAAATCTACCTAGTTCAGGGCTGTAGTATCTTGCTCTGTTGTAGTATAGATTTATTTCTTTGTCGTATTCTCTTCATGTGAATAGTCTAGTGTATCATATATCTGTTCAGCTTTGTGTAAAGTTTCAGTATGAGTCATAGCTGTATGTCGTAACTATAGTTCAGCTATTATCAGTTATACCTATTGTGCTTCATAAGTGGTCTTTGTGGATGTAGTATCTGTTTGTAGTTATTATACTTCAACTTGTTTCTAAATTCTCACATCTTGTTGTTATTGCATCCCAATTATGTGCATTAAACTCTGTTGCATATGGTAATACTCTCTGTTGACAAAATGTTAACTCTCCTCTTTCTAGTGTTGTTAAGTTTAGTTCTTCTTGGTCTACTGCTAGTACTTCATCTGTTTCTAGTCAGTTTATGTATTCTTTCTTAGTTGTTGTATTTCAAACTGTATTGTATTCTGTTAGTACATTGTCATTTGAATAAATATAGTTTATTGTTGTTGTTCCTGTCTTTTTCTCATATCTTCTTCCTAGTACATCATAGTTAAATTCTGCTATTGTTCAAGTTTGGGTTTGTACTTTTGTTAGTCTGTTTTTGTAGTCGTATGCAAAAGTATATGTTCAGTTGTTTGTAAGGTTTCAGTTGTTATCGTATGTTAGACTGGATTGCTTCGTTTCACTCGCAATGACAGAGTATTGGTTTAATTCATTTGTAGTATATTCATTATTGTTTGTGTCACTTGTTCTGTTTCAAACATTATCATAGCTAAAGTTTTCTAGTAGAGTTCATGAGTTTGTGTCATTGACTTGAGTAAGTCTGTATACTTGGTCGTATGTGTAGTTTTTGTTGTTATCACTTAGTATGTTTGATGTGTTGTCATATGTGTAAGAAAAGGTTGGTATATTTAATGATTCTGAAATAAATCCAGAATGACTAAGACTTTGTAATCTGTTTAATTCATCGTATGTTTTTTGTATTTCTGTATTGTTTCAAAGTGTTATATTGTTGTTTAATATTCAAGTATATGTGTATATTGCTATTGTGTCAGTGTCTTGTTTTATGCTTGTGTTTCTATTTAACTCATCATAGGTATAACTTGTAGTTTTGCTGTTTGGATTTGTTACACTTAGTAAATTATTATTGTCATCGTATGTGTAATTTACTAGGCTTCCTGACTGGTTTTCTTGTAGTAGTCTGTTTAGTGAATCATATGTAAAGCTTAGTTTATGATTATTACTATCATTTGCTTCTGTAAGTCTTCATAAGTTGTCATAAGAGTAAGTTTCGTTTGTTATTCAGATTACTCAAGTTCATTTTTGGATTGTTTTTTGTGTTAATCTGTTTAGATTATCATATTCGCTTGTTGTAATTGTTCCATTTGCATCTATTTTTGTTAGTATATTTCCGTTTTTGTCATATGTATAGTTTACTTCTTTATTGTCTGCATATGTTTGTTTTGTTAGTTGGTTTAAGTAGTTGTATGTGTAATTTGTTGTTAAATACTACTTAGCTCATTTTTACTTTTTCAAAACTTACACTATGAACATATTTATTTATAATTTTTTTTATTTTTTCTGAAATAAAAATATTAAATTCTTCTTTTCAGTCAATTCTAAAAATATCATATCCAAACAATTTATCTTTGTAAAATCACACCCATAAATATATATTAAGCCCCATTCTTGATAAATTAGAATCAATTGTATATTCTTTCTCTCTATTTAGTATGTTTAAAACATAATATCACTCTATAAAATTATCTGAATTATCAATTTGCTCTAATTTTATTGGTAAATATTGAACTCAGGTAATTCACTCTTTTTCCATATCTTCTTTTATTTTTGAAGATATTATTATAAATGGGTAAAATACCATATAATCTTCTAAAGTCTTTCATTTTATATATATTGTATTGTTTTCATTCCATTTTTTTATCTCTATTCATTTTAATAAATCATTATTATCAATTCATAAATCATTATTAATATTATAACCTTGTGGTATTGTTGGATCATATTTTCATCTTGGTTCTAATGGTAATATTGTGAAATATTTCATATTTTTAAAAGTTAATAAATAAATTATTTCCATCAGCTTTTATGTAATATATCTGGATTTTCTATTATAAATGATTTTAATTTATTAAATTCTTCTGAAAATATTTCTTTGCATACTATTATTATTTTAATTATACATACCCTTTTTTATGTTAGTATAAAGTCTTTTTCTTTCATTTAAATTATCTATTCTATCGAAATCAGAAAAAATTGTATAAATATATTTATTAACTTTATAGTTACTATTAAATACTATCTTTCACAATAATAATAAAATATCTAAAAGAATATCAAATTTTTCATCAGCTTTTTCAAATGAAGAAGAGTTTTTTATTTCTTTTATATATTTTTTTATATAATACTCTATTTGCTTAAAATTTGTATCTAACAATTCTATTTCAGAATAAATAGAATCTATTATTTGTTTTGTTTCTTTTTCCATATTTTATTTTAAAGGTAATAAATGCCAAACTTCCTTTGTTGTAGGATTATATATCATTTCCCATCATCATCAAATATATTTATAAAATCATGGCATAGAATCATTTAATATTATAGGTTCAGTTTTTAATATTTCATTTGCTACAAGACTTGCTCATCAACGTCATGTTTCCCATAATTTTTCATAATAATATTTTGAAAATTTCAGTCAATTAACCTCATAATATCAATTTTTTAAAATAGCTGTACTACTAGTACTTATTGATTCTGTTCAAAGTCCTCAAATTTTTATTAAGTTATACTTACTTACTCAATAAGCTCATACTACAGCAATATTAATTAAATCTCATTTTGTTCTATTGCTATAAAACTCTTCGTTTGATTCATCTCAACAAGACTCAACCATAAAGGCAGAGATAAACATATCATATAATATATCTGACACTATCTCTTTAGCTTTCAATCAACTCAAATCCACATACCCCACCGGATTATTCCCAACATAAGCATACAAATTCACATCATCTTGTATATCTATTGGATCTCTTGAGATAAATCTACCTAGTTCTGGTGAGTAGTATCTTGCTCTGTTGTAGTATAGATTTATTTCTTTGTCGTATTCTCTTCATGTGAATAGTCTAGTGTATCATATGTCTGTTCAGCTTTGTGTAAAGTTTCAGTATGAGTCATAGCTGTATGTTGTAACTATAGTTCAGCTATTATCAGTTATACCTATTGTGCTTCATAAGTGGTCTTTGTGGATGTAGTATCTGTTTGTAGTTATTATACTTCAACTTGTTTCTAAATTCTCACATCTTGTTGTTATTGCATCCCAATTATGTGCATTAAACTCTGTTGCATATGGTAATACTCTCTGTTGACAAAATGTTAACTCTCCTCTTTCTAGTGTTGTTAAGTTTAGTTCTTCTTGGTCTACTGCTAGTACTTCATCTGTTTCTAGTCAGTTTATGTATTCTTTCTTAGTTGTTGTATTTCAAACTGTATTGTATTCTGTTAGTACATTTTCATTTGAATAAATATAGTTTATTGTTGTTGCTCCTGTCTTTTTCTCATATCTTCTACCTAGCACATCATAGTTAAATTCTGCTATTGTTCAAGTTTGGGTTTGTACTTTTGTTAGTCTGTTTTTGTAGTATTTATTACTTTTTTATTCTAATCAAAAAAACTTTAATATTACTAGACGAAATGGGAGTGCTAAATAGTATATCAAGATTATTATTGCACATATTATTGATGTTTTTCAGAACTGATAATCAATATAATTATTTATTTCATTTCTATAATAAATACTATATAATCCATCAATTAAAGAAAATATTCAGATAGTAATAATTGTAAAATTAGCACTTATATTTGATGTATTTCAAGGAATAAAAAGTATAATATATAAATTAGTAATAATTACAAAAACTACTATTAATAACCAAAGTAATATTCTTTTGTGTTCTCTCTTATTTAACTTTGTTTTTCTTTCTTTCGATCAAATATAAACCAAGTATATTAATCCCAATACAATAAAAGTTATACTAAGTTCTATTCTAAAATTATCTGGATTAATAATAGCATCAATTAAATTTTGTTTGTTCATAATATATTATTAATTAAATATTTTATATGCAATTCATGTCATAAGTCAAATAGCTTGTCCTACTCATTCTCTTTTTACTATCTCTTTAAGTCATGTTGCTACTTTTGTTAATCACATATACTTATCCAAATATATCCCCATAAAACTAAATGTTTTTGAATTTAAACTTACTTCTTTTATTATTCATATTTTTTTAAATATATATCATCAAACTTTTCAAGTAACCCAACTAATGGCTTCTTCCTTAAATGGATCTATATTTTGTCATATAATAGATTCCATTCATCAAAGTCATAATCAAGTCCGCATTGTTGTATTTATTACTCATAATGCAAATGGTGCTATAGGAGGGTATAATGCCATAGTAAAAAATGCAGCAACCCCTATAGCTGTATTTGCCATTCTTGCATACTCTAATCAATTTACTATTGCTTTACTACTCAACCCATTTGGATCAACAAAGTTTATAGGATTATTCCCTACATAAGCATACAAATTCACATCATCTTGTATATCTATTGGGTCTCTTGAGATAAATCTACCTAGTTCTGGGCTGTAGTATCTTGCTCTGTTGTAGTATAGATTTATTTCTTTGTCGTATTCTCTTCATGTGAATAGTCTAGTGTATCATATATCTGTTCAGCTTTGTGTAAAGTTTCAGTATGAGTCATAG
>Ga0074195_1000306_pt1 | contig 107069 bp, 77 predicted proteins | sample EPASupsiteHSE623_FD_64525 | JGI IMG/M metagenome (GOLD analysis project Ga0074195, IMG submission 64525) | Bioremediated contaminated groundwater from EPA Superfund site, New Mexico - Sample HSE6-23 | ecosystem: Environmental > Aquatic > Deep subsurface > Groundwater > Contaminated ... | reverse complement strand
GGGCCTCCCCCTGATCCCCCATCTGCGCCCTGGTCTGCCCACTTCGTCTGCCCACTGGTCTGCCCACTGGTCTGCCCACTGGTCTGCCCACTTCGTCTGCCCACTCGTCTGCTGCGTCAGAACTCGTCGCCTTCCGGCCATCTTGCATAGGACCGCTCCTCTTCTTCGCGGTCGCAAGATGGCGTTTAGCCTCGGCTCTTCACGGCGTCCCCGAAAAGTCGGTCCACTTGGGATTGAAGAAAATGGACATGGCCGCGCCGGAAGTTCCCATCAACGTCGGGGCTTGGCGAGTCTTCGATCTGCGGCTTCCGACGCGGTGCCGGAACTCCGTATTCTGTAGATTGTTCCGTCCTTGAATCTGCCGACGGCTTGCATGGAACACATCGGCTCAATCTCGCCAGGAGTGAGAAGGTAAAGCCTTTTCACAGTGTCGAACCAGACAAGAAGTACACCATAGGACTCCGGATGTTCCTCAAAAGGGCATTTGGCTGGTCCTTCGGTCGTTCGATCAGAGCCTTGTCGTTCCTTTTCTGGGGACATTCTGGCCGTGACATTGGCGAGAATATAAAGAACGTCGGGTGCGTTACTGAAGAGTAGCTCGTTCGGCGACTGCCCGTTGCGCACGAAATGACCGACAAGATCACTTTCTCGCCAAATCCGGGAGTTATACCCAACCCCTTCGTGGGCCATCGTGCGTACAGCAGACACGACTCTCCGGACCGGGGAAGCAATGAATACCCAACAGAACAGACACAAGACCAGAATCGAACGGCCCCTGCCACCCCGGACTCCTCGCTCGAGGAACAAGGCGAATACAACGAGCAGCGATGGATACACAGGAGCAAGCAACCGGTCGTCGATGGCGTCGTAGGCGACCATGGTTGACGTCCAGACAATGAAGCCTGTGTAGACCAGTACGAAGACGGCGCACAGTGCCACGATGCGATGTGAACCACGTATCACGTCTGCAATTCGATCACGCTGAAACCAACCAAGCATCCCGAGCAGAACGAAGAATCCGAGCTCCGCCGTTGCGCATGACGTAATGCCTCGCGTTAGCCATGACCCGATACGCTCTGGAAGAAACCATGTTACAGATGTCTTGGCGGCAAGACTGACATTGGCTGCAAGACCAAAATTCGAGGGCCCCCTCTCTCCAAAAATATAGCTTGACACTGAGTAGTTCCTCAGAAGGTAGAGGGCAGACAGCAAGCATGGAGTTGCCGCATAGGCGAGCACAAACTTCAGTCGTCTGGTCATGGGGCCCGATCCGACCAACAGAAGATAGGTGGAAACCAGTGGTATGAGCACAAGGCCAGAATAGCGGGTCAGACAGGCCGCGGCAGTCACGAAACCACTAGCGAGAGCGGTGGGGAGATTTGGTCCTGAACTTGTGACTATCAGAAAGACGCCATAGACCTCCAGAATGAAGGACGGTTCTGTCCATGCGTATGAAAAGACGTGGATCAGTGGAATGGAAAAACACCCGAGGAATCCGGTAGCGAGAGTAATTGGGAGGGGTGTGCCCACGCGCGCCACGCTCAACATGGTGATGACAGAAAAAGCCGCAGAACTTACGACATTGAGAGAACGGGCGACGTTGAAAGGATCCGAACCTGTCAGTCTTGAGAGCAGAGCCAAAACCGCGGGAAAGAATGGCGGCTGCTGAACGGCTTTGCTTTCAGAGAGGAAAGCCAGGCCGTTTTCGGAAATGTCTCTCGCAAGTCGTATGTAACCAACGGAGTCAGGAGATAGCCCGACACCATAAAGGGACGTCGCCCACATCGTGAGATACGCGGCAACGCCTGCAAAGACCAAGGAAAACACCCAGAAGCAGGCCTGCTCCGTGTTTATGGTTCTTGCGTTCATCTTTGCCCCACCGGCCAGAAAACACCAGAATCCCGTGGCGTCCACAGTCGACCACCAGACCATCTCATACTAACGCTTCTGGTGCGTCGTCAAGGGGTCGAACACATCCCAAATCATGCGCTCGTTGATGGGAGACTTTTTGAGTGAGAGGAGATTCGTCGACCAGAAAGCCGACGCAGAGCTTCTGGCGTCGAGCGAGTGCGACCGGCTTCGTGTTCTTCTCGAGCTCGAGTGGAGGCCGCTGTGCCCGGTTGCAGCTCAAGTCTGGAGAATTGCCTACACCGAGATGGTGGCCTATACTGGAGCTGGCGTGCATCCGCTGGTTTCCGGCCCACGTGCTCTACCTCACATTCTTCACGAACATCGTTCTTCTGGCCGCCTTCCTCGGGATGTCCCTCGGGTGTCTGACCGCGGGCCATTCGCGGTCGTACCTGCTGTCGACCGGGCCGCTCCTCGCGACCGCCATGGGGGCGGCCCACCTCGTGGACTATCTTGAGGATGAAACTCGAGCAGGTTCTCGCAGTGGGAGGAAGCTCGCCGCAGATGGTCTTCTTCGGCGCCGATTACCCCGTCGTCGACGTCACGACCTTCTTCGTCCGGATCGAGGTCCTGGCCGGGGCTTTCTTTCTGATCATCGCCTTGGCCGCTGAAGTCGAAGGATTGAGCCTGAGAGGGCGATCGAGGTATCCTGTTACTCCAGGAAAGGAGAATCACATGCGTTTGTGCCGTTGTCTCGTCGGTGGGTTGTTGTTCGTGCTTGGGCTGCGGGGAATCTCGTTGGCAGGGGAGGTCAAGTCCCACACGATCGATCTGGGTCTCGTCCGCGCGGAAGTGACGCTTCCCGCACAGTGGGTCCGACTGCGAGAGACCCCTTTCGGGAGGGAACCTGTATTCGCGGACACCCTTGGGAACGGTGCTCGCATATCGCTGACCGGGACCCCGATGGCCCTCCGTTCCAAGACGGCCGCCCGGATGCACTCACGAGCCCTCGACGATGCGATGCGGCGGCTTTCCAGGAAGGACTACGTCTTCGCCGAGGAGCTGACCATCGACCATATTCCGGGTGTCGTCGCAATCGATACCAGCTGTTTCCCATACCGTCACGAAATGACCTGGATCGGCCACGGACCGACCGGAGTCTTGAGCTTCGTGCTCTACGCGGAGCCCCAGTTCTTCGAAGCGTACCGGCCGATCTTCCGCGAGATCCTCGAATCCATTCGGTTCGTCGAAGAAGACGGACTCTGAGTTCGGATCCTCGGTTGAATGAGTGACCGCCTCATCCGCAGAGCCGCTCAAGGCACAAGAGCGCGGGGGCCCTCCAAGAGCGCGGGGGCCCTCAATGAACCGGGACAACCGACCGCGCTGGCGTCTTTCTCGGGATCGCTCGGGTGTTTGTGAAGAACACCGGAGCCGGAGCGGCCGGGGGCCGGACGGGCCACGGCAGCCGCGACAGCAAGAGAGCGCTGGTCCAGGGGGTACTTAGAATGGCTAGTCGCCGGGGTCCTAATCGTCCTGTCGTCCTCAAAGGGGCCAGCAAGCGACCAACCCCGGTGAGACATCGGCCTCGCCACGACTCATCGAGATCGACGACGGAAGCCCACGATCTCGCTTGGCAGATGAGATTGCTCGCCTTGAGCAAGAGACCGGTCTTTCCGCTGACGATGTGGACACATTCGTCCGTGGAGGCTACTACCACGTCCGGAGCGTCGTCGGAGTCCACATAGGCCAGAGTTGGCCGTTGGAACTCGCCCCGCCCCGCGTAAGTCCAGAGCGGCTGGCCGTTTTTGCCGGAGACAGCCACGAGCGGCCCACCCTTTGTCTCGAACAGAGCGTCCGGGACTCCATCTTGGTTCCAGTCCGCGACGCAGGGTGCGTTGGTGATCGGATGGCCCAGGTCGACCGACCACAGAGCGCGTCCTGTCTTGCCCGAGACCGCATGGGCCTTGTGGTCGAGACCTCCGAAAAGGAGATCGTCCACTCCGTCTCGGTCGAGGTCGGCCAAGATCGGCGCGGATCGAATCTCTCCCTGACCCACGAACGTCCAGCGTAAGCTCAAGGTCTTGCCGGAAAGGACAGTGACCTTTCCATCGGTCGAGGCGATGACTACGTCCAGTACTCCGTCTCCATCGAGGTCTGCAAGATCGGGTGAAACCACGAAGCCAACACCCGGCATGCCGTGTCCAACCGTCTTCGACCAGAGCGGACGACCGGACCGTCCGGAGAAGGCCAAGACCGTGCCGCTCGGTGTTCCCACCACCACGTCCGGGATTCTATCCCCGTCGAGATCTCCCAGCGCCGGCTGATCCGAAGAATGGTGGGGGATCGACGAGTCCCAGAGCCTTTTCCCGTTTCGGCCCGAGAGCGCAATGACCTTTTTGTCTCGTGAACACGCGATCACATCGAAGACACCATCTTGGTCGAGATCTGTCAACGCCAGTGGCGATGTCACCGGGTCACCCCCTCCGGTAGTCCACAGCACGGAGCCGGTCCGGCCCGATACAGCTTGAACAGGACCTGTAGCGAGCGCCAGAACGGCGTCGGGAGTGTTGTCTTCGTCGAGATCGGCGACCACCGGCCAGAACTGGACGTGTTGTTCCATCCGATGGACCCACTGGAGATCCGCTCGTAAGCTGGATACAGCCTGGATCCTCTGCCCGCCGCTTGACGTGAGGATGTCCAGTATATTGTCTCCGTCGAGGTCAACCAGTCCGACCGGCGCCAACCAGTTCGGCCTGTTGCCGCCGTCCCGAACCTCCAGTTCACCCGTCCTTCCATTCAAGACGACCGTGTTGATCGGAGGGATCCCCAAGACGACGTCCGGAACTCCATCCCCGGTCACATCCCCGATCATGGGAGCGGTCAGAATCGGAGACCCAGGATTGATCGACTGAGGCGTCAAGAACTTGGGCGTCGCGTACGTCCAGAGCAGACCGTGGCTCTTCCCGGACACGGCACACAACCGGCCGTCCTTGGAGCCGACGACCAAGTCGAGAAATCCATCTCCGTCGAGATCGGCCAAGGAAGGCGGCGCCGTCACCTTCCCCTGGAAGTTCAGCCGCCACAGGAGTCGGCCTTGTGCGCCTGAAAGCACGTACACGTGACGATCGGACGATCCGATCGCCACCTCGATCGCACCATCGTGGTCTATATCGCCCAGAACCGGCGAGGACTCGACCGGGCCACCGGTCTTGAAGACCCATAGGGCTGCCCCGGTCTTCCCGGAGACGGCGTGGACCCATCCATCGTTCGAACCGACCACGGCATCGGGGATCCCATCACCATCGAGGTCGTTCAACGCCGGGGAGGAAACGATCTCCTTCTGAGTTTGGCAGCTCCAGAGCAGAGCTCCGTTCTTACCGGAAAGCGCGTAGAGCGCGTGGTCCTGCGAGCCGACCACGACGTCGGGGCTGGAGTCTCCGTTCAGATCGCCCACGGCCGGACTCGATGAAACCGGTCCCTTCGTCGCGAATTGCCAAAGCTTGGTTCCGGTCTTGCCGGAAAGAGCATAGACCGATCGATCGTTCGATCCGACTGCAACATCCAAAACGCCGTCCTGGTCAAAGTCGATCAATGCCGGAGAGGAAAGCACATCGGCCCCGGTCTGGAAAGACCATAGAGAATGTCCGTCCTTGCCCGAGAGAGCGAGGACCTTGCCAGCGCTGGTTCCGACCACCCCGTCGCCAACACCATCGCCGTCCAGGTCGGCGATCGCCGGGCCGGTCTGAACTGAACCGGATGTCTCTGCGGACCAGAGTTCTCGCGGATGGAGAAAATAGACGGCGAAGCTCGTTGTCTCTCCGTTCGTTATTGTGACGTTGCGGCTCTGAAAGTCTCCACACCTGCACCGACAGTCGACGCGATACGCGCCGACCGGAAGCTCCACCGGTTCTATGTTTGGCAACGTCGCGGACAGCACGCGAGTCCGATTCTCCTTCCTCTCTTGCCATACGTCCATGTTGCCAAACTCCGAGCACATGATCTGCAGACGCCCCACATTCTTCGTGAGCGACACGATCCTATGGATCAGTTCTCGGTTGGGGTTGATGGTCACATGATCTTCGGTCTTTGGCAGATAACCCGCCTTTGTCAGACGGAGCTGATACTGTCCCATGCCGAGCTCGGTGGTGAAAGGGGTCTTCCGAATCAAAACAGGGCGCCCCTTGGCGGTCTCGGAGAACACTTCGCACTCAGCATCGGATGGCACGGAACCAACGGCGAGGATCCCATACGGATAGTTGAGCACCGGACGATGTTCGACAACGCCACCCGCGGGGATCCGGACGTCAATTCGCGTCGGATCGTAGCGCTCCTTGGTGAGGGTGAGCGAGTAGGTTCCGGGTCGGGCGCGCCAGGTGAGCGGTGTCTGCCCCAGCAATCGCTTCCCCAGATGAACCCGAGCCTGTTTAGGCGCGGAGTCGATTTCCAGACAACCGGGTCGGAAGCAGAGCGCGTACACCAATCCCAAGACGACCATCGCCACGAGACAGACGCCGAGCGACCTCACCGCCAGTTGATTCCGACGACACGCGAGAGACTCCCGGACATACCGATGTTCGTTCTCCGTGACCCCGTTGAGCGCAATGAGTTGTCGTGCGACAAGCGCCAGACCGCTTCCGGTAAGGAGATCGTCCCGCCTTCTTCCACCCTCTGTCCATTGTCGAAAATGACGAGCGAGGATGCGCGCTGCGCGGTCGACATCGCTGTCCTCGATCGCCCAAAGATCGACCAGAGGACAGATCACCTCGGAGGCCAGCCGCACACGCCGGATCCCTTTTTCCCCCTCTTCCCTCACGACCAGATGGTCGATCATCAGCCGCTCCAGAGTTCTTCGCGCGGCCCCACGGTCCGGAAAATCCAGAAGCTCCTCCTCGTCCCTCGGTCGCGAAAAGCGCTCTCCGCCCTCCTTCACGGTGAGCGCTTTGAGCATCTGACGCGCGATGGCTCCACGGGCCTCGTACTTCCCGTCCGCGAGCCGCTCCTCGACATACCGCCGAAGGGCTTGCCGGACTCCTCCCAGGGCTTTATCGTAAAGATCCCGTCCGATCACGCTTGCGCCGCAGGCCTTCATCCGATCGAACAGCTTCCTCAATACGATCTGCGCAACGGGCAAGATCGCGTCTCGGGCCTCCAGTGTCGCGCGGCTCATCTCCTGCGCAAGGAAGGGCGCGAATCCATCCTGAAACTGAAAACCGTACGCGGCGAAGCGTGATGGCCCTTCGATCACTTCCAGAAGGCCTGACTCGCGAATCTCTCTGATTTGGATGGAACAGAGGTGGGAACCGAGACGTTCCTCGAGGGGAAAGAAGCTGCCGCGAAATTCGGTACGAAACGAGAAGATCAGCTTCACCGGAACCGCCTGTGTCTCGACGAGCTGTTGGGTCAGTCCGAAAAGGTCTGCCACGCGGTCGGAACCTCGGAGGTTTTGAGTGAACAGTTCTTCCAATTGATCCACGATCAGGACAGGAGCGCTCCCCGTGGCCTTTGCCGTCAACACAAGCAGCTCGACCACAGCCCGTGGATCGCCGACGAGATCATCGCTCGAGAACTTCGGGTCGGCTGCCAAGCCAACACCGTGGCGTCGAGCCCTCGCCAGAATCGTCTCGCGCAAGCACCGGGCAGGATCAGGACCGGAGATCAGGACGAAAGGTTCATGTCGGTCGGGCGTGAGCGCTGGCGCCAGACCGGCGCGGAGCAGCGACGACTTCCCTATGCCGCACGGGCCGAAAAGGAGAGCCAACCGAACCGATGAGTTCTCGACGAGCTCCACCAGCTCATCGATCTCAGCATCACGGCCAAAGAAGACCGACCGATCGGTCGCTTCGTAGTGTGCCAGGAACTTGTACGGATGAAGCGGAAGACCCAAAGAACCGTCTTTCCATCTGGCCCGGTGCGCTTCGTCAATCCAGGACTGGAGCATACCCATCAGCACGGTGGCTTCGGGGCGCTTGAACGGATCGTTTGCGAGCGTCTGCAAGACGATCTTGTCGAGTGCGGCAGGCACGCACGGATTCACCGCGGACGGCGCGGGCAGCGCCTCGGACGCAGTCCGCGAACCACGAAGGTTGCGCGGATCGATCGAAAAAAGCTTCTGGCCGGTGAGCATTTCGTGGAGCACGACGCCAAGCGAGTAGAGGTCTCCAGAAGAACCGGAGGGTGTGCCTTGCCACTGTTCCGGAGACATGTAAGCTGGCGTCCCGCCCAGCGGAGCAGAGGGCGATACAGGTTCGGGCAGAGAGTGTGCACTATTTTGCGAGGAGGCCGGAACGAATCGGTACGCCAGTCCGAAGTCCGCCACCTTGAAACGCCCGCTCTCGTCGACGAAGACGTTCCCGGGCTTGAGGTCCTGATGGGCGATCCCGCGCCGGTGGGCCTCTGCCAGCCCCTTGAGTACATCCAGAGCGATCCTGACGGCCTCGATCAAAGTCGGTCGACCCTCTGCCAGACGGGTGGCCAGAGTGCCACCGCGGAGATACTCCATCACGAGGTAGGGAGTCCCTTCGGTGAAGCCGTAGTCGTAGACCCGCACGATATGGTCGTGCTCCAGACCCGCCAGAATCTGGGCTTCCTTCTCGAAACTGGTCACCATCTCCTTGCTGGGACTCGAGAGGACCTTCACGGCGACTTGCCGGTCGAGCCGCGTGTCCCAAGCGAGATAGACCTCACCCATTCCTCCTCGTCCCAGCTTGACCACGATCTCGTACCGGTCGGCAATGAGGGGCAAAATCGCCTCGCCCGGAGTGCTCTCTTGTCCCAACGATTGGCTCGACGCGCTGCCTTGAACCACCCTTTGGGTGGCTACGGATCGTTCGGCGACACCGCACTCGCTGTCCCGCCCCTTCTCGGTCGAAGAGACGCCGCGCTTGCGATCGGTCGAAACAGGCAATGACAAGTCTCGCTGAGGGGGTCGATCGTTCATACGTCTATGGGCCGTTCTTTGCTCTGCCGTCAGTCATGAGCCATCAGATCAACACGCGCTCTACGGCGGACGGCTCTTTTGCTGGGCAGTGCGATCTGGAGGATGGAATGACCGGCTGTGCAGCAAAAGAGGGGCCAGCATCCGACTGTAAAAAGGTTCCCGCAAATCCGGGTGCCGCAGTGTCCGCCCCACCAGACCAACTGGAGGGCGATGTCACAGCATCCGGTCCGACTCTTGGGTGGCCACCGAACTCGCAGCGATGAGGGTCCTTCTCCACCAAAAGGCTCGCGCCTCGGCAGCGGAGTCTTGCGGGCCCTGCAATCGCGAAACGTGATCATAGGGTCTGGAGTCTGTTATTATACTGTGTCACGCGTTCAAGGTCCGGAACCCTCTGTCTCGTTTTGAACGCCCGAATTGGTCGAGGCTCTTCTGTGAAGATCAACAACCCACTTCCCTCCACGGAACGTCTCCAACAAACCAACGACCAGGGCCAGCGCCTTTCTATTGAAGAGCTGCACCTGACAGTCGTCGATGGGCCATTGCGCGGCACAGACGTAGCGTGTGGAACACGGACTGTGCGGATCGGCACAGCGCCAGACAACGATCTGGTCGTTCAGGATACCACAGTGTCGCGCTACCACGCTATCTTGGAGCCCTCGGGGGGCCGGTTATTGCTCAAGGACCTCGGATCGACCAATGGGACATTCGTGGGTGACTCGCAGATCCGCGAGGTCTTTTTGCGGCCTGGGATCTGCATCCGGATTGGGCGCACGACCCTTCGTCTGGCGCTCAAGGCGCGGCATGCCATGCTTTTGCCGTCGTGCTCTGATCGATTCGGACATCTCGTTGGCTCGAGTCTCAAGATGCGGCAGCTGTTCACTCTGCTCGAATGGGTGGCTCCTACGCAGATCACCATGTTGGTCACCGGACCGACCGGCACTGGCAAGGAACTGGTGGCTCGATCTGTTCACGACGCCTGCACTGTGCGCACCGGAGCGTTCGTAGTCCTCGACTGCGGTGCGGCAGATCCCGGGATCATATCTAGTGAACTGTTCGGCCATGAATCAGGAGCGTTCACCGGGGCCTCCAATCGCCGCATCGGTGTGTTCGAGCAGGCGCGAGGCGGTACTGTCTTCATCGATGAAGTCGGAGAGCTGCCGATCGACCTCCAGCCCAAACTCCTCCGAGTGCTCGAGTCTCGCGAGATCCGGAGACTGGGCGGCAATCAGGTGATCCCGGTCGACGTCCGCGTGATCGCGGCGACGAACAGAGATCTCGAGCAGATGGTGGTCAGAGGGACGTTTCGGAAGGACCTCTACTATCGGCTCTGCCAGGTGAAGATCGACATCCCATCCTTGGAGCGAAGGATGGACGATCTCCCCCTGTTGATCCAGGCGATCTTGGAGCGAATGCCGAGGCCAGCGGGCCCCCTGTCGGTCCGTTCCGACGTGGTTGAGTTTCTGAGGGGCTGCTCCTTTCCCGGAAACGTTCGTCAGCTCAAGAACCTCCTCGAGAGAGCCGCTCAGGTTGCGCGAGGACCGGTGATCGAGATGGTCGACCTCCTCCTGTCTCCCGAGGAGTTGGAACAGCTTGGAGAGCATGCCTTTTCGGAAATCGTAGAACCTCGGATGGACAGTCGACCTGAAAACGGGCCGCTCCCGCCGGATGAGGAGAAAGCTCGTCTTGTCGCGGCGCTTGATGAACATGAGGGCAACCTGTCTCAAACCGCGAAGGCTCTCGGTGTGGCCCTGAACACACTGAAGTCCAGGATGAAGAAGCTCGGCTTGCCGCGCCCTTGGCGGTCCAACGGCTTGTCTAAGCCCGGACAAGATTGACGCCTCAGCAGGGACCGTCTGACCTGCACTGGTCGGTCAAATTGACTGGCAACTGGTCAACTGCTTTGACTGGCAACGGTCCGTTGACTACCCACTGACGACCTTTGATCCGAGCTGGATGCCTGTTGGGCTCCCCCCGAGCCGCCAACGAACTCGCGGATCGACACGCGAGCCCATGGTCTAGACAACGGGGTGGTTCTGACCATTTGGGTCCCGCTTCCGTGGAACCCCGACAGAGGCGTGGCCATCGCGAGAGCCCAGGCTCCGTGGTATCGGCAGAAGACGGAACCGTGCTTTGCCGACATGCTGACAGCATTCAAGCGAGATCAGGAGGCCGTCGACGAATTACCGATCGACCCTGTCGGCACCTGGGTCATGCAGGGATTGCAGGCGGGTCGGATACAGCCCATGCCGAAGCGAGCCGGCGGTGGCCAGGGGGTGTGCGAAAGGGCGAAACTCTAGGCTAGTGGGCGCCCATGTAATTAATCGCACGACTCAGTATGCCTCGATTGACGACTGTATCGTACCCCCCTATTCTTTGGCCGTTCACAAGAAATGTCCGAATCACCGGACTGGGCCTTCCAAGCGGCTTTTCATGGATTCACGAAATCCCTTGGATGAAGGAGGATTACAAAAGATGAGATCACTGGCAATCCTGGTCCTTGGGGCGTTGCTCCTCAGCGTCCATCCGTGTATCTCGCTGGCTGATGTCGGATTCAGCGGAGGACGCGAGGCGGTATCGACAAGTCCCGACCCGAGTCCGGCACCTCCGGCTCCAAGTCCCGACCCGAGTCCGGAACCTCCGGCTCCAAGTCCCTACCCAAGTCCCGACCCGAGTCCGGCATCCCCGGCTCCAAGTCCCGACCCGAGTCCCGCGCCTACCCCAACGAGAGCTCCCCGCAACGCGTTGACGTCCGCGGTACAGCAGCTCGCAGGACTCTCGGTAGAGGCGGTCAGAGATGCCCGTCTCATGCCTTCCGGCAGTATGACCGGGGCCTTCCTGGTGGCCAAACTGAGCGAGTTCCAGAACGGAGCTGAGTCGCTGGTGGCGTGCGTGCTCGGGAATGGTCCGACCAAGTCGGCCTTTGCCAAGCTGGAGAAGCTTGCTGCCAAGATCAATCCGACCTTGACGCCGCCACGACCACTGCGCGCGGAGCGGGCCAAGGACCTTCCTTCTCCCCACATCGAGGATGTCCCAGCCCCCGTCCCTGGGTCTCTGTTCGAAGTCTGGACCAAGATCATGAACAACATGAAAAAGGTCAAAACGCTCCTGGCCCAGTCGCCGGGCCTTGGAACAAGGTAGTTGTGCTCTTGGTGCCCCGTCCCCAGAGGAGCAGGGCACCGGGTCACCCCCTCGGACAGTCGGTCTGAGGGGGTGTTTCTTTGCGCGCGGGACGGTCTTGCGAGGTGCTGTTGCTGAGCCAGGGCCACGAGGACGTTGATGGTGACATTACGAGTTACAGAATACCCTTTGAGAAGAAGCGGGAGTCACAGACCACGTTGCAGGCGCGTCGTGAGATTGACTTCAACGGCTTCGTACGGGAGATCTTCGAGCTTCCGGGAGTGCTGCGATCTTCTGGACAAAGCCCCATTTTGAGTGGACGCCGCCTGCTATCGATCCTCCGGTGTCTGGCTCAGAACCCAAGGCCGCAGTGGATCCGCTCGAGGTCGAGACCGAGGGACTCAATGCTTCGCGGGCTTTGCCAGGCGGTATCTCACTCCGCGGCCCGCGCCTTCCCGCACCAGGATCTTCTGATTTACGAGCTCAACCAGATCCCGGAGAGCCGTGTTCCGACAGACGCCGGTGACCGCGCAGTAGCTCCGGTTGTCCAGAAACTCGCGGTCCGCCACCAAGGCAAGGATCCTGTCGAACGTCCGGTTTGGCTTGTTCCGCAGCGTGTGCTCCTCGATCAGCGCGTACGTGAGGCCCGGCGACATCTTGTAGCCCAGGACCGACGTGGAGATTATCTCCGTTTCGGGAGCCGCATCCTTCAGCAATCTCCTCAGTGCGCAGACCTGCACGTACACGGTGTTGGAGTCGTAGCTCCGGTTGAACCGGCGTCCCCAAGCTCTGGAAAACAGTTCATCGATACGTAGAGATTCTCCCCCTGACCGGATCAACGTCGCCAGGATACGGATCAGGGTGACTTTCCCCTGTAGCTCCACTTCCTTTCCCCGAACCAACACACGCTGTCTGGACATATCAACCATAAGGTCGAACGACCCGGGTTGGCCAACTCCCTCCACCTGCCGCCGCGACAGGTAAACGTCGGTGTAGGGGGATCTCAGAACCAGCACCGGCCTGTGACGGGGAATGGGGGACTTCATCAAAGGCGTGAGAGCGGGCCCGCGAACAATTGCCGCTGGACAGGAGATCGCTCTGGCAATGGACCTACCCAGAGCCTGACTCGAGACCTGACCGCCACGGAAGACCCTTTCCAGCAAGGCCATGGCTCGACCCGGCCTGTTGTGCCTCGCGTGGCGCAGGGCGCCTGCCCAGGATCGTATCATATCGTTGGCGCCGAATAGCCGCTGCGATCCGGACACTCCTGCGTATCTGGCAATCATGCGATTGTCCTTTCATGCCGATTCGGGTTGTCCAAAGACGCGCAGACTGGTGAACCCGTTCGCGGAGTTGAACCCGTTCGCGGAGTTCCCCTCGATGGTCATTCCTGCGCGATCGGATCTCTTCTCAGCACGGATGGTGCCGTCTCGTCGTGTCAGTCCGGAAGCGTGTCGAGACCGGTGGAGAGAGCCCGGAGACGGTCGCGGTTTGACCTGCCGCACGAAGATGTTGAACATCCGCCACGGTGACCGCCTCGGAACTGCAACAGCCGTGCATGTCTCACTGAGATCGCAGCGCTCTTCAAGTGTTTGAAGCAGGACTCGATCCGTTGAAGATCACGGTACGCCCTAGCGACCTCATCCCGCGTGAGATCAGCACTCGTCTGGATGACATGCTTGCCATCGTAGCGTGCCGACTGTCGATGCGCTCGTTACGAACGAGTTGAAAAAAAAGCTTGTCGGACTTTCGATCCGACAAGCTCATCAGCCCAGCCGCATCCACGGGGCACGAAACCTCTCCGTGAATTTCTGGAGACTACCGAACGAGTCTCTACTTCTTGGAGAGCTCCTCTATCGTTACGAACCGGAAGCCCTTGGCTTTGAGAGCCGGGACGATCCGTCGGATGGCATTGGCAGTGCCGTAGGATTGGGCCGTGTCGTGCATCAAAACGATCGCCCCGTTGAGCATGCTGGAATTCATCACCGTGTTCACGGTGCTCTGTTCGCCCCACCCTCGCCAATCGTTGGTGTCGATGGTCCAGAAGCAGTTGAATTCGTGGTAGCGGCCGATGCGCAGGTTGATGGTTTTGTCCAGGAACCCGTTGCCACCCATCAGCCGGAAGCTTCGTATCGAGTAGTTCTGGTCACCAAGAGCGTCGAGAATCGCCTGGCGCCCCCCGACAATCTCTTTGACCTGATCCTGTGGGGAGAGCGCGGGGAAACTCTTGTGCCGGAGCGTGTGGTTGCCGATGGAGTGACCCGCGCTCTGGATCGCCTTCACGAGATGGGGGTACAACTTGGCCTGCTCTCCTAGGACGAAGAAAGTGGCCTTGACACCGGTTTCTTCCAAGGCGGCGAGAACGGCTTTGGTGCCCAGTCCCTTGACCTTGGACTCATAAGGGCCGTCATCGATGGTGATTGCGATCTCCTTCTTGGCGGGATCTCCTCTCTTGAGCATGAGGGCGCCGGCCGTTTCCTGTTTGGAATCGAGTGCGATCGTCGTCTCCAATTCGGCGAACGCTGCGGAGACCAACCCGAGTGCTGGGCTCTTTGCGGCATTGATGAACTCTGAGAAGGGGGCGCCAAGCATGCAGACAGACGCCAGCACAAACACTGTGGTCAATCTCTGATGATGACCAAGACTGTACGTGTTCAAGGAAAACCTCCATGGAACTCTCATTGGCTCGCCGGCGGCGGCCAGCAAGTACGGTGGTGTACAGATGCGGTCACAAGGCAATTCATTGGCCAACCTGCGGTTTGTCGTGGAAACCCGGACGGCCGACCACGTAATGACCTCTCCAGAAGCCTGCCCGACGGATACCGGATACCTGCCATCGAACCGGTGGATGAGAGGCCATGCGGACGTCAGTCAAAACAGGGTGAATCTGTCCTTTTGCATGGACGATAGGCCGACCGCCGGCTGCAGAATCGGGCCTTCTCGACGTCCATGAGGTAGTCAACGGAACGCGGTGTCAGTCAACGGTTGACTAGCTGCCAGTCAGACTGTCGATTGCGGGGCCAGCCTGTCCACCGACGGCGTAACTCATGAGTCCGTGGTCGCCCGTTGCTGGGGCTGATGATCAGTGTGCGCTCGCCGATAGCGGCCTCTACGTTGTCGGCGACGACACGGCCGAGAAAGCTCACCACGTCAAGAAAAGTGGTCTTCCCGAGGGTCAGGAGCAGCCTTCGGTTGATTCAAGTACTGAGGCGCTGATCATCGGCTCCCCTGTTCGCTTTGGCTTCCAAGGCTCGTCTTCCGAAGTGTCACGTCAGAGAGACCAACGTTCGAGTCCGCACTCATCGCGCTCATCACCCGGCATGGATACCCGCGCGATCTCTTCGACTGCGTCGTCCGTCGTGCTATAGTGCGTCAGTACCTCTGACACCATTTCCATCTCTCCGACCTACCGTCCCGTGGCTGCAGCGGGGGGGCGCAGGGAGGCCCGGAAGGAGCGTGTGGCTTGGCCGCAGAGCCGTATTGCGCGGAGCTGAAGCTGTCCCGAGTCGCGGATGGGCCGCAGGAACGCTGGGCGCTCGACCTGGAACTGGTGGACGCCGAGAGAGTGGATGTCGGTGCGTTCGGCCGCGCCTTCCTCGATCTGGACGCAAACCTGGCGCAGGACGGCTCGAGCGCGTCGAGCGTTCTCGAAACCTTCTTGCGAGGAGAACGCGGACTGCCGGAGGACGGCCGTCGTCTGGGCGTGTACCTGCTGGACCGGCTTCTGGGCGACAAAGAGGTGGAGCGGCTGTGGACCGAGATTCAGAAGCTGCGAGGCAAGCATCCGCTTCGACTCGAACTTTCGCTACCCGAACGTGATGCCCCTAAACTGGCGGAGGTCCCGTTCGAGCTTCTGGCCGACCGGGAGGGTTTCCTCTTCACGCGGCCGGGATGGGTTCTGGTTCGGGCGCTTCAGAAGACCGACCGTAAGAGTTTTCATCTCCGCGAAGGTCACCGACTGCAGGTTGCGTGGGCGAATCCGACAGGGGAAAGCGAACTCCCCCAGAAAGTGTTCGACCAGCACGAGACCGTGGCCTGCGCGGAAGCAGGGGCGTTGGGACTGAGTGTCAACACGCCTTGCCGGCACGCTACGCGTACGAGCCTCAGCGAGAGCCTACGTTTACACGACAGCACGGAGGTCGTGTCGTTGATCGCTCACGGCAGCCCTGAGGGCGGTCAGGTGCACCTCCACGTGCCCGATCACCCGGAGTACCCCAAAGACCCGGGCGAGCCGGTGCACGGATCCACGCTGGCCGGCATCTTCAGACAGGCCGGCGTGGAGGTTGCCTTTCTCTGGTCCTGCCACGGCGCACGGCGGAGTTCGTCGTTCGGTGCGCTCGCGACGTCGCTGTTGAACCCGAACGATGGAGACCTGACTGCGGTCGTGGCTTCACACGCCGCGCTCAGGGCGCAAGAAACACCGACGGTGATGGCCGCGATCCTCCACGCGTGGCGAACGACCGCCGGAGGGGACCTCGAGCGTGCGGTCGGAGAAGGCCGCCAGGCGCTGCTGGACTCGGACCTGCAATGGGCGGCTCCGGCCTACTATGCCCGCCCGAGGGGCGGCCAGAGCGTGACCTTCGAATCAGCCGCGGCCCAACTCGAAGCGGTGGCCCGAGCCAGGGCTGCTCGCACAGGAGGAAGACCGGTCCTCGAGAATGCTCCGCCTCCGTGGTCCCATTTCCGTGGCCGTGAGAGACAACTCGATCGTGGCGCTGAGCTCCTGCGGGTTGGTCGGCTCCTGTCGGTGACCGGCCTTCCGGGCATGGGCAAGACCGAGGTCGCGCTGGAGCTTGCCCGCAAGGCGGTTGAAGACCCGTCGCTTGCCATCGAACGCGCCATCTGGCGATCGGTGGATGGCGTGACGCGAACGCCCATGTGGCTCGCGTCCCTGGGCGCGGACTTCGGCGTGCCACCCGAACGGACGTTGGATCCGGACGCGGTGGCTCGCGCGATCGGCGCGCGGCACGTTCTCTTGGTGCTGGACAACGCGGAGGATCTCATCCGGGAGGATCGGCCGGAATTCCTTGCGACCGTGGAGAGGATCCTGGGCATGTGCCCGAACTTGAAGCTGATCCTGTCGACCCGCAGGAAGCTGGGGTCTCCGCGCTCTGCGGAAGAAATGGAACTTCCGGTTCACGCGCTTGCGCCCTCGGCTGCGCGGGATGCATTCCGGTCCGCGGCGGGTAACCGTCTCAAAGCCGGAGAAGAGACCTCCACGGAGTTGGCCAGGATCCTCGAGTGGCTCGACGGCCACCCCCTCTCTCTCATGTTGGTCGCACGGCAGGTCGGAACGACGTCGCTGAAAGACCTCCTGGAAAGGCTCGAGACGAGCGAAGTGGACGCGGTTCGAGCAGAAGAGAGCCTGGAGGATGGGGAAGGGGCGGCTGCCGACGCCAGGCTGCGTAACCAGCGCCTCGTGAGCAGTCTGAACCTGTCCTACGACCCTCTGGTCGACAGATATCCGGCGGCCGCGGAGATGTTTTCGTGGTTGGGGCTGTTCCCTTCGGGAGTTCCGGGCGTACTGCTCCCGCTGGTCTTCGGCAAGGAAGCCGACGACTTGCGGGCCACACTTTGCCGCTGGTACCTGGCCGAAGAAGAGGGGCCCTTGCGGCGGCTTCGGCTTCCGGCTCCTGTGCGAGCGTATGCGCGACAACAGTGGAACCGGATAGAAGAGGCTCGAAGAACAGGGGTTCTTCGCGCGGCAATGAGGGCCATGGGAGATTGGATGTCCTCCTTGTACGGCCGCATTGGCAAGGTGGGTAGCCGGGAAGTCGTGGCCACCGTGGCAGAGGACTGGGTCAACCTGCAGTCTCTGTTGGCCGTACTCGAAGGGCTGTCCGGTGTGTTTCGAGGAGAGGAGGACGGGGCTGTTGCAGAGTATCTGGCTCGGGCAATGTGGGCCGGCTCGCGAGCCCTGACCTACGGTGGCCGGCAGGCGGGCTTGGCTGTGGATCTAGTGAAAGCCGCGAAACTCGCGGCAGGGTTCCCGTCTGCGGAGGCCAGGATCATGGAGTCCCTGGGCGACCTCTTCGTGCGCACCGATCGGCTCGCGGACGCGCTCGATTCCTACAACCAGGCGCTGCCTCTGTTCCGTCAGATCGACGACAAGCTCGGAGAGGCCAACACGCTTGCCGGCCTCGCCTGCCTTTTCATGGCAAGCGCTGATTACGATGGAGCAATCGATCGGTCGCTCGCTGCACTGGCCCTCCACCGGAGCATCCACAATGACCTCGGAGAAGCGGCCGCGACAGGGTATCTCGCGCGCGCCGTACTCGCGGCCGGTCAGCCAGTGAGGGCCGTTGTGCTGGCACACTTGGCGTTTCGAACTCTGGTGCGAATCCAGAACTGTTTTGGCCAGACCCTGGCTTTGAGGGATCTTGCGAAAGGCTTGGCCGCGCTCGACCGCAACGAGGAAGCCTCTGCCGCAATGCTCCTGGCGTGGCACATCGCCGACACCATCGGCGATCCGCTGTCGACCAGACTCCGATCAGACACCGGCCTGGAACCCCCGGACTCGGCCACCGTCGAGCAGATGCGCACGGTGCTCGATGGTGCCGTGGCCCGCTGTACGAAGGAGCTCGCCTACGCCGGGGTCGATCCGTTCTCACCTCTCAACACACCATGACCCAACGAATCATCATCCTTTCGGACCTGCACATGGCGCCCCCTGGCCCGTTGAGCGGGTTTCACTCGGGCGACGCTCTCGCCGCCTTCCTCGAAGCACACGCCGAGGCCGGCACGATGCTCGTGCTGGCTGGCGATACCTTGGACCTGCTGGCGCTGGAGGAACGGCCGGACCACCTGGACCTGCCGGTGGCGGACTCGTTGCTGGACGAGGTGGTGTCGCGGATCACCAGCCACGATTGGGGAAAGGCAGTCTTTGCCGGGCTTCGCAAGTTGCTGGATAAAGGGGGGACGTGCGTGGTCATGCCCGGGAACCACGATCCGGAAATGGCTCATCCGAAGAGTCTCGACGCCATCCGCAAGGTACTCGGACGGCCAGACAAGTCAGGGCTGACCTTGGACGCCGGGAACGGGCCCTTGAGCGCTCAAGTGGGGAGGACAGAGGTTGTCGTAGGCCACGGACACGTGGCGGATCGATGGAACGCGATCGACCCGGAGGCCGTCGGCCGCGCGATCGAGACTGGGGATCGTTCCATGGCGCTGTGTCCGGGCTCTCGACTGGTCGTGGAGGTCCTAAACCCGCTCAAGCTCGCGGTCCAACGGGACACCGGCCAGCCCCGGTTCCCGTTTGTCGACCTCTTGAAGCCCGAGCTTCCCGGAGTTGGTCTGCTCCTCCTGTATCTCGACTGGAAGCTGGCTCTGCGCAAGCTCGTCCCGGCCATGGGAGCCTGGGCGCAAAGCTTGACGCGAGTGTTCTCCAGGCTTTTTACCGGCGGCCGGCGGCTGGCCGCCGTTGCGTCTACGGAACCGCGCGAGGATCTCCCAACGGCCATGGCCCGTGCCCTTTGGGACGAACTCACTCCGGGAGAGAGGGACGCGCCGGCCGCGATGCTCGCGGAGCTTCAACAGTTCGTGAGCGGCAGCAGGGCGCCAAAACCGATGACGCTGGCACCGCACCAAGGGATGGCACGCCGAATCGCGCGGGCCGCGATCCGATCGCTCTCGCATGACGGTCACTTCTTCGATCGGACGTGGATGGGGCCCGAAGATGACCTGCTCTATCAGAGGCACTGTACGGCCGCACCACACCCCAAGGTGGCCGTATTCGGGCACACGCACGCCGCTCGTCAGGTAAGCGTCGACCCGGGCCGGATGTACCTGAACACCGGGACCTGGATGGACTTGATGAAGTTCCCCGACCTGGCCGACGACGCCGCGGTTCAAAGATGGCTGGACGACCTCGAGGCCGGCAGGGTCCCCCGGTTCCAGTGTCTGACCTACGCGGAGATCACGGCCTCTAAAGCAGCGCTCCGTGAATGGAAGGCGTAGACCTCGTTTTGCCGGACGTCCCCAGGGTTCATAGACGCCGACGACCCGAAACCCAAGGCGCAGACTGGGGAAGTCCGGGGGCCGTGTGGCTGCCCGGATCAGGGGAGGGTACAATGACTGCATGTCACCTGCTCCAATACGCCAAGGCACGATCATGCCTCGCGTGGATCACACCGAGGCGGGGCCGTGAACGTGCCTGTCGAAGGTCGTCGGACGAGGGGCCGGCGAGGCATCGCGATGGCCCTGGTCATGACCTTGCTTCTGGTCCTCGCCACCTTCGCGGCGATCGTCCGGCTGCTCTCGCACAGCGCCTACCGAGAACTCGACTCGGTCAACGCCCACCTCCATGCGATCGCCGTCGGCGAGGTCGGGTTCGCCACTCTGACCTCGAGGATCATGGGCGCTCCGTGGAGCCGACGCTGGTTCGCCAACTCCTCCGAGGTCCGACGCGACGTGGCGGCTGCCGGGGGCACCTACAGCTACCTCATACGGGACACACCGGGCCGCGGGCCCTCTGCCGGAGCGCTCGATCCGCTCGGCGCAGAGACCTCCCATCTCGCGGACCTGTTGATCGCCGCGACGTACGAGAGGTCCACGGTCGTCATGTTCTGGCGACTCATGGTGCCCGAAGATTCGCTCGACAGCGTGACCAGAGTCGTCCCCTCGTTCTTCGTCCTCCCCGTGAAGCCCTCCTCCGCGTCGAACGAAGCCGCTGATCTCGTGGCCGCGCAGGTCGACCAGGCCCTCGTGGACCGGGCCGCGAACACCCGTGACTTCGACGCCCTTTATTCTCCACTCCGCACCGCGACCGACGTGCGCGAGGTCGGACGCACCCTTGGGTTCACGCCCCCGGGCCTGACCCAGGCCCCCGGACTGGTCAACGATCCGGCCACCGGCAACGGGGGCGCGGGGGCCGGAAACGCCAACCCGGCGGACGCCGTCGCCATCCCTACACCGGCCCCCTCGACCGATTCCCAGCCTTCCTCCACGGTGGTCTCGTCTTCGTCGTCGAGCAATGCGGGTACGCCCGTGGGCGAGCTGGTGACGCGCGCCCAGGGCTACCTGTTGCCGCGGCTGGTGAAGATCAGGGATTGCCTGTCGTTCGTCGCCACCTACCAGGACGTGACCTGGATCCAGAACCGGGTGGGGGGAGAGGTCGACGGATTGACCACTCTGGTCAGCTCGGTGGACCCGACGAGCACGGCCACGGCTTCCCCCGATCAGGCCCAGCTCATCAGCGATTCCGAGCAGACCGTGACGGTGGCGACCCAACAGATGGGACAGGACCCATTGAGCTGGACATGTCCGTGAACAGGGAACCGGCCTCGAGGCCTTCGACGATCCGAGAACCTTTACGGGCGCGGTGCCGCTCGGGCCTCGGGCTCATCGACGTTGTTGTGGCGGCCATGGTTCTCGGGCTCGCGATCATCCCGATCCTCGGGCTGTTCTCCACCTCCGGCCGCCAGGCTCGACAGACGTCCGACTACGGCCTGGCCATGGCTCTTTCGGAAAAGGTCGCGGAGGAGTTGCGGCTGGCCAATTGGGAGAATGTCCACTTTGTCGACCAGGTGGAAAGCGATCCATCCCTCTGCACGGAGACCCCGATCGTGGACGGTCTCTCCCCGTTCTTCGCGGCCATCGAGGATCGAAACCCTCCCTTCGGTCGCATCGAGAACACGGTCGATCCGGGCATCAGCCCGACATTCGGTTCCCTCTACCGGCAGGTTGCCACTTTCCGCTTCGGGATCACGGCCCAGGCCGGTCCGCGCGCCCCCGGAGACCCACTGGATCTGACGCTGGAGATGTCCTGGCTCGACCCGGAACAGCGTCGCCAGAGATCTCCGCTGGAGGTGAGGCTCGCCCGGTTCAGGCCATCGACCCCTCAACCGCCCGCAATCGAGGACCGGAAGCGAGCGGACGAGCAAATCCGGGACATCCTGTATCCGGGGCAGGGGAGCCGCACGCTCGCCGACGTGGTGTCCACGGCCGGAGGTGACGTCGACACGATCCGGAACCTGGGCGACGCCGTGTTGATCGCTCAGAACTTCACGGGGTCGCGGTCCAAGTTCTCGTCCCAGGTTCAATCGGCCGAAAGATCGATCGCCGCGGCCTCCGTCCCGACCGACAAGGTCCGGACCGTGCTGTCGCTGGCTCGGTTCTACGAGAGGCGGTGCTCAGCCGCCCTCTATGCGCTCTGCTACCTCGCGAGCCCGCTCGAGTCTCTGGCCGCCTCGTTTGATGCCTCCAGTCTGGGCACCACCCGGCCTGACGCGGCGCGCACGGTCCCTCTGTTTCTCGGGGTCTCCGACCTGATCTCCTCGTTCGACTTCACCCTGACCCGGACCCGAGACCTGTACCTCACGGCGTGCGGGAAACCGTTGGGGCAGGCCCTCAGGCCTCGCGTCTGGACCCGGGTGCTGCTGAAGATCGTGGAGCTCGAGAAGCTCAAGGTCCTGACCGCTGGCCCCGCGGACACGTCGCTTCTCCGGAGGCTGCTGACCGACCTTGAACAGTTTTGCGCAGGCCGCAACGCAAACTTCGCTTGGTACGCGAGGCAAGAGAAAGTGATCTGTCAGGACACGGCCACGCTGGAGAGATCGTACCCGGCAGACCGGTCCCAGGGGTGGCGGCGATTTCGGCGTGCAGTTGGTCCTGCCACATCCAAGGTCATCAGGGGCCTTCGCACACTCCAGAAGAATTGAGTTTCATCCGCGCGAGACCACACTCCGCCAAAGCCGCCGGACCGGGTGAAAACCTCCCGGCGCATCGTGACAGCGCCGGGCAGTATGAACATGTCGGCCCCCAGGCAGTCGATGAGCGAGGTCTTTGGGTGTGACCGAGACGTGATGGGGGGACTGTGCCTCACGGTTTGCATGAGACCGCAGCTGCGAGTTCTGTTTCGGATTCTCGGTCGCGACGGGACCGAGGATCCTGTACAATGGCTGGGCGTTGGGAGGGATCGATTTTGCCATGAAACAGCGCTTCGACGTCTTGTTTCCGTTCCACCTGGAGACAAGGGCTACGGGTACGATCCACTCGGTCGCCAAGGCGCTTCGCCGGTCGCCGCACCATTTCCTGCGTCTCGACCTCTTCCCGGTGGCAGCGCCGAGCCACAAGCAGCGTCACTACGGCTGGTGGGACCTGCCGCTTTCGGAGCTCCCGTCGGAGGACGTATCCCTGGTGCTCGATCTGGAGCGCTGGCTCCTCGAGTACGAGAGTCCCCACGGAACGCGGGCCGTGCCCATGGGGTGGGCGGGATTGCGTGGCGAATACGGTTACTGTATGTTACACGCCTCTCTGTGGGATTCACGGGCGAGACCTCCCCGGATGCTCGAACTTCGCTCGTCAGCGCACGTCCTGGGACGGGTCCTCCCGCTCAAAGCTCTCAACATACCGGTCACGGAGAGATGTAACCTGGAGTGCTCCATGTGCCACCGCCGCGCTTCGCTCGGGCGGCTGGACAATGACGCGGACAAGTCGGTGGTGGATCCTCTCCTGAACGCATGCGAGGGGGTTCGATCGGTGTTGCTCCAGGGTCTGGGAGAGCCGCTTTTATTCCCCGCGATCCACGAGCTCGTGGCCGCGGTCCGACGCCGGCTACCGGTCCACGGCGAGGTCGGGCTCACCACGAATGCCACGCTGCTCGAAGGCGCTCTGGTCGAGAATCTCCTGACCTCCGGCCTCGACTTCCTCTACTTTTCGGTGGATGGCGCCAGCAAGGCGACGTATGAGCGCATTCGCGTGGGCGCTGACTTCGATCGGGTCTGCGACAACATCGCGGCCGCGACCCGATTGCTCCGGGGGCGCGGCCGGAACCGGCCTCGATTCATGGCGAACTTCGTGGTGCAGGAGTCCAACGTCGACGAGATCGTTCCGTTCGTCGGTCTGGCCAAGACCCTGGGCCTGGAAGCCGTGACGTTCAGCCGCTGTTTGGACCGGATCGACGATCGCCCCGGACTGGGACCGGACGTGCTGGAGCGCGCCTATGCCGAGGCTCGGGTGGTCGCGGATCGTGCGGGGCTGGTGATTTTCACGCCCCCGACCGTTCGGCCCGCGGAGGAGCGCTGCTTCTTCATGGAGAAAGCCGTGCTCTTGGCCTCGGGCGAGGTCTTTCCGTGTCATACCCTGGCCAACCGCCGTTGCGCCGGCCAGCCGGCCCAGGGCTTTGGAAACGTGAGGGAAGAGACTCTGGGGTCGATCTGGGAGAGATCGGACTTCCGGAGTTTCAGGGACAGGGTCCTTGCCGGAGACTTCCCTGAGTCGTGCTCGGGTTGCCCGAGCAAAGCGTGGCACGTGATGTGATCGGTTTTAGGGAATCGGGTCTCGATCTCACAGGGTCAGGTTGCGATTGTTGTCACACCCCACGCAAGTCTCCGGAAGGTTGCCCGCGGCCACGGCCAGCCGATGGCGGGTCCAGTTCTCGCCGTGCCAAAGGTCGAGCAGGGGCGTATCCTTCACGTTGCCGAAGAATCGGGGGGGACGAGGTCTGGCCCCAGGCTCCATCGCGCAGCACGGGGCTGCATCGCCCGAGAGGAGGACGATGGCCGCCTGCAGGTGTGGGCACCGCGGCTCGCGGGACCGAGAGAGCCGCGGGAACACGGCTGCCAGGCCAAGCTTTTGTGCGCGACTTTCCGCCTCTTTCAGAATCGGCGCAAGGATGTCCTCTGGCAGCACGTCGACCCGTCCTCTGGCGTGATCGACGCGATTGGCGAAACGCACAGAGTCCACGCCAAGCCGGCCGGCCAGGTCCACGAAATCAGGAACCTCGGTGGCGTTGGTCTCGCAGATCACGAAGTCCAGCATGAACCAGGGGCGTTTGAGTCCACGAGAGCGTCTCATCTCGACGCAGCGCGCGATGTTCCGCGTCAGTTCGTCAAAGGATGAGCCGCGACGGATGGCATCGTTCGTCTCGGCCTTGGCGCCGTCGAGAGAGAGAAAGAGGTAGTCCAATCCTGTATCGAGGAGTCTCGACGCCGTCTCCTCGGTGAGCAGCGTGGCATTGGTGCACGTGCCCGTACGACCGTCGGTGGGGAGCCGCGCGCGCACCTGCCGCAGAATCTCAAAGAGACGTCGGTTCAGAAGCGATTCGCCCACACCCTGAACGTGTACGAGCGCCACGTGCGGACAGGTGTCCAGCAGAGGAGTCAGAACCTCGTCGTCGATGTCGGCTTCCTCCAACCCTTTCGCATGCTGGCGCTGACAATACAGGCACTGCAGGTTACAGCGCTGGGTGATGGGAATTTGGATCTGATCAAGGGGGAGGTGGCCATCCGGACGGATCCACGCATGAAACGACGAAACCACCTCGCGCATCGTGGGCGGGTTCGTGGACGCATCCCAGAGAGAGACGTGGAGCATGAGGTGTCCGGCAAAGGCCATCTTGCCTCGCCATCCTGCGCGGAGCGCGATGGGGGCGCCGGAGCCCTCCACGACCAGCGTGTCATCGGCGAGGAAGGCCTCGAGCCGTCGTTCCTTCACGCGGGAGAGGGGAAGGTCCCAGTAGCCGAAGTGCCGCCTGCCCACCGACGGCGCAACGTAGGGATAGAGATCAAAGCGCAGGAAGTGGTCGCGGTTTCCGGCGAGCGAGAGGTCGAGGATACGCACGCGCACGCGGGCGCGGCTGTCCAACCGCCAGGGAGCGTCGACCTCGTATTGTCTGGCCATGGACCGCGATTCTCGCAGGGGCCAGGCGTGGAAGTCAACATTGACGTCCGCTCTGCGTTTGGGTATCCTCCGGCGCATGCACTGGCTCACGGACCATTCCTCACGGACGATGGAGAGCGCGCTGGCCCTTTACCGCGAGAGTTTCCCCGAAGTCCGCATTCCGGACGAACGCGTGCGCGCTCTGCTCGATCAAGGACTCTATCGCCTGGCCGTCGATGTCCCGGACGGTGAGGCCCTGTGCTTTGCGCTGGTCGCGGTGTTTCCAAAGGAGCGATTCGCTCACCTGGACTACGTGGCCACGGACAAGCGAGCGCAAGGTCAAGGGTTGGCCTCGAAGATGTTGGGATTCCTGATCGAGGAACTGACTCGATCCGGAGAACCGTTTCGATCGGGGCCATCGGCTCGGCCCGAGAGATCGGAGGGTGCCGAGGGGGGTTTTGACCTCCTTTCCCTGGAGTGCCAGGATCACAATCTCGAGTATTACCGCAAACGAGGCGCGCTCAAACTCCACGGGATCCGCTACATCTTCCCGGGAGGCGTTTCGGGGCCGATCCCGACCTCGTTGCTCGTCTTTCCGTTGGCCGGACAGAGCTTGCTTGCGCGAGATCGTGTGGCCGCGATGGTCTCGGCCCTCTATGCGGGAGTCCACGGACGCGAAGCGTCTGATCCGCTGCTGAACACGGTGATCAAAAGCCTCCCCGCGGAGATTGCTCTCGTATCTCCGTGACATCCTCGCACCAGCGGTATGGCTCTAAGGCGCAGGAATTTCGGCGAAGCCGCTTGTGCTCTTGCGACGGAATCAATTTTCCATTCCGATGTTCCTGTGGCGAGGGTCGGTGTCGCCGGCCTGGTCACGGCAGCGGACCGTAGTACCGTGCGTGCACGGTGAGGCAGGTCGTCACCACCACGGCCAGCGAATGGACAATGGCCAAGATCGGCACCACCCACCCGTCCAGGAACCGAATCCTGCGGTTGTAGAGAATCAAGAGGGCCGGGGCTGCGAGCGGAAGCAGGTAACGACCCGAGACCCCCTCGATGACCGGCGCGCCAGGCTTCGTCCAGGTGAGATACTGGGACACGCAGACGAGCAGGAAGCCGAGCGCGCAGAGCGCTCCGATCAGAACTCTTCCGCGCGCCCCCAGAGGTCTCCCCTGCCCCTTGTCGAGCAGCGCCAGACCGGGTAGAACCACCAGACAGGTCCTGTAGGTCCACTGCGGAAGCCAGGTGTCGAGCCACCCCAGGACTCCGACGAACGAGTACACGTACCCGAGCCATTGCGTTACCAGGGAGTTCGCGACGATCCCGGGGAACGCCCACGGCCGGTCCAGTAGCATGGCGATCTGTTCGGGGGCGTTCGCGCCGTGGACGGGCACGTAGAGGCCCCGGATCAGCCAGCACCACATGCCGGTCGAAACCAGGCCGGCGCCGACGGCGCTCGCGCAGAAGAGGACCTTGGACCGCGCCCCGCCGAGCCTCTGCGCGGGGATCAGGAACACCAGACCCGTCAGCGGACCGTAGGCCAGCTTGGCCTGTGATACCAGCGCGCACAACACGATCAGGGCGGTCCGTTCGAGCCGGCCGATGGTGCCCTCGAGAAGCGAGGCGCGCAAGACTGCGGCCGTGAGAAGCATGGCTTGGGCGTTGGTCATCGCATCGGCTGACACCGAGGCGGCCAGGAAGAGGCTCATCGGCAACAGGGCGGTCGCCAGGAAGACCCACTTGAAGACGGGCGTCACCCGAATCGCGACGCAGAGCAGGGCCACCCAGCACAGGAGGTTCGCTGCGCGCCCGCAGTACATCAATTCCAGAGCTGAAAGACCGCACCATCTTCCGACAATGATCCCGACCGCCTGCGGAAGGTAGAGGATGGTCGAGTGCTGCGCGGTCGCGACCGTATCGAAGACCTTGTCCCGTGGATCGAACGTCTCCCCGAGGGCGTTCCGGACGATCCGCGGATCGACTCTGGTCTGCGGATGATACGCTACGCCGTCGAACCTCCGGTGGATCGAGACCACCTCACGCGGGAGCATTCCACCGACCCCACGTCCGCGGCGAACGGCAGAGCCCTGCCCCTCGGAGACAAGGTAGGCCCGACGGAAATGGGCAGGCTCGTCGGGAGCCTGAAACGGGCCGGTGACGCAGACGAGGCACGATCCTCCCGCCAGGGCGAGCAGGGCAAAGACGAGCTCGGGTCTGACCCGATCGATCACTTCTCGAACTCTCCGGAGCAGGGACCTCAGCCGTCGGTCGAGCCTGCTGCGATCGAGGGAGAGCGCAAAGAGCATCCTCCTCGCCGCCCGTTCGAAGGGTCCGATGTGATCGTCGCCCAAGAGCGGGCCACCGGAGCTCGAGTCCGAGGGCGAACCTCCGGAGAATGCCGTCCTCAGCATGGCTGACAAGCTACCGCCAGCCCCGCCGGGGTCGACCTCCGGGATGGCTCGGTCACGGGTGTGGGTACTCGTCTGTTCGGCAGCCCGCAACGCCGCGGACGCGTAGCGGAGGGTGTCCTCGTCTGAGATCTCGCGGACGATCCCCGTGAGCTGCTGCACCAGGGAGCCGATCATCGATCCGCGACCGGTCTCCCGATCCAATTCGTGGTGGATCATCGACGCCAGATAGTCACAGCAGAGCTTGCGGTACTCGGGCGGCAGGTGCTGGAGGTTGAGGCTCCCATCTCGGGACAGCAGTGGCTGGGCATCGTAGCGCCCCGAGAGGAGGCGCTGGATGGCCGGAGCCGCGCGCAAAAAATGGCCCCGTGTGTTGAGGATCGTGATGATCCGCAGAAGGCAGACCAGTTCTTCAAGAGTGGCCGGCTCGGGGGCGCAGGCTTCCGAGTCCGGGTGAATGATGGATCGGTCCCAGCACTTGACGTAGGTGTCATCGTGATCGAGATACGCGGAGTGGATCGCCAGTTCCCGCAGACAGACCGGGATGAGCGTTGAAGCCTCGCAGAAGAGGTGAAGAGAGAGTCGACGCTCATTCTCGAGCAGCAGGCACGCCTGCTGGAGCGTACCGCGGCTTTGCTCGGTCATTCCGGATCTCTGGCAGTCGAGGAGGGCCACACGGAAGGCCAGAGGCCCCAGGAAGCTGGGGCATCGGTTGACGTAGCTGGTGAAGTCGGGTTGCTCGAGGGCGGTCCGGATCCACACCGGATCGATGGTCAAGGAACCGGGCCGAATACACCGACGCAACGCTGCCGACTCCTGCAGGAGCTTCTCGGCAACGTCGAGTCGGCCCCGATTGAGTTCCTCCTTGAACAGCCGATAGGCCTGTCCTGCCGTATAGGGAGCGGAGTCCCAGGCGCCTCGCTCGGAGACGACTCCTCGCAGATACTCGAGATAGGCGAGGGGATAGGTCAGATCTCTTCCGGTTGTCTCGGGCCGCTGCGGAGAAAGGGCATCCTGGGTTGCGCACAGCACGATCCGGCCGTATCCCTCGACGAATCTGAGGCCAGCGAAGCCCGCCCCGAGGAGGGTCCTCCGGATCGCCTGGCGGGAATACAGGATCTTGTGAACGCCAGGAAACAGCTCGAAGTAAGCGTTCGCTCGGTTTGCTCCCGGAGCGATCTGGGCAGCGTCGGGGGTCGTCAGGATGAAATAGCTCCCGGTGTCGGCCAAGGCGTTTCCCAGGTGCGCCAGGAAAAGGGCGGGAGCCTCGACGTGCTCGATGACTTCCACCGAGAGGATCAGGTCGAAACGTTGCCTGGAGCGACGTAGCCAGGCGTCGTCGAGAAAGACCGGAAGCACCTCCGCGAAGAGGCCTTCCACCGGACCGCGAGGATTGGGTTCAAAGCAGACGCCCCTGACCCGGCCGCCCGTGATCCTGTTTACGAAATCGACGGAGAATCCCACGCCTCCGCCCACGTCGGCAAAGCTACGAACCTGGCGGAGATCCGCGTTCAAGATGGCGCGAGCCATGAGGTCGGGACCCGCGCCGATCTCGACGTAGTGCTTCAGTTGTGCCGCTCTCTCGTCGGCGGGCAGCCTGGAGAACGTGTAGGTATCTTCGTCCTCCGGCGGATCGAGCAGGAACAGACATTCGCAGCTTGCGCACCTGGCATAGTGGGTCATCCTCTCCCCGTGAAACATATGTCTGGCAGACACGTGAGAGTAGGTATCCTCCGAGTTGCAGAGCGGGCATGGGCGTCCGCAGGCACCATCGCGAAACCGCATGCCAAAGCTGTCGGTCACGAGAGGACTTGGGGAGGTGATGGCGTTGTCCATGTCGGTGACGTTGCTCTGTCCTAGAGACACCCGCGGAAACCCAAGGGCGCCCAAAACGGGCCTTCATCATGTTCCCGCAAAATGTTCCCGCAGATGCCGGACGTCACAGTTCCTCGGTCGCTCACCTCGTCCATTTCCGGAACACGACCGTCATGTTTCTGAGTGGCCGGAGGAGCGCCGGAGGGAGGAATCGGGCAACCAGGATCAGCGGCCCGGTCCACCACGGTCTGGGGTGCAGCTCTTCGAAGTCGGACACGAGACGGGCCACGCGGTCAAAGTCCTGGAGGCGCCGCGAGCGCACGATTTCGGCGGCGTAAGTGATGCAGAACCGGGGCGCAATCACGTCCTGGACCCAGTAAAGGTTCAGTCGGGGCTGGTCGGGAAACGTAGAGCACAGCTTGCGGAAGTACTGCAGACGGCTCCGATCCATCCGCGAGGAGTACGACGAGCTCTCCTGGAACAAACGCCAGGAGAGGCCCGTGTCAGGAATGAAGTCGATGCGGGCTCTCTGGAACACGCGCAGGAAGAGGTCGTCGTCCTCGTAGCCGGACAGGTTCTCGTCGAAACCTCCGGCCTGCGCGAAGACCTCCCGGCGCATCGTGGCCGTGCCGGGCACGATGAACATGTCCGCCTCCAAACACTGCTGGAGCGAGGTCTTTGGGTGCGGGCGAGGAGGGATGGGAGGATTGCCGGAGGAGAGGGCGTTTCTCACGAGCACCCGTCCCTCTCGATCGATCAGGTCGACGTCCATGTAGACCATGCCGACGTCGGGACGCGAATCCAGGAAATCGATCGCGCGTTGCAGGCGATCCGGTGCGTAGCGGTCGTCCTGGTCGAGAAACGCGAGGTACCGTCCCCTGGCCCGTTCAACGCCGGCATTGCGGGCGGCCGACTGGCCACGGTTGGTCTGCTGGAGAGTGACGACCCTGATATCGCCTCCCGCGGTCTCGGCGACGATCCGCATCGACGCATCCGTCGACCCATCATCGACGACTACGAGCTCCCACGAGCCCAGGGTCTGCGCCTGGACGCTGGCCACCGCCTCTCGCACGAACTCCGCGCCGTTGTAGACCGGCAAAACGACGGTCACGTCCGGGACAGTGCTCTCCGTTGAGTCCATGGACACACGCTTTTCCCGGGCCCGGACCGACCCGTGCGAGGTCGCGGAACCCGCGCCAGGCTAGCAAATCGGCCTGGGGTTCGTCAATCATGGCTCACATCGCCTGGAATTCGGAGAATGCTCAGTCGGCTGGCCGGCGCATGTAAAACTAAAATGGGGTTTCTACGGAGGAATCAAGGATGAATGGCACGTCGGTGCGATCACCGATGAGCACTCGCGCGCGGCGAACATCACACTTGCGTTCCTCACCGCGCGACGCAAGTACGTGGCGCATACCGACCAGGTGCCACCGGCATTCGCAGACTGCGGTGCGTCACATTGTCGAACACACCCAAGTCGATCGATCCGCAACGGAATCCGGAGAGTCCGTCGGACACTGTCCCACGAGCTCCACGGCGACCGCCGTCCGAAGGCTCTCCCCGCTGTCGAGGATCCTTTGGTGTGATACTTCCGCGCAACGGCAGTGGGGCTCGAGTACCCGATGCCACACGTGATACCATACCATCCATGATGGTGCGGCGGATCGCTCGTGAGCGAAACGGGGGTCGCGCCATGCCAGGGCTGAGGATTCGGGAGAGGCCATGGACTCGAACAGACGCGATCGGTTCACGGAATTGTGGGCGAAATACTTCGACGAACAGTCGCTTCCGGTGGGCTTCTATTTCACCGACGAGGCGGACGCACGCACCTTGGTTTTGCCCGCGAAAGACTGGTCCTGCGCGCTCGCGCAAGTCGTCCGGGCGTTCAGCGGTGAAGACGTCGCCTTCTCCGCCGACGGGGTAGGCTGTATAGGTGGAAAACGGTGCTTCGGGTTCACCCAGGAGAGGAGGCCGGATCTCGAATTCTTCCTGTCGTATGGAATCCCCGGGAAAGTCGAAGGAGAGCGGTTCAAGAAGACGCCGGAGCTCGCAAAGGAGATCATCGCCAACCAGCCGTCGTTCGTGGCACCGGCCCGATACCTCGTCTTCAAACGGTGGGACAAGCTCTTACCGATCGACGTGCCCGTGGCGGTGATCTTCCTTGCGCAACCCGACGTGCTTTCAGGGCTCTTCACGCTTGCGGGCTTCGACGAGGCTGATCCGCAGAGCGTGATTTCTCCGATCGGCTCCGGTTGCAGCACGATCGTGCAGCAACCGTACCTGGAGGCGGCGCGGCAGAGGCCCAGGGCAATCCTGGGCATGCTCGACGTTTCCTCGCGGACCCTCGTACCCCAAGGGACCCTGAGCTTTGCGATCCCGATGGCCAAATTCGAACGGATGATCGCGAACATGGACGAGAGTTTCCTCATCAAGGAATCGTGGGCAAAGGTCCTTCGTCGGATCAAGAGTTCCTCGAGCCGGTAGACAGAACCCGAACGTTCTCGAGAAGGTCTCGGGTAAAGCACAGGCGCACACAAGGAGGGAGCCGCAAGTCTCTCGCCAGATCCGAATTGGAGGATTGGTCCACTCATGATTAGAGCATACGGAGTTCTCTGTTTCGTCGTGACCTCTTTGCTGGTCGCTGGTCGTATGGCGGAAGCTCAAGCCGCCTCTGAGAAGGCCCCAGCGCAAGTCAAGGGGTTGCCGTCAGGCGCGCGCATCATCGAAACTCGTGCGATCAAACCCGAAATCCGAGCAGACAGAGCGCTCGTTCTCTGGATGATCAACCCAACGGAAAATCGACGTGAAGGTTCCGAGGAATACTCGTGCCCCGAGTTCAGCCGCGGTAGCCACTTCAGCGGACCGACGAGAGCCTCACTCGTGAACGCGAGAGAGGGCTCCATCATCAATACCATTCCAATCAAGGACGCCGAAGGTGAGGATCGCTTCGATATCCCGTTTCGAATCAGAGGAGGCTTCTACTATACCGTCAAGGGAGTGACCAACGAGGCTGAGGGAACGCCGACCATCCTGGATCTCAAGGACATCAACGGCGACGGAGTCGATTGTGAGTTCGCCCTTTTCGATCAACAGGCCTGCATGGGACTGGCCACCACCTCGATCGGGTACAGCAGGAATCAGGATAAGGTGATCTGCTATCCGATACATTTGACGCGGAGCGACGGAAAGACGACCGTGTCAAACTGGGCGGACTACCTCTTCGAAAAGAAGCCCATCTCACCAGGCGTCTGGAAATACGAGATCGACTATCGTGGTCGTGGCGGTTCTCTGGACTCCTACGAGATACGGTACAACCGCGAGCAGGAACGGTTCACTGGGAAACTGTCGAGTGTCGGCGGGGAGTGAATCGCGAACCGGAGGACGGCTCCGCTGTGGCGGCGGCCCCGGTCTTGCGCGTGCCTCGAGGTGGGCCAGGATCAAACGTCGGCTCGTGATTCACCCTGCGACGCGTCGAACCTCGTCGAGCGTTGTGATCCCCTGGAGCACTTTCAAGTAGCCGTCCTCGACCATCGTCCAGAGCCCACGAGTTCTCGCCGAACACGCTATCGTCTCGGTGCCGGCCCGGGTGAGGATCTGCTGCCTGAGTTCGTCCGTGTTCTCCAGGATCTCATAGAGACCGCACCGGCCCGAGTATCCCGTGTTCCGACACGACGCGCATTCTCCCCGAACGTACGTCTTTCGTCCAGACAGATCCATCTTCAGGCGTTCCTGGGCGAACACACGAATCTCGGTCTCCGGATCGACCGGTTTCCTGCAGTTCGCACAGAGCGTCCGACAGAGCCTCTGGGACACGATTCCCAGAAGGGTCGACGCCAGCATGCGCGGGTCCACGCCCAGATCGATCAGACGAGTCACCGCGGACGCGGCTGAACCCACGCGGAGCGCGGCGAGCACGAGACGACCGCTCAGAGCCGACTCCACCGTCAGTTCCGCGGTCCGCGCCTCTCCGACATCACCGACTAAAAGAACGTCCGGATCCTGATGGAGGATGGCCTCCAGACAAGAGGCAAACGTCAACCCAAGACTGGGCCGGACTCGAGTCTGTCCAAACTCCGGGTTCGGATGCGCAATCGAGCTCTCGACCGTACAGATACTCTTGCCCGCGTCAGATACGTGGTTCAGGGCAGCGTAGAGGGTGGTGGTCTTGCCGCTGCCGGATGGACCCGTGACAAGGAGCAAGCCGTGCGGTTGGGCGACAAGTCTTGCGAAAAGCTTCAGGTCGCGTTCGGAAAAGCCGAGTTCCTCGAGCTCTGGCCTCGCGGCGCAGAAACGGATGCAGATTCTCTCCCCCGTGGCCACGGGCATGATGCTCACGTGGGCGTCGAGGGCCTCATCCCCACGAGTCACTCGGATCGTGCCGTCCTGGAAGGCTCCCGTCGTCTCCGGATCCATGCCGGCCATCAACTTGAGCTGGTCCGTCAAGTCGCTCGCGGACTTCAAAACCGGCTGCGGGACCTCGAGGAGCTCTCGAAGAACTCCGTCCACCCTGTATCTCACCCGAAGCCCGTGTTCACCCGGCTCCACGTGGATGCTGGACGCATTCGCCGTGAGGCCCCTCGCGATGAGCTGACGCGCCAGAGCCGTCATCGAGCTCTCGATCTTCCGGGGGCCGACACCGGACACGTCGACGTGGGGGCTCGTATCTTTGTCGTCGGGGCACTCCACGGTTGGCACGGGATGAGGCTCACTGCCGCGATAGCATCGATCCAGGACACTCCTGATCGCACCGGGAGTCTCGAGGTAGGTCTGGACTTTCCTTCCGGTCCGATGCTCGATCTCGTCGATCAGGAAGATGTTCATCGGATCGGCGATGCAGACGTGAAGCTTGTTGCCCTCGAGCCTGTACGGACAGACCAAATTCTTGGTGCAATAATCCTGGGGAAGCTGCTCCAAAGCCCCTTTCTCGATCTCGGTGTCGGACAGGTCGATCCGAGGAATCTGAAGTTGGTCGGACAAGAAAGAGACCAGAGTCTCCTGGTCGATGTACCCCAGTTCCACCAGGACTTCCCCGAGGCGGCGATGGGTCTTGAGCTGAAGTTCGAGGGCGTGACGAAGCTCTTCCGGCTTGATTTTCCGGGCCTCGATCAGCATCTCCCCGAGCTTCATCCGTTTGATGATCATGGCGAAACGAACGATGACCCGGTGACCGCTTGCCGGGCGGAGTTCAAACGATGGATCCTCAGGCTTCGTGAAGGCCGTGCGACTGTTGGGCTCATCGATCTCAGCCCTGATAGGTCACCACGGGAATCTTGCTCGTGACGGTGAACCGGGCGGAGATCTGGATGTCGTTGCTGTTGATATCCTCACCGAAAATGGTGATCACCCCGACGATCAGTTCGTCTCTCCGTATGGGGGTCGGCTCGTCGCCGGTCCCGATCATGAGTTCCTTGAGTTGGCGAGATACCCCCGGCACCTTGACGTAGGCGTAGGTCGTGATCCCAGGAAGACCGACCCCTGTGGTCGGCTCATCCACGTTCACCGACAGAGTGTTCATGTCACCGTACGTGGGGTAGCCGCCCTGCTGAGTCAAGCACAGGAAACCCGTGAGCGGAGCAACATTGGCCGGGGTGACGCCATCCGCGTTGAAATACTCGACTGTGTACCGGGAGTACGAGACAGTGACACCGTTATAGTCGGCGATCTTCATGTTCAGATCAGGATAATCGACATAGCCCCTGGTGCTCGTCTGGTTCTCGGTTCCCTCGAGGACGCCGATGAACGGGGCGACCATCTCTCCGGTCGGAAGACCCAGATCGACGATCTTCACATCCGCCCTGGGCGAGAAGACACTGTCTCCCAGAAGGGATTTATCGCACCCCATCAGAATCGTGAGCCCCACAAACCCGAGGACGAGCAGGGCCGTGAACAGATTTCCGAATCGGCGATTCATGGGCTTTTCTCCCTTCTCTCCTTTGGCCTCCGCTCGGAACGACGGCGAGGTTCTGGCTTGGACTCGCGGCTAAAACTCCACAACCTCGTCGATGAACAAGAAACGCTTTCCAATCTGCTCGTAGTCGTGGAAGAAATACTTCATCGCCCGACTTCCGGTCCCGGAAGCTCTGGGCTTCGATGTGATCTTGAACTCACCTTTATTTAGAATCTTGGTCGTGATCGTGATGAGAAGCTCCCTGTTGGAGTCTCCGTCGTCGTGTTTGTGGAACAACCGACCCAGAAGCGGAATATGCCCCAGAAGCGGCATGGTGGTGAACACCCTCGTCTCGCTCGCGTCGATGATCCCACCGATCAAGGCCGTGTCGCCGTCTTTGATGAGAAGCGTGGTGTTGGCGCTTGTTTTGCTCACTCGGGGCACCTGGAAGTTGGTCCCCAGGGTGGCGTTCCCCAGACTGGAGGAAACCTCGGGCTGCACAGCCAGCTTGATCGTGCAGTCGGGCATGATGGCGGCGGCGAAGTTCAGCGTGATTCCGACGTCGATGAACTTCGCTTGGGTCTGCACGACCCCTTGGTTGACCGTGGTCTCGCCGTAGGGTTCCTGCGTCACGGTCTTGATCTGGGCGCTGCGGCCGTCCACGACCGTCAATCGCGGATTGGAGAGCACCCGTCCGGAAGATTTATTCTCGAGGTAATCGGCAAGGAGCTGGAACTGCTCAGGTCCCAGCGTACCGACCTTGAGCTTGAAGGGGTTGTTGACGTCGGAGGTATTGTTCCCGAAGAACTCTGCCACCGGCTCGTTCCGGCCGTCCTTTGTCATGATGAGTCGGAGTTGGTTACCGAACTTGTTCAACGCCGACCGGTTGAGGCTGACCAGTTTCACATCCAGGAACACCTGACGGGGTGGTCGGTCGATCGCCCTGAGAAGATTCTCGATCCGGTTGAGGTTCTCCTCGGTCTCCGTGACCAAGACGCGTTTGAGGTTGCCCTCCACGTCTCCGGTCGTCACCACGACTCCACCAGACAAAGGAGGAGGACTGGCTGAGGGGGAAGCAGGAGTGCCCGGTGCTCCCGGGCCCGTCTCGGAAAAGAGAAGAGCCTGGTTCTCCTGAAAACCGGATATTTCAAACGTAACAGCCTTCCGGAAAAAGTCCGGGGTGATGTACCGAAGCTCGAAAATCCGGGTCTTGCGGTCGCTGCGAACCTCCAGAACCTTGTCGAGCTCCGCGATCAACTTGGCGACCTTCCGGTGCATACTGGGAACCGCGGTGACGATGAGCTGGTTGTTCCCTCGGTCGAGGATGACCCTTCCCTTCGAGCCCTTGTCTCCACCCCCGGAAGGCGCAGCCCCGCCTGCGACCGCGGCTTCAATCCCGCTTGCCAAACCCCCTCCTGAGCTCGCCGCGACAGCCTCGACATCGGAGCCGCCTTCCACAAGACGGCGGATGATGACTCCCGGACCGCCCATCGTTGCGACGGACGCGATCTTGAATCGGTACGTAGAGGTAAACGAGGAATCCGCGTCCTTGCCGTACAGGGTCACGATCCGTCCCTGCACGCGGTACTCGAGACCGCAGGTCTGGGTCACAGCGTCCAGCGCATCCTGGATCGAGACCTTCTGGAGAACGAGAGTCACCGTCTCCTCGATCTTGCCCTTGGTGACGAAGTTGTACCGGCCGTTGGTGGTGATGCCTTGAACCACGACCATGGCGTTGGCGTTGTTCATGGCCATGTCCACGACGCCCTCTTTGTCCAAGGGAATCGGTTCCTCGATGGCCCAGACAGGCGCCGCGATCGAAGCGCAGAGAAGACCCAAGATCAACCATCGCCCACCTGGAATGGCTGGACTGACAGTGGTGCGTTTCATTGGCCGCTCCCACATCGAATCCGACGACGAAACCAGGCAGAGAGACCTGGTCCATATTCAGGTATCGGCCAAACCGAGCGGTTCGTGGAGGAGTACCGACAGCCTGTCGGAGTTTCGTCCGACGAGGCTCCTAGCGATGCGCGGAGTACGGAGTGTCATCCGGCCCCATCTTGCCCGATGCTCCGTAATGGATGCAGACCACGCCTCGCGTCTTGTTTCTGATGGAAGGGTCGACGGTCTCAGTGATCAAGAAAGTGTATTCATCCTCCGGCACGCTGTGGATATGTGAGATCCCGCCCCGGGCATAGGCCCTTTCGGGACACACGAACACGTTCGGGGCCTTCACCAGATCGGCAATCACGGTGCTGCGAGGCTTCAACTCCGCTCCGGGAGGGGGGGCCAGCTTCTCCGTCCCCGAGGAGGCAGTGATGGTGCCGTTCGAGTCGAACGTGATCGACAGTGCCGCGCCCCTCGGAATCGTCACCTTGTTCTGTGACTCCCACGCGGCGATGGCTTTGTCGATGGTTTGCGCATTGGCCAAGCAGGACTCTCTGCGCGACGCGATGGTGAGCTCGTTATACTTGCTCACTCCCATGATCGACAGAACCGTGATGATCACGATCACGACGACGATCTCGATGGCTGTAAAGCCATGCGGACTGACGACTTCTCGGCCCTGCGACATGAACGAGCCTCCTTTCGAGGTCCGTCGGCCACTGTAACGCATCGATCAGCCGATTCTCAATGGGGCCTGGACCAAGACCGTGCGTCTGCTTCAGACGGACCGCGGAAGAGACGGACTGGAAGGGGGCGATCCGATGGGTCGTGAAACGTCTTGATCCCCATTCCACTGAGGCGACGTCTCCAGCCTCTCGGGTTTTCGGGATGAGCCATACGGTACCGGATCGACCGAACCGATCTCGGCAAAGCCGGCCAGTCTGAGCGAACAGCTATCGCACACCCCGCAGGAACGCCCCTGGTCATCCGGATCGTAACAGGAGTGGGTCAGCCCGTAGTCGACCCCGAGCGACAGGCCCTGGCTGATGATCTGTGCCTTTGTGAGAGAGAGGAGCGGCGCGTGGATTCGCACCAGAACCTTTCCCTCGACCGTCGCCTTGAGCGCGACATTGGCCATCCGCTCGAAAGCCTCGATGAACTCGGGTCGGCAGTCCGGGTAACCCGAGTAGTCGAGCGCGTTGACGCCGATAAATATGTGACCCGTTCCCAGGACCTCTGCCACGCCCAGAGCCACGGACAGGAACATGGTGTTCCGGGCTGGTACGTAAGTGATCGGAATCCCTCCGGACTTCCAGTTCGCGCCTTTTGGCACTGGGATCTCGTCGGTGAGCGCTGACCCTCCGATGGCTCTCAAGTCGATTCGGATCACGCGATGAGAGGCGGCCGCGAGCTGACGGGCCACGTTTCGGGCCGCTTCAAGCTCCACGGAGTGTCTCTGGGAGTAGTCAAACGAGAGGGCGTGACACTCGAAGCCTTGGCTCGCGGCCACTGCCAAACACGTGGCCGAATCGAGTCCTCCCGAGAGCAGGACAACGGCGCGTTCCCGCACCCTCTGGGCGGGCATCGGCTGAGCGGGAATCTGCATGTAAGTCTAGACACCTCTATTCTGATCGGGCCAGAGAAGCTTGTGGAGTTGAACCTGGAGCCTCCCCAGGATCCGGTCTTCCAGCATCCAGTTTGCCAGATGAGTCGGCTCGAGCTCGCCCCGCACAGGGGAGAAGAGTATCCGGGTTCTTTCCTCGAGGCCGTGCTCGCGGAGCGTGTCCCGCGCCCATTCGTAGTCGTGCCGGCTCGCGACCACGAACTTCACTTCGTCACCGGACGTGAGCCGGTCCAAGTTCGGGAGGTGGTTCTTCCCGACCTCGCCCGAACCCGGACACTTCACGTCGACGATCCGATGGACCCGAGGATCGACGTCTTCGATGGGAAGAGCGCCCGACGTCTCCAGAAGGACCGTCAGCCCCTCGTCCGCCAATCGCCGCATCAACTCCAGTGCCGGCTTCTGCGAAAGCGGCTCCCCACCAGTGATCTCGACCAGTCGGCATTGGTACGACACGACGCGGGCCACGATCTGGTCGATCTCCATCGGATGCCCCTCGTCGTGGGCGTAGAGGGTATCGCACCACCGGCACCGGAGAGGACATCCGGACAGCCGCACGAAGACGCACGGGTGTCCGGCCCAGGAGGACTCGCCCTGGATCGAATAGAAGACCTCGCACACATTGAGACTCGAGCGCATTGAGATCAGCCTCTTCGACTCCGTGGAAAGAACCACGACAGGAAGGCCCGCATTTTACCACAACGGCGACCGAGAGCGGTCCGTCAAACGAGGTTTGTGGGCCACATCTGTCGGGTAGCGACACGGGGGTGCAGATGCTTTAAGCCACATCAAAACTCAAGAATTCCGCAACAGTCTCGCAACATCTCCGGCCCATATTGGAGGAATGGAGGGCGACCCGCTTCCGAGCCTGGGCCGCGCTCCTGAGGAGCCCATCCGGGGTAGCCCGCCGCAACGGCGGAAGGGGGCGGAGGGGATCCAGTCCAAGGCTCGGAGGAGGATTGGAGATGAGCGGGAAAAGGACTTTCGTGGTGCTGATGCTCGGAACCGTAGGATTGACGCTGGCTGCGAACCGGCTTCTCTCTTTCCAGCTCGATGCGCAGGGCGTCAAGGGCGCGCTGAAGGCCTGGTGGGAGATGCAGGCGGCAGAGCTGTCCGTCTCAGGAGCTGTGCGTGAAAGAACGGCGAGGCTGGCGGACCAGGCGGTCGATGAGGCTATTCCATTGGCCCGGGAACTGGGCCGGACCTTGGACGCGCTCGCTGGCGACTCTTCGACCAGTGCCGTGACAGCGGACACCTCCCAGAGAATCCAATGTCTTTACCGCAACCTGTCGGCCTTCGTAGATCTCAAGGACAAGTTCGTTTCACAGGCGGGAAAAAGCCTGACACCGAAAGAGAGGGCCGAGCTGATCGTGAAGGTGGGCTCCCGGATCCGGACGAGGACCGGCCTGACTCCGGATACGGTCGAGTCGCTCCTGGAAACGGTTCGAGACATCCGTGAGACCCGTTTGCATCGCCTTCTCGGATTGGGTGACGAAAGGGCGACGGCCCTGAAGCAGAGGATCGATCGTTTCGCGAACGGGCGCAAATCGATCCGACAGGCCCGCAGAGCTGTGTTCGCGAAACTCGAAACGGCCATCTCCAAAGGAGGCTCCAGGGTCGAGCTCGCCTCGATCCTGTCCGAATGGGACAATCTGACCGTCCGGTCATCGAATCTCACGCGGGAGCAGATTTCGGAGGCGCAGAAGTTCTTCACTCCGAATGAGTGCATCCGGTTGGCCAGAGCTGCCCACCAGAGAATCGAACAAGCCGCTGGCGTCCTCGCCCTGATCGCCCGCTTCCACCCTGTCGACTAGCAGCAGACGACGCGCGGGTGGAGGATCAGGGCTGCCTTGGCGCGAGCCACGGATGGTGGTACTGTGAACCCTGTGAAAAAGATCCTCGTGGTGGAAGACGATCGAAGCATCGCTGATCTGCTCCGTCAGTCCCTCGCGACCGAGGGTTACTCCGTCGAGGTCGCGAGGGACGGCAAGGCCGGTCTTGCCGCGTTCCGATCGTACTCGCCGGATCTGGTCCTTCTCGACTGGATGCTTCCGGTCCTCGACGGTCTCGAGGTCCTCAAAGAAATCAGAAAGAGCCACCAGACCCCGGTCCTCTTCCTGACGGTCAAGGACGACGAAATGGACAAAGTCGTGGGTCTCGAACTGGGGGCCGACGACTACGTCACCAAGCCCTTCGGGATGCGGGAGATCCTCGCAAGGGTCAAGACCCTCCTTCGCCGCGGACAGAGCGGATCGGGTCCTTCCCCGCGTCTTGCGGCAGGTCCCCTGACGATCGACGTGGATCAACGAGTCGTCCTGCTGGAAGGAAAAGAGGTCGAGATGACCCGGACCGAATTCGACCTCTTGCTCTTCCTGGCCCGAAACCCAGGCATGGTCCTATCCAGGGAGAAGCTCTTGGACGAAGTGTGGGGCTACACGTTCGATGGCTATCAGAGGAGCGTGGACAGCCACATCACCCGACTCCGGAGGAAGATCGAGAGAGATCCCCACCAGCCGGAGCTGATCCAGACGGTCTGGGGAGTCGGCTATCGATTTCGCTCCTCAAGGGCCAAGGGTTGATCGTGTCCCAGACATCGGATGTCCTTGGGAATGCGCACAGCCCCATGGGCCGCCTCTACTGGAAGATCTGCTCCACCTTCCTGCTCGTCGTCATCGTGTCGATCCTCGCCGGAGGAGCGGTCTTTTGTCTCGTTCTGGGACGGCTTTCAGAGCCGATCCGATCGGAAGCGCTCCTGGCGGTGGCCGAGCTCTGCGCGGTCGAGGTGGAGAAGTATCTAGCCTCCGGACCCGCAGGAGGGCTCAAAGCTCACCTGAACCGAGAATACCGAGGATTCCCCCATCTCACGATCCTCTACGCCCCCCCCATGGGGGCCGTGGATGGTAAGCTGGAACCTGGGCGTGAGGATCTCCTCGCAGAGCTGAGAGCGGAGCTTCGCACCCCTCCGCCACCGGCTCGGATCCGCCCCCTTGGAGCCGGACGAGGGGTCCTGGCCATCGTTCCGGTCGGGATCGGGAGGGGACGCCACGGAACCGTTCTCGTCGCCTTCGGAGGGGTTCTCGCCGAGCTGCAGCCGGCCGTGATCGGGGCCGGAGTGACGAGCTTTGCCGCGATCCTCCTGGTCGCAGCCGTGCTCGGTTTGATCGTGTTCCGGAATCTGGCCCGCCGCTTGGAGGAGGTCCGCGACTGTCTCGTCGGCGTTGCCGCGGGCCGACTGGAACTGAGAGTTCCGACCCCTGGTCCTGACGAGATCGGCGACCTGGGGCGTTCCTTCAACCGCATGGCCGGCCAGCTCCAAGAGCTCGTCCACCAACTGGCCGACGTTGACACCAAGCGTCGCCAGTTTCTGGCCGACATCTCCCACGAGCTCAAGACTCCGCTGACCGCCCTGCGGGGGCACCTGGAAAGACTCCTTCCGAAACAAGAACCGGACGAGGTGGGCAGCTCCCTCTCCGTCGCGTTCGAGGAGGTCGGACGGCTCACACTCCTCATTGAGGACCTCCTCGAGCTCTCTCGCATGGAGTCGGCAACGACCTTGCTCAGAAGGAAAGAAGAGGTTTTGCAGAGGATCGCCAGCAGGGTCGTCGAGCGGTTCGCCGTGGCCTTCGAGAACCACCACGTCCGCCTCGCGACCCGCTTTGCACCGGAACCGATCCGACGATTGGTCGATGGCCGGCGGCTCGAGCAAGCGCTGGCCAATCTGATGGCCAACGCACTGGTCCATCTTCCGGACGGTGGAACCATAGAAATCACAGTGAGGGCCGAGGGCGACCGCGCGGTCGTGGAAATCCTCGACAACGGACCGGGCATCCGGCCAGAGGACCTCCCCCACGTGTTCGATCGCTTCTTCACCGGATCGGCGGAGCGGGGCGGGGCAGGTCTCGGGCTCGCCATCGTCAAAAGGCTCGTGGAAGCCCACGGAGGAACGGTTCGTCTCGAGCCGAGAGAGCAAGGAGGCACCCGCGCGATCGTGGAGGTTTAGAAACACCAGAGTCCTGTCCACTCTCCCCGGGAGATTGTATACTGCCTTCTCCGATTCGTCCGCGCCACTCCATCGTCGGACTCTTCGGACGGCACGCCGACGATGGAGCATTCACCTGCCGCCCGCGGAGAACTCCATGATCACCCAGAGAGATCCTTTGAACAGTCGACTCCGATCGTTTGGTACCTCGATCTTCGCGGAGATGAGCCGGCTGGCCGTTCTCCATCACGCTGTCAACCTGGGCCAGGGCTTTCCCGATTTTCCCGCTCCGGACTTCGTGAAGCAAGCCGCTGCCCAGGCGATCGAGGAGAACCGGAACCAGTACGCGCGCATGGCAGGAGAGCCGCCTCTGGTGCGCGCCATCGCCGACAAGATCAAACGGCTCTACGATTTGGCCTATGATCCCATGGAGGAAGTGACGGTCTATTCGGGGTGTACCGAGGCGATTCACAGTACCCTCCTCGCTCTGTGCGAGCCGGGTGACGAGGTGATCCTCTTCGAACCCTTCTACGACAGCTACGCCGGCTGCGTCGCCATGGCCGGCGCCACGCCCCGGTTCGTGACCATGCGCGCTCCGGGTTTCCGCTGGCGTCCGGAAGAGCTCGAGGCCGCCTTCAGTGATCGCACGAGAGCCATCCTCGTCAACACGCCCCACAACCCGACCGGGCGGGTCCTCGACCGTTCGGAACTGGAGCAAATAGCAACGCTGGCCCGCCGATACGACGCCTTGGTCATCGCGGACGAAGTCTATGAGCACCTCGTCTTCGAGGGGCGACATATTCCGATCGCCACGCTCGACGGGATGCGTGATCGGACGATCACTCTCAACTCGACCGGCAAGACGTTCTCTCTCACGGGCTGGAAGATCGGCTATTCCACGGCTCCTCAAGAGATCACGCGAGCGCTCAGGACCGTCCACCAATTCGTCACGTTCGCGTCCGCGACCCCTTTCCAGCACGCGATGGCCTGCGCTTTGAGCTCCCCTTCGGCGTACTACGAGGAGTTCCTCGCGACCTACCGGAAACGGAGGACTCGGCTCTGCGAGATGCTCGCGAGGACGGGATTCACAGTCTTCGAGCCGGCCGGGACCTACTTCGCGTGCGTCGACATCCGCCCCCTCGGCTTCGACGACGCGACCGTGTTCTGTGCCCACCTGATCGAGAAGGCGGGGGTTGCCGCCATCCCTATGTCGGCCTTCTACGAAAACAAAGAGGAAGGCCGCCCGCTCGTGCGCTTCGCTTTCTGCAAGTCCGAGGAAACACTCGAGCTGGCCTCCCAAGGCCTCGGGAGGCTCCAGGCGAAATGAAAATCGCAGGGATCCAAACAGATCTCGCCTGGGAAGACCCGGAGCGCAACTTCCGGAACCTCGCCCGATCCATCGAACAGGCCGCTCTGGCCGGCGCGCAATTCATCGCGCTGCCTGAAACGTTTCCGACCGGGTTCTCTCTCGATTCCTCGCGCATCGCGGAGGAGGACGGGGGGCCGGCGCACAGGTTCCTCCAAGACCAAGCTCGATCTCACGGGGTGGCGCTCTGCGGCTCCGTGGCCACGAAACGAGGGGCCGGGGAAAAACCGTACAATCTCGGAGTCGTCGCGTTTCCCGACGGCAAAATCGAACGATACGCCAAGATCCACCCGTTCACGTTTGGAGGGGAGCCGGAGCACTACTCGAGAGGCGATCGAACGCTCACGTTTTGCGTGGCTGGCGTTCGAGTGACGCTCCTGATCTGCTACGACCTTCGATTCGGTGAGATCTTCGCGGCGCTGGCCAAGCGCACCGACCTCTTCTGCGTGATCGCGAACTGGCCCGAGCAACGGCGGGATCACTGGCGCACGCTGCTCAAGGCTCGCTCGATCGAATGCCTGGCCTACGTTCTGGGAGTGAACAGAGTCGGGACCGGAGGCCAACTCTCGTACATGGGGGACTCGGCTCTGTGGGCCCCAGGGGGTCATCTGATCCACGAGGGACGACCGGGCATCGCGGACATGATCGTCGGAGAGATCGACCCCGAACGCGTGGCAACCGCACGCCAGGCCTTCCCGGTTCTGGACGATCGACGTCCGGACCTCTACCGCGGCCTGTGATGAATCCAGTCCGACGTTTCGCCCCTCCTTCTCGATGAACAGGACTCGTGAGCCTCAACTCCATACAGTGTTCCTCTGCGCGACCGTCTTCCTGTTGATCGCGCACTGGCCGGCATTCCAGAACCCTTTCGTCATCAACGACGACGTCCGGCAGCAGATCTACTGGATGGAGAAATGGCGTGATCCGGAACTCTTCTCAGGCGATCTCCTGTCTCGGTATGCCCAGAGCTACGTGCCGTGGGGTGTGCAGGCGATCTACTATCTGGGTTCCTTCTGGATGAGCCCGGTGCAGTTCAGCAAGGTCGTCACGGCCGCGCTCTTCCTCATCACGACCGGACTGCTCTTCATGCTCGGCACCCGGTTGCGGGACGCACGGCTGGGTCTGATGACGGTCCTGGTGTCCTTCTTCTTCCCAGGGTTCCTGGACGCGCTCTCGGGCGGGCTCTCGCGTTCGTTCGTGTTTCCTCTTCTGCTCGCCCATCTCATCCTGTTGGCCGATGGACGCATCGCCTGCGCGGCTGGCGTGATCCTTTTCCAGTCGTTCCTGAATCCCTACGTGTTTCTCCTCTGTCTGACCACCCAGGCTGTCTGGATGGCACGAACCCTTTGGAGATCCCGGTCCGGCCGCGGGCGAGTCGAATCTTGCGCGACGATCATCCTGGCAAATCTTCCTGCGATGGTGGGGATGGGATTGATCTGGCTCCGATACGTCGTGCTCAAGTCGCCCGAGTTTGGCGAGGTCGTGACCTGGCAGAACGTCCTCGACAAGGTCGAGCTCACGGACCTGGGCCGGTATCCGGTCGTGCCTGTCCCCTCGATCCTCCACGAGCTCGCGCGACCCTGGAGGTTCTTCTTCCCTTTCGATGAGCTCGGATCGTTCGCCGGCTGGTCCGGCCTATGCCTCTTTGCAGCCGTCCTCGCGGCGCTGCTGCTCATCGCTGCCCGGACAGCGGGCCCCGAATCGATCGATCCGCGGCGAACCGACCTTGCGAAGCTCCTGGTCTTCAGCGATCTGCTCTTGGCCTCGGTCCTTCTCTACGGTATCGCGTACCTCTTTCTGATGAGACTGTTCCTCCCCTCCAGATACCTCGAGTACTCGCTCGTCGTGTTCTATTGCGTCCTTCTGGCTTTCTTTCTGGATAGGGTCGGCCGAGCGCTCGATCCGGGGGCGAGACATCTTCGAATCCTGATGGTGATCGCCACTCTCTTGGGGGGCGCCCGCAACTACCACGTGAGCCTCGTCGACTGCTCCCAAGAGGCTCCTCTGTACCGGTTCCTCCGGACGACCCCCAAGAATGCCTTGGTGGCAGGGCATCCGAATCTGATGGACAACGTGGTCACCTTTGCCCGCAGAAAAGCGCTCGTCACGTATGAGCTGTCCCATCCGTGGTACACGCGCTACTGGGACCTCTTGAGAGAAAGGACCTCCGACCTTTTTCAGGCCTACTATTCGCAAGATCCGAGCGAAGTCAGGCAGATCTGCCAACGGCACCGGATCGACTATCTTGTGGTCCGGGAGGAGGATTTTTCGTCGAAACGGCTGTCCTGCGGACCGGTCTACTTCGAACCGTTCAATCGATTGATCCGGCAACGAATCGGAGCCGGTCGCCGATTCGTCGTTCTCGACCGGAAACGATTCCCACCAACGTTCGAATGCAACGGGATCCGGGTCCTGGAACCGAATCGTTGAGTCTCCGAATCGTTGAGTCTCCAGGATCTCCTTGAAGCGCGTTATCCTGGGCCAGTGTGGTTCGTGCCCCCGAGACAGGCTTTGTCGGAATGCCGTTTGACGCGCCGTGGCGAGCGGTCCCCGTCGTAGCAGTGCTCGGGCCCAGGAAAACACCCGTCCCGCACTTCGCTGACGTACGAGGAGATCGCCCGGATCATCCGCTCCTTGAGCGAATCGTACCTTTTGAGGAAACGAGGACGAAAGGAGGTGTCGTAGAAACCAAGCAGATCGTGGAAGACGAGAACCTGGCCCGACACATCCGGGCCCGCTCCGATGCCGATCACGGGGATCCGCACCGCGCGGGAGATCTCACGGGCAAGCGCTGACGGAACGCACTCCAGCACCAGAAGAGAAATCCCGGCCTCCTCGAGCATGACAGCGTTCTCGAGCAAGAGGTCGGCTTCCGCACAAACCTTTCCCGCGACCTTGAACCCCCCGAACAGGTGGATCGATTGCGGGGTGAAACCCAGATGCCCGACCACGGGAATCCCGACTGCCGTGATGGCCGAGACCTCGGTCGCGAATGCGGCCCCTTCGAGCTTCACGGCGTCCGCCCCACCTTCTTTCACGAGTCTGAGGGCGTTCTCCACGGTCCGCGCTCGCTCCACGCCGTAGCTTCCCAGGGGCATGTCGGTCACGACCAGAGCTCGAGGACAGGCCCGGACGACCGCCTTGGTGTGGTGGAGCATTTCCTCGAGCGTCACACGGGTCGTGTCGTCATAGCCCAGACAGACCTGCCCCAAGGAGTCTCCGACTAGGATTACGTCTACTCCCGCCTCGTCGGCCAGCTTGGCCGTGGGAAAGTCGTAGGCCGTCAGCATGACGATCCGTTCGCCCTTGGCGCGCATGTCGTTCAATGTTCGAAGAGTGACCCGGTCGGTCCTCATGGTTCGGGGCATCCTTTCCCTGTCCGGCCGCATCGATCGAGCGACGGCGGCACAGGCATCCGAACAGTCTCCAACATGTGACCGATGGCGTCGTAAAGATCAGCCAGGACTCTGCCATGGGGCAGAATCAAAGCGGCTTCCCGATGACGACGACCAACCTCCACGTCCCCTCGCACGGCGGGACCGGTGAGGGTGGAGGGATCGAACCCCCTCATCCGTTCAGCCACGGTCTCAGCGGCCAGAGGCCCGAAGGCTTCACGAAACAGCTTGTCATCGAGATCCTTCAGGAGCATCCGTGCGGCTTCGATCGAGGCGCTGATCCCCTGACACAGCATTGTCGCCGCGGTGTGGTAAACCGTCTTGGTCGAAGGTTCGAGCCGGTGCATGAGGTTCCCGGTCTTCTCCACGAGGGGAAGAACTGCCGGGAAGAAGCGCTCGTCTCGAGACTGGGCGAAGAAATGGACCCCCGTGGTGGGGCTGTTCTCGTGGAGAGTCATGAGAGGGTGCAGGGATCCGCACACAGCACCGGAACGTGCGAGAGGCTCGAGAACGGAATCGTCGAGCAGGCCACTCAAGTGCGCAAACACTTTTCCGGCAAGGGGGTGCTCAAGGACAGGTCGGCCCGACACGGCAAGGCGTGTTGCCATCTCGTGGATGGCGCTGTCACGGACAGCGATGACGATGAGCGCGGCCCGGTCGACCAGGCTGTCGGTGGTGGCGAACGAACGAACCTGCCAGCATTCGCCCAGCTGGCTCGCCACCGTGTTGCGGCGCCCCCACACTCCCGCGACCGGCACACCGGCGGCAAGACACCCTCTCAAAACGAAGCAAGCAGCCTTGCCCGTCCCGATCACTCCGACGGGACCGGTCTTCATGACAAACGCCGGCTTTCCATCCGATCGAGGGCGGCAAGCACACGGTCGAGATCGAGATTCAGAGACAACCGCGTAGGATCCCCTCCATTTGCGATGGGGCGTCACGGTATCATGAGATCGTCACCCTTGGCAAGAATCACGGGTGATCGAGGATGATGAGTGAACGATGGACATGTTAGGAACAGCGCATCCGTTTCGAAAGAACGTGGCGGTTCTCCTGCGGGACCACGAAGGTCCCGTGTTGGAAGGGGGGCGAGCACGTCGATTCCACATCGTGCGAGCCCTGGGAGACCGCGCGGAGATCCATCGGCTGGCCACGCCGTCAGGGTCGGACTTCGCGACTCGTAGCCGTGCTTACTTGCGCTCGCTCGTCGAGGGGGTCTTGGTCGCGCTGAGGACATCCGCGCCAAGGCTCCTGCTCTTCTACCCGGATCTTCCCGGATTTGTACCGGCACGATCGTGGAAAGTCACCGTGCTGCTGGCATGGCTCTGCATTCTCAGGCTGGTGCTGACGCTCCGGTCCAAGAGACTCATCGTCGACGTGGGTGACATCCCGCGCTGGCAGTATCCGGCGTTGAACCTGTCCTTGCCCGTTTCTCCCGCGCTACTCAGACTCCTGGAGTATTGGCTGTTCCTCCTCGCCGATCAGGTCACTCTGTCGACGTCCTCGCTGGCGTCCAGACTGTCCTGTGATCTAGGGATCACACCCTCCCGGTTCGTCGTTCTGGCCAACGGAGCCCCCGCTTCGCTTGCCAACCTCGAGCTCCCCGGTGCCGGACCTCCCTTGGCTTCCCAGATCGGGTCGGAAAGGCCCCCTCCCATTGGAGGCTCGCGGACTTTCGATCCGACAGGCTCAGTCCGGCGTCAGGAGTCTTGCTCCGACAGGCTCCATGGTCGCTTGAAATTCGTCTACGTCGGCTCTCTGGATCGCCGCCAGGATCGCGGCATCACTGGACTCTGCCGGGCGTTCATCCGGAGCGTGGAGTACGACGGAGCTCCCATCGATCTTCTTTTGATCGGGGAAGGAGGAGACTGGATCAGAGAGGAGTTCCGCACATCTCGGCTGACGGTCCTAGGACCTCTTCCGGAACAGGAGCTTCCAGTCTGGATTCGCAAGAGCCATTTCGCGATAATTCCGTATCCGATTGACCGATACTACGAAACGGTCTGCCCGACCAAGCTGGCTTTCTACGCACTCTGCGGAATACCGATCCTCTCCACCCCCTTGCCGGAGGTGGTTCGGCTCCTTGAGCGGCACCTGCTGGGGGAGTGCGTTGAACCGGAGACGGTCTTCACCCGATGGCAAGAGCTTGCTCGGAAGTACGAAGGTTTCGCCGGAGGGATCCACCTGGAGAGTCTGACGTGGGAGGCTCAGGTCACAAGTCTGGTATCGAGCTGAGGCGGTGAGAGCTCAAGCTCCCGGCTCGTCCCTTCGAGGTTCCAAGATCTCCTTGAGGGTGGCGCAGAGCTCCTCGCACCGCAAGAGAACCATGCGAAGCTGTTTCCTGAGCCGATCGTTTTCGGCCAGAGCAACCTCGAGACGCTCTTCGATGCGCTCTTTTCCTCCGGATGGAAAACAGGGTTCTCCTGCAAACGACGCCTCGGTCCGCCCGTGATCTCTCGGCCCATCCCCGTCGTGGCCTTTGGAGAGCGGCTCGACAGAAGGCTCGCTGCTGGAAGTGAACGAATCACTGCGGACGGCCGGCGCAGCGCCCAGTGCCGACGCCGTGGGCTCGATCGACGTCTCGACGGGAACCGGTTCCGCGACCGGAGGGGGTGACGGACGCGCGACGCCCACGAACTCGGGCCTGGGCTCCTTGACGTACCGCACGTACTCTTGATCCAGGGACATCGGTCGCGAATCGGGCAAGACAGAGGAGAAGGTCTCCCGGATGTCGCGAAATAGCTCGTCGGCCCGGACCGGCCTGCACAGGAAGCCGTCGATCCCAAGCTCTAGGGCGCGACGCCGCTCCGGCTCTTCGTGGAGCGAGGACAGCAAGACCACGAAGGTCGTTCGATCAAGACCCTTGATCTCTTTCAAGGTCGACAGGCCGTCTTGGCCGGACAATCGAGCGTCGAGCAGGACAACCTGTGGTCTGTGCTGCCTAAAGAGAGAGCAAGCTTCGATCCCGTCCCCGGTACTCCCTGCGACCACCATCCCGAAGGCTCCCAGGGCTGTTGTGAGAACCGCGGACATCTTCGGATCGTCAATGGCGATGACGATTCGAACAGGAATCGGAACATCCAGAGTCGGTTCTGTCACCGCGTCCATTCAGACCTAGACCTTGACCGGCAACGTGATGGTGAACGTAGTACCCTTGCCGACCTGACTGACGACGTTGATCACTCCGTCGTGATCGTCGATGACCTTCCTGGCCAACGCGAGTCCGAGCCCCTTGCCGGATTCGCCCCGGGTCGTGAAGAACGGTTCGAAGATCCGGTCCAGATTCTCCGCGGGAATGCCTTCACCGTCGTCGGTCACCTCGATGGAGATGACTCCAGGCGAGTTCGAGCGCGAACAGATCGTGATGGACCCCTTACCTCGGACCGCTTGAGTCGCGTTCGTGAGCAGGTTCACCAGAATCTGACTCAGGTCTTTCGGATGCCCCGAAACCTCTTTCAGACCGTCCTCCAGATCGAAATTGACATCCACCCCTCCCGGGATGTCCACAAGACTGGCAGCCTTCTGGAGCAGATCGTTCACATCCAAAGCCGTGCGGTGGGGAACGATCTGCCGGGAGAACTCCTGGAGAGTCGAGAACAGGTTGGCCACCTTGCTTGTAGCCATCCGGACAGCCTGACGCGCGGATTCCGAATGGGCCACGATGGCGGAAATGTTGGGCCTCCGGGTGTTCAGCGTCTGGACCTCCGCCAAGGTCGAATCCGCCTGCTGATTGATCCCGGACAGAAGAGCCTCGATCTGCTGTCCAACGGCATTGGTCATCTCACCGATGGCAAACAGACGCTCCCGCTCCCGCTTTTCTCTCTCGAGTCGCCGGACCCTCGTGACGTTTCCAACAACGGTCAGCGTTCCGGGAGCCCCGTTCAAATCGGCCAGAAAGCGGGTCGAGAAGGCCAGGATCCTCAACTGCTCCTTGAGGCCCAGAACCTCCCACCGCCTCAGGCAATCGACCTTCTCTGCCAGCGACTGCTGGATCGCCGGCACGAGGAACTTGAGCGGCTGGATCGTCGTGATTGGGACCCCTCTGACATTTCCCGTCCGGATCCCGAGATAATCGAGCAGTCGCTGAGAGACCAACTGGACGGTCAGGTCGGAAGCGACCGTCACATGGCCCAAAACGAGATCCGGATCGGATTCAGAGTAATGGGGGAGAGTTCGGGCGAGTTCCTCGACCAGACGCCCAGAATCGGCCTTTGCCAGAGCGTTTCGCACGGTGGACAGCAGCCGATCGATCTCGACGGGCTTGGTAAGGAAGTCGAAAGCCTGGCTTTTGAACGCATCGACGGCCGTGTCGACAGTCCCTACCCCGCTGATCATGATGACCTCGACGTCGGCGTTGTGTCGCTTGACTTCCTTCAGAAAGGTGAGTCCGTCCAGTTTGGGCATCGTGATATCGGAGATGATCACGTTGTAGCGCTTGGCCCGCGCCATGTCGAGGGCTTGCTGCCCATTGTAGGCGCATTCAACTTCGTATTCGCCCTCGACAGAAAGAACCTCGGCGAAAAGGTCGCAGTTTTCTTTCTCGTCATCCACAACGAGAACGGACGCTCTAATGGGACTCATCTTCTAAGCGTGGAAAAGCGGCACAAGACATAGAGCCACGGGAAGGATTTTTAGAGCAAGACTCCGGAACAAATCCAAGCCGTCCGGAGACAATGCCGCAGCCTGCTCCAGAAAACGCACGAATTATAGTCCTGGCCAAAAACAAATGTCAAGAACACGGGGCTGCCAAAATCCTTCACCTCATTCTGGCAAACTCAGTGATCATGAGCATTTCGAGGACATACACTTTCACTTCCCTGGACCCCAGATGTGCCCCGGATGCAAGAAAGAACGAAGTCGCCGCGACGCAGGTGTACAGAGACGTACATCGAGGAGCGGCGACGAGTTCTGACGCAGCAGACGGGGCGCAGATGGGGGATCAGGGGCTGAAAGACCCGCACGGAAGCCTGACGAGGCTGGCACGTCAGAATGCACATGCTACGGAGAAGTCACCGGTTCGTCACACACAGGAAACATCTGGGATCCAACATGTATTGGGGATATCATACGGATGTGCTGGACGAAGGGGGCCTCTCGACCGGGCGCATGACGGGCGAGTGGCGGCTCTTGGGTGCCGCGCCGACATCCAAGAGACATGGACCTCTATCGACCCATGATGGTGGGAGGATACAGCAGGGAGACCTCGAAGCCGTCACAGAGGGAAAAACGATGCAAAAATTTTGTTTCCGCGGATTCACGTCGATCGTGCTCGGCCTCTCGTTTCTCGTTGCGACGACAAGCGGTCTGGTGCTGTGGATCGGACCAGAGTCCTCGCCGGAGGCCAGCATGCCGACGGTTTTCGGTCTGGGAAAGGGCTTCTGGAAAAGTTCACACATTCACGTGTCGCTCCTGCTCCTGGTTGCGGGGTGTGTCCACCTGTATTTCAATTGGACCGTCTTCATCCGGCATCTGTGGGACCAAGCGACGAGAGCGATGACGGGTAAACGAGAGCTGACAGCAGCCTTCTGCATCACGGCGTTGACCGTCTTCACTGCGACGCAAGGCGGGCATGGGAATTCTCGCAGACTCCCACCCGTAAGTCCCAAAGAGGTCGCGGAAAAGACCGGACTACAGCTCGAGAGGATCCTCTCGTCGATGTCCTCTGACGGGATACGAGTCCTCGATCCTGGAGCGACCATCAAGGAAATCGCGGAGAAGAACTCAATGACACCCGAAGCCGTTTTCTCGAGTTTGAGGAAGGCGGCCCCCACCTGGATGCCTCGCGGTCGCGGTCGTCCCCACTAGATCCACGCAGCTTCAACTCTGACGAGCAAGACCTGAGGACTCATCTGGAAGCCAGCATCGAAGCCACGACCCGACTGAGCTCTGCGACAAGGAACGGCTTTCGAATGGCGATACAGAGCCCCTGAGATCGCAGTCCCTCGACATCGAGTCCCTCGACATCGCTCTCTTCGGAGAAAGATGTGCTATCCTTTTGAGTCGTTCTTCCAGATGGAGGTCCGTAGATCATGGCCTTGCGTATGCCCGGAGTCCGTGTCCGTTTCGCTCCCTCTCCGACCGGTGCCCTACACCTCGGAGGAGCCCGGACCGCCCTGTTCAACTACCTGTTTGCCCGTCACCACGGAGGTCGGTTCTGTCTACGCATCGAGGACACCGACAGAGCCCGCTCGACAAGGGAGTCCGAAGAGGAGATCTTCGCCACGATGGAGTGGCTCGGAATGAAATCCGACGAAACCGTACTCAGACAGAGCGAGCGCATGGCGCGTTACAACGCCGTTGCCGAGGAGCTTCTCGCAAGCGGTGCCGCTTACCGCTGTACCTGCACGTCAGAGGCTCTGCAGGCAGCCCGTCAGGAGGCGGAATCTCGAGGAGGGGCTTTTCGGTATCCGGGGACTTGCAGGGATCGCGAACGGTCGCCAGCCCCCACGGAGAGCTCGGTCATCCGACTCCGGGTTCCCCCCGGCGAATCCGTCGAGATCGACGATCTGGTCCGAGGAAAGGTCGTGTTCTCCTCCGACGAGATCGACGATTGGATCCTCGTTCGCTCTGACGGCTCCCCCACGTACAACTTCACCGTGGTGGTCGACGATTCCGACATGGGCATCACCCATGTGATTCGAGGCGACGACCATCTCTCCAACACCCCCAAACAGATCCTCTGCTACAAGGCACTGGGCAGGCCCACGCCCGTCTTCGCTCATGTATCGATGATTCTGGGCGCGGACAAGACCCGGTTGTCAAAACGTCACGGAGCGACGTCGGTCAAGGCTTTCCGGGACGAAGGGTATCTGGCCCGCGCGATGATGAACTACCTGGCGCGGCTCGGCTGGGCTCACAAGGATCAAGAGCTGTTCTCCGTGGACGAGATGATCGAACTGTTCGACCTGGGTGAGGTCAACCCGGCCGCCGCCGTCTTCAACCCCGAGAAGCTCCTTTGGGTCAACGCGCAGCATCTCAAGGGGCTCTCTGACGAAGAGCTGCTGCGCGAGCTGCAGAACTACGTGAAGGACCGGCACGGACTGGAGGGCCACGCCTTTGGCACTCTCTTCACCGAGACCGACCTGACTCGTCGCGTGGTCAGCGGCCTGAAGACCCGCAGCCGAACGCTCAAGGAGCTCCTGGTCGCCGCGGAGGTTTATCTGTCGCCCTCTGTCCAGTTCGAGGCAGGGCTCGAGGAGACGCTCAAGGCCCCGGAGATGCAGGCTCGCCTCGGCGAGGTCACGACGTGGCTCAAGGCTCGATGCGAGTTCTCGGCCGCGGGGCTTGAACCGGCGTGCCGCGCCTGGTGCGAGGAGTACAAGCAACCGTTCGGCGCGACGGCCCAACTCCTGAGAATCGCTCTCACCGGAAAAAAATCGTGCCCGCCTGTGTTCCAGGTTTTGGAGATGCTCGGCAAGGAGCGGACCCTGGATCGACTCGCTGCAGTGGCACAGGCTCCGAAGGCGTCGGGAGGAGTCTAGAGGGTGAGGAAATAGTCGAGTGCGTCGTTGGAGCTCGAAGTCAGGTCATTGGTCCCGACCCGTTTTTCTAGTTTGTCGCTATGACCTGTGGATTCAGATCGTACCCAACTGGTAACCTATGCCATTTGTGGCGAGACGGACACATGCGTTGCCGAAGGAGGCTCTCACCAAAGGTACCGTCACTCGATCGCCAAGAAGGCGAGACCGCCATGGATCCTCGGGATGGCGACTCCGAACAAGCACGTCGTCTTGCTGGCGGCTCGAGGTCTGTTCCGCAGTCGTTCTTCTCTTTGTGAGTTGTACCCTGCTCGTGTGGAGCGCGAGTCGCCAGAGTCCGACGTGGGACGAGGTGGGACATCTGCCTGCTGGAGTTGCTCATTGGCAGACGAGGCAATTCCACTTCTACGTTGTGAATCCACCGTTGGTTCGAATGACTGCCGCGCTCGCTCCCGTTCTCGTGGGTGCGAAGCTTCCGCGTGAGATGGTTCCGCAACGCTGCACGGACCGTGGCGAGTATGCCCTCGGAGAACACCTTGTTCGAAGGGATCCCGAGCGCGCATTTCGCTTGTTCTGCATCGCGCGCTGGTCCTGTGTCCCTTTTGCATTGCTTGGCGGATGGGTGTGCTTTCTGTGGGCAAGAGAGCTGTATGGTGGATTTTCCGGCATTCTTGCGCTGGTCTTGTGGTGCTTCTCTCCCAATGTCATAGCGCATGGACAGCTATGCACTCCTGATTGTGCCGCGGCTGCCCTTGGGGCGGCTGCATGTTATGTTTATTGGCGTTGGCTCAAGAGGCCGAGCTGGCGAGCTGCGGCAAGTGCTGGCCTGGCATTGGGTGTCGCGGAATTGACGAAGTTTACACTGCTCGTATTCTTCGTTTTGTGGCCTGCCATGTGGCTGCTTCTGCGTGGCGTCGCGCGCGCAGGCACGTCCCTCAACCAGCTCGCGGCAGAATCTACAGCCGCGGGCCGTTGGAGAAGGGATTTTTGTCAGCTTGCCTTGATGTTCTTGTGTGCGATTTTTGTCATCAACGTGGGGTATGGATTCGAGGGGTCATTTCGGCAACTCAAGGAGTATACGTTTGCCAGCGAGCTGCTCAGTGGATCATCCCGAGGTGGCCCCCAGGCGCCGGACTCCGCGAGCCCACTTTTTGCGGCGCCGCACGGACCGACAGCCGGAAGTCAGCAGCGAGCGCGCCAGACGATCGCCACCGAGAGCGGCGCCAGGCGACAGAAATATGGATCTCGAAGCGCACGCCAACTGTCCGCAAGTGCGGCAGCGGCCGCAACGACGGATTGTAACAGGTTCGTTGGTACGTGGCTGGCGGTCATGCCTGTGCCGTTGCCTGCCAACTATGTGGCCGGTGTTGACCTTCAGCGATGGGACTTTGAGCGCAAGATGTGGTCGTACCTGCGTGGTGAGTGGCGCTTTGGAGGCTGGTGGTATTACTACCTATACGCTACTCTCATCAAGGAACCACTTGGCAGTTGGATTCTGGTGTTACTGGCGATCGGCTGGCGAATCTTTCAGAGAACCTCCCCGACTCTCTGGCAAGAGGAACTCGTCCTGGTCGCCCCGGCAGTCGCGATATTCCTGCTGGTGAGCAGCCAAACAGGATTCAACCACCACCTCCGCTATGTACTACCAGCGTTCCCATACGTCTTCGTCTGGATAAGCAAGCTTGCCAGCAACGCCTGCCTTCAACATCGGAAGCTGACGGTGGTCGGCCTCGCAGCGCTACTCTGGTCGATTAGCAGCAGCTTGCGCTACGTCCCGCACAGTCTTTCTTACTTCAACGAGCTGGTTGGCGGACCGACCGGTGGGCATCACCATCTGGGGAACAGCAATGCCGACTGGGGACAAGACCTCTTCTACCTCAAAAAATGGCACGACGCACACCCGGATGCCCGCCCACTCCATGTAGCCCACGACATGCCCCTCGTTGATCCAAAGCTAGCAGGCATCGAGTACGTTGGACGTCCGCCAGAGTATGCTCCCAAAGCTGGCTGGCATGCCGTTAGCGTCAATCAAATCCACGACCAATCGGGAAAGTACGACTACTTCCTAAAATTCCAGCCCGTGGCCACGGCAGGCTACTCGATCTATATCTATCACATTACAGCAGAACAGGCCGCCCGCATCAAAGGAACGCAAAGAGCTACCACCGAGATCAGAACCCTCGACCACCACGCGCGACATGGTTAAGATTGCGATGACAGATCCGGAGCGCGTATGACTATGTCCGACCATCGGTCCGATCGAAAGAGCCCTTGGAAGACTTTGAGGAGCCGTCTGGTCTATCAGAATCCGTGGATCCGGGTGCGAGAAGATCGAGTGCTCCAACCCGATGGATCAGAGGGGGTCTTCGGCATCATCGAGCCCAGATCCGCGATCGGCGTCGTCGCGATCACGCCGGAGAATGAGGTGTATCTCGTCGGGCAATACCGGTACGCGGTGGAGGAGTATTCTTGGGAAATTGTGGAAGGTGGAATCGACCCGGGTGAAGAGCCGATCGAAGCCGCTCGACGAGAGCTTGCCGAGGAGGTTGGTCTGGCGGCCGGTGAATGGACCGCTCTTGGGGGAGTCGTCCATCCGAGCAACGCGTTCTCCCGTGAAAGAGGCTATCTCTTTCTCGCACGAGATCTGACCTCGATCGAGCGTTGCCCCGACGAGAATGAGATCCTGGAGATCGAGAAGGTGGGGCTCGACCGGTGCGTTGAGATGGCTCACGATGGCCGAATCCGCGACGCGCTCACGATCGTCGCCGTCTTGAGGGCTCTAAAGCTCCTCGGCCAAGAAGGACCAAGAGTGAAATCGTCAGTTGCATAACCACTGAGATCGTTCACCTCACCGTCACTTTGCCTTCCGGGACCGGGTCTTCGATCCGCTCGAGTCGGTCCCGGTTTTCCTCCAAGCGACAGGACATCACCCCGTCTTCTTCCCGGTCAGCACGGTCACGTGACCACGCCCGTGGGAGAGAGCGCACTGTTCCTCGACGAAAAGCGGATCGAGAGAGAAGGCCCTAGAAGATGCCCCCAAGAAAGCCCTCCTGATTTGGAGCGGGTCCCCGCGTTCCGCGGCTGCACCCCACGGAGAAATTGGGGCTTGACTCGTCGTTCTTTTGTCGCTAACATTGGGGCGATTGATCGGATTGTCTGCGGAGGAAGCGTGTCGATCGCCTCTTTCTACATAGATACGGAGATCCTTAATCTGCTGGCGCTCGTTTTTCGGTCGAGCGCATCCGTGCTTGTCACGCTCCTGTCCGCGGCGATGATCATCGGCGTCGGCTTCATCCGGATTAGCTCCGGATGCGGGCCGCTCCGTGTCTGAGATCCAGTCTCGAAAGGCCCCGCATCCAACCGGATGTGGGGCTTTTCGTTTTGTCACGCCAGGAGATGAGCCGTCCATGAAGCACGTTGACTACCTCAAACGAATCCTGACCGCGCGCGTTTACGACGTGGCCAGGGAAACCGAGTTGGAGCCCGCGCCGGCTCTCTCTGCCCGGCTGTCGAACCGGGTCCTCCTCAAGCGCGAAGACAACCAACCCGTGTTCAGCTTCAAACTCCGCGGAGCCTACAACAAGATGGCCCACCTGTCGCCGGCCCAACTCAAGCGGGGAGTCCTCGCGGCGTCGGCCGGCAACCATGCCCAGGGGGTCGCGCTCGCGGCCCAAAGGCTCGGCTGTCGGGCCGTGATCGTGATGCCTGTAACCACACCGCAGCTCAAAATCGACGGAGTCCGTTCCCGTGGCGCTGAGGTGGTGCTGTCGGGACAAAGCTTCTCCGACGCTTACCAGGTCGCCCTCGAGCTCGAAAAACGAGAAAGACTGACGTTCGTCCATCCGTTCGACGACCCGGACGTGATCGCCGGTCAGGGAACGATCGGCATGGAGATCCTCCGGCAACAACAGGGGCCGCTCCATGCGATCTTCGTGGCGATCGGCGGAGGCGGTCTGATCTCAGGCGTGGCCACCTACGTCAAACAGGTGCGGCCTGAGATCAAGGTGATCGGGGTCCAGACCAACGATTCCGACGCGATGGCCCGGTCTCTGGCTGCTGGCCGACGCGTGACGCTTCCGCACGTGGGTCTTTTCTCCGATGGCACTGCCGTCAAAACCGTCGGTGAAGAGACCTTCCGACTGTGTCGCCGCTACGTGGACGAGGTGATCCTCGTCGACACGGACGCGACCTGCGCCGCGATCAAGGACGTGTTTCAAGATACCCGAGGAGTGCTTGAACCGGCCGGAGCCCTCGCGGTCGCCGGCCTCAAGGCCTACGTCGAACGCGAAAAGTTGAGGGACGAAACTCTGGTGGCGATCACGTGCGGGGCGAACATGAATTTCGACCGACTGCGCTTTGTTGCGGAACGCGCCGAGGTCGGCGAAGAACGCGAGGCCGTGTTTGCCGTGACCATTCCCGAGAAGCGAGGGAGCTTCCGTCGTTTCTGCTCCCTGATCGGGAACCGGAGCTTGACCGAGTTCAACTACCGCATTTCCGGTTCCGCGGAGGCGCACGTCTTCGTGGGGATCGCGACCCGGACTCGGGGTGACAACGTCCGAATCGCGGCGGATTTCACGCGTCACGGATTCCCGACTATCGACCTCACTCACGACGAACTCGCGAAATCGCACCTCCGTCACATGGTCGGAGGCCATTCGCCGTTGGCCAACGATGAGCTCATCTTCCGCGTCGTGTTCCCGGAGAGACCCGGAGAGCTGATGAACTTCCTCGACCGCATGGACCCGAGCTGGAATATCAGCTTGTTCCACTATCGCAACCACGGCTCCGACCACGGACGGATTCTCGTCGGCCTGCAGGTGCCGATCAAGGAAAGAGCGCGCCTGAGAGAATTCCTCAAGGCGCTCGAGTATCCCTATCAGAACGAAACGGAAAACCCAGCCTATCGACTGTTTCTCGCCTGACCCAAACCCGGGAGCAATGACCCCCACGGCATCATGGGGACGCTTGTCGATCAGCGGCCCTGCACAAACGGCATCCCGGGAACATGGCATCCCGGGAAAAAGACGGACGCAAAACGGGACGGAAGCGGCGAAACGTCGGTCAACGCCCTGGGATGTCCGTCCGATCCCGAATGCCGATCAACTGCTCGGCAGCATTCGCCCGGATCTCCGGGGCGTACATGGCGTATCCATGGGTCGGGAGCGCGTGGAAGGTCCCCGGAATCTCGGCGCGGAGTCGGTACTTCACGAGATGCTCTCCCTGAGAGAGCCACGTAACGAAGAAAGCCACCTTGTCGTCGCGTAGCTCCATGTTGGAGCACAACTCGCCAAAACGAGCTCCGGACACCAGCTCGACCGGTTCACAACCGGCTGGCTTGGGGTCCTCGATCACCAAGTAATCGTAGTCGTTCTTGGCCGTGAGCTTGAGCTCCACTTCGATCAGGTCGCCACTGGTCAGCACGTCACCCGTCTTGAGCAACACCCTCTCGTAACGGACGCGCCGTTCCGAAACGTCCTGGAGACGGGCGCCCTGGACCGTGACGTTCTTGTCCTTCCGCTCGAGTCTGTAATAAGTCCGATCAACCTTGACCTCGAGGCCGGCGGGGGCGATCCCCTCCTCCTTCGTGAAGTAGGACAGAGAGGTCGAGAAGTACAAAGCCCCCTTTCCTTGGCGTTCGAACCTCAGGACGTGCCGCCCCGAGGTCAACAGGTCTCCGGACAGGGAAAACCGGTTGTCGAACGAGAGGATCCGGGATCGATCGATTTTGACCTCCTTCATGACCTTGTCGTCGTAGAGCACCTTGAGCGTGAAATCGGGGACATCCTCGCCGGTGAGCTTCATGTAGTCGACGAGCGTGGCCACGGAGATCGCCGTGTCCCGGGTCGAACGCCAGTACGTGCCGTTTCTCCGGTTGTTGAGAAGCCACTTCACGAGCCATGGCGCCTTCTCGTCCTTCGGATTCTTTGCGAGAACGGCGCGAAGGATCCACGCGTGCGCCTCGATGTCGTTGTTCCACCAAGACCAGAAGTGGTCGGTGGGCGCCTCGTACCAGGCCGTCTGGTTCTCCGCATCCTGTTTCTCGTACTGACGGATGTTGGACAGGACGAGATCGGCCCGATCGATCCGGCCCAACGTGCGCAGGGCGAGCGAGAGGAGCGCCTTTCCGTAGAGGGACAGATGCGCGCGACGCTCGAACAGGAGATCGGTCAGGGCCGGCTCCTGCTCCTTCCTCAGCGAAAGCACGTAGGCGAGGAAGGCCTGCTCATTGAACGCACCCGAGGATTTCTCCCAGTCCTTGATCTCTTGACCCACCCCTCGTCTCAGCGAGGCGAAGCCGCGAGAGAGCGCTCGCTGATCGATCGCCACGTCGTTTTCCTGGGCCAGCGCGAGCCCCCAGCAGACATAGGCGGTGAGGAAGGGGCTGTCGGTATCGTTCGCCCACCACCCCCAGCCCCCACCCCTGTTCTGGAAACGATAGAGGCGGTCGAGTCCGGAGCGCACGACGTCCTTGAGCTTTTCCGGATCGAACACCGGTTCGACTCCCATCGGTCTCGGATTCCTCGCGGCCGGATCGGCAGCTCCGGTTTGCTCAGAGTTCAGATTCGTGTGGGACTTCCTGAGGTCCTCGAGGCTGATCCCCATCGTGATGAGGCTCTTTTGAACCAGAACCGCGGGCAGGAACCGGCTCATCGTCTGTTCGGTGCACCCATACGGGTAATCGATCAGGTAAGGGATCGCGTCGACCATGGCACCGGCGAGCGTGGGTGAAAACCTCACCTCGAGACGAGAGGCCTCGGGTTTACGGTCCGCGGGAACGTCGAGGTCGAGCTCCACCCGATCCGGGCCAGTGCGGCGCATCAAGCCGGTCTTTGAAACCGTCTTCTCGATTCCGTGGACCAGGACCGGGAAGGCCATCCGGACCGCGTCCGACTCTTCGTCGGTGAGCGCCTCCGCCTCCACGGTCGCAAGCCCTTCCTTCCGGACAGCAACCTCCCAATCGACCCGGGCCTCGCCTCCGGCCTTCACCACGACCTCCTGCGTCACGGCGCCAACGATCTCCAAGAAGCCATGGGTAACCCCTAGAGTCACTTTAGATTTCTTATCGGTCTTCAGGTAGTTGTGCAGATTCACCGAAAGGAGGACGCGGTCTCTCTCCACGAAGAATCGCGGTGTCTGGAGGCGAAGCACGAACTTCTTGGTGGTCACCGCCGAGGCGGCCCCATCGCCCACTCGTGTGTCGGCGGCCATGGCCAGAGCCCGGATCCGCCATGTGGTGAGGTTTTCCGGGAACGTGAACGTCGTCGTGGCTTCTCCGTTCGGATTGGTGATCAGATCAGGCACCCAATGGGCGGTGTCCTCGAACTCGGACCGGAACCGGGCGGCCACGAATGGAGCCTGTCCCGGGTCTTCCGCCGCAGCCTCCCCGGGCTTTTGATCCTTCCTCGCTCGCCCACCCTTGGTCTCGATCTCGTCCCGATCGGCCAGGAAGGAGTTCCCTTTGGCCGACGTCGCGAACCCGAGGGACTTCTCCTTGTCGACCGCGCCCTCTTCGCGTATCGCCCCATCGGCCACCCTCGACCTCATCCGCGCGGCCTTCATGTGCCCCCGAGTCATCCCCCCGCCGACGGCGTTCACCAGAGACTCGTCGCTGGCTCCCCAGAAGGCGAGGCCATGACTGCCCCAACTCCCGTGCCAATCCTGCGGCGCGTAGCCGTGGATCATCTGAGAAACATCCCCGAAGTTTCCGGTGCCGGCCATCCTGAACGAGAGGGTCGACGCCATCAGAAAGCCATGGGTCCGCTTTCTCCCCCAGAAGTGGGTCCGGAGATCAGGGGTCAGCTCGGGTTGGACGTACAGAACGGATCTGTCGAAGGCAGACAGCGCGACCTCGGCCCGAACCGGCTTTCCGTCGCTCGTCGTGGTTTTGACCTTGAGCGTAGCCTTCTCGCCGGGCTTGTACTCTGATTTGTCCGACTCGACCCGGACGTCCATGACCCCGTTCTCCGGAGGAACGAGGATCTCGCGCATCTCCTGACGCACCTGACCGCCGGTGACGGTTGTCGCCTCGACGAAGAAGTTGGGCTGGTCCCCAGCCTCGATCGGCACCTCGACGATCGTGGACTTCTTGGACAGGACCACGAGCCGGTAGTTGGTGAGCACCGAGCCATCGGGCCGAGTCGACAACAGCACCGAGGCCCCGGGTGTGTCGCAATTGACCATCAGCCGCGCGACCTCTCCGGGCTTGTAGGTGCGCTGGTCCGTGATGATCTCGAGGTCGCGGAACCGATGGATCGATCCTTGGAAGTCCTGACCCAAGACCCAGATGAGCGCCGTGCCGATCACCGGCCGCTTTCTGCTGTCCGTCGTTTCGAACGCCACTTTGAATTGGCCGGACCGGTCGGCCTTCAGCGTGAAGGTCAGGTTGCCCTCGGGATCGGTCCTCGCCTCGAACGTCTTCTCCGGCTTTTCGACGATCTCGGATCCACCCTCGGATCGGTAGCTCACCTGGGACACCGTGATCTTTCCGGGTACGGATACGGCCGTGTCGTTGGCCGTGATCGCCTTCACCTTGCAGGCGATCTGCTGGCCCGGCGTGTAGTAACCTCGGTCGGCTTCCAGGAACACGTAGAACTCCTGCCGAGTGACTTTGATGGCACCCGACCCAGTGATGGTGCGGCGACTTTTGTCCACCACTTCGGCCTCGATCGAGTATTGGTGGTCCAGGTCCGGATGGTTCGAAAGCGCCGGTTTCGTGTCGACGACAAAGGCGAACGTGCCGTCGGCGCCGATGTCGCCCGCCCCCTCGGTGACCAGCTCGCGCTCGGGTTTGGGTTCGGGGCCCCACCAGGAGCACCATGTCCAGCATTTAGGACCCGTAAGCCGCCACCATGGGAACCAATCGTAATCGTAGAAACACCGACCATAGCCCCATCCATAGAGCCAATCCCAAGAGCCGGGCGACGTATATCGATGGGTGTACTCCTGACGATAGATCCTGTACGTGACGCGCGCCTCCGTGACCGGAGCACCGAAGTAATACCGCGCTTTGACCTTGCCTTCGATTCTGTCCCCCAGACGGGCCAGGTTGGTGCCGGTCTCGACCATTACTTCGAATTCCGGCTTCTTGTACTCTTCCACCCGGAACCGAGCGCCGGCCACGTCCACGCCGGCGAGCTCGACGCGATACATGCCCAGCGGGCATCCTTTGGCGAGGCGGAACTGATCGCCCGCCCCTCCGAAGGAATCGAGAGCGAGCGGCTTCGAGTACACCACATTGCCCTTCGGATCACGAATCTCGACCGCTCGGACAGTGCCCTCCGGTGGAGTCTGGTATTTTCCATCGGAGAACGCGCGGACCCAGACCTTGAACCTCACGGGTTGATCAGGCCTGTAGACCGGCCGGTCAGTGAACACGGCTCCGCGCTGGCCGGACCACTGAGACGTTGGATTGTAGTAGTGACTCCAATATTGGATTCCGTGGAACGCCATCGCGCCGTTGGCCGTTTTGGCGATCGTGAGAATCTGCGGACATCCGAAACCTTCCCGCGGTTGCGTTCCGAACAGCGAGACGCCGTCCTTGTCGGAACGGGTGGTGGCCGAGTCGGTGTACCAGTGCGGACGCTCCTTCCACTCAATACCGCGTCGTTCCCATTTCGACCACACGCTCACGTGGGTGAGCTCGGCTCCTCCGATTGGTTCGCCGGTTCGGGGATTCACGGTCCAAAAGAGGTTCTTGTCCTTGAGCTTCTTCTCCACGAGCGCGAGATCCTGGATCAGAACCAGGTTACGGGAGACCTCGGGGTGGCCGGCGATTTGGGCTTCCACGAGGTAGCACCCACGCTCCTTGAGCGGCGAGGTCATCTTGGTGCTCGTTGTTCGGTGAGACCTGTCGTCGTTTACGGTGGAGTCCCATTCAGCCACGAGGGCGCCTTTGTACTCCTCGTACCGGTGACGTCCGTTCCGTTGATTGAAGAGCAGGTTGTGGAGCGGATTATGGAGCGCGCCGTAGATCTCACCGGTCTTGTCTTCACCGTCTTTCTTGACCCGCTCGAGGCTGTCCTGGATGAATCTCCAAAGATCCACGGGATAGGCGGTGAAATGAACCTTCCCCGTGTTTTTGTGGCTCAATGGGAACTCCGCGCCCACGCCGACCATCTGAACGCCGACCTCACCGATCCGCGCCTCCGGACGTTCGATCGCTTCCACGAGGGACCGAGCCGCTCCTTCGTGCGGCGACCCGGGGAAGTCGTGACGCAGCCGCTCATACTCCCTGACCGCCTCCTTGAGCTGATTTCTCGACTGGTAGTAGAGTCCCATCGCGAATTGAGCCGTAGGCGCGGACCGAGACTTCGGGTATCGCTTCGAGACGGACCGCAATAGCCCCAGAATGTCCTCGTCCTCTGGAAGCCGGAGCTTCGCGAGCCTCGTTCCGACCAGGGTCACGACCTCGTCGTCAGCAAGATCCCACAGTTGCAGGGTTCGTACCTGATCACGGTACGGATTGCCGCCGCCTTCCCACCACTGCCCCAAACGCTGGAGACGGTGCGGGCCGTAACGGGTGCGGGCGAGCATTGCCTTACGATAGAGAGCGAGCGCGGCGTCGTCTTGGTTTTCCGACGGATCGAACTTGGCGATCTCGTCCAGGAGGTATTTGATCTTCTGTCCGTCCGGAAGACCGGACGCGTACTGTCGTGGCAGAGGTTCGAAGATCGGCTGCCCCTGAGGATCGACCGGGATTCCGCGGGGGCGGCCCATCGAGCGTCCCCCGAAGCCACGGTGGAAAGGCCGTTCTCCGGCCTCTTGATCCGACTCCTCGCCGACGGTCGTGTCCTCGGGGTCATGCTCGGTCGCGTTCCAGGCATACCACCAGTTGTGCCAGTTTTCGTCGTACGGCGTGAATCGGGTGAGCGCCGCGACCAGGTCGAACTGTGTCTCGACCCGCTCCTTCGGCAACCCCTCTCGATCGGCCCCTTCGAGAGCTTTCAACCTCTGCTGATCGGAAGAAATTCCGATGAGCAAGTCTCGGGAGCGTTCCAGATGGAGAATCGCAATCCTGCGATCGGATGCGTGACTGTCCTTGGGCTTGCCGTCACCCCAGCGCCCTCTCACGTACTTTCCGCCCTTTTCGACTCCGTTGTGCGGCAGGATCAGGAAGAGATTGCCTGCGACCCACTGGGCGCGGGCCTCGAATACCGTACCCGCGAACCGCTTGATGGTCTCGTCGGCCGCGGCCGTTGCCTCGTCGTATTGGCCCATTCGCAGGTGCGAAAAGAGCATTCGGACCCGGGAGTGGAAGAGCCAATTGGCCGGATGCTGGCCCACGGCGAAACGACGGTACGCCTCGATGGCGTCCTTGAAGTTCTGCTGGTCATACTTCTGATCGGCCTGGGAGAGCTCCGCTGGACGATCGGCGGAAATCGATTTCCCGGCGGAAACGGGCCTCGCGACGGCGAGCCACCCCACGAAGATCGTCGCCACCGCGACAACACCGATCGACCCAGGCATCCTTGTTCGGCTCATCGCGGCTCTTCTCCTTTACCTGAGTTTCGGTCTCCAGGGTTGATCCGGACTCCTTCCTCTCCTCTGTCGCGATCGACAGGAACAGCCCGGGCCACCCCGTCCGTCGGAGGAAAGGTCTCTCTTCACTCTACCAGCTCGGAAAGCAGAGTTGCCTCTATCAACGAGTGCACGTCCTCGCGCCTTCGATCGAAAAGCTTGACGAAAAATCAGGGCTGCGACACCCTCTTGACAGAAAGACCGGGTTCGTGCGACCATTTCGAACACGCAGGGCTCCATCGTCTAGCGGTTTAGGACGCCGCCCTCTCACGGCGGAAACAGGGGTTCGATTCCCCTTGGAGCTACCAGCGTCCCCCACCTGCAGTCTTACCACTGTCGTTCCCGCACTCCGGAAAAAAAAGAAGCACAAGGAGTGCCTCCGTTTGAACATCCTGGAGCGAACCCTTGTGCTGTGCCGCTATTCAACGGACCGAATTTTCAGTCGTCAGCAATCTCCTTAGTTAACACCGTGTCTCCATCGCGTCAAATGACGACCGATGTTTCCGGAGTTCACCGGAGTTCAAGAGAAGACGATGGATCCGGAGTAAGACTCCGCGAGTCGATCAAGGAGAGACGACTCTCGGCGCAGGCGAGCTGGGAGCAGCGGCTGGAGCGTGGAATCCAGAAGGGCGATCCGCGAAAACGGAGAGCTTCAGAGACTTTTCCACCGGCTGGCCTTCCCAGCCGGCTGGAATCGAAAGGCCGAGAAGGCTCAGGATCGTGGGGGACGTGTCCACCACCCCAACGCCAGAAAGACGGACCCCTGGTCGGACAGAATGTCCCCAGATCAGCCAAGGAATCGTCATATCTTCAGGAAGCCGAGTGCCATGGCTCCGCTTGTGTCCCCCGTGGTCGGCGGTGACCACGATCGTCGTCCTCGGGAGGATCGAGGCTTTGTCCAACGACGAGAGAAGCATGCCAAGCAACGAATCGGTCTCGCGGGCAGCGCGGAGGTAAGGCGCGTTCATCCAGCCGAATGCGTGCCCCTCAGAGTCCAGGTCTGGCAGGAGGATGACCAGTACGCCGGGCCGATTGCTTTCCACTAGCTTGCAGGCCGCCTTCATGACGGCCCGCGACGCGTACCCACACTGCCTCGACACGCTGACCGTCCCCGGTTCTGCCAGGGTCCGAAACTTTGGTTTGGCATAGAACATAGCGGTTTGAACGCCGCTTCGCTTCGCCAGAGCGAGAACCGTGGGGACTTCGACATAGGGGCGTTCCGGATCGAAGTCGTCGAAATCGATTCCGTGCCTTTTGGGAGTGAGACCGGTGAGCATCGACGTGTGTGCGGGAAGGGTGTTGGCGGGGCGGATCGTCTGGGCGTTGGGGCAGTAGGCGCCCTCTCGGATCATCCGGGTGAGAACCGGCATCCCTGTTGGCGTGATCGCGTCCGGCCGCAAACCATCCACACTCACGACCACGACGCACAAAGAACGGCCCAAAGACGGAGTTCTCCCACGGTCCTCCGGTCTTGGAACACCGGACATCCCAGGGAGCACTGCGTCGCCGGCCCACACAGATGAAAACGATCCTGGCCAGCAGAAAAGGCCGACCAGGATCGTGGCCAGGCCCAACAGGGGCCCGGACCGTGCCATGCAAAAACGGTCACGGGTTGACAACGATCTTCTGGAGGAGAGCCTCACCGGACTTGACCTGTCCGGAGACCCACAGCTCCGCGATCTTCTCGCCCGCCGCGCAGCGATGCCCACAGTGACGCTTGCAGCAATGATGCCTGCCGCATTGACGCTTGCTGCAATGATGCCAGCAGTGAACGCAACACAGATCGATGGTCAGATCGGTGTCGGAGGTCCAGAGGAACGCCTTGTGGCACTGGGAAATCTGTCGGCGAGAGAAGATGACGCCGTGAGCCTTGAGAGACACCGACTCCTTGATCGTTCCTGCCGGGAACGAGAGAACCAGCTGATCTCCCTGGTGAGTTGCCTTCACCGGTGGCGGCAGATCAGCGGCTGTAGCAGTCAGGGAACCCAGAACGAAGAGACAGAGGAATGCCAGCCCAAGAGTACGCAGGCTTTTCATCGAGATGACCCTCCCGGAATCGTCGTTGGGACCAACAGAAGGTCCCATCCGGGGCCAATCCTACAGAGGTCAAGACCTCCGGGTCAAGTTTTGACTCGCGTTCGCGGCGACAGGAACCTCCCCGCCCCCTTTGGAGCTCTCGCGGTTCTGGATGATCTCGAAATAACGATCGGCCTCTTCCTCGCTCTCGCAGAGCATCACGTCGAGAAGGACGTTCGTCATTTGGAAGATCTTTCTGACCTGGGGTTGGAGATTCATCAGGATGAGCGAGACCTGTTGGGGATCGTGGCCTTGTCTGCGCTTCAGCTGGTTGGCGGTTTTGATGAACATCGCGAGGCCACGGCTGCTGATGTACGCGAGCCCGGCCATGTCGTACCGAATTCCCCGCACCTGGCCCGCGAACAGCGAGTCAAGAAGGGTCTCAAGTTGCCTGGATGTGTCGGAATCCAGCCGTCCCTCGAGCTCGATTTCGAAGAACTGCGGGCTGGTTTCTCTGGAACGGATGTTCAGCGGCATGAATTCTCCTTACCGGAGCCCTGGTCCGGGAGATCGTGGGAAGTCGGGGGGTCAGGCGAGAGCTCAAAACGGAACTCGACCTTCGAGTTGACCACGTCGACAATGACGTGTCCGCCTTTGGCGAGCCGGCCAAACAGAAGCTCCTCAGCGAGGGGGCGCTTGAGCTCGTCCTGAAACACCCGAACGAGAGGTCGAGCCCCGAACCGCGGATCGTGACCCTTCTCGGCGAAATGGGCCCGTGCCGCCTCGGTCATTTGGATCGTCACGTTTTTCACCAGAAGCTGTTCTGCGAGCTCTTTCGTGTACTTGTCGACGATCTTGAGCATCACGTCCGGCGACAGGGCCAAGAACCCGATCTTCGCGTCGAGGCGATTCCGAAACTCCGGACTGAACAAATTTCGGTAGGCCTTGTCGTCCTCGCCGACAGCGAGACCCCCGCCAAACCCGAGGCGTTGTCGGGCCATTTCTCTTGCTCCCACATTGCTCGTCATGATCAAGAGAACGTTCCGGAAGTCCGCCCGCTTCCCATTGGTGTCGGTCAGGGTTCCGTGATCCATGATCTGCAGAAGCACGTTGAAGACGTCGGGATGGGCTTTCTCGATCTCGTCCAAGAGTAGAACCGCGTGGGGAGTCTTCGTGATCGCCTCGGTCAGGAGACCGCCCTGATCAAATCCGACGTAGCCGGGAGGCGCTCCGACGAGACGCGAGACAGTGTGGCGCTCCATGTATTCCGACATGTCGAACCGGACGAACCCGATCCCGAGCGTCCTGGCAAGCTGTTTGGCCACCTCGGTCTTCCCGACTCCGGTGGGACCGGTAAACAGAAACGAACCGATCGGTTTCTCGGGAGACGCGAGTCCGGACCGGCTCATCTTGATGGCTGCCACGAGACGTGAGAGTGCCTCGTCCTGACCGAAAATGACGCTCTTCAGATCGGGCTCCAGTCGTCGGATGCTTTCTCGAACGTCGTGGGTGACTGTCTGGGGCGGGATCTGCGCCAAACGGGCCGCCACGATCTCCACGTCCTTGGATCGGACCCGCTTGCGGCCTGAAGGCCCCAGGAGCTTGAGCATGGCTCCGGCTTCATCGATGAGGTCGATGGCCGAATCGGGCAGCTTGCGGTCCCTGAGGAGACGACCCGCCAAATCGGCAGCGGCCCGGACCGCCTTTGGGGTATAAGTCACTCCGTGGAATTCTTCGTAATGACCCAGGAGGCCCTTGAGGATCTTCCGGGTCTCGTCGATGCTCGGTTCGCCCACCTCGATCTTCTGGAACCTTCGTGCCAAAGCCCGGTCGCGCTCCAGGTGAGACCTGTACTCCTGGAAGGTAGTCGAGCCGATACAGCGCAGCTTGCCGCTTCCCAAGACCGGCTTCAACAGATTCGAGGCATCCATGGTCCCGCCGGTCGTGGCACCCGCCCCGATGACGGTGTGCAGTTCATCGATGAACAGGATCGCTTGAGGCTTGCCTTCGAGAGCCTTGAGAACGGCCTTGAGCCTCGCCTCGAAATCGCCCCGGAATTTGGTTCCGGCGAGAAGCGTGCCCATATCGAGCAGGTAGATGGTGGCTCCCTTGATCGGATCCGGGACGTTTCCCTCGTGGATACGGCGCGCCAAACCTTCGACGATGGCTGTTTTCCCTACGCCGGAATCACCGACGAAGAGAGGATTGTTCTTTCGTCGACGGCTCAAAACATGGACGGTCCGCTCCAATTCTCGCGTCCTGCCGATGAGCGGATCGATTTCACCACGGGCCGCCCGGGCGTTCAGATCCGTGCAGAAGGCCTCCAAAGGATTCTTGAGCATCGCGGGAGAAGCGGCTTCTCCCTCTTCGTCGGGTTGCTCGCTTCCGCCTCCGGACGGACTCTGGCCGTTGACTTGGGACAGACCGTGAGAGATGAAGGTCACCACGTCGAGTCGGGAGATCCCCTGCTCCTCGAGCATGTGCGCCGCGTGAGAGTCCGGTTCGTCGAACATGGCCACCAGAACGTGCGGTCCACGGATCTCGCGCTTCCCGGCGCTTGAAAGTTGCAGCGCCGCGAGCTGGATGGCCCTCTGAAACGCCAGAGTCGGCGTCACCTGCGTCGGAGGCCCTCCGGGAATCTTTGGGATTTCCTTGTCGAGGAATCGGTCGAGCGACTTCTTGAGTTGATCGAGGTTTGCCCCTGAATGGAGGAGCGCCGCTTGCGTCTCAGCGTCGTGGATCAGAGCATAGAGCAGATGTTCGAGCGTGGCCAGATCGTGTCCACGGCGTGCGGCTTCGCCGAGAGCCACCTGGATCGAGATCTCGAGCTCCGGACTGAGCTTCACTTCACTCCGCCTCCATCGAACACATCAACGGGAATCCATTCTTGCGGGCATGATCTATGACCTGCGCGACCTTCGTCTCCGCGATCTCTCTCGTAAAACGACCGCAGAGTCCTACCCCCTGGCGATGGACCGCCAACATGATTTGGGTCGCCTCGGTTTCATCTTTGTGGAAGAAGCTCATGAGTACCTGAACGACGAATTCCATCGTGGTGTAGTCGTCGTTGTGGAGCAGCACCCTGTAGAGGCGCGGCTGCTTGACCTTCGGCCGGTGGGCTGTTGCCAGCCCGCCCTCCTCATGGAATCTCGGTTTGGAGTCGTCGGGAACCATATCTACGCCACCCTATAGTATAGCTCGTCGGCACCTCATGCAACACGCGAATGGCTCGTGAGATGGGCCATTGTGGTTTGACCGATCCGATCTGCGTTTGATAACATAATCAGCTACAGCGTTTTTTTTAAGGAGCCGGTAAATGACTCCTCTTCGTCGGTCATCAGGAAGGATTGAGAAAGAAGTATGAGACTCTACCGATTCGCGTTGTTGCCGCTGTTCGTCTTCGCTCTTCTCCCCGGACTCTTCCTCCCGCGCCCTGCCCTGTCGGCAGCGAGACCCCTCCCAGGTGAAACGGCTATCCAGGCCGAAGACATGCGTCGTGACGTCGAGTTCCTCGCGAACCCGGAGAGCGGTGGTCGCGGGACAGCCCAAGGCCCTCTCGAAACACGGGTCACCGAGTATGTCGAAAAGGAGTTCAAACGGCTCGGGCTGAAGCCCGGTGGTGTTGACGGCACGTACCGACAGCCCTGGACCTACCGTTCCTGGAGCCAATTGGGATTCTTCGCGCCGCCGGTGCAAAACACGCCTCCCGGCCGTTTCGGAGTGGAGCCGAACCAAGATGGATTGGCTTTCACCCCACAGGGGAACGTGGTCACCACGGAGCCGATTCCCGGGATTCCGGGTGTCGCTCCGGCAACGCCCAACACCCACAACCTTCTCGCGATGGTTCCCGGTTCCGACCCTGCTTTGGCCGGGGAGGTCGTGGTTGCAGGAGCGCACATGGACCACCTGGGCAAGCGGAGCAGCAGCTACTTTCCCGGCGCCGATGACAACGGGTCCGGAACGGCCGGGCTGCTCGCGATGGCCCGGGCACTCACCGAGGCCAAGAACGCCGGACACGGGCCGAACCGGAGCGTGCTCTTGATTCTCTTCTCAGGGGAAGAGAGGGGTCTTTTGGGCTCTCAGTACTTCGTCGGAAAGCCCACAGTCCCTCTCTCGTCGATCGTGGGTATGGTCAACCTGGACATGATCGGTCGGCAAGGTCCAACCCAGGTGTCATGCTGGGACCAGGGAAAGCCCAATGGGCCCAATCTGTTCCACGACCTTCATGACCTCGACGGACTGGGATTTACCAGGATCGACCACGACATCCAGCGCTACGCCGGGCAGTCCGACCAGGGGCCTTTCATGAGGAAGGGGATCCCGATCGTCTTCTTCTTCGAGGGATTCTCGGCCGACGGCGAGCTGAATCCGGATTACCACGGCAGGACCGACACCGCGGACAAGGTCGACTACGACAAGGCCGCGCGTATAGCACGGCTCGCACACCGTCATGTTCTGGGGGCGGCCAATCATCCCAAATAGTCAACGCAGGAAGTCCGTCGGAAAGAAGGCGAAGCTGAGCGGGCGCGCGAAGACGCCTACTCTGCCGCCGCCAACCCTCCCGTGGCGCACCGACGCAACAGCATCGAGGCTCTGGCGTGGCGCAGTGGCCCATCTGTCACGCTCTGATCTCGCGATGGCCCGCCTGATAGAGAAGGTGGGGCCCTGCACCCTCGCTCCTTCGGGAGCCGAAAAGCCGCTTGAGTCTCTGATCGAGACGATCGTCTACCAGCAGCTCTCCGCCAAGGCGGCAGGCACCATCTTCAACCGCCTGGTTGGTCTGTATCCCGGGAAATCTTTCGATCCACGCACGCTCCTGGAAACCCCGGTGGAGCTCTTTCGTTGGGCCGGGCTTTCCCGCCCCAAGACAGCGTCGGTCCTCGATCTCGCCCGTCAAGTCTCAGAGGGGAGACTCCCAATCGATTCGTTGGAGAACCTCGACAACGAGGAGGTGGCGCGAGTTCTCACGACAGTGAAGGGCATCGGCCCGTGGTCGGTCCAGATGTTTTTGATCTTCAGACTGGGTCGGCCGGACGTTTGGCCCACGACCGATCTGGGTATCAGGAAAGGGGCCATGCGAACGTGGGGACTGGCGGAACTGCCGGCCCCAGAGACGGTCCGCTCCCTGGGCGAGCCGCTGCGGCCTCACAGAACCGTGGCGAGCTGGTATCTGTGGGCGAGCCTGGAGCTTCCGAAAGACCCATCCCGATGAAGTCGATTCAACCCGATCCTTATTGGTACGTGTTGCAGACAGCTCCGGGCGAAGCCTCTCGCGTCGCCGATTCACTGCGTGGTCAAGCGGGCAAGCTGGGCCTCGCGGGTCGGATCATCGAGATCCGTTGCCCCGAACAAAACCGAGACGCCTCGTCTTCTGTCTCAATGCCCGGATTCTTCCTGGTGCGGATGTGTTGGGACGCTTCCGTCTGGACCACGCTCCGGAGATTTCCCGGGGTCACAGGCTACCTGGGGCAGAGGAACGCGCCGCTTCCCGTCACCGAACGGGAGCTGCCCATGGTGGTCCGCCAGATGGCCAAGAGCGTCCGCGCCAAGACGATCGTGCGGATCCACGGAGAGGACCCAGCCGAATAGAAGCTACTCCAGGAGCCGCAACTTTTTGAGCTCGACCTCGAGCTGATTGACGTCGCCTACGGTGTTTTCGAGCTGTAGCACGACATCCGGTTCGTTCTCGGCCAACTTGAGGGAAACCACGCGGTCCTCGAGGCTCTCCAGCGTCAGTAGAACGTTCTTGATCTGAGCCAAGGTCCGTTCCCGGAGGATGGCGATCCTGGAATGGGTGTCCAGGCGTTCCACGGCCAGCTTGATGTTCTTCTCGACGAGTCGCCGGACATCGGGATCGTTGGAGGCTTCCAGCTCTTTCTTGAGAAATTCGATCTCCCGCTCCAGAGTCGACCTCGGTTTCTCCTTCAGGTAGGCCGTGAGTCGCGACTGGGTCTCGGACAGCCGGGGAAGCTTGCTCTCGATGATGTCGTTGATTTGTTTGAGCGCCTCGCCGTAGATCTCACGGGATCCGGTGGCCGCTTCGAGCTGCCTGTAGACCCGCTCGGCAATCCGGTGAGCTCGCTCCACCGGATCGGAGTCGGACGTCCCGAGGAGCTGCTGGATGACGGCGTAGAGCGAACGGACCGCGAGGTATCCTCCCAGCGACATGGCCAAGATCACGAGGATCAAGAGTGTGACGACGTGCATCAAGTTCCATCATAGACGGACCGGACAACGTTTACAACAACGCGCTTTCGAGCGGGTTGGGGCATGTCTGGCGGGTGGCAAGTATCCTGAGGCGGAGAGGAGCGGGTCATTCTTCGCGGCGAGTTCCGCAAGCGGCCATGAGGCCGCGAGGACTGTTTGGCCGGACTCAGCAAACGGCCTGGAGGCACATGCTGGCGCACCCAGAAGACAGAGCCGGTTCACCGAGTGGACCGAGGGCGCCGCCGGTGATACACTCTAGTCTCTTCGAGCCTCGTCCACATCGAGGACTCTTTCGAACCACAGTGTATCCGTCAGGGAGGTCCAGGCGTGAACAGCCAGACAGCTCTTCGCGTGTCCAGAATCGTCATGGCGCTGGGTGTCTTCGTAACCCTGTCCGGCTCCGTGCTCGTCGCGGCGAGACCTGGCCAGGACACCAGTCCGTCCTCGGATCCACTTGGAAAAGCGACAGAACAAAAGGAGCGGACGCGAGTGATCGCGTCCGGCGTCCTCGAAGAGGCGAAACAGGAACTCGTCAAGAAGCACGGAGCAGGGCAACGAGACAGAATCGAGAGAGGACTCTCTCAGGTCGCCAGTCTCTGGAAGGCAGAGGATGGTGACGGGAAGGCCTTTGTCGAATTCACCCGGGATCACTTCATCGCCGATGCGGCCGAGCTTGCGACCGTCCTGAAAAGGTTCGAGGATGGGATGGAGCAGGCTTGGGGCCACTTCAACGAAATCGGCCGTGCGCTCAGGCGCTATACCGACCTCGATCTTGGACCGATGCTCGCCATCGACCGGATCTTGGGCGCCTACGATGTCACGTCTCACCTGGTCGAAGATTTTTTCGACAACAAAGCCGCGTTCATCGTGCTGTTGAACTTCCCCGTGGTCAGGCTGGAAGAAAAGCTCAAGGACGGTCCTTCGTGGACACGGACCCAGTGGGCACAGGCACGGCTCGCACAACAGTTCTCCAAACGGATCCCTGCCGATGTCACCCAGCAAATAACCAAAGCGTCCGCGGATGGCGACTTGTACATCGCCGAGTACAACGTTTGGATGCACCATCTCCTCGACAGCGATGGCAGCCGCCTTTTCCCTTCCGGGACCAAGCTCATCTCGCACTGGAACCTGAGGGACGAACTCAAGGCCGACTACGCCGGACCCAAAGGGCTCGCGAAGCAGCGGATGATCGCCAAGGTCATGGAACATATCGTCCGACAGACAATCCCCAAGGCTGTGATCAACAACCCCCGGGTCGACTGGGCTCCCTTCGCCAACACCGTGCGCCCGGCTCCCAAAGAGACCATCGAGGCCGATGCTCCCACCTCCGGCGAGACGAGCGGAGTTGGGAACGAGGCAAGTCCGGAGCCTGAGCCGTTGACCCGGTACGCCCACCTTCTGGCGACCTTCAAGGCTGTTCGTCGCGCCGACCCCTTCTCGCCCTCGGCACCCACGCTCATCCTCCGGCGATTCGAGGAGAACCGTGAACTGCCGGAATCACGGGTCGAACAGCTTCTCAAGGATGTGGTCGGGTCGCCGCTCGTGCCCCGCATTGCGCAACTCATCGAAAAGCGACTGGGAAGGAAGCTGGAGCCGTTCGACATCTGGTACAACGGCTTCCAGGTCCGAGGGAAGTACCAGGAGGCGGAGCTCGACACGCTCACCCGGAAGAAGTATCCCGATGTCGCCGCGTTCCAGAACGACATTCCGCGTATCTTGACCGAACTGGGGTTCTCTCCCGAAAAGGCGAAGTACCTCTCGGAGCGGATCGTGGTCGATCCGGCTCGCGGAGCGGGGCATGCCCTCGGGGCCCAAAGGAGGGGCGACTATCCGCACCTTCGAACCCGGTTTGAGAAAGGCGGCATGACCTACAAGGGGTACAACATCGCCATCCATGAGCTGGGCCATAACGTCGAGCAGGTCTTCTCTCTCTACAACGTCGACCGGACGCTGTTGACCGGAGTCCCGAACACGGCCTTCACTGAGGCCATGGCGTTCGTGTTCCAAGCGCGGGACCTCGAGCTCCTGGGATTGGCCAAGCCGAATCTCGAGAGCGAGCGACTTCGCGTTCTCAACGACTTCTGGATGACCTACGAGATCTGCGGACCGGCGCTCGTCGACATGGCGGTCTGGCACTGGATGTACGACCACCCGGAGGCCTCTCCGGCCGAACTCAAGGACGCCGTGATCCGGATCTCCAAGGACATCTGGAACCGCCACTACGCACCGGTTTTCGGGATCAGGGACTCCGTCCTTCTCGGGATCTACTCGCACATGATCAGCTTGATGATGTATATCCCGGACTACTCCCTGGGTCACCTGATCTCTTTTCAGATCGAGGAGAAGCTCAAAGACGGGAAGAACATCGGATCCGAGATGGAGCGAATGACCTCTTTCGGTTACGTGACACCCGATCTTTGGATGGAACACGCCACAGGCAGCCCGGTCTCATCCAAGCCGCTTCTGCAAGCCACTGAGGCGGCGTTGAAGTCGCAAGGGCAGTAAGAAGATCCTGGATCTACCCTCGCCAGTGATCCATCCAGGATTGGCCCAGTTCCCCGGTGCGTAGCCATTGGTGCGCCTCGACCACGCAGTGTTCCAGGCCGATGGGAGGCTCGCTGGAGAGCTGGTTCAAGATCTCCGCACCATCGACAACGACCTTCAGACTCCTCCGAAGAGACTCCGTGCCGACGGCTTGTCGCCACGGAAGAGGCAGAAGCCAACCCACGATGACGGCTACGGTCAAAAGTTGGCCGATCGGTGCGCGCTCCATCCGGCGCGGCCAACGTTCCCAGCATTGGGTCCGTCTCGCGAGAACCGAGAGACAGAGCCAGGCCAACGAGCCCTTCAACGCGGAAAAGACCAATGCCGAGTCGTCTCGTTTCGGCCACGTGTCGAGGATGGGGCGACAGACGGTCGCGGCGGTGGCGGCGATCTCCTCCCAGGTCTCTCCCCAGCGCCCGGGGAGCAGATTGGCATCGACAGTCTCCTCGAGGCGCTTGGAGCAGCAGGGGCTGTGCCCTGCAACACGGGCCAGGACGCGCGCCGCCTTCAGCAAGTGCTTACGCTGTTGGGCCAGGTTTGTAGAGGCCTCAATTCCAATCGGATGGACGAGGGGCCATCGACAGGTGGCGACGCCCGCGATCCATAGAAGATCCGCCCACCGCTCTTCCAGATCCCAGATATCCTGATGCATGATGTGTCAGTGTAGCAGCTTTGGCCCACGGTTTCGAGACTGTCGCGTCCGAACGCGCCGATTTCTCCGCCAAGCAGAACGGCCCGCGGCGAGCACGGTGGTGTATAATTCTTTCACTCTGGAAATGTTCTGGAACCGACGGGGAATCCGAAGACAAGACGACCGGATTCGTCCGGTTGCGCTGCCCCGAGGGTGAGCTGTGCCGATCACGGCAGTTGGGGGGCCCTTCGATTCGGCTCTCTTTTGAGCTCCCCGTCCGCGAGAAAGGGTCTATACATGAGCACTTCGAATGCGGACAACATCGAGATCACGATAGAGCGAACGCCCAATCCGAACACGGTTAAACTGGTGGCCAATCGCAAGCTCCTCTCCAGCGGGGCCATCAATTTCACCGACCAGAAATCCGCGACCTCTTCTCCTCTGGCGACAAGGCTTTTCGCGATTCAGGGGGTCAAAGGGGTCATGTTTGGGACCGATTTCGTATCGGTCACAAAGTCCGACGAATCAGACTGGAAAGACCTACACAGAGCTGTCGTCGAAGCCATCACCGATCATCTTCGGAAGGGGTTGCCGGTCTGCGACGCGACCGGAGCCGTGGGGTGCGCATGCGGAGGGGACGGCGACGTGGTCCAACAGATCCGTTCCATCCTGGAGAAGGAAATCCGACCAGCACTCGCCGCCGATGGTGGCGACATCACGTTCGAGGGGTACGAAAACGGAGTCCTTCGCGTGAAGCTGAGAGGGGCGTGTTCGGGGTGTCCACACGCGGCCGCCACATTGAGGATGGGTGTCGAGGCCCACTTGCGAAAAAAGATTCCGCAGATTCGCCAGGTCGTCAGCGTGTAGACAGCCGCGAAGCCATGTCGGGGGCGGGCTAGCGCAGCCTCTCGAGTCGAAGACTATAGAAGGCGAGCTCGAGACCGTGCGGATCCGCGCGCAGCTCGAACTCATTGAACCCCCTCCGAAGAATGTCCGCACTGAGAGCCCAGGAAGCGACACGGGCCCCGGGCGTCAGTGCCACGTCAGACTCGACTGGTCGGCCATTGATGACCAAGCCGAGTCGCGACCCGACGCGAGGCGGGCCATCCCAACGGAACAGAACCTTCAGCAGGAACTGTTCGCGGCGGACAAGGGGAACGAGCAGCTTGAGCTCACCCCGACACACCAGGCCCGTACCCGCCGGTCCGTCGGGAGAAAGGGCCGGCTGTCCCCTTCCAACACCTCGAGAGACGATCCATCGTCGATGTTCGGGGTTCTCGAGGTCGATGACGTCCCCCATGTTTCCTTCTCCGGACGCCCAGTATCGACCCGCGAGCAGATCCCATTCCCAGAGAGCTTTGCCGTATCGGAGCGCGAACGGAATCGAGGCAGGCCAGGCGATCGGGTTTCCGACGAGACGATACCAGGGCTCGCATCCTCCCGTCAGCAACCGGAGCGACTCGACAGGTGCCGAAGCAGGAACGATCCTTCCGTACTGCGCGGCCCCCAGTCCGGCGCTGACAATCACGACAGGAAGGAGGACGACCACGGCGACGGCGCGCGCAAAGCTCCTGGGGTCCTCTGCCGCGCGTTTCTCAAGGGCCTTTCCCAACGCGGCCAATCCGATCATCGGAAGAACCGAAAGGTCGACCAACCGTCGCGCTCCAAAGGAGTAGCCAGCCCACCAGTCATCGGCGCATGCATTGACGTAGAGCATGGCTGCGTAGACGAACAGGAATGCGCTGCCGACGCGGCCGTCGATCCGACGCGCGAAGACGAAGAGTCCCGCGACGCACGCCAGAAGGAGCGGATGCCAGACAAAGGCCCCGTGCCGACTGGAGAACAAGAACTCCATCAGCAGGGGCTCGGTCCAGTGAACGAAGAAGGAACCCTGAGGCAGGGTCAACCATTGACCGAACAGAATCTTCCAGGACCCGAGCAGGGGGGCACACCCCAACAAGAGGCCAACGAGCACACAGACGATCGACGTTGACATGCGCCGCAATCGATGGCCATCGCTCGGCCATGAGCGCCATCGAGCCGTGACGCTGGGAACGAGAAGGAAGACCAGAAGGGCGTTCTGCGGGCGCACTGATACGGCAGAACCGAGAACCAGCCCGATGAGAAAATCCTTTCCTCGAAAGTGGCGGTCCTGAAGCGTCAGGTCGAGCAGAAGAGTGACGAGGAAGGCCGAGCCCACGTGGCTCGTCGCCGGATAGATGCACCAGTAGGCCCAAAACGGCGTGCCCGCGACCACGGCGAGGATCGCGCCCCAGGAGAGTTCTGAGCCAAACCACCGGCGAAGCACGCGTTGGGCCAGAAAGAGCGTGACGCTCCCCCAGAAGACCGTTCCCCAGAGGGTAATCGGGTAGTAGGTCTGAGTCGCGAACCCGTTGGTCGGCAGTGGAGTCGACGCAAAGACGTTGATGGCCAGGGTCACGACATGGGCCAGCAGGAAAAAGGGGGTCCAGAGAATCGCGGTACCGATGGGGAAGATGTTGGCCGTCCGTCCGGTGACCGGGTCCTTCCAGTGCGGCCATGGAGCCCCACGAGCATATTCGTTGGCAAAGTCGAGGTCTCGATCGAACCAGATTGAAGGAAGATAGCTGTAGTAATAGAAGCCGTCCCCACCGGGCTTCATCTCGCCGAAACAGACGTAAACCAGCGTCGCGAGCAGGAGTATGCGAAAGAAGAGAAAGAGTCCCCTGCGATCCACGCTTAAGAACCCCCGATCGGGGTCATCCGGGATCCGGAACTCTTCTGGTCACTCTCCGAATCCGGAGCACTCTGGCGGGCGAGAATGCCCAGAGAGGCCACGTGCAAGAAGAAGATCATCTGCAGAGCGTAGACATATGAGAACTCTTGAACGAAGCCGTAAACGAGGAATCCGCACACGCCGGACAAAGTGCCGCGAGCCAAGGTTCGGACAGTGACGTCGACGGAGCCGGAGGCCGAGACTCCAAGAGCCACGCAGACCAAGACAAATCCGATCCACACGATCAGACCGACGATTCCACATCCGGCGAGAAGCTGAAAGTAACCGTTGTGGGCGGTGTCAGAACACTCGCTCCAGAGTGGATGGGTCCGCGGGAACATTTCACGATAGACCCAGGCAAACGTGTTGAATCCATGTCCGAAAAACGGACGAGCTTTGAACATCTCCCAGCTGCACAGCCACAGATTCGATCGGCCCGAGAGGTTCTGGGGCACTTCGGCGAGACGGCGAGACAAAGGATGATCCATCCGGAAAAGGACGGTCACCGCCAAGGCGACCCCGATACAAAGGTAGCCCCACCGGACAGACGACCACCGAGTCCTTGGAGCGGAGCGTGATCGATTCAGCCAAAGAATGCAGCCGATTGCGCAAAGGGCGGAGATCCATCCTCCGCGCTGGTAGGTGAGAATCAGGCTTGCGACCGTTAGACCGAAGACGGTCGTGAGGACAAGACGAGCGCGACCGCGGGACAGACTCCGGTGGCTCAGGATGAGAGGGCACATCAACACCAAATATTGAGCGTACCAACTCGGATGAGAGAACAGCGACGTGAAGCGGTGAGAGTAGGAACTCGCGGCGATCACGGCCGAATAGGGCCTGTACCACAGGAGCGATATGAGCCCGAAGTACTCGAAGAAGCCGATGACGAGAAGTGCCGAATGAGCGGCGAGAAGCACTTCCTGGAGCCGTCTGACCGGACCAGGCCCCCGGATGGTCGTGATCAGAAAGACGGAGACTCCGATCGCCGAGATCAGTTCATGCACAGACCCGATGCCGTAGAGAGGATTCTGCGGACCAGCGCGCAGAGCCTCGTGGAAGAACTGCCTCAGCGGCTCGTCCAGAGACAGACAGTATGGGATGACGCGTGACAGCAGGGAGACAGCACAGACCGATGCGAAGAGCGCAAGCCATCGGAGAAGTCGGCCGGTGGGCAGTCCAAGTCCTCCGGACTGATAGGACCTCAGGAGCCAGCAGAGCAAGGCCGTCACGGCAAAAGCGGTCAGGGGATTGAAAGTCCCAGGGCCACACCCTTGGAGGGGCAAAAGCGCGACCAGAACGACGATTCCTCGTGCCGGTTCCGTCCGCGAAATCAAAAGAGCACCAAAAACCGAAACGATGATGACCGGCTTGGCCGAGCAGACGTATCCTCCCACCAAAATCGAGAGATAAACGATGGCGATTCCGAGAAGAACGAAAGGAACCACAAAGCCCCTCACAGGGAGATCGTCGATGAACCCAGGAAAGGGACGCACTCAACAGCCACCATCGGGGCCGTCATCGACAACGTTCTGAATGCTCTTGCTCTGACACCCGGCCGAGTCGGAATGGCACGGAACCCCGGTGCCGCGGCGGAGAGACGAGGCGGACGCGAGTAAGGGCTTGAATCGGAGTCGGGCCCATTCCGCCAGGGACAAGAGAACCCAGGTGTCGACGATGGCGGCAAAGGGCGACGCCGGGTAGCGGTAGCGAGAATCTCCGATGCCGACCATCGAGTGGATCCCCAACATCGACACAGGGACGACGGCCAGGAACAGGAAGTTTCGCCGGGTCTCCGGCATCGCAAGACCTCTCAAAAGTCCCCAAAACATCAACACGAAACGGATCACGTGATGCCAGGTTCCGAGTTCCCACACGAGGTAGATCTTCAGGGGGACGAGCCACAGGAAGACTCGTCTCGGATCCGAGCAGACGTATTGCCACGCCGCGGCCCGGAACTGGGCCTCTTCGTCCATGTGGGAACCCGGACGGAACCCGACCGGCAGTGGCACGATGCTCGCCATTCCGGCCAGAGGTCCGGGGTTTTGCGCTTGCCAGAGGTTGATCCCGGCGTTCGAGGTCAACAGCACGAACCGCCCGCTCGTGACGATCCAGTTGTGCCAAGTCCAGGGAAAGAGCATCGCCAACGTGATGGTTCCGGTGAGGGCGGCTCTCCCAAGGGAGCGGACGCTGGGGTTCAGCAACAGGTGAACGGCCAGAAAAGCGGCGATGACCAGGAGCATCTTTCCCTGAGTCAAGACGGCAAACCCGCCGACCAGTCCCATCCAAGCGGCATCCCAAATCCGGTTGTGTCGGGCCAACCGCTCGGCCGCGAGAGCCAGACCCAAGGTCAGGGCGATCAGAAGCAGTTCATAGCCCGTGAACTTGATGAAGTAGAACCATGAATCAAACGACGCGAGGACGACGGCCCAGAAGGCCACGCGATCGTCGAGGAGTCTTTTCGCCAGACGATAGAGAAGCCACAAGATGCAAAACCACAGAACGACGTTCACAATACGTGTGATAAAGTAACAGGATGGAGGAGGCGCGTCGATACCGACGAACCGATACAGGACGGAAAGACAGATGATCCACATCGGTGGCCAGTAGCAGCCCCAGAAGGCCCCCCAGGAGAAGAAGCCCTTCCCCATCAGCTCCTTTGCGCACACCATATAGATCTGGCCGTCGGCGGTATTCTCGAGAGAGGCGACCATCCACGGGTAGAGGAGCGCGCGAACTCCCTGGACCACGAGGATGAACCACCCAAGACCCGTCCAAAAACGCGACGAGGTCACAGGGAAGTCGCGTGATGGCGAAGAGGAGGGGCCGTGGAGGATCGAAGCGTCGGAAGGGACCGGCATTTGACAGAGGTTATCATCGAGGTTTGGCGGCGTCAACGAGACATGCACCGCCCGGAGTCAGCTCTGTTGACGCGGACACCTGGTGGCACTAGACTGCGTTCTTGGAGAATCGACGTCGGCCTCCGAGTCTCCGGGCCGACCGTGAACGACCATCCGAGTGATCGGAGGAGGGTTCGTCGATGAGAAGCAAAATCCTGGTGTGCATGGCGGTCGTCGTGTTCGCGAGCAACGTTTGGGCCGAGACCAAGGGCACCCCCAAAGACATGGTTTCGACCTACTCGTCGCTCGCAGACGGGATCCTCGCGCTCCGCAAGGCCGAGGAGAGCTTTGCGAGGGCTTTGCTCGACAGCCATCGGCAGGCGGCCATGACGTCGAAGAAACAGGGAGAGCATGAAGCGGTCGCGGCCGAGATGTCCTTCTTCGCGAACGAAGGTGACAACGCGGTCGCCGGGGTCCGGAAGCGCCTGCTCGAGGGCGGACATCACCACAACAGCGCCGGAGAGAGCCAGGGGATCTACGAGCCCGGCTTCGTCGTGGTCACGCGAGAGGTCAAGAAACAGATCCTCGACGCGGCGGCAGCCTTTCAGAAAGCCACCACCGACGCGGATCGGGACAAGGCTTTCGAGACATTCCTGAAAGCCGCGGACTCTCTCGCGAAGAAGTGAGAGATTGTGAATATTCACAGACTCCAAGGGTGATCCGGACCTTCCTTGTCGCTCTCTCGGTTCTGGCTCTGTGGGGTTGTGGCCGAGACGAGCGATCCAGCCCGGACCCGGCGGTCGTGGCGGCGACGAGCTCGTCCGCCATGCCCGCCGGGTTTTCCGCTTCTTTGGCTCCTCCACCCCGCAACGATCGCACGCACGCGCCCTCGGGAGACTCCTACACACCCGACTCCCTGATCGCCCCCCTCCCCTCATCGTTTCGATTCGTGGACACGGCAGCCGAATCCGGGCTTTGCGTGCCCACCTGGTGCGGCAGCAAGGAGAAGCCCCATCTCCTCGAAGGGGACGGGAACGGGGTCGCTCTGTTCGACTACGACGGAGATGGATTCCTCGACCTGTATCTGGCCAACGCCTGGCGCTTGGATCGCGGAAAGGTCGTGGAAAAGGGAGGCGACCGGCTCTATCGCAACCGAGGTGACGGCACGTTCGAGGATGTAACCACGCACGCCGGACTCGGCCAGAAAGGATGGGGCTCCGGCGTGGCCGTGGCCGACATCGACAACGACGGATGGCCAGACCTGTTCGTCACCAATTTCGGACCGAGTATCCTCTACCGGAACAACGGCGATGGCACATTCACCCAGGTCCCGAACGGACCGAGCCTCGACAACTGGACAGCGGGCGCCTGCTTCTTCGATGCCGACGGCGACGGATTCCAGGATCTCTACGTGTGCGGCTACGTCAACGCGACCATGGATCAGGTGCTCAACGCGAGACCGTCCCTGGACTGGAAGAAGCTCAAGGTCATGCTCGGCCCCTTCGGCCTCGACGGGCTCGAGGATCAGTTCTATCGGAACCGGGGGGACGGAACCTTCCGGCTCGCGACCAAGGAGGCCGGTCTGGAGGACACCGGCAAGTTCTTCGGCTACACGCCGGTCGCCTTTGATGTGGAAGGAGACGGAGACCTGGACCTGTACGTCTCCAACGACTCCAACCCCAACTACCTGTACCGAAACGACGGCAAGGGCCATTTCAAGGAGGTCGGGCTGTGGAGCGGAGCCGCACTCGACGCGAACGGAATGGGGCAGGCCGGCATGGGGGTCGCGATCGCCGACTTTGATCAGGATGACCGACCCGACATTTTCGTGACGAACTTCGCCGAAGACTTCTCCACCCTCTACCACAATCTTGGTCGAGGGTTGTTCGCGGACGAGTCGGACGCGCGAGGGGTCGGCAGACCGACCTACGAGCCGCTGTCGTGGGGCACGGCTTTCGTCGACTTCGATCTCGACGGAGATCTGGATCTGTTCGTCGCCAACGGACACCTCTACCCGCAGGCAAACAATCTTGGAACCGGCACCCACTTCGAACAGAAGAACCTGATCCTCGAAAGCGACGGCCGAAATTTTCGAGACGTGAGCCGACTGTCCGGTCCTGGTCTCGAGGTATTGCTCTCGAGCCGAGGACTCGCCGCGGGCGACATCGACAACGACGGCGACATCGACTTGGTGATCACCAACATCGACGCACCGCCGACCCTCCTGAGGAACGACTCTCCCCGGAAAGGCGCGTGGCTCCTGGTGGAAGCTACAGGGGCAAGACGCGTCGAGATCACAGCCGGAGGCCGCAGGATCCTCCGACATGCAGTCTACGGAGGGTCGTACAAGTCGGCCTCCGATTCCCGGTTCCATTTCGGACTCGGACCGACGGAGAAAATCGAGCGCCTGACCATTCGTTGGGCGGGCGGACAGGAGACGGTCGTAAACGATGTCCGGCCGAACCGGATCCTCAGGCTCCCTCCGGGTGCTCGAGCCTTTGACGAGCGCTCGCGGCGCTGGCACTACAACGTAACGTCCTGCCCGTAGCGAGGCCGAGCGAGCCGCAGGCTGGCAAGGAAGAGGAGCGAAAGAAGAACTCCCAAATACTCCAAAAACGGATGCGTCCTCACCTCATCGCTCCCCAGACCGTGCCTGGGAAAGCTTCACAATGGAAGCGATGCCCCCGAACGAGCGAACCTAAGGCTTGATCTGGTACCATGTGCCCACGGATGGTCGAAGACAAGGATCCCCCCAAGCCCCCCCCACCGGCTCTCGTCGCGTGTTGCCACGTGTGCGGCGAGCGGCTCGCTGCCGCGCCGGTGGTGATCTGCCGCAAGTGCCGCAACCCTCACCACCGCGAGTGCTGGCGCTACAACCGGGGCTGCGCGGTCTACGGTTGCGGTTCGAGGACCTTCCAGACCCCGCCTCTCGACCGGGGGGAGGAGGACACGACCTTTGCCGTGACCCAGCCGCCTTCTCCCGCGAATTTCTCGGTGGCCGTGGCGGTGGCACTGATCGTGATCGTCTATGGAATCTTCCTGTCGGTCCGGCTGACTCCCTGGTTTCTCGTTCCCGCCGTCCTCTCGTATATCGCGGCGCTGACCGGTTCGGTCTTCTACCAGGCCAACGCCCGTACCCTCCTGACCTTCGACCGAGCGAGCGGCACGGTCCGCCGTCAACTCGTATTCAGGGGCCGCCCCCTGGGTGCCACACTGACATGCTGGCTTGCGGCTTCGGCCGTGGCGGAGGTGCACCTGCACCGGTTCGACTGGCTGCAGTTCAGGATCCAGCGACTGTACGTGGCCCTGACCGACGGCACCAGACGCCTCATCAGTGAGACGCGAACCATGTCCGGGTCTCCCTGGGACAGCGAGCTCGAGGACCTGGCGGAGCGGATCGCCCGCTTCGGGGACACCACGGTCCGGTTCATCGAGGGCCAGGAACCGCCGTCGTTCCAGGAGATCGCGGAGGCGACGAACCAGAAGGCCCTGGGCAGCGAGGCCCCCCCGCCCGCGCTGCCGCCCACGTCCGATCCGGACGGACCCACCGGTTGACAACTCCTCGGTCAGTCCGGGACCGGCATACCCGAGGACAGTCTCTCCACGAGCTTTTCCGGAGTCTTGCGCGGTCTGAACCGGTCGGCGATAGCGTATTCTCCGGAGGAACGAGGTTCAGGATGAGCTGGCTCCTCAGGCTCCCTCCGGGTGCTCAAGCCTCTGACGAGCGTTCGCGGCGCTAGAGCCAACACCCCCGTCGAGGGCCCGTGAACGAGCCAGAGCACGGTTCATCGTTCGCACCGCGCACAGCCGCCCGCACATCGTGCAGGTCTCTTCCTCGCATGGACGGGACTCCTCGCGATAGCGGCGCGGTTTATCCGGATCGATCGCGAGCGCGCACATTTGCTCCCAGTCGAGCTCGCGCCGGGCCCGGCTCATCCTCTCGTCCCAACCATGCGCGTTTGGCACTCTCTTGGCCAGATCTCCGGCATGCGCGGCGATCCTGGCCGAGACGATCCCTTCCCGGATGTCGTCGAGCGTCGGCAGACGAAGGTGTTCGGCCGGCGTGACCGTGCAGAGGAAGTCCGCGCCGGCCGCGGCCGCGACCGCTGCGCCGATGGCGGCGGTGATGTGGTCATAGCCTGGAGCCACATCAGTCACCAATGGGCCCAAGACATAGAATGGAGCGCCGTGACAGAGCCTCTTAGCAACCACCACGTTCGCCGCGACCTCGTCGATCGCCATGTGGCCCGGTCCCTCGATGAGGATCTGGACTCCACGGTTCCTGGCTCTCTGCGTCAGTCCACCCAAGATGATCGTCTCGGCCATCGAAACGGCGTCGGTCGCGTCGTGGACGCAACCGGGTCGACCGGCGTCGCCCAAGCTGAGAGTGACGTCGTACTCTTCGCAGAGATCGAGGAGTTGGTCGAATCCCGCGTAGAACGGGTTCTCCTCGCCGGTTGACTCCATCCAGTCGAACAGCAACGAACCTCCCCTCGACACGAGGTTCATGATCCGCCCGGATTCTCGCACGAGGCGGGCCACCTCACGGGTCATCCCCGCGTGGATCGTGACGAAATCAACACCGTCCTTGGCATGGACCTCGACTGCGGCGAGCCAGTCCGACGCCGTGATCCGATCGATCGCAAGTCCACGAGACCCGGGCACATCGTAGGCCGGCACGCTTCCCACGATGCATGTCGCCTCGGCCACGAGCCGGCGTCGAAAATCGCGGGACTGCCCCTCGCACGACAGATCCATGATGGAATCGGCCGCCAGACCTTGCGCCCGCCTGGCCTTGGACAGCTCGAGCTCCAGGTCTCCAGAGTCCGGAGAGAGGCCCACGTTCACGTTGATCTTGGTACGAAGGCCCTCACCGATGCCGACCGGATCGAGCGTCGAGTGGAGACGATTGGCAGGGATGACGACCCGGCCCGAGGCAACGCGATCCGCAAGGGTCTCCTCACGGACGTTCTCCTTGGCAGCCACGGCCGCCAGTTGTGGGGTGATCTTGCCCTCCCGGGCAGCCTGTAGTTGCGTCCGATAACCCATGGTCTGGTTCCTCGCCTTCTTGCAGCGCGACGCGTATCCGGGCGATCCTTTCGCGAATGTCCGGCGCGCCGACGATCTCGGTGACCAGCGCGACGCACCGAGCGCCGCGCCTCCTCGCCTCGGCCACGTTGGTGAGCTTGAGCCCACCTATGGCCACGAAGGGAATCGATACGTTCGCCACCGCGTAATCCAGGTATCCGAGTCCCACCGGCTCGCAGACATCCCTCTTCGTGAACGTGCGGAAGAGCGGACCGACTCCGATGTAGTCGGCTCCCTGACGAATTGCCTCCTCGGCCTGGCTAGGGGAGTGGGTGGATACTCCGATCAGCATGTCGTCCCCGACCAGATTCCGGACAGCCTCCGGCGGATAGTCGTCTTGGCCGAGATGGACGCCGTCGGCCTCGACCATCAGCGCCAGGTCAGGATGGTCGTTCACGATGAAGGTGGCGCCCGCCTCGCGGGTGATCTCGCGGATCGAAAGACACTCACTCCTCCTGGAGCGAGCGGGCTTGTCCTTGTCCCGATACTGGATGATCTTGACGCCGGCCGCGAGCATCTCGGAGACCACCTGAACGTTGGACCGGCCCAGCGAGTGCGCCTCGGCTGTGAGGCCGTAGAGGTCGGTATCGAGAGCACCACGCCTGCGCTCCCTGGCGAGCAGAGGGGCAAGCAGCTTTTCCAGAGTGTAGGACTGGAATCTCAGCCTCTCGTACTCCCTGGAAAGGTCGTGACGACCGATCGTATCGAGGGTCTCCTCGACTGCCCGCATTCCCTCCTGGACTCTCTTGAAGTTGGCCGCCGCGAGATCGAGAAGGCCGCTGCGCCGGATCGCCCCATCGGCCCGCGACACGGAGAGTCCGACGTCTCGGTCTGCGTCGCGTGCGGCCAAACAGCGAGACGAAAGCCCTTTGAGACCATCCCTGACCGCGTGACGAAACGATCGAAGACGGCTCGCGAGCTCGGCGTGGTCGAATCTCAACCGGGCCATGTCTTCGAGCACCCGCGCCCCCTCGCTGACCCGGTTCAGGTTGACGTCGAGCATCCGATAGAGCCGGTTCACGCGGATCTTCCTTCCACCACCTGAGGTCCATGGGCATCCAGGGCATGCCAGTCCTTGAAAATCGGCTTCATTCCGATGCGCTCGAGGGATTCCTTCACCGAGAGAACAGTCCGGTCATCCGAGACGTCGAACTGCCTGTCCGTGCGACCTTCGAGCACATGGCCACCGACCTGGGTGCGCGACCCGGCCGACATCCTGGTTACGCCCAGAGGCACAACGTGATCCCGGAAGCGTGCGGATTCCCGTGTGGAGAGCGAGATCCCGACCCTGGGAAGAAAGAGCCGGAACGCCAGGAGGATCTGCACAAGCGCGCAGTCGTCCACGGGGATCGGAATCGTGAAGGCGCCAGAGTGCGGACGTAATCGCGGAAGTGACAGACATACCTCGACCTCCGGAAAGCGCCGCTGCAGGTAGGCGGCGTGCAACCCGGCAAAAAAAGCATCTTTCCTCCAGTCAGTGAGACCCAGGAGTGCTCCCACGTTGACAGTCCGCATCCCGGCCAAGCACGCCCGCTCCGGGGCATCGAGCCGAAATCGGTAATCGCGTTTCGGCCCGCGAGAGTGCAGGTGGGAATAGAGTCCACGATCGTATGTCTCCTGGTAGATCGTTAGGCCATCCACCCCGGCACGGACGAGCTCCTCGTATTCCGGTTGCGTCAGTGGGTAGATTTCCGCGGAAACAGAGCTGAAACGGCGGCGCAAGACCCCGACGCAGTCGAGAATGTACCCAAGAGGACTCTCTGTTCGAGAGTCCCCTGTGAGCACAAGGAGGTGGCGCAGTCCGGTCTCGGCGATCGCCTCGGCTTCAGCTTCTACCTCGCTGAGTGACAAACGCCTACGGTCGATATTACAGTGAGCGGAGAAGCCACAGTATGGACAGGAGTTGTCGCAGTGGTTGGCAAGATAGAGCGGAGTATAGAGGAGGATCACCCGTCCAAAATTCCGTACGGTGATGGAGTGGGCCTGCTGCGCCATCGCCTCCAGCCTGCGCCCCGCGGCCGACGAAAGCAGGATCATAAATCCTTCCCGGCCGATCCGGTCGGCCAGAAGAACCCGCTCAACGTCCGCGACGGTGATCGATTCTTGGATCGTGTCGATCGGGATACTCGCCAGACTGCCCAGCTCATCGAGGAAACTCGTGGAGTCCTGTCTCATGATCTAGTCCCTCAGGAAACCGGTGAGAGGAGAGCTTGCCGACGCTTTGCAGAGGACCGGACCCGGGACTGAGCGGAATGCGAGCCGGCCGGCTTCTACGGCGAGGCCGAACGCCCGCGCCATTCTTGCCGGATCTCGGGCGGTCGCGATGGCCGTATTGACCAGGACCGCGGAGCAGCCCATCTCCATGGCCTCCGCAGCCTCGGACGGATGACCGATCCCCGCGTCGACGATCACCGGAAGTTCGATCTCTTCGACGAGAATGCGCACGAGCTCACGGGTCTTGATCCCTCGATTAGTGCCGATCGGCGCTCCCAGGGGCATCACGGCCGCCGCGCCCGCATCGACCAACCGGCGCGAGACCATGAGGTCTGGCGAGATGTACGGAAGCACAACGAATCCTTGGGCTGCGAGGATGCGGGTGGCCTCGATCGTCTCCTGGTTGTCGGGCAACAGGTACCTCTGATCGGTGACTATCTCGATTTTGATCCAGTCCCCGCAGCCGGCGGCGCGCGCCAACTGGGCGATGCGGACCGCCTCTGCGGCGTTGCGCGCGCCCGAGGTGTTGGTGAGGAGGATGCATCCCTCCGGAACGCGGGTCGCCATGTTCTCACCAGGATTCTCGAAATCGAGTCGTCTGAGCGCCACCGTGACGACCTGGGTTCTCGATTCCCTGATCACCTCCGGGATGAGGTCGTACGACGAGAACTTGCCCGTGCCGATGAACAGACGACTCGTCAACGCGCGGCCCCCGATGGTCAGAACATCGTCCGTGGATAGCATGAGGTTTTCCTCCTGGGAAACTGCCAAGGTCTCACTCCGACAGACTCCTAGCCGCCAGCGAGGATCCTGACGATCTCGAGCCGGTCGCTGTCCTTGAGAACAACATTGGGCCATTCATCCCGGGTGATCCAACGCAGGTTGTGCTCGACTGCGACAAGCGGTCTGTCCATGCACCTGATTCGCAGGAGCTCCGAGATCGACATCTCGCGTTCCAGCTCCACATTCATGCCGTTGACTACGATGTTCATGGGGCTCTCCTTTGATGAGCTTCATCCCGGTGATGAGCTTCAGCCGGTGATGAGCTTCATGCCGGAAGGAAGGGTCCGGTCGAGCCGGAGAAAGAGGCTGCCGGAGCCCTCGGGTCGATCCACTCAGATGCCGGCCAGAGCTCTCGATTAGAAGGCGAGTCTTAAGTCGACGTGGGCCAACGGCCGGCACGGAACCTAGAGATCCGGCTGCTGTCTATTGGCCTATAGCTGTCTATTGGACGATAGGAAGGAGAGTCCGGAGACTCATCAGTGGGGAAAAGGCGTCTAGCATCGGTCGGGCCTCCCTACGCTGGCATTACCCAGATCCAGGTTCATGCGGTCGGTGACGATCGGTCACCCTCTCAGCCTGGCTTTCCCAAGCCCCCGCGATTTGGCGCTTCTGCTGGCCGCGTGGCCAAGCGGGTTGGAGTATAACACGCGGGGACGCGGGAAGCGCAAGCCCCCACACATTCACGAGACTTCGTGAATCGTCGGTTCATCTCCGCAAAGCGGACAAGCCGGTCTACGACCCCAAGGGATTTCCTGGAAAGAGGTTTTCAGTCCATCGAAGGTCAGAATCCTTCCGGAGACAGTCTCCCCGATCCCCAGGATGAGCTTGATGGCTTCCAGAGCTTGGGCTGTTCCGATGATTCCCGCAACCGGGCCCAGAATACCTGTATCGCTGCTGGCCGGCAGAACACCATCCTCAGGCGGCATCGGATAGAGGCAGCGGTAGCAGGGCGTTCGATCAGGGATGATCGTGAGCAAGATCCCGTCGTAATCTGACACGGCGCCCTCGACCACAGGCTTTTTCAAGAAATAGCAACAATCGCTAATCAAATATCTGGCAATGAAATTGTCGGTAGCGTCGATCACCAGATCGTAACCGCCAATCACACTGGCCACATTGGCCCTGTGAAGCCGTGACGAGTGTTTGACGACTTTCACTTCCGGATTGAGCCTCGCGATCTTTTCGGCCGCTGAATCGGGTTTGGGACGGTCAATATCCTCGCTGAAGTGCAAGATCTGTCGGTTGAGATTGGAGCAGACCACGGTGTCGAAATCGGAGATTCCAAGAGTGCCGACACCTGCCGCGGCCAGATAGAAGAGAGCCGCGGAGCCGAGTCCGCCCGCTCCAGCCACCAGTACTTTGGCTTCCTGAAGTTTCTTCTGTCCAACCAGGCCGAACCCCTTCAGGATCACTTGCCGGGAGTACCTCTGCATGTCCCCGTCAAGACCTCCATGGCCCAGGGGTATCGGCCTCTCGGGCCGGGTGGAACGGGTCCGCTCGCCCTTTCGTTCGATCTTCACTCGCTGACGAAAAGGGGTCCTCGGACTCTCTGCCACGCCATCGCCCTGGTCGATGTAGCGCGCGGGAGGACCGGGAGTCGTTGTCTTTGAACCTGTCAACGCCGCTAAAGTATGAGAACACCTCGACCAAGTGTCAAGAAACGGAATCACCGGACCGGTCCCTGGTCGTTTGAGAAACCGCTCATGGATTGACGCACGCCTTCCCGAGCCTCGGAGTCGAAGCCTTCAATCTCCAGGGCGGCCGTGAACGACTGCTCTGCCTGACGAAAACGCCCGGCCCTGATCAGGGACTGCCCTTGCTGAACCAAGGCCGATCGCGTCCCGCGGCGACCCATCTCTTGATTCAATCGAGTGAGTTGCCCAAAGGAGGCCAAAGCCTCGTCGTATCGTTCGCACTTGAGCTGGACACACCCCAGTCGATTCCAGGCGTGGCCATCCGTGGGAACCTGTCGGACGTATCGGGCAAGATGGATGGAGGCCAACGTAGGTCGGCCCAACACGTCGAAACACTCCCCGAGGTAGCGGTACGTCTCGGCGCGCGGTTCCTGGCCGAGAGATACGAGGAATCGATCCGTTGCCTGAGCGTACAGTCCTTGCTCATAGAGCTGACATCCCTCCTGAAAGAAGGATCGGCCGGTCCGATTGATCGAGCTCGGATCTACACCAGATCCGGATCGCCGCGATTGCTCGTCCGGACCGGACGGACCGGACGGATCGCCGGAAAAAACACCTTCCTTCGGGGTGGAAGAGTCCAAGTCCCCGCACAGAGGCGGTCCGGCCTTGGCCAGACCAGCATCGATCGCGAGAGCCAGACTCACGAGGGCCAGAACGCATGCAAAACGATCGATCGAGTTCCCCATGGTGCGACGCCTCCTAGACTACGGACGGAAAACGGACTGGGCGACCGTGGGATCGTCACAGAGGTCGGCCCGAAAATAGGTGTCCCACTTCTCAGGAGACAGAAGAACGACCCAGAGACGGAAGTCATCAAGATCGAGCTTCCCACCATGGGCCGCTCTGGATTCGTGGATCGCCCTGGCCAGACGCCCAGTCACGACGGCCTTCTGGATGCCCTTGAGGAGATTGGCCGCGATCCCCACTTGGCTGAGAAGCCGCTGGATCGAGGGCCAGGCGGTTCGCGGATTCGAAGAGACCGCCTCGACGACCGATTTCAGTAACGCAGGCTTCCGGGTCTCTCGACTGCACAGCCATGAATCGCTGGGGATCCGGACTTCCAAAGTCCCTTGGACGCCATCGCCCGACCCGGTCTCGTCGGTCACGCGGCATGGATACCCGCGCTCCTTGTACCAAAACAGCGATTCCTCCTTCTCTCGACGTGAACTGAAGGGGATCTTCACAGTCTCGGCCTCGTCACTGATGGCCGTTGCAAAGGCATAGCTCGCCTTCGGCTTCCCCTGACGGACCGGATAGGATAGACCCGCGGGACAGGAGAAGGACACGTAGTGAGTACTCTTGAGATCGGCGCTCCTGTACTTCCCGTACACCACGACCTTCTTTTCCGAATAGATCGCGGCCGTGGCGTGAGCGATCGAAGGGTTTCCCCGGCGTCCCGGAGTGTCGATCTCGTAGAACTGGTAGTCGTTTCCACTATTACACCCGGCGTAACGGATGTGCGCGCCTTGAACCAGCCGTCCGTAGAGAGATCCGGCCCCACCCCGACGTTTGTCCTCCTGGAGCTGCGGATACGTGAACGGCTTGGTGTAGTTGGGATAGGGAATCAGCGGCCCGTAAGAGTTGGCGTGAGATAGAACGGCATAGCCGGTGAGGCGCGCCGCGCTCGGAGCCAGTTCGTCAGCAACGTAGATGGGAGATCCGGAGCGCTCGTCACGAGGAATCTTTCCGTATCTTAGAACATCCATGACCTCGTCCGCGGATCGCACCCTCACTCGCACGATCGTGGCAGTGCCCGAGAGACCGGCCGTTGCACGGGCTGCTTCGATGTCCTTACGGATTAAGTCCTGAATGTCGGACGGGTAACCGATTGCCAACCCCTCGAAGTAGGCGGCATCGTCTCCGGTCGAGCAGAACACGTAGTGCACGAGCGGAGCTGCGGTACCGCTCGTGAGGCGAGACGGCTCATCCCCGGCGTTGTGAACGAGTTCCTTGCCGCGAGAAACCCCGGGTCCGATCTCGGAGGGACAGGCCCGGACCAACTCAGGGGCGACGGCCCGCCCGACGTCCGGAACCTGGGCCAAAAGGCCACAGCAGCCAAGACAAATCCATAGCAGGACGAGACTCAGAAGCGACGAGCCGTGCACACGCATGTCGGACAGACTCCTTCTGACATCCTGCGTCGGCAAGATGGATCAATGGTGATCGTCGCGGTCCATGACGACCTTGGTGGCCGGCACGAGCCCGGCAACGGATGGATTTCAACGTGAATGTGCGATGGCGATGTCGACGGATGAGCAAGCCTCGAGCCAGCTCGGATACAGCACAACGACGCAGGACGTGTGGCCTTGGGACTCTCCTCGGGGGGAAGAAGCCCGCGGAATCTCGACTTTCAAGCCGGGTCCGATGACGTCGTGTCAGCGACACACCGTATCACGCGTGACGCGGTCAGGACGTGCTCCAACGAGTGTCTCTCCGCTGCGACATCGAACTGTATCCAGTCGGTGACTATCCGGCCGTCTGGGATCCGGATCCATCCTGGTTGCCTGCCACAAGTCCATTGCGGGCCATTGACGTTGACTCCATCCGAGGTCATCGTGACATGGCATTTCTCCATGGGACCGATCGCGTCCGTCTCGATCTGGGGCCGATCTATAACGACAAAGCCAGCTGTGCCCCTGCGTACACCGGAGGTGCGGACGGTCTCGTCCATGACCGACCATGCTTAATTGAACAAAATCTGTCGGTTGGCCAGGAGATTGCTTGCTTTGGGGCCAGTCTCTTACGGAGTGAAGAATCGCGTTCACCGCTTGCCCGGTCCCAGGGGAGTCCGGTATGGGCGCGGAAGCCTTTTGGAGGTTGATCGTGAGCATGTTGTCTTCTGGTCGATTGGGAAAAGTGTCCACTGCGCTCGGTCTGGGATCGATCATCATGATGTTATGCGCCCCATTGCCTGCGAGTTCGGAGACTGTCGCATCCGGTCAGGAAGCCGTGGGCTCAGTCGATGCTCCGGAAACAAAAGCCCTCGGAGCCATGCGACTCACGCGAGGCGATCCAACCAAGAAGGAGATCGCCCTCACCATCGATGACGGCCCCCTCGACTCGAAGGTCACGGGACAGGGGACGAAAGCCATCCTCGCCGCTCTGGCGGAGACGGGTGTCAAGGCCACGTTCTTCGTCACCGGAATTCAGGTCAAACAGTACCCCAAGCTCCTCCAGGCAATCCGCGCGGCAGGACACTCGATCGGCAACCACACGTTGAACCATGTGAGCTATCCCCCGAGCGCTCAGATCCTCGGGGGGCGTCAGGCAATCCGTGACGCTCTTGGCGACCAGAACTACGCGGTGCCTAGCTTCCGGCTTCCGCAAGGCCAGGGCTTTAAAGACGACGCCGTCAACCAGCGCATCGGTCGAGTCCACGAGTTCAACTGCTACTGGACGATCGACACCGCCGACTGGCGAGGAGGGGGAGAACAGAACACGGTGAACACCGTGATGAAGTCCAGCCAGCTCAACGGCGCCATCGTCCTGATGCATGACACGGACAAGGCTCGAGGCACAGCCAACGCGATCCGTCGCATCGTCCCGGCTCTCAAGGCCAAGGGATACAAGTTCGTGACCATCGAGCAGCTCTCCAAGAAGTAGGAGGAGCTCCGTCTCCGGAAACCCGAAGGGCCGGGAGGCCTTTCGGGTCTCAAGACGTCAAGGCGTTGCCAAAAGCCTGTCGGGGTCACGGTCCGACAGGCTTTTGACCGTATTTCGACGACATCTTCGCTCGCGGATCTGACACACCCTCCGTGCATTGAACTCCTCCCGACGGTACAATGAAGTCAGGAGGATCGTTAGCGGAATGTCGGCCCACGTGTTGCGCCCTCGAAATGGCGGTATTGCCTTCCTCAGGATCATCCTTCTGGTCTTGATCGAGACCGCGTGTACGGGCGCCAGATTCACGGCGAGGGCGGGCGAGCTGCCGGTCAACTTCGATCAATCCTGGTTGAACGCCGTGGTCTCCATCGAGCGGCGACCTCTGGGAGGTTCGCCAGCCCCCATCGGGACCGGCTTCGTTCTCGCCCTTCCCCGAGGTCATGCCGCACTGGTCACAGTCGATCGCGGGGTCGGGTCCGGATCGGGTAGCGGAGGGGGTGAGCTCTCGTACATCCGAACCGACACGGCCGGAGCGTGGGCCGAGATAACGGACAAGAGCCTCGTGGACTCGGGCTATGGTGACTGGTTTACGGCTTCTGCCGATGGGATCGCGCTCCGATTGATCGGGGTGAGTGCGGGCCAACCGCCACTGACAGCCATTCCCGTGGAGAGCTGCCTGACCGACCGGACCCAAGTCACTGTCGGTGCGGATTTGATCACTCTCGGCTTCGCCAATGGGCTGCGATCCGGTGACGGCGACCCGGTGGTGGCACGGAGAGCATCGATCACCGGCGGGACCGCCACGAACTCCGTTCTTTTGGCGTTCGTTTCTCCAGGCAACAGCGGAGGTCCGGTCGCGCTCTTTGCCTCCGCCCCCGAGAGAGAGGGCTACGGCGCTTTTGGCTCAACCTCTTCCGCTCAGATCCTCGTGGGGATGATAACAAGTGCGAATCACCCCTCGTTTGCCACCGACTCGGAGGGTGACGCGGCCGTCGGTGTGTCATGGACCGAATCCGGTCTGGCCGAGATGATCCCGGCCGCGGCCATCCTGAGTCTGGTCAAGAGGAAGGATGTGCAAAAACAGATGACCGACCTGGAAGAGTATCGAAAGAAGCAGGCTGAGTCCCAGGATTCGAAGACTCCGAGCCAACGTGCACCCGCTTCGAGATGACGTCCTCTGTCGAACGGACACGACCGGTCGCGCGCCGATGGTTGGCGAATCCCCCCCCTGTCACCGCGGTGACAACCCCCGCATCCGTCGACCACCTGGGCGGGCATGTCCCCCGACCACCGGCGGCCGCACCTTTGATCTGGTAAGATGATGGCTGCACCGACTCGAACCAGGAGGGCTGGGATATGGATCGGACGATCTCCATCAAGACCCAGTCTTTAGTTCGCCCAAAGCAGGATGGGACCCGACGGATCTGTCCGGCCTGCCTGCAAGCGATCCCGATAGACGCGCACGCTTGTCCCTCCTGCGAGCGCCCCGTTTCCCGCGCCCTTGGCGTCTTGGACGACAGTCCGACGTCGTCTCGTTCAGACCGTATCGGACCTGTGGCCGAGAACGAGGTTCTCAGGTCTCTGTCCCGTCGATACGAAGTCCTCGACCTCCTCGGCGAGGGTGGTATGGGAACCGTTTACAGGGCCAGAGATCTCCGTCTGGACCGTGAGATTGCCCTGAAGCTGCTGGTCAGCTCGGACGAAACTCTCGCCGTCATGTTCGAGCAGGAGGCCAGGATCCTCGCGAGCTTCGAGCACGACCACATCGTGCGGATCTACGATTTCGGACGGGCCGACGATGTCCCCTATCTCACGATGGAATACATCAGGGGCTGCTCGCTGGCCACGCGTCTTTCGGAGAGACGGCTGACCCTCGTCGAGTCGGTACGGACCACGATCGACGTCCTCAAGGGCGTGGCGGAAGCACACCGGCGAGGCATCGTGCACCGTGATCTGAAACCGGCCAACGTCTTCATCGACGAATCGGGGCGGGTCAAGGTGGCTGACTTCGGGATGGCTCTCCGGTTCGTGTTCGATGGCTCCCAGAGATCCGGTACGGAGCACGAAACGATCGTCGGCACTCCGGGTTACATGGCGCCGGAGATCCGCAGAGGCAGTCCGGCGGGGCCTCCGACCGATACGTACGCGGTCGGGGTGATGCTCCACGAGATGCTCACAGGACAGAGGCTGGACGACGTCGAGGACCTGTCCGTCTATCTGTGCGAGCCTCCGTCCCTCCCGTGCGCTCCCTCGACAGTCAACCCCAGCGTGCCTCGAAGCCTGGACGCGATCGTTCTTCGGGCGATCGATCCGGACCCGATGACGCGGCCGGATGCCTCGTCGTTGATGGCCATGCTCGTCGAGTGGCTCGAGCACGCGCACAAACCGGTCAGAGGACCGGAATCCAGGGGACTGCCCCCCCATCCTTTCAAGCTCCTGTCTCACTACGGGAGCAGCGATCGAGAGATCTTCTTCGGGCGCGACGCCGAAATCTGCGAGTTGATCGAAATCATCGAGAACTCGCCGGTCCGGTTACTGTTCGTCTTCGGTCCTTGCGGAATCGGAAAGTCCTCGCTCATCCACGCCGGGGTCATCCCGTCTCTCGATTACAGTCGTTTCGATCCGGTGACTCTCGTATCCGGCCAGGACCCTTCGAGGACCCTCCTCGAAGGAATGGCAGCCAGGATACAGGCGGCCGGCCTTCCGATCCCGGACAGAGGAGTTCCCGTTCCCCGGATGCTCGAGGCCAGCCCGCGTCTGCTCGTGGACCTGCTGCAGGCCTGGGGAAGAGCCACGAACAAGACGATGATCGTCCTCTTGGACCAGCTCGAGGAGCTGTTCACGCACAATCTGCGGGGATCCCCCAACGTGGCGGAATTCTTCAGGATCGTGGAGATCGTCGTCGGGACCCAGACAGTGCCGGTGAAGCTCTTACTCTCCTTCCGGACCGAGTTCCGAGGAGCCCTCTACCTTCTCGAAGAAAAGCTGCGGCGGCATCAAAGGTCAGTGGCCGTGCGCGAGATCGGACTTGCCGGGCTGATCGAGGTGATCGAGGGCCCCTCACGGATGGCGACCTACGGATTCCAGTACCAGGAGGGGTTCGCCTCCCATCTTGCCGCCGAAGTGCTTCGAACCACGTGCGGCGCGGGTGAGGCGGTGCTCCCCGTTTTGCAGATCGTCTGCCGACAGCTCTACGATCAGATGAAGAGGTCGGCCTCGAACATCATCGGATGGGACCTGTACAAGCACGCGCTGGGTGGGGTGAGTCAGGCGCTCACTCGTTACGTCGAGGAGCGGCTCGAAGCCCCGACCTACGCTCACCGCGGTGCGATCGCGCGACAGATGCTGAAGGCTCTGACCGTCAAGGAAGGCGGAGAACGGTTCGCCAGGGCCCGGGAGGAAGAGGAACTCCTGGGCTTTCCGGACCGGAACGCGGCAGAGCGAACGCTCGAGCAGCTCGTCAGCGACCATCTCGTCGTCCGGGAGGAAAGCGCGGACGGGGGACGACGCGTGAGGCTGGCTTCGGAGGTCATCTGTCCCTTGGTCGACGGCTGGACGATCGAAGTGGGCGAGCTCGACCGGGCTGCCAGGACACTGTCAAAGGCCTTTCGTCAGTGGAGCGAAGGAGGCCGAAGACCCGAGGATCTTCTTTCCGGGAGTGCCCTGGGCCTGGTTGCTCAACACCTCGTCGCGATGAACGGGCGGACCGAGGCGGAGCATCGGTTCGTTGCCGCGTCGATCACACGCAGGAACAGGCGCAAAATGATGGCGGTCGCCATGTGCTCGCTGATCGTCTTCGTCGTTGGTTGCCTCGCTTACGCAGCATATCTGAAGCCCGGGATCGTCGAGCTGGACTCGGAACCTCGACATGCCCGGGTTCACCTCGGCGGTACTTTTCTCGGCGAGACCCCCTTCTCGTGGAGGGCTCGACCGGGGACCTACTCTCTCGAGCTTTCCCGAGGCCAGTACGATCCGACACGGATCGATGTCAGAGTCCCGGCAGGAGGTTCGGTGTTCTATCGCCCTGTTCTGCGGTACCCCTTCGGTATCCTTGCCGTCGGCTCGATTCCATCGGGGATCGAATGCGAGATCCGTCCGGTCGAAGAGCCTTCCCGCCAGAAGCCGTCCGTTGATCCGAAGAAGCGCGAAGCGACCACAAAACCGCTCCTCACCAAGAAGACTCCGTTCACCACGGAGTTTCCAGCGGGGACATACCGATTGAAGGCCTCGCAAGCGGGATACGTGACCACGTCGCCACAACCGTTCACCATGGGGGCCAACCGTGAGCTCTGTCACCTCACGGTGACGCTCGCGCAGGACATCGGCTCTCTCTCTGTTTGGACGCCGGCCAATTCCAAGATGACGATCCGCAGGGCCAACACAGGAGAGTCCGTGTGGACGGGACGGATACCCAGGACCGGTCCTCTCCCCATCATGACGGGACAATACCACATCGAGTGCGAGTCTCAGTGGGGAAGCCAATGCGTGACGAGTGTCACGATCACGCGAGGCACGACCACCGCGTGCAGCATGTGGCCGGATCTTCCGTATCCGCTCTGGATGGCTCGACTCGGTGACGCCGTCCAGACCAGCCCGGCTCTCGCCGATCTCAACAAGGACGGAACTCTCGACGTGGTCGCAGGCTTGGTCAACCAGAACGTCGTCGCCTTGTCCGGGGCGTCGGGCCAAGGGCTCTGGACCTACGAGACGCGGGGGCGTATCCAATCGTCCCCCGCGCTTGGAGACCTCGACTCGGACGGCGTGATGGACGTCGTCATAGGCTCCAACGACTGGAAGGTCCACGCGATCTCGGGCAAGAACGCGCGATCGCTCTGGAAGTTCGAAACCAGAGCGGCCGTCGTGTCATCCCCGGCCGTGGCGGACCTCGACAGAGATGGTGTGCCCGATGCTGTCATCGGTTCGAACGATCACAATGTCTACGCCCTCTCAGGGCGAACCGGCAAGCCGCTGTGGACCTACGCCACTGGTGGCGAAGTGACATCATCGCCCACGCTGTTCGATCTCAACCATGACGGCGTACCCGATGTCGTTATCGGCTCCGATGACCGACGCGTGCATGCGATTTCCGGAGCGACCGGAAGTCGTCTGTTCACGGTCGAAACCAAGGCTGCCGTCCATTCGTCGGCCGCTGTGGCCGACATCGATCAGGACACGAGGCCCGAGATCGTGATCGGCTCGAAAGACCGATCGCTCTATGTCATCGACGGGTCGAAGGGACGGACCAAGTGGACGTTCGCGACCGGCGGAGAAGTGAACTCCTCTCCCGCGCTCAACGATCTCGACTCGGATGGTTTCCTCGACATCGTGGTCGGCTCGGGCGACAGCCGCGTGTACGCGATCTCAGGTCGGAAGAAGACCCCGCTGTGGACCTACAAGGCCAACGACAAAGTCAACGGAAGCCCTGTCGTGGGCGATCTGAACGGGGACGGCGTCGGAGATGTTTTCATCGGCGCGAACGACTCTCTCACGCACGTGATCGACGGACGATCGGGAACAAGGCTGTTCGCTTTGCCTGAGGGCTGCGGTCCCGCGGCCGTGGCCCTGGGTGATTTCACCGGTGACGGGGTCCTGGATTTCGTGGGTGGAAGCTACACAAAGCCCTATGCAAAGGCCGGCTCCATCATCCCTCAACGAGCACTCTGGTCTTTTGGCACCTTGCGAAACGACAAGATTCCACCGTCCGTGACCGATCTGGACTCAGACGGATATCCGGACGTGTTCGTCGCCTCTCCGGAGGGACGCTTCGTGGGGCTTTCGGGCCGCACCGGGCGTCCCCTGTGGGACATCCGGTCGAACCCGACCCTGATGATGTCACCGACGCTCGTCGATCTGGACAAGGACCACACGCGCGACATCGTCATCGCGACCGTGGGTCCCAGACTCTTCGCCGTGTCCGGGAGAACCGGCCGTATTCTATGGCGCACCCACTTGAAAAATGAGATCCGAGGAGAATCCGCCGTCTCCGACCTCGATGGTGACTCGGTTTCTGACATCACGTTCTGCACCGTGGACGGTCGAATCGTAACCTTTTCGGGTTTGACAGGACGAGAATTGGCTTCCCATCCGATCTCCCCGGCGAGTGGTTCAGCGTACGCGCTGGCAGACCTCGATGGTGACGGAAAAACGGACATCGTGGTCGCGAGCGTCTCGGGAACGGTCCAGGCGGTCTCCGCCCGCACCGGGAATTCTCTTTGGAAATTCGCCTCCGACGGGGAGCTCAGAGATCCACCTGCTTTCGCGGACTTGGACAGGGATGGAATCAGTGACGTCATATTCGGCGACCTGGATAAAAAGATTCATGCGCTGTCGGGCCGGACCGGACGGCCGCTCTGGATTCGGGCTCACGGTGCTCAGGTCTGGCTCACCCCAACCGTGGCCGACCTCAATGGCGACGGTCAGCCCGATGTGGTCGTGGCCTCGGGAATCACAGCAGTCGTTGCCCTTTCCGGTAAGGACGGATCACCCCTCTGGACTTACTCGATGCAGGAATCGCCGATCGGAGTCTCCCTGACGTACGTCGATGGAGACGCAATCCCCGACCTCGTCACGATGACCGCATCGGGGAATATGCACCTGATCTCGGGTCGTTCGGGCCTGCGGCTCTCACTCGTCCACTGTTCGTCGGCAGCGGCGGACTTCCCTCCGATCCTGGTCGACCCGACGGAATCCTGGACCGACCGGGTCGTCACCTGGAGGACCGCGCATCAAGGTCCCGCATCCACGCTCAGCCGTCCGGATCCCAGACGGTTCACCATGGTGACCGTGTACTTCGGCAACACCGTCATGGCAAAAGAGCTCCAATGGTCTTCGCGCCCTCACGGCACTCCGACTCCTCTGGGATTCACCCAAGGGCGATCGGCTCTCGCGAAGTAGCCAGATCCAGACTCCGCGATGGCACTGACATTGCTTTTAGTGGCAATGGCTCGAGAAGTACCGACCGCTCCGCTCCAAGGCTCTCCGGCAAGGAGGATCGAGATGCGTTCGAAAGAGTGCTCCATCGTCTGGCTCCGCGGATTCCACGCCATGGTGTTCACAGTTTGGGTGATCCTGTCCGGGTGCTCAGGACCCCAATCAGGAGCCGGTACAGACACATCCACCCAATCCACCTCTCCCACTGACACCAGCACTTCCGGCATCGACTCTTCGTCGTCAGTGCCTTCGTCGACTGGAGCTTCCGCGTCGGACCCCTCGACGTTGACGCCCTCGGACAGCTCGTCCGGATCACTACCGGGTCAGATCGAACAGGCCGGCGCCTCTCAGGGATCGCCTCCGGTGGCCGCTCTTCCGGCTCCCGCGGAGTCGAAAAGCCAGATCGAGTCGATCATCAAACGGTTCGGATTGCGCTCCGTGACAGGCAGCAACGCAACCCCCCAGGTCCTGAGCAAACTCGAGGATGCCTATTCTCGTTTTCCGACTGGCAGCTTCCGCAATCTGGATCTGGTTTTCGAGCCTGCCACGGCCGACACGCCCTCGACGGGAGCGGGTGTCTGGAACCCGCTCAAATCCGATGGACAGCCCGCGATGACCCAGGAGGAGTGCGTGGCCGCCACCGGTGGCAGGATCACCTACACGGGAAACATCGACCAGGACATGTGGGACCTGATCCATGAGGGAGTCCACCACCTGACGCTCTGCGCGGACCGAGATTTCGGACGCTCGCTTATCGAAAAATTGGGCTACAAGGGCAGCGACTCAGCAGCAAACAGCGCCACCGACCGTTTCATCACACAGGAAAACTTCGACGCCTCCGGCGTGACGGACTCGAGCTATCCGACCGCGTATTCGAGAATGCTCGCGACCGAGCACATCGCAGAACTGGTCACTCTCTGGCTGGGACGCGGGCTGACCTCCTCGCCCATGGATACGGTAAACGCAAACTTCCAGATGCCGTCGGCCAGCGAGGAAGTCCTCAAAGCCAAGCTGGGTCCCCGCCCGGTGTCGAGCTGATCACCGTTTGGAGCGCACGGTGTCCGGTCCGATCGTCGAGGTCATTTTCCTCGGCAGGGTATGGGCGCCGTCACGACACAGTGTGTCGAAATCGACACGCCGAAAAGAAAAAACGCCCGTGCCGCTCACCGGTCTTGGCAAACAGTCCGGAGCTACATGTTGTCGTATCCGGAAGACTTGCACCCTCCCTTGCGGGTAAGTTGACCCGAATGGAGAGTCTGGGGCATGCTGGATGGGGGGATGAATCGTGCCAAGCGCTTGATGCAAACGCCCCCTCCCGCACGCAAGGTTCTCAAGGCCGATGGTCTCGCCGCTTCCGGACGGGATTTTTCGAGATCGGCCAACGCCGATCGACTGTTCTTCGAGTCGATCAAACTCTCCAACGGCTCATTCAAGACCACCTACGAGCATCGCCTCGACGACCTAAACGCGATTGTGATCCCACACATCAGAGCAGGCCCCGCTCCGCACCGTATCCTGGACGTTGGGATCTCTTCGGGCGTCTCTACTCTGGAGTGGTCGACCATGCTGGCAAACGCCGAAATCCCGCACCGGATGTTCGGGATCGATCTGCTCGTGAACGCCCCCCTGATCACATTCTTTGGGTGGTTCGATGTGCTCGTGGACAACGCGGGCTGGCCGCTGCAGTTTGCCTTCGGGGAGCTGACGCTGCGAGCCTGGCTCAGGCGTCGCGACTGGTTCACCGGATACTGGTTGCTGGTCGGAGCAGCCCACGTCCTGTACCGGATCCTGCGACGACAGGCGAACCTGAACGCGGCCACGAAAACCACGACTCTTCCCGCATGGGTCCAGGTGGACGAGCTCCGTCTGGTGAGTGCGAATCTACGCGAGGCAGGGATTCAAGTCAGCGAGGAAAATGTCCTCGATGAACCACCCCCGGAATGGATCGGGACCGCATCGGTGGTTCGAGCGGCAAACGTTCTCAACCGGGCCTCATTCCCGACCGACAAGATCTCCGGGGCGATTGCCCACCTGGCACGGAGACTCAGGCTCGATGGATTGCTCATCGTCTGTCGCACAGAGGTCCGTGATGGCTCCAATCACGGATCCATTTACCGACGCCGGGACGATCACCTCGAATTGGTGGCGACCCTGGGCTCCGGGTCCGAGATCCACGAGATCATCGAGACCGTGCGGGTGTGAAGCCTGCCGACGTCACCAACTCGAGGCCGGGGACAGGCGCCGTCCCCTGCGAACGAGGAGGTCCCAGGTTCGCTTGGCACAAGCAACCGCGACGATGAGCAGTCCGACAACGGCAACCATGGCCAGCAAGGGCAAGAAGACAGCCAGCACAGACATCAGAACGGACGCCACGGCTTCGGTCCCTGCGACGATGGAGTTGCCCAACCCTCCGGTCGACACCGTGGACGAAGCACGAACGGCCGTCGTGGTCGCCTGAATCGTCCCTGCGACTCCTCCCCCGGCAATGATTCCCAGACTCCAGGTCAAGAAGGGGCTCATGCCCTTCACACAAGAAGCCGCCACCACGGTCCCAGCGACAACCGCGGCAGGGGTGGCGATCGTATCGAGCGCGTTATCGAGTCCAGGAATGCAGTAGGCGAACAGCTCCAGCAGCGTTGCGCATCCGAAGGCCACGAGGGCGACATCGCTGCAGATCCATGCGAGGCTCGGGTCGATGGCCAGGTGACCGCCACGTGAGGCTACGCTCATAACGAGAAGCGGTACGAACACGCGGAACCCACAGGCAGCACTCAGTCCGAGTCCGACTCCAATGCCCAAGAGCGTTTCCATTGCGTACCTGCTTTCGCTGTCAGCGGACCGATCCGGGGCCGATTGAGGAGACTCACGACACGAGAATCCCTCGTCGCGCGACGATACATCATTGTTTCCGCT
>Ga0074195_1000305_pt1 | contig 107127 bp, 92 predicted proteins | sample EPASupsiteHSE623_FD_64525 | JGI IMG/M metagenome (GOLD analysis project Ga0074195, IMG submission 64525) | Bioremediated contaminated groundwater from EPA Superfund site, New Mexico - Sample HSE6-23 | ecosystem: Environmental > Aquatic > Deep subsurface > Groundwater > Contaminated ... | reverse complement strand
CAGGAGCGGTTTTCCCTGTGGTGCGAGAGGGGGGAGTCGAACCCCCATACCAAAGGCGCTGGTTCCTAAGACCAGTGCGTCTACCAATTCCGCCACTCTCGCTTGAACATGGAAAAATAACCAACTTTCGGGTCACAGTCAAGGACGGCTTGCGATCTTGTCCCGATTTAAAACAGATTTTCCCGGATATGACCGGAGCCAAAACCTTTTTCCCTCGTGCCAGTGCAGTCAAAACTCTCCCCGCCGCACATGCTGCCCCATGCATCTCCATGCCTGAAAATTATTCACAACTGCACTTGACAAGCCGTCGAAAAAAATGGTTTATAGAAAAAATAAACATTTCATCATCCCGGAACACGGTGCAAATCCGTGGCGATCCCATCGCTGTAATCGGGGATGCTGGTCTCCATAGGGATTTTCCCGGTCACTCCCAAATCGTTTTGCGGGGGGAAGGCCGCAGACCAGCAGACGATCCGAAAGCCAGAAGACCTGATGCTCATGTTTTTTACGGCAGGTGTTGCCGTGCGTCTGGGTATTCCCATGGAAACAGAACCCGGAGTGACTCCCCATGGAGTTGCTCCGGGTTTTTTTATAGCTGAATTGAGCAGCTTGCCTGCTCAAACGAAACTTATGCCCTCTGGGTATATGCCCGCAGGTCAACAATCAACAGGAGAACACCATGAAAGCACAAAAACAGATCATCTCGTACCGCCGCCGCTGCAACCTGATAGGCCAGGGAACCGGCCTTTCCCATTATATCCTGCTCGCCCCCGGCGCCGGGACAACAACCGAGGACGGCGGCAAATAATGGAACAGGCGCAAAAACAGACAGCAGCACCCGCTTTCGCCAACACCGGCCATGGCCCGAATTTTTCCGTGCTGGAGATCGGCGACCCTGACAGGGTCGCGATTGTCGAGGCAGACACGGCTTACTGGGCTCTGGTTGATCGCCATGATTTGCCGCAGGCTCTTGGCGGCTCCATGGCCGCAGATTTTCTGGCCCGCGCGCCGGAATTCCACGCGGAAATGAATCACCTGCGCGCAGGGCTGCAACTTTCCGCCGCGTATGTAAACCCGACCGAACGCTGCAACCTCAACTGCAGCTACTGCTACCTCCCCGAAGAGATGCGCAAAAACGGCATCGACATGGGGGAAGAAAAACTCATGCTCGCACTGGAAAAACTACTGCGACACTTCCGGAAGATCTTGCCGGAAGGAGTAAAACCGCAGCTTATCTTCCACGGCAGCGAACCCATGGTCGCCAGGGAGGCCGTGTTTGCCGCAATCGTGCGGTATAAGGACGACTTTCATTTCGGCATCCAGACCAACGCCACCCTGCTTGACGACACGGCAATCAGTTTTTTACGGAAACACCGGGTCGGCATCGGCCTGTCCCTGGACGCCCCCACCGCGGAGGTCGCCAACAGCACCAGGAAAAACTGGCAGGGCAACGGGTATTATGACACCGTTGTTTCGGTGATCAAAAAACTCGTCGATTATCCGGCCTTAAACGTGATTACCACCGTAACCCAAACCAACGTCCATACCCTGACCGAGATGGTGGAATTCTATCACGGATTGGGAGTGCGGGTGGTCATGCTCAATCCGGTGCGCTGCACCCGCCAGGGCGGAATGGACCTGAAACCGGACAACCAGGTGCTGGCCGAGGCTTTCTTCAAGGCGCTGGACCGGTCTTTCGAGCTTTTCAAACAAACCGGCAGGAAGCTCGTCATCGCCAATTTCGCCAATGTCCTGGCCGGGGTTATCGGCCCGACCGGTCGCAGGCTGATGTGCGACATCTCTCCCTGCGGCGGCGGGCGTTGTTTTTTTGCCGTGTCCGCTGACGGCGAGGTCGTCCCGTGCAGCGAATTCATCGGCATGAACGAGTTTTCCGGCGGAAACATCTTCCATGATGATCCTGCCGATATTCTTGCCAGCAAGCCATTTCAAGAGGTGACGAACAGAAAGGTGGAAAAAATTCTGCCCTGCGCAGGATGCGCCATCCGGCATTTCTGCGGGGCGCCTTGCCCTGCCGAGATCTACAAAGTGTCCGGCAGCGTCAATGCCCCAAGCCCTTACTGCAGCTTCTTTGAGGAACAGGTGCGCCATGCCTTCCGGATAATCGCCCAACAAAAAGAAGAGGCGTATCTCTGGGACAGTTGGCAAACCGAAACGGAAATATCCTACTCCTGGAAATAACTTCCTCCCCCGCACCAGCCGGGAGTCCTTCCCGGCTGGTTTTTTTCCGAATTTCTTTCCCGTCTTTCCAATCTCGATTACAATACCGTGGCAGACACCCATGCGTCCATGCAGGACAAACATCCCCATTCCATAAACCGGAAATACAGAAGGAGAATGCCATGAAAGTCGTCGCTTTTAACGGGAGCGCCCGCAAGGGAGGAAATACCGCGAAATTGCTGAATACCACATTGGAAGAGCTGTCTCTGCAAGGAATCGACACGGAGCTGGTCGAACTGTCAGGCCAGCCGGTCTCAGGCTGCATCGCCTGCTATCAGTGCTTCAAGAACAAAGACAGCCGTTGCGCCGTGGAAAAGGATATCATCAACGACTGTCTCGCCAAGATGATCGCTGCGGATGGCATTCTCCTGGGATCCCCCACCTACTTCGCCGATGTTTCCGCGGGGATGAAGGCTCTGATCGAACGGTGCGGCATGGTTTCCCGGGCCAACGGCGATCTGTTCAAACGCAAGGCCGGAGCCGGGGTGGTGGCGGTGCGCCGGGCCGGAGCCTATCAGGTATTCAACTCCCTCAACGCCTTTTTCTTGATCGGCCAGATGATCGTGGTAGGCTCCTCGTACTGGAATATCGGCATCGGCAGGGAACCGGGCGAGGTGGCCAACGACGAGGAAGGCATGAAAACCATGCGCGACCTGGGACGCAACATGGCCTGGCTTCTTGAGAAAATCAAAGCGGAATAAGCAATCAGCTCAATCCCGCCCAAGGCATCCCCCGGACGGTAACTGTTCAGCAGCGCCGCTTCGCTGCTGCCACAGATGCGCGGAAGAGGCTTGCGAAGTGTGCTATTGCACATGAGCAAGCCGATGACAGCTAAGCGAGCGTGAGCGAGACTGCGAAGCAGATGTGGTGCTGCTGGACAGTTACCCTCAGCCCAGGAAACTCCAGGACTGCACCTCCCGCTGCAAAAGATGGTTGTCGTACCGTTTCAGCAAGGCAACAGCCTCACGGGCAGCCGCCGGGGAAAAATGGAGCCGTTCCAGTTTGCCTTGCTCCATATCCTGAACCCTGCGCAGCAATTGAATGGTTTGAATGGAAAGCGGTTGGGAGGCGCTCCCCGTAGCCTTGGGTTCGCACCGGCTGCACACCAATCCGTTGCGCATGGTGCTGAAGCGGTACACAATCCCGGGCGCGCCGAGGACACCGCAATCAAGGCAGCCCGTCAGGTCGGGGCGATACCCCAGGATATCCAGCATTTTGACATGAAAAAAGATGATCGTACGATTGACAGCCCCACCGGCCAGAGCCAATCCTTCCAACGCCCAGACAAGCCAGCGAAAAAGCTCCTCATCACAGTCATGCTCCCGGGTCCAGTGCAGAACAAGCTCGCACAGCAGGGAGGCTGCGATGTACCGCTCATAGTTTTCCCGCAGCCTGGGGAAAGGGTTCAGCAACTCGGCCTGATCCAGGCGCATAAGCGAACTGTGACGGCTTGGGGCAAAATGAATGGCAAGGAGGGAAAACAGCTCCAGCTTGTTGACAAAACGTTTCTTGCTGCGCTTGGCGCCCTTGGCGATAAGCACAATTTTGCCATACTCGAGGGTATACAGGGTGACGATCTTGTCGGAATCCCCGTGATCCTTAACCTGGAGCACGATGGCCAGACCTTGCTGCAAGGACATCTTCCGAGACTAGGGCTATTCAATCGGGAAGGAAACCCGGGCGCTTTCCATTGACTTGCCGATGGAAGGGACCGGTTTGCCATTCAAGGTAAGGGAAACCCCTCCGGCGTTCCCGACAAAAAGGGAAATCTTTTTCGCCGCCTGCAACACCAAGCGATCTCCGGGCCGGTAGATGGCGGACTTCTTCTTTTCCTTGTCTATCTGCACGGAAAGCCAGGTGGTCTCGGTGAATTTCGCCTCCAGAACATAATTCATTCCCGGCTGCTTCACCAGCGAGGGTGGCGGTGACACTGCCGCTACGGCAGCAGGCTTGACCACATCCTGGGATTCTGGGGTTTGCCCCGGCTTTTCCTTGGTGGCCCGGGGAAGAATTACGAACCTGCCCTCATCTGTTTTTTTTTTGACTTCGAGGGACTGATCCGGTTCAACCTTCTGGGTCTCCGCAATATTTCCGGCCTTTTCGGGCAAGGATGCCCCCCCAGTTCCTTCCGGCCCGGTTTTCTCAGCTCCGGACAACGGCAGAGGCGGAGCCTGTGCCGCCCCATCCGTCACGGATTCCGGCTGACCTGCTTCCGAACCGCCGCCCTCGGGGATGGCCTCCCCAGGTTCGCCGGTTACCGGGGCGGGCGGCGGTTGCGGTTGCACCAAGGCCGGGGCATTGATCTCTTGCCCTGGAACATCGGCCGGAGGGGCCGAGGAATTCAAGAAATTCAAGACCAGATACCCGGCAAGGAAAAGAACGCCCACGACAACAAAAAAACCGACGAAACGCCCGAACGGAAAGGTCTGAACCTCGGCCATGGCCTCGCCGGCCAGAACCTCCTGGACGTTGATCTTTTCCGGCGGCTTGGTTTCTCCGGCATTCTGTTCGATATACCAGGCCAAGGCCTCATTGGGATCAAGGCCAAGATACTGCGCATAATTTTTTATAAAGCCGCGGGCGAAGACATCCGCCGGCAGGGCCTTGGGATTGTCCTCTTCAATGGCCCGAAGCGTTGAGGCATGAATGCGCGTCTTTTTCGCGATTTCCTCGAGCTCTTTCCCCTGGCTTTGCCGATGTCTTTTTAGAAAACTGCCAAGGGTTTCATCGGATCGTGACAAAGCTGCAGGTTGCTCGATTGCATCATCAGCGGATGGTGAATCCTTGGTCATGAGAGACATCCCTTTTCCTGAGGTTATGGGACACGGGGCCAGCCTAAAGTATTTTCTTGATATACGCCTGATCGCGAAGCTCTGTTACCCATTTCTGAAACTGGTTTTTCAACGCATCCTCATACAGCCGCTGCCGGATCTGGTCCTTGACCGTCTCGTAGGGAGCCTGAATAGCCACATCTCCCCGGTCGGAAAGAAGCTTGAAAAACTGATACCCGTCCGGAGCCTCCTGAATGTCGCTCACCTGTCCCACTTGCAGCCCGGCAATACCCGCTTTCATGTAAGCCGCCATCTCCGATTTCCTGAAAACCCCGATATCTCCGCCATCCTTGGCCGAAGGCAGATCGGATGCCTGCCGGGCCAGGGTGCGAAAATCCTGCCCGGCAAAAGCCTGCCGTCGAGCCTCTTCAGCCCGTCGCCGGGCATCGTCCTTGGCTGCCTGGGTGTTTTCCTTCCAGACAAAACCCATCTGCAAGACATGATAGGCGTCTTCTTTTATTTTCTGGGTATAATTCTTTTCGTAAAATTCACGGATCCTCTCCTCATTGACCACAACCCGGGAACGGATTTCATAATCGATCAGCCTTTCCTGCAGGATCTGGCTTCGGATGAGCTCCCGGTAGTCTCGCTCGTTGGAGCCCATGAGCGTCATCTGCTGCCAGAATTTTTCCGCCGTGGTTTTGTTGCGCTCGACAATTCTGGCGATGGCGCTGTCCACTTCCGGGTCGCCCACGGAAATCCCGAGCTTCTTGGCCCGTTGTTCGACGATGAGCCTGTCAATAAGACTGGAAAGCACTTCCTCCTTGGCCTTCAGCAGGGTTCGCTCCACTTGCTCCGGCGGGGCCTCCTGGGTGATCCGGCGAAACAGCGCCGCTCCTTCCCGGTTGAGGTCGGAGAAGGTAATGACATCATCGTTGACAATGGCGATGATGCGGTCCACCACCTCCGCCTGGGCGGCCGGGGGGTGAAAAAAAGCAAGAAAACACAGGGCGGAGCATACAAGATGTAAGGAAAATTTCACCGATCCACTCATAACAGGTTGAAAATATTGTTTTTAATCTTATACGACTTTATAACCGCCAAATTCTACCACAGTCATTTTCAAATGTCATCTTCCGCGAGCAGGGCCAGGATCTTTTGCGCATTTTCGAGGGTTTGTTCCGGCAAGGCAGCGGCTTGCGTTGTGATGATCAGCCGCGCTTCGGGGGTGAAGCGGGCCCGCCCCTTATATTTTTCAAGCAGACGCATGATCTTCTCCGGGGAGACCGGGGTTTTTTCATGAAAGGAGAACACCAGATTGCCCGGCCCCTGCTCCAGTTTGCTGATCCACAGCCGCCTGAGCAGGGTTTTCAGGGCCAGCACCTCGAACAGATTGAGCGCCTCCTGGGGAAGCTGGCCGTAACGGTCGCCAAATTCATCCTTAAGGTCCATCAACTCTTCCACCTGCTCGGCGTTGGTCAGGCGGCGGTAGGCGATATAACGCTGTTCCGTCGCCGGGATATACCGTTCCGGCAGAAAGGCCGAAATCTTGAGATTGATTTCAGGCTCGATCTGCTCCCGGGGCTGCTCCACGCCAGCGCCTTTCCGCTTCAAGTCGAGAACCGTCTGCTGCAGCAGCTCAAGGTACAGGTCATAGCCCACCGCGGCAATGTTGCCGCTCTGCGAGATCCCCAGGATATTGCCGCCCCCCCGGATCTGCAGGTCGCTCATGGCCAGCTTGAAGCCGCCGCCAAGCTCGTTGTAATCCATGAGCGCCCGCAAACGTTGCTGGGCATCCTTGGACAACCCGTCCAGGGAAGGGACCAGCAGATAGGCATAGGCCTGCTCCCTCCCCCGCCCTACCCTGCCGCGGAGCTGATAGATTTCCGCCAACCCCAGCCGGTCAGCCCGGGTGATGACGATGGTGTTGGCATTGGGGATATCGAGGCCTGATTCGATAATGGTGGTGCAGACCAGCACATCGATCTCCCGCTTGACGAAGCGGACCATGATCTCCTCCAAGGCCTTCCCCGGCATCTGGCCGTGGGCCACGGCCAGCCGCGCCTCGGGGACCAGCTTCTGCGCCCTGGCGGCCATTTCCTGGATGGAGTGCACCCGGTTGTGAACCAGAAAAACCTGGCCGCCCCGCTGCAGCTCCTTCACCACCGCCTCCTTGATCACCAGCTCGTCATCGCGGGCGACAAAGGTTTTCACCGGCCGCCTGAACTCGGGCGGCGAGCTGATTACGGAAAGGTCGCGGATACTGAGCAGGGAGAGTTGCAGGGTGCGGGGGATCGGGGTGGCGGTCAGGGTCAGGACATCCACCTGGCTCTTGAGTTTTTTGAGTTTTTCCTTGTGGGAAACGCCGAAACGGTGCTCCTCGTCGATAATCAGGAGGCCGAGCCGCTTGAAGGCCACATCCTGGGACAAGAGCCGGTGGGTGCCGACCACGATATCCACCCGCCCCTGGCCCAGCTCCTGGATGATCTGCTTCTGCTCGGCCGGGCTGCGAAAGCGGGTCAGGCTTTCCACCCGGACCGGAAAGCCCTGCAGCCGCTCCCGGAAGGTGGCGGCATGCTGCTCGGCCAGCACCGTGGTCGGCACCAGAATGGCGACCTGGAAATTGTCGGCCACCACCTTGAAGGCCGCCCGGATGGCGACCTCGGTCTTGCCGTAGCCCACGTCCCCGCAGACCAGCCGGTCCATGGGCCGGGGCGCGGTCAGATCGTCGAGCACCTCGTTGATCGCCTTGAGCTGCCCTGGGGTTTCGTCGTACGGGAAAGACTCCTCCATCTCATGGAACAGCTCGTCCGGCGGTGAAAAGGCATATCCCTCCACCATGGCCCGCCGGGCATAGAGGCCAAGCAGGTCCTGGGCCACCTGCCAGACCTCTTCCTTGACCTTTTCCCGCCGGGTCTGCCAGAGTTTGCCGCCCAGCTTGTCGAGTTTCGGCTCGGTGTCGGAGAGCCCCTGGTACTTGCTGATCACCTTGAGCTGATCCACCGGCACGTAGAGCTTGTCCCCGTCGCGGTACACCAGTTGAAAAAAATCGTTGGCTATGCCGCCCAGCACGATATTGACCAGCCCTTCATAGCGGCCAAGGCCGTGGGCCGTGTGAACCACAATATCGCCGAGTTGAAGCTCCTCAAAGCTCACCGGCGGCCTGTTCCGCTGAACGCCCTTCTTTTTGCCCGCACCCAGGCGCAACTCGCCGAACAGCTCGCTTTCAGAAACCCAGTGCAGCCGGGCGCCAGGCAGATCAAAGCCCGCGGCCAGCGGCGAATCCACCAGGACAATCTCTCGGCTCGCGGAAGCCGGGTCCAGCACAGGCGCTTCGGTTATGGCAACCGGCAGATCGTATTGACGGAGCAATTCCGCCATGTGCTCCGCATGCCGCCTGGTCCGGCAGGCAAAAAAGACAGAATCCCCGGACGCAAGCCAGAGGTGCAACTGCCGGGTCAACTCCGGCATCATCCCCTGATTCTTGCGTTGCAGCTCAAGCTGCTGCTTGAGCAACACATGGTTGCCGCAGGGTATCTCCAGGGTTTCCCCTTCTTCCATGTCCGGATGGGCAAAATCGTAGAACCGTCCCTGGCGAAAATGAGCCAGCCGTTCTCGCCATTCACTTTCCGGCAAAAATATCCGCTCCGGCGGCAAAACAGGCAGGCGGGCAGCGGCGGCCTCGGCGAAATTCGCCTCGATCCTTTCCCGGCAAAGGGCAAGGTTTTCCGCCATTGCGGTTGGCGAGGTGAAAAAGACAATGGTTTCGTCCGGCAGGTAGTCGAGCACGGTCGAGAGCTTTTCGTGGAACAACGGCAACAGGAACTCAACCCCTGGAAAACGCCGGCGATGCTCCAGGCAATCCTCCATCACCTTGACCCGCTCGCTGTCCCAATCAAGTTCCGCGGCCGCGGCCCGGAACCGTTCGAGCAACAGCCGCAGCTCCTGCTCCGCGGCAGGATAGAGGATCTCGCTCACCGGCAGAAGAACAACCTCCTCAAGATCTTCAACCGAGCGCTGGCTGATGGGATCGAATTTGCGGATGGATTCCACGGTGTCGCCACAGAAATCGAGACGGACCGGCATCTCAAAACCAGTGGGAAAAATGTCCAGAATGCCGCCGCGCAGGCTGAACTCGCCAACCGACTGCACCAGGTTGGCCGCATCGTAGCCACAGGCGGTGAGCGAGGCAATCAGTCCGTCACGATCGGTCTCTTCGCCGCGCATGACCAATTCGGCCAGGCTTGCAAGGGAAGCGCGGGGCAAAACCCTTCTCAGCAGGGCCTCCACCGACATGACCAGGATACAGGGCTTGTCCGCGCTGTGGATGTGGAACAAAACAGCAAGACGCTCGGCCACGGTGCGGCTGTCCGGCGACAACGGGGTATAGGGGGGGATTTCATGACTTGGGAAATACAGGGCCGGAGTATCGGCAAAAAGAGCAAGGTCCTGCACAAGGTGCTGGGCCGCGGTCTCGCTTGGCGTAAGGCAGAGGATGGGACGCTGCCCGAGCCGGGCCGTGCGGCCGAGATGGAAAGCGGCAGCGCTTCCCCGCAACCCGATGATGTTAACGGAACGGCCCTCGGTGAAGAGGGCCGTCAGTCTATTATCCATTTATTGTCTGTGTCGTAGCGAAAATGCCGGAAAAAGCCGGCACATTTCCCGATGGGCCATTTCCTAGAAAGCCCCGCCGATGCTGAAATCCCAGACCCCCTGCTGCTCGCCGTCTTTCGGGTCGAGATTGTAGCCCCATTCAAGGCGCAAGGGCCCCATGGGCGACAGCCAGCGGAAGCCAAGGCCGGTGCTGTAGCGAAGATCCGCAACATCCCAGGTTTCGGAATCGGTGTACACATTGCCCAGATCAAAGAACACCAAGCCTTTCAGGCCGATATCCTTGACAATGGGAAAAATCCATTCCACGTTGCCGTACCACATCTTTTCTCCGCCCACTCGTGAATACGTCACGCCGTCCGTGTTTAACTCCAGCGGGCTGATCTTGCCGCTGTCAAAACCCCGGATGGTATTGAGTCCGCCCAGATAGAACTTTTCATACACCGGCAATTTTTTCTCTTCGTTTTCAACCACATAGCCGATGGAACCCTTAACCCGGAAGGTCGTTTCCCAAGGCAACGGATAATGCCAACTGGAAGTGGCCTCGTACTTGGTAAAGGAGCTGTCCCCCCCCAAAAGGCCGCCGGCATGCTTGATGGAATAGTTGGTGAGCCAGCCCTTTGAGGCGTCGGTGAACTTGTTCCGGGTATCCTTGGAAACACCGAGCCGGACATAGCTTGTGGTCTCGATATTCATGGAATCCAGGATCGTCTGGGAAGTATTCTCCAGCAGGACATCGGTCATCTTGGTGTCGTCGTAGCCGTAGGCCCAGCCCAGATTCCACTTGTTCCAGACCGGATAGGCAAAGCGCACCGCCCCGCCGGTGGAATCCTTGGTATAATCGTCGTATTCCCGGGACCAGTTGTAGAGGTCGTACCCGAACAGCAGCTTGGTGTCGTTGAGATGCGGCTCGGTAAAGCTGAAATTGTAACGGTTGCTGTTGGCGCTCACATTGGCCTGCAAGGAGAGGCGCTGGCCCTTGCCGAGAAAGTTGTTTTCACTGATCTCGCCCATGAACATCATGTTGTCCACCGAGCTGTACCCGGCCCCCACGCTGAAGGTGCCGGTGGCCTTTTCCTTCACCTCGACCACCACATCCATCAGCCCTTCCTGCACGGTCGGCTCCGGGGTGACGTTCACCTCTTCAAAAAACTCAAGCCGCTGCAGCTTTTCGCTGCTCTTTCTCACCGCGCTCGCATCGAGCAGACCGCCTTCCTTGACCTGCATCTCGCGGCGAATGACCTTATCCCTGGTACGGGTGTTGCCCTTGATGTTGATCCGGTTGATGTGGACCAAGGTTCCCTGGGCAACCTTGAGCGACAAATCCATGCGCTTGTCTTCTTCATTTTTGCTCAGCCTCGGTTCGACTTCAGCAAAGGCATAGCCACTCTCGGCATACCGGTCCGTCAGGCGCAGGACATCCTCACGCAAGATCTTGCGGCTGAAGAACTTCTCCTTGCTCAACTCGAGCAGACTGAACAGGTCATTCTTCTCGCCGACGATATCCCCCTCGATCTCGATGGTGCCGACCCGGTAGCGGTCGCCCTCCTGAATATCAAAAGTGACATAGAGCCAGTCGCCCTCGTCGCTTATCACCGGTTCGCTGATCCTGGCCTCGATATAGCCGCTGTTGTGATACAAGGCGCCGAGACGGGAGCGGTCCTGCTCAAGCAGGTCGCGCTTCAACTTGCCCGATTCGGTAAACCAGGAGAGCAGCCCTTTTTCCGAGGTGGTCATCTCCTTGCGCAGTTCCTTCTCGCTGAAGGCCTTGTTGCCGACAAAACGGATCCCCTTGATATACATCTTGACGCCTTCTTCTATATCAAAGGTGACATTCACCTTGTCATCGGCAACATAGTTGAGCTTGGCGGCGACGGTGGTGCGGTAGAAGCCCTTGTCCTTATAGAGTTTCCGGATATTTTCAACGGAGGACTGCACCTCCTTGGTGTTGATGATGGTGTTGGGCGAGATGCTCACCACCTCTTTCACCTCTTTTTCCTCAAGCTCTTGTTCGCCGTTGACAAGAACCTGGCCTATTACCGCTTTTTCCTTGACCTGAAAGGTAATGTCCTTGCCTTTTTCCGTATCGGTGACGAGGATCTGCACATCGTCGAAATAGCCCATCTGAAAGATATTTTTCAAATCCGCCCGCAACAGCTCCGCGGTATAGGGATCCCCTGCCTGACTTTTCACCTGACGCAGGATAGCCCCCGAATCTATGCGGGTGTTTCCGGCAATGGCAATGGACTGGATAAGAAAATATTGGCCGGTTTGGAAGAGAATGTCGTTGACCATCTGGGACAGGGCTTTCTTCAGTTCGGTCTCGTTATTGCTGACCTGATAGTAAAATTTGGGCGGATTATTGCCGAAGATGTCATAGACGACAAAGTCCAGGCTGAGCTGCTCGCCAAGCTTGGTGATACTGCCGACCGCCACATAGTTGACCGCCGGGGAGGAGATCAATGGCTTCAAGGCCTCGGCCTTGGGCGGCCACTGCTCATAGCCGAGCTTCTGCTGCACTTCCTCCCTGGACAGCATCGCCAGCCCCTTGCTCCGCACAACCTCCTGCAAGATCTTGTCGCTTGCGGCGACAAGTTGCTCCCCCCCCGCCTGGGCATTGATCCGGGGCGGCACCATGACGGTGTTCGGCTCGGATCCGGCACCCGAAGCAACCCCGGCCAACGGCGGGATGGGCTGGGCCACAACAAGAAAAAGGACTGCAACAACAATCTTCATGGCGCCCGAAAATCCGTGGAAACCTGTTATGTGCCCGGCTGAGTTGTCTTGTTTCATTCTCTCGATTTCGCGGTGAAGTGGCTTGGGGCCGCCCAAAGGTAGCGGACGGGTGGGCTATCTATTTAGCGTATCAGAATTATCAGGCCTTGGCCCAAGTGTCAAGAATCTTTGCTCTCTTCCCGAGTTTCATGCAATCCCCCGTCCCGCAAGGTGAGACAACGGCTCATCCTCCGGGCCAGGTCAAGATTATGCGTCACCATGACCGTTGCCAGGGAGAGGGTTTCACTCAAATCGCGGATAAGCTCAAAAACCTTGAGCCCGCTTTTAGGATCAAGATTGCCGGTGGGCTCGTCCGCCAAAAGAACCGCGGGCTTCATTACCAGGGCACGGGCCAGGGCGACCCGTTGCTGCTCCCCGCCTGAAAGCTCCCCCACCTTGTGGTTTGAGCGGTTCAGCACCCCGACCCGCTCCAGAAGATATTCCGCATACTCAACAAGCTCGGAGCGTTTCCGCCCGGCAATCAATCCGGGCAGCAGGACATTCTCCAGGGCGTTGAACTCCGGGAGCAGATGGTGAAACTGAAAAACGAAACCAACCACCTGGTTCCGAAACAGGGCCAACTGGTCATCGTTTTTTTCAAAAACATTTTCACCCCGGTAAAAAAGCTGGCCCTGAGTGGGCTGATCAAGGGCGCCCAGGATATGCAGCAGGGTGGTTTTCCCGGTGCCGGAAGCACCGACCACCGCGACCATTTCGCCTGCGACCAGCCGCAAACTTACTCCGGCGAGCACTTGCAGGCTGCCGTGACCGCTATATTCCTTGCAAATATCCCGCGCTTCAAAAAACAAGGGGGATTCGTGCGCGTTATCGGACATGGAGCCGCCTCCTCTACTCATAGCGCAGGGCCACGGCCGGATCGACCTTGGCCGCCTGCCAGGAAGGGTACAGGGTGGCAACCAGGGTAATAACCGTGGCCGACAGGGCAATGAAGATGACGTCCGAGGGCAGGACCAGCACCGGCAAAGTGGAAATCGGGTAGACGTCGGGCAGATCGATGAACTGGTACCGGCTTAAAAGCGCGCACAGGCTCAAGCCCCCCACCACCCCCAAAAAGGTGCCGGTAAGGCCGATAACCAATCCCTCGTAGATGAAGATACGCATGATGCTGCCGGAGGTGGCGCCCATGGATTTCAGGATGGCTATATCCTTGTTCTTCTCCATGACCACCATGATCAGGGTGCTGACGATATTGAAGGCCGCGACCATCACCACCAGGGCCATGATGATTGAGAGCGCCGTTTTTTCCAGGGCAAGGGCGGAAAAGATGTTCCGGTTCATCCGCATCCAGTCCTTGGCAAAGAAATTCTGCCCCAGGGCCAGTTCAATCCGCTTCGCGACCTTGTCCGCCTGATTGAGGTCGGTGGTTTTCACCTCCAGCCCATGCACCGCGCCGGGCAGATCAAAGAAGCGCTGCGCCGTTTCCAGCGAGACGTAGGCCAGGGCGGAATCATACTCGTACATGCCGGTTTCAAAAATCCCGACCACCCGGCAGGTGGAAACCTTGGGCAAAACCCCCATGGGGGTCAGAGGCCCGGAAGCCGAGATCAGTCGTACCCGGTCATGGGTGGAGACACGCAACTGGACGGCAAGCTCCTTGCCCAGAATGATGCCCGGCACCGTTCTTGCGCCATCGGTCTGGACAGGGGCCAAGTCGGCTAAGGAGCCTGAGCGCAGATGTTTTTCCAGGCTGAGCACGCCTTGCGCCGTGGCAGGGTCAAGTCCGCGCAGCACGGCGCCGGTTCCGCCCTCGCCACCGGTGATCATGGCCTGGCTGTAGAGATACGGCGTGACCCCGCTTACCCCCTCGACAGCGCGAACCGTGGCGGCAACCTCTTCGTAGTCGCTGATATTGCCGGTGTAATCCTGGACCACCACATGGGAGTTGATGCCCAGGATCTTGTCGCGAAATTCGGAGGTGAAGCCGGTCATCACCGCCAGCACCACGATCAGGGCCATGACCCCGACCATGACTCCGGCGATGGAGATCAGCGAAATAAGCGAGATGAAGCCGTGCTTGCGTTTGGCCTTCAGATACCGCAGGCAGACAAACCATTCAAAATTCACAATTTTCCTCTCTTGCTGGAACGATGCCCGGACGGATAAAAGCGGACTCGCGGCTTATTTGCTCTCTGGACGCAGATGCGGAAAGAGGATGACATCGCGGATCGAAGGCGAATCGGTCAGCAGCATGACCAGACGGTCGATGCCGATCCCTTCCCCTGCGGCAGGAGGCATGCCGTATTCCAGGGCCCGGACAAAATCCTCATCCATCTCGGGGAAGATCTCCTCATCGCTGCCCCGTTCGGCAATCTGCTTTTGCAGCCGCTGTTTCTGATCAATGGGATCGTTGAGCTCGCTGAAGGCATTGGCCATTTCCCGCCCGGTCATGAACAGCTCGAACCGGTCCGTGACCTCGGGATTCTTTTCGTTGCGGCGGGCCAGGGGCGAGACCTCGGTGGGATACTGGGTCACAAAGGTGGGGTTGACCAGCTTTTCCTCCACCAGCAGCTCAAAGAGTTCGGTCTTGACCTTGCCGTGCCCGGCCAGGGGTTCAAGGGCGATGCCCTTTTCCTGGGCGAGCTGGCGGGTGCGGGCCGGGTCGGCGAGCACAGCCTTGTCAACCTTTCCCACCTCAATAAGCGCCTCGTCCATGGTGCAGCGTTTCCAGGGCGGGGAAAGATCGACTTCCTGGCCCTGGTAGCTCACGACCATGGAGCCGGTGACCTCGGCGGCGATGTAGGAAACCATTTCCTCGGTGAGGTCCATGAGATCCTCATAGGTGGCAAAGGCCTGGTAAAACTCGAGCATGGTGAATTCGGGATTATGCCGGGTGGAGAGCCCTTCGTTCCGGAAATTGCGGTTGATCTCGAAAACCTTTTCAAAGCCGCCCACCAGCAGCCGCTTAAGATACAGCTCCGGAGCAATGCGCAGGTAGAGATCCATGCCCAGGGCATTGTGGTGGGTCTTGAAGGGCCTGGCCGTGGCCCCGCCGGCAATGGACTGCATCATGGGGGTCTCGACCTCCATAAACCCCCGGTTCGTTAGAAAATCACGGATCAAGCGAATGATCTCCACCCGTTTGCGGAAGGTGTCGCGCACCTCCGGGTTCATGATCAGATCGACATAGCGCTGACGATACCGGGTTTCCACATCGGTGAGGCCGTGGAATTTCTCCGGCAAAGGCCGCAGGGATTTGGTGATCGGCTTGACGCTGGCCGCGTCGATGGTGAGCTCTCCAGTCTGGGTGCGGAACAGGGCGCCGCCAAAACCGGCGATATCGCCGAGATCGAGTTTCTTGAAAATCTGGTAGACCTCGGGACCAACCTCGTCGCGCTTGACATACACCTGAATCCGGCCGGATTCGTCCTGGATATGAAGAAAAGCCGCCTTGCCGAACTTGCGCAGCGCCATGATCCGGCCGGCCACGGATTTAACCCCCTCTTCCAGGGGCGCGTCCGGGTTGTCGTTTTTCGCCAGGATATCACTGATCCGGTGGGCGGGCCGGAAATCGTTGGCATAGAGATTGACACCCAGATCTGCCAGATCCTGGGCCTTTTGACGGCGTTGCTTCAAAACCTGATTCAGTTCTTCCATTGCTCGATACTCAAACTTTTTATGGTGGTTGGATAAAGGATAGCCGGACAGCGCCTGTACCTTACAGATACTTGTCGCGCAAGAGTTTCGAAAGATCCCCGGTCAAGGCCAAAACCTTTTTGGCGTGGGTCAGTGACAGGGAGCCGGTTCCGCAGCTCGGGGTTATCAGGGTCTGCTGCAGGAGGGACTTATAATCCCAGGCTCCGCCCGCAAGTTGAGCAGCCTGCGCTTCCCACCGGGCAAGCAAGGACTCCGCCGTTTCCCGCTCGATATATTCCTTCTCCGAGGTGGGCACGATCCCCCAGGCAATGATGCCGCCCCGTTCCAAAAAGGCGTACAGCGCGTCCTTGCAGGCGGCCAGCTTGTCGAAAAATCCGTAGGCGTCAAAGCTGACGATGTCAAGGGAGGTGGAGAGGAGAAATTCCCAGTCCGTGTTGGCGCAGACATGGATACCCACCAGCCCGCCCGCGGCCTGGGCCGCACCGATGATCTCGTTGAGCTCCTGGCCCAACTCATCCAGAGAAACGCTGAGAAAGGCGGATGAGCCGAGACCGGCCAGGGCCGGTTCGTCTATGAAGAGAATAACCGGGGCCTGCGACTGCGCAAGAACCTGCACCTGCCAGGCAGCCTTGAGGGAAAGCCCCTTCACCACCATTTCCCGGATAGTCGGCTCATAATAGGCCGCCCTCCCCTCGCGGTCGTGAAGCCCGGTGAGCAGGGTGAACGGCCCGGTCATCTGTCCCTTGACCGCGGCCACGGTTTTGCCGGCCACTGCCTCTTTGAGGGCGAAAAGCCCCTGGGCCCTGTCCGGACTCACGGCAAAGGGCGAGTCCGGCAAAAGGGACGGATCCTCAAGGGCGGCAAGATACTGCTCGAAATAGGCCAGCATCTCATCGGCAAAGGTCTCGGTCTGGATATCGAAATAGGTGCGGTCGCCCTCCTCGATAATACCGGGCATCCCTTCGCTGAACTGGCTGAGCATCCCTTCCTTGGGGTTGCTCGGCAATTGCGGCCACAGGGGAATGTCGGGGGTATGCGCGAAGATCAGGGAAAACGCCTCCCCTGCGTCTGCAACCGGCAGGCTGCCGATGAGGGTGGCCAGGCCGTTGGCCTGGAAACGGGAGGATGGATTGTCTTGGCTCATGGCATTGTCCAGTATCGGGAGCTGTGTAAACGGCGACGGCGCGTGCTGTACGCCTGATTGCAAAACAGGATGCCAAAAAAGCGAAATACGGCTTTTTTTAGCATCCTGTTAGCTATCAACAATAGGGCGAAAAGTCAATGTATTTCAGGGAAGCGCGGAACAGTGCCGGACACCGCAATCCTCTTAGTCCACCGGGACACCCCAGATGTCGCGGGCATATTCCCGGATGGTCCGGTCGCTGGAAAATTTACCCATCCGGGCCACATTGAGAATGGACTTGCGGATCCAGTTCGGTTGATCGCGATACAGCTCGCCCACCTCTTTCTGGCAGCGGAGATAATCCTCCAGATCAAGGAGCAGCAGGTAGGGATCATTGTGATTGAGCAGTCCCTCGACGATCGGAGCAAACAGGTGGGTATCGCCCTTGCTGAAATAGCCGTTGCCAATGCTGTCCAGGGTGCGTTTCACCTCGGCGTTGTCGCGATACACGTCAAATCCGTTGCGGCGCGGGTTCCGCTTGGCCTCCTCGACCTCTTCCGTGGTCATGCCGAAGATGAAGATATTCTCGGCCCCGACCTCCTCACGGATCTCGATGTTGGCCCCGTCCAGGGTGCCGATGGTCAAGGCGCCGTTGAGAGCAAATTTCATGTTGCCGGTGCCGGAGGCCTCGGTGCCCGCAGTGGAGATCTGCTCGGAAAGGTCGGAGGCCGGGAAGATCTTTTCCGCGACCGAGACGCCGTAATTGGGGATGAACGCCATCTTGAGGCGATCGCCAATCCGTGAATCGTTGTTGACCACCTCGGCCACCGAAGTGATCAGCTTGATGATCAGTTTTGCCTTGAAATACGAAGGCGCGGCCTTGCCCCCGAAAACAATGGTCCGCGGAGGAGAATCCGTATCCTCCCCATTGGCGATCCGGTGGTACAGGGTGATGACATGCAGGACGTTGAGCAGTTGCCGTTTGTACTCATGGATCCGTTTCACCTGGACATCGAACAAGGAGTTGGGGCTGACCACCACCCCGCATTCCTGCTTGATGAGGGCGGCCAAACGTTTTTTGTTCTCCGTTTTCACCTTGGCCCATTTTTTCTGAAACTTGGGCTGGCCGGCATAGGGCTCCAGGTTGCGCAGATAATCGAGATTGGTGACCCATTCCCCGCCGATGGTGTCGGTGATCAGGCCGGCCAGGCCGGGGTTGCATTTGAGCAGCCAGCGCCGCTGGGTGATGCCGTTGGTTTTGCAATTGAACCGGCCCGGATAAAACTCGTGGAAATTCTTAAACAGCCGGGTCTTCAAGAGATGGGTGTGCAGTTCGGCCACCCCATTGACCGAATGGCTGCCCACGATGGCCAGATACGCCATGCGCACCCTTTTTACCGGTCCCTCCTCGATGATGGACATGTCGCGCAGCAGATCGTCGCGGCCGGGATACCGGGCTGCAACTTCGTCGAGGAACTGGCGGTTGATCTCGTAGATGATCTCAAGATGCCGCGGCAGCACCTTGCCCAGCAGTTCCGCAGGCCAGCTTTCCAGGGCCTCCGGCATCAGGGTGTGGTTGGTATAGCCAAAGGTGCCGACGCAGATCTGCCAGGCCTTTTCCCAGGGCACCGCCTCCTCGTCCACCAAAAGCCGCATGAACTCGGGGATGGCGATGGCCGGATGGGTATCGTTGAGCTGCACTGCAATCTCATCGGCGAACGAATCGAAATCATTGTGCTTTTTCTTGTGCCGCCGGAGGATGTCCTGGAAGGTGGCGGCCACGAAGAAGTACTGCTGCTTGAGGCGCAGTTCCTGGCCCTCCCTGATATCGTCCGAGGGATAGAGAACCTTGGAGATGGTTTCCGACTGCACCTTTTCCTGCACGGCCGAGATGTAGTTGCCCCGGTTGAACGAGCCGAGATCAATCTCACGGGAAGCCCGGGCCGTCCAGAGGCGCATGTTGATGACATTGTCGTTGTTAAAGCCGGGCACCAGAACATCACAGGCCATGGCCATGATCTCTTCCGTTTCGATCCACTCGGTGCGCAGCTCGCCCTTGTTGTTGCGGTACCGTTGCACCCGGCCGTAATACTGTACCGGATAGAGATTCGTCGGCCGCTCATACTCCCAGGGGGTGCCGTAGCGCAGCCAGTTGTCAGGATGTTCCACCTGAAACCCGTCGACGATGCGCTGGAAAAAAAGGCCGTACTCATACCGGATGCCATAGCCGTAGGCCGGAACGCCCAGGGTGGCCAGGGAATCGAGAAAACAGGCGGCCAACCGGCCAAGGCCGCCGTTGCCGAGGGCGGCGTCGTCCTCTTCCTCCCTGATCTCCTCAAGATCGTAGCCCATCTCCTCCATGACCTCCTTCATCTCATCATAAAAGCCGAGATTGATGAGGCTGTTGCCCAGGGAGCGCCCGATGAGAAACTCCAGGGAGAGGTAGTAGACCCGCTTCTTGCCCTTTGCGTAATAGCCCTTTTGCGTTGAAATCCAGCGTTCGATGAGAAAATCGCGGATGGTGTAGGCCAGGGCCTTGTAGAGGTCTCTGGTCCCGGCCCGCTGGGGGTCACGGCCGAGGAAACTCAGCAGGTGATGGTTGATCGTGGTCAGAAAATCCTTTTTGGAAAGAGATTTAAAGACCGCACAGTACGGGCCTTGCGGGATTTTGTTGTTCATGGCTGCGGTCTGCGTCCTGTAGGTTTGACTTGAGTTGATACAATCCCCCCATCTGCCACGGCAATGGTTGCTTCCTTTCAGAGTACAATGGCGCTGAAAAAACAGTCAAATGTATTTACGGGCTGTCATAAAATACCTCTTGGATTTTTTCACCATCCCGTTCACACGGCTGGTTCCCCCGTGCGGCGGCAAGAGTGTTTTATCATAACGGCGTCACCGCACCCTCGGTGTCAAGAAACATCCGCACCCAGGCCAGGGCCTGCTCCCGATCCGTGACCGTTCCTTCCACCTGCGCCGTCTCCAGGCCGTTGAGGATCTCCTTGAAAAGCGGGCCGGGGGCAAGGGAAAAAACCGCGATGAGATCATGCCCCGTGATCAGCGGCGGGCTGGCGAATACCGGCCGGATATGCTCCTCATACACCCCGCGCACCTCACGCCAGAGCGCGGCCAGATTCTGTTCCATCCCTTCCGGCTTGCCCGGCCCCTGCCCGGCAAGGCTGTCCGCCATGGCCAGCAGGAAAAGAGCGTCCAGATCATCGCCAACCGCCTTGACCAGCCGCAGGCAGGCCTTGCGCGTGATCCCGGTGCGCAACCGGGCGTTGCTGAGATGAAACGGCCACATGTGCAGGCCAATGAGCCGGGCCACCCTAACCCGGTCATCCTTGGGCCAGTGAAGCCTTTCGGCTATCCCCGCAAAAATCGCGGCTCCGGCCTGATCGTGGTTGTAAAAGGTTATCTTTTCCTCCACCAGCCTGTGCGTTTCCGGTTTGCCCAGATCATGAAACAGGGCGGCCCATTTCAGCAATACCCCCCGTTTTCCCTGGGCTGCCTCGCTGAATAGCCCGCCCTGCCCTGGAAAATACGCTTCCGGCGCCTGCAGGATTTTCTCCAGGCACTGCAAGGCCTCCAGCGCATGCTCGAACACGTCAAGATGATGGCTGGCGGGCTGAGCAAGACCGCGGCCGGCAACAAGTTCCGGAAAGACAACCCAGAGGAGCCCTGTGTGGGCCATCTGCCCGATCGTCTGCCCGGCGCGATCCGAAGCCATGATCAGACCAAGCTCATAGGCAACCCGCTCCATGGCCGGAGCGGCCAGCAGCGCGCCATGGGCGGCAATGGCCTTCTCGGTCTCGGGTTCGATGGCAAACCCCAAGGCCGCCGCAAAGCGGTAAGCCCGCAGCAATCGCAGGGGATCGGCCAGCAGATTGGCCACGGCCGGAACCCGGATGCGCTTTTGGGCAAGGTCGGCCGCGCCGCCGCAAGGGTCGATAACCGTGCGTTCGGCCAGGGCGCCGGTCCCGGGGGCAAGGGCAACGGCCATGGCGTTGATGGTGAAATCCCGCTGACCGAGGTCCTCTTCAATGGTGGTGGTGTGATTTCTGAATCCGGAAAAATCAAGGGTAAGCCCCTGCCAAACAACCCTGGCCACATCTTCCCCTTCATCAAGCAAAACAAAGGTCCCGCCCAGCAACCCGCCGACCTCGCGGGCGCAGGCCACGGCTCCTTTCGGCACCGTGAAATCAAGATCCCTGGCCGCCACCCCAAGCAGCCAGTCCCGCACCGGCCCGCCCGCCACATACATGGGCTGCCCGGAACCGAGCGCAACCCGGCCCAGAACCCGGCGCAGCTCCTCGGGGTATGTTTGCAGCCAATCCTGGGTCAATACTGTTGCCGCTACTGCTGCTGCCATGGAGATCCTTACAGATGCCTGACGATTTCCGCCAAAGTGGTTTCCAGCCTGCAGCAGACATCGTGGATATGGATGCTCTCCAGGCTCAGCGAATCGATCACCACCAGAGTTTCCGGCGGCAACACCTTGCCGAACCGCTCCCCGGCCCGCCGGGCCACCTCCCGCACCGCGTCCTCGGCAAACTGCGGCTGGCTGTGCGAGGTGTAGACCAGTTGCGCCTCGTCGGTTCTTTTCAGCAGATCCTGGGTCACATGCAACGCCTCTTCCAGGCAGGCCAGCAACTCGGGGATGCTCGGGGCAAACCCTGCCGACTGCATGGACAGGGTGGTCTGGGAGCGCTGCGAATGGGTGGGCAGGGGGCACTCATCCCCCTCCGTGCGAAACAGGGTCTGGTTGTAGGCTTGGGTGCATGGGCAGGCGGTGATGTGGGCCACCCCCACCCCGAACACGGCCACGCTCTCCAGCTCCTCCCCCTGCCTGGCGAGCTTCAGGTCAAGGCTGACCGCAATGGAATCCACCGACTGCCTGTTGCTGACCATGGCCGTGCGGATGAGCGGCAATTGCCCGGTAAGCCGAACCCTGCCGCGGTTCGCGTCCTGGTGCGCCATCATTTCCCCGCCGAGCTGCAAGCCGTAGTCGCGGAGATCGGAAAACTCCCGGTCATGCAGACCGGCGATCACCTCCTCCATGCGGGACATATGGATGCCGCGAACCTCCGCGGCCAGGTTCACCTCCAGCCGGGCCGCAAAAGGAATCAGCCCTTCGGGCAGCCGGACCCAGACGGTTTTTCCGCAGATGCCGACCTCCGGCAGGGGCAGCCCAAAGGCAGGGCGCTGCTGGGGGATGTCAACCCCTTCCGCCAGCACCCGGGCATGGTCTTGGGGGGATATGGATGGTTTCAAATAAGCTCCTCCTGTTTCAAGGAAATATACCACTGCTGAATCGTCTGCCAATCCCCCTGTTGCCGGGTCCAGTCGGCCAGGGCCTGAAACCGGACAAGATTCTCGGCCGCGGCCCCGGTTTCCGCCAGGGCACGGGAGACCGAGGCCAGCAGGGTCTCCAGCCGTTCGCCGGTCGCATCATTGCACAGGCTGCCATGATGGAGGTACCGCAGGGTGATGGGTTCCTCCCCGCACAAGCCAAAGGGGAAACGTTGGGCCAACCGGATAAAAAAAGACCAATCCTCGCCCAGCTCCCCACCCCCGAAACCGCCCGCCGCGACAAAGGCCTCTTTCTCCACCGCCATTGCCGAGGGGACCAGAAAACACCAGCGGGACAACGCGGCAAGGCAGTACCCTTCCAAGGCCATGCCCGGCTCGGGGAGGAAAAATTCCCCGCCGCCGATTTGATCGCAGTTTCTGGTCACCCCATAGGCCACCGGAAAGCCTCGGGCCATGGTCCGCACCAGGCGTGCGACATGGCCCTCCAGCCAGACATCGTCGGAATCAAGAAACATCACCACCTCACCGCACGCCTCGACAACCCCGGCGTTTCTCGCCAGACCAGGCCCAAGGCCGGAGCGGTGCAGCAGCCGCACCCCGGGAAACCGCGCGGCAACCAGGGCAGCGGTGTGGTCCGTCGAGCCGTCGTCCACGACAATGATCTCACTCACCGGAGTATCCTGAGCAACCACGCTGGCAATGGCCCGGCAGGTCATCTCCGGCCGGTTTCTGGTGGGGATTACGCAACTGATTCGCATGGCCTTGTGATGGTTCCTCTTGCTCTGTCTGGCTAGGGTGCGCTGTGCCGGGCAGGAAGGCATGCTGCCCAGTCTCCAGCATAACACATAAAGCTGGACTGCTCCAAGGGGATGGATTCGGCATGCCTGCCTGAACAAGGCGGGAGGCGGGCAGGATCTCGACCGATTTTCTCCTTGCCTTTCAATCCCATGCCACATAGAATCACTAACTGGTGGAATCAACGGAAAAATGGGGCTTCTTTTTTGGTTTTTTCCTAATAACCCCATTGAAAAGAAGATGCACATGGGTACGCAGGAACTGGTGGCAATGGCTTTGAAACTCGATCCGGCGGAGCGTTTCGACCTGGTTGACCAAGTGTTGCACAGTCTCGACAAACCCGATCCGGAAATCGACCGCCTCTGGCTTGACGAAGCGGAACGCCGCCTGGCGGCCTACCGTGCCGGCAAGGTGCAAGGCATCCCCGCAGAGGAAATCCTCGGCGAATAATGATGCACATAATCTTTTCACTCGAAGCCCGTAGGATGCGGTGAGGGACGAACCGCATCGATCGAGTTCCCCACACAATCAACAACCTCGGACACCTATGGTTGAATATCGGCGGCCAAAGATCACTGGTGGCTCGTATTTTTTCACCGTCAACTGTGCCGAACGCCGGGGCAATCGGACTCTCACGGAAAATATCGATTTACTCCGGCAGTCGTTCTCGAAAGTGAAACGGTCGCATCCGTTTTCCATCGATGCCATAGTAGTTCTTCCAGAGCATCTCCATTGCATATTCACCTTGCCGCATGGGGACGCCGATTTTAAAACGAGGTGGGCATTGATCAAGGCCGGATTCTCCCGCGCTTTGCCGGCCACCGAAAGAAGATCATCGAGCCGTATAAACAGGGGAGAGCGGGGAATTTGGCAGCGGCGCTATTGGGAGCATTTGCTTCGGGATGAAGTCGATTTTGAGCGCCATGTCGAGTATATTCATTGGAATCCGGTAAAACACGGCTGGGTTGAGCAGGTCAAGGCATGGCCTTACTCGAGTTTTCATGATTACGTCAGAAAAGGTTTGTGTCCCGAGAATTGGGCGAGCGAACCGAGCAGCGATGTTTGTGGTGGTGAATAACCCGAGCGGTGCACGATCGATGCGGTTCGTTCCTCACCGCATCCTACGGGCTGCGGCCCTGCGGGGGCTAGTGCATTGGCGGCACCAGTGATTTCAAGCGTTAGACGGAGGAAACCATGGCACGACTTGAGGACTATTTTCGGACAGACCAGCGTCAAGGGGTACGGATCACCTCCGCGCAAGAGGTGACGATCTTGCCGGAAAACCTCAAGATCCCGGTAAACATGTATCAAGACTTCGGTGCAGGATCCGTCTACTTCGCCTTCCTACTTCCACTGGTACCGGACCCCGTTCAGAAGTGTGCCGGTCTTGTCGCGGATTCGAACCTCCTCCAGGGATTGCTTGCAGCAACACCAAAGTTGCATATTCATCAGGCGGGAAGCCCCGGCGAGACCGCCGTCGACTCAAAGTCCCTTCCGTTCACTGGTCGGGTGTACATATATTCGGAAAACGATCTTTCGGATGAAGAGATCATCACTCTGACCGAGTTTGCGGCTGAGCGTGGCGTTCACCTCCAGTACTTCGGACCGCAGTGGGCGGAGCACCGCTCTGAGTTAGAAAAGCCGCTCGCGTTTGTTTCCCACGACTCAAGGGACAAAGAACTCTTCGCAAAGGTTGTGGCGGAGAAACTAGTAATTCGTGGGGTGCCGGTATGGTTCTCAGAGTTCTCCCTCACGGTAGGAGACTCGTTGAGGGAGTCGATTGAAAAGGGTCTGAGAGAATGCGAGAAGTGCATTCTAATTCTCACGCCAAACTTTCTCTCGAACCCTGGTTGGACGAAGACAGAATTCAACGCAATCTTCACCCGAGAACTTGTCGAGCGGTCACGCAGAATACTTCCCGTCTGGGCAGGCGTGACAGCGCGAGAAGTCTACAAATACAGCCCAACATTGGCGGACCGAGTCGGAGCACAGTGGGACGAAGGTGTAGATAATGTGGTTGCAAAACTCATCGGCGCCATTCGAACTGACGTCTAACAATAGGCTAAAGCCGACCGCGTGAAGCACCGTTTTGTTTCCTGCCCTATCCCGGCGCGGTCGGCTTACCCTTGGCGTTGTGTGACTGAATACATGACGAAAACGACGAAGGAGAACACATGAAGAAATTTTTTACCGTCCTTGGCGGAATTTTCGCTGTTTTAATCGTTGTGGCTGCGGTTGGGAGACCATTGGGATCAGAGACCCTTGGGGTCAGGCTTGACTTACTGCTATTCCCCTGTATTTAGTGATTTTGGGAGTTCCGGAGACATCTTCCTTAATTCTTAAGACCGTGAAGATTCTTCGCATGTGGATCAATCATGAATAGCGCCCGATGACAAAACAGAAAAGCCGCACCAGAGGATCGGGAGCATGAAGAAGATCCTACTGACCATCACTCTGGTTGCAATGCTTTGTACCCAGGCGCTGGCCGAATCCTCCGTCTGGAAGGTCCAGAAAGGCGACTCCGTACTCTTTCTGGGCGGAACGTTCCACCTGTTGCGTCCTTCGGATTTCCCCCTGCCGCCCGAATTCGACGAGGCGTACAAGGCGTCCGAACTCCTTGTTTTTGAAACCGATATCGGCAAATCCAAGGAAGCCGCTGCGCAGCAGAAGCTGATGGCCAAAGCCATGTATGCCGATGGCTCAACCATCGACAAGTATCTCTCCCCCAAAACCTACAAATCGCTGAACGCATACTGTGCGGCCAACGGCATCCCCTTCGAAAGCCTCAAACACTTCAAGCCGTCGATTATTGCCGTGACGATAGCGGCCGTTGAACTCGCCAAGCTTGGGGTTGCCCAAGAAGGGGTGGACACCTTCTTCTATCAATTGGCCACCAAGGATAAAAAGGCCACGGAAGGGCTGGAGACCGTCGATGAGCAAATCGGCTTCATCCTGGGAATGGGAGAAGGAAGCGAAGACGCATTTATCACCTATTCCCTGAAAGATATCGAGTCCATCAAACAGGCTTATGAAGCCATGGTGGCGGCCTGGAAAAAGGGCGATCTCAAGAAGATTGACGCCCTGTTTATTGCCGAAACCAAAGCACAAATGCCCAAGCTGTACACGGAGCTGCTGGCTGGCCGCAACGAGAAGTGGCTGCCGCTGATCGAAGCCTACTACAAAACCCCTGAAACAGAATTTATTCTTGTCGGAGCAGGCCATCTGGCAGGGACGGACGGCATAGTCGAAGCGCTGAGACGGAAAGGGTACACCGTCGAAAAGCTGTGAGCTGCAACAGCCGCCATGAGTCCCGGCATCGCACCAATTCCATGCTTTCAAAAACACAATCGGGAACAAATTGTGCTGCCCCTTATTGCTCTATTGCCGGAAAATATGAGATACTCGGTTAAACAACCATTTTTCAGCGAGGAGAGCACATGAAAACCACGCAGCGATTTCTTGCCGTTCTGATCTGGGCTTTTTTTCCGCTTTTTCTCCCGGCCTGTTATGTTTATCCAGCCGGCGGCGTTGCGGTGAGCCAACCGCCCGGCGGCGGGCCGCCTCCCCATGCCCCGGCCCATGGGTACCGAAGGCTCCAGGAGTACAGGTATTACCCGGCAGCCCAAGTCTATTATTCCCCGGCGCGAAACGCCTATTTCTATCTTGACGGCTCTAACTGGCGCATGAGCGTGACCCTGCCGCGCCATCTTGAAATCCAGTTGAGCGACCCCGTTGTCATTGAAATGGACAGCGATGAACCGTACCGGGATTTCGACAAGCACCGGTCCCAATATCCCCCAGGCAAATCCAAAAAAAGACGATAAACTCCGACCCGGAAAAACAAGAACAAAAGAACACAATGGGGACGACGCCCAATTATTTTGCTCTTGCTCACTCTTTGTTTGATGCTCGGCATCCTGTTTTCCGGGAAACACCTTGACACGGAACCACTCTTTGCGTACGATTTAACGTACGCAAAGGAAAACTCCAATGACCACACTTTCTGCTACGGAAGCAAGAAAATGCCTGTACAGCCTCGTTGATAACGTGGCTGAGTCTCATGCCCCGGTGCAGATCGTGGGCAAGCGGCACTCTGCGGTTCTCATCGCGGAAGAGGATTGGCGGGCCATCCAGGAAACCCTGCACCTCACCTCGGTGCCCGGCATGCGCGAGTCCATTCAGGAAGGGCTCGAGACCCCGGCGGAGAAGTGCGACCCGGAGCTTGAGTGGTGACCTGGCGGTTGGTTTTTACCAAGCAGGCCCAGAAGGATGCAAAAAAGCTCATCCGCGCCGGGCTGAAACCCCAAGCCGAACGCCTGCTCGAAATCCTCAAAGAAAACCCTTGCGGCAATCCCCCTTCCTACGAAAAACTGCTTGGCGATCTGACCGGCGCAGATTCTCGAAGAATTAATATCCAGCACAGACTGGTTTACCAAATTCTGGATGACCTCAAGACCGTGAAGGTTCTTCGCCTGTGGACCCATTACGAATAGCGGATGATCAGAAATAGCCGGGGAACAATACCTCTTCTTTTAAAAACAAACCGTACTGGGGATTATCCCCCGGTAACAGGCTCGAATTTTTCAAAAATCTTCAGCAAGGAATACCAATGGAAAACATCCTCTGGTGGCATTGGATTGTCCTGGGAATTATTCTGGTGCTCATGGAAATCGTGGTGCCGTCGTTCACCATTTTCTGGTTCGGCCTGGGGGCGGTGGTGACCGGCCTGCTGCTGGCCGCGCTCCCGGAGATTTCGCTGAAGTGGCAATTACTGGTGTTTTCCTTATCCAGTCTCGGGTTTACCTTTTGCTGGTTCCGTTTCTTCGTGCCACGGAAAAAAACCAAAACTCTGTTGACTGATGACCAGACGGCCATCGGCCAGATGGGGATTGCCGCCACCCGGGCTCTGGTTCCGGGCGAGCATGGCAGGGTGGCGTTTTCCGTCCCGGTGCTGGGGGAGGAATCGTGGATGTATCTGGCCGACGAGCCCATTGAAACAGGCAACCGCATTCGGGTTATCGCGGTTCTCGTTTCAGAGCAGGGAGAGCGGATTCTCAAAGTAAAAAAAGTGCTGTAACGGAGTTTAATCTTCACCTGGAGGAATACAATATGGATGTGGGACTCATTATCGTCGTTGCCATTCTGGTTCTTGTTTTTGTGACCATTGCCAACGGGGTCAAGATCGTGCCGCAGGGGTATGAGTTTGTCATCATGCGGCTCGGCAAATATCATACGACCCTGACGCCGGGCCTGAACCTGATCATCCCCTATATCGACACCATTGCCGCCAAGGTGACCAGAAAGGATATCTCCCTGGATATCCCCAGCCAGGAGGTCATCACCCGGGACAATGCGGTGATCATCACCAACGCCATCGCCTTTATCAACATCCACACCCCGCACAAGGCCATTTTCGGCATCGATTTCTACGAACATGCCACCAAGAATCTGATCATGACCAACCTGCGGGCCATTATCGGCCAGATGGACCTGGATGATGCCCTCAGCTCCCGGGAGCAGATCAAGGTGAAACTTATCCAGGCCATTGCCAATGATCTTGAGGATTGGGGCTTAACGGTCAAGAGTATCGAGATTCAGGACATCAAGCCATCGAGCACCATGCAGGCCTCCATGGAACGGCAGGCCGCGGCGGAGCGGATCCGCAGGGCGGCCATCACCGAGGCCGAAGGCGAAAAACAGGCCGCCATCCTGACGGCGGAAGGCCAGAAGCAGAAGGCCATCCTGGAGGCGGAGGGCGGCCTGGAGGCTTCACGAAGGGAAGCCGAAGCCCGCATCGTTCTGGCGCAAGCCACCAAGGATGCCCTGGCCCTGGTGCAACAAGGGATCGGCAACGAGCAGTTGCCGGCCCTCTACCTGCTGGGCGAGAAATATATTGGCGCCTTGCAGGAGCTGGGTCTTTCCGGAAACGCCAAGACCGTAGTTCTGCCCGCGGATCTGCCCGCGGCGCTCCAGGGGATGTTTGGCCTCAAGATTGGAAAATGACCCGCCGGGTGCTCGCTGCGATTTCAGGCAAATACAGTTGACAGCACCAGTGATCAGCGTGGTACTTAAAAGAAGCAGGCATCAAAAGGTGAAAGTGCGGGAAGTCTTTTCATAAACCCCAACAGAGGAGACAGCCATGTCAGGAAGCGTCTACAAGATCATCGAGGTGGTGGGAACCAGCACCGAATCCTGGGAGTCGGCGGCCCAAACGGCAATCGACACGGCGAGCAAGAGCCTGAAGGATCTCCGGGTCGCCGAGGTCATCAAGCTGGACATGAAGATTGAAAACGGCAAGGTGGCCGCCTACCGGGCCAGGGTTTCGCTTTCCTTCAAGTATCATCCGTAATCAGAACAACCCAAGGGGGGCACAAAGTTTCCTTATCAAAAGTGCCCCCCTTTCCTTCTTCTCGCCACGAAAAACGACCACTCCCATTCTGATGATCTACCGCATAGCCGCCGACTGCGTCCTCCTGCTCCATCTCGCCTTCACGCTTTTTGCCGTATTGGGAGGCTTGCTGGTGCTGCGCCGCCCTTCCCTGCTGTGGTTGCATCTTGGCGCCGTGTTTTGGGGGGTGGTGATCGAGTTGGCGGATTGGATCTGCCCGCTTACGCCGCTGGAGAATTTTCTGCGGGAAAGAGGCGGCGAGGCGGGCTATGCGGGAGGATTCATCGAGCATTACGTGGTCCGGCTTCTCTATCCCGAGAACCTGACCATTGAGCTGCGTTATTTGCTGGGCGGGGGGCTGATCGCGGTGAACCTGCTCATCTACGGCTATATCTTCTGGATACGCCGCCGCAGGAAGCCCTTGGCTTAAAGCATTACCAGCCTTTCCTCCCCAATCCCCACGAGCGCCCTAAAAATCCTCCCCATTGCTTGCCCCAGTACGTTCATTTCTTTGCTTGCCCAAAGAAACGAACCAGCAGCGAAGCGGCGAAGAAAGGGCACCCCGACACTCGCCGTGTGATCAAGTCACACTGCTGTCCCGCCGCAGGCGGGATACCCGGAGTTTATGCCCCGCATGGGGTACTCCTCGATGCTGCCGGGGCTTTGCAAACTCGGCTAACGCCTCAAACAGTGCAAAGCCCTTTTTCGGCAGCCTCTCCGGTGCTCGGCTGCGTGCCAAAGGGGAAAAAGCCACAAAAAAGCCCCCTTCCTCGGAAGAAGAAGGGGGCCGAGGGAGGGTGCGGAAACCAGGGATTACTTCTTCATCCTGGCAGCGCCTTTTGTTTTCATGGGATCGCCCTTGTAGCCAAGAGCCTTCCAGTCGAGACGGCCATTTGCGGCATGGCAGTCGTTGCACTTCAGGGCCTCGCTTGCCGGGGCAACCATGTGGTTGATCCGCCAGTACATGACGGTGGGGGCAAAATCGTAGCTGCCGCTGTAGGCCAGGCCCGAGGCCTCACTGCCGGCCCTGGCCGCTTTGTCCCAATCAAAATTCTTCCAGTAGGCATCCTTGTCTTCCTTGTTGGTCGGCCAGACCTTGGGGATCAGGAAGTACTTGTTTTCCTTATCGTAGATCTGCTTCCCGGTATGCACCTTGAAGGGATAGATCTTGGCGGTCTTGTCCTTGATGCTGCCAACCGGCGCGTTCAACTCGGTGACCTTGGCCGGATCGATCTTCTCGCCGCGCAGATAGACGGTGGCATTGCCATTATACCACTTGTAGGCGGGAACCACGCCTTTCTCCCACTTGAAATGGCCTTTCTTCTTGTCGTAGCCGTCGCGTTTCTCCGTGCCGAACACCTGCTCGTCCACCTTGATGTCCTGACCGGCGGTGGACCAATCCCACTCCACCTTGGTGGGCATGACCTTGGCAAAGGTGGGGATATGGCAGGTCTGGCAGGCCACGGTGGCGGCATGCGAGTTCAGCTTGGCATTTTTGTGGAGCTTGGTGTCATGGCACTGGGTGCACTCCAGATGATTTTTCCCGCCGGGCGTGACGATCATGGAGTTGCCCTTGATCTCATGCTTCTGGGTGGAGTGGCACTCGGTACATTGAAAATTCAGGCCGTCGGAGCCCATGTGCACGTCAATGGCCTTGGTGGGATTAGCCATGGAGGAATCGATATCCCCGTGCTTGACGTTGTTGCCGCCGCCGCCAAAGCCATGGCAGGCCACACAATTTTTCTTGGCAGGCTTGCCGACGCCCTGGGCCACAGCCACCAGATTAACGGGTTTGGCGTCCAGCTCTGGGTTGCCGGTGAAGCCAAAGGGCATGCCAGCGGCGGGAGGCGCCTTCTTGTAGGTGCCGGTGGTGTCATGACAGACCAGGCAATCCACCTTGTTCTTGTCGGTGAAATCGAAATTGGCATCCTTCCAGCCGTAACTGATGTGGCAACTGGTGCAACGGGGCCAGTTGGAATCAACAGAGATGCAAAAATTATTGATGGCGTTCTTCTTGCCCAGCGCGACCTTGCCCTTCTTGCCGGAGATCTCCTGCTCGCTGGCCCAGGTCCAGTGGGTGGTTTTCATGATATCCGTTGCCGCGTCCGCATGGCACTCCAGACATTTCTTGGTCACGTCCATGGGCGTGGCAAAAGGACCGGTGATCGCCTTGTGCGCCTCACCGGCATAGGACGATCCGCCTGCCACCACAGCCGACGCAACCAGCATTGCCGAAAATACACGGGATTTTTTCATAGCCTCTTTCTCCTCCTTAGTAAAAATGAACGGTTACTCTTCCCCTTTCCTGGCCCCATGACAGAAGCAATATACGCAGCGTAATTACGGTTGTAAGAAGCAAATTAGGTGCCAGGCCGGAAAAAAAAACAAGGGGATGAATTCGCGCAATAAAAGCAAGGCCGAGGGAGGCTGCGGCACAAGAAAAGGGGCGCAATTTTATTTGACCAGAAAGGGTGAACACGGGATAAATCATGGGAACAACAAGAAAAAACAACGCAAGCGCGCAAAATATCTTGCGCCCGTTACCGCGGACCGGGCGAGAATATTGCCCTGACTTGGGAAGATCGGTCTCCCTGTCGCTATACGCGCCGGTTGCCGGGAGGAAAACAGAGAGCCGCCTCGCGGACCCGGCCGGCCAGGCGATGCTCAATATACTCGCCAACCAGGGGGAGCATGTCGTCGAGGTACTGGCCGATCTCCTTTTCCGTTGCCGTGGTCAGGGTCTGGCAGAACAGGCATTTTCTCTCCCCCCCGCCCGTGGAGGGCAGACCGAAATCCTCCAGCACATGCCGGGTGATCGTCTGGTCGTCAAAATCCTCATACACCGGGAAGGTGGTGTTGATCCCGAACCGGGCCGACAGCTCCCGGATCTTGTCCATGAAAACCGGGGTCTGCTCGGGGTAATGTCCCTGCTTCTTGGTGTAGCCGGCCACGAAATGAGGGACGAAATGCTCATGGCAATAGACGATGGCCCGGGCGTGCATCCCGAGCTTGCAGGCCACGCAGACAAGATTTTTCCCGTTGTAGCGGGGCATCATTTCCTCATAGCGGTCGAGCCACAGCCCCTGAAACATCCGGCCCATGTCAAGCTCCACCATATCGGCCTCCGGAATCTTCTTGGGGTCGGAGGCATTGGCCAGCAGGATCTTGTGCGCGGCGAGAAAGCGGTTTCTGGGAAAATCGGCAAAGCGGCCCATGCCGTTGAGCATGTGGAGCAGGTGGATGCGCACCGGCCTGGGCAGGCCGGGATGATGCCCGGCGCTGGCCAGGGCATAGAGGGCGAGGGAATCCGTCCCTCCGGAATACAAGATCGCCAGTTCCTGCTGCATGGTCATTCTCCTTTGCGTACCCGGTATTTCAAAAAGACTTCCCCGGTTGGCGCTGCCTCGCACGAAACCAGGGCCAGCGGCAAAAACGGCTCTCCCAGCGGCCCAGGGCCGCCGCACAGGGAAGATGCCCCCTGATCTCCGGAAATCTTCGGGGTCAGGGTGAGGAGAATCTCATCGACAATCCCTTGCCGCAGGCAGGCGTAGTTCAACCCGCCGCCGCCTTCGATCAGGACCGAGGCCGCGCCGAGTTGCGCCAGATGGGCAAGGGCCGCGGCCAGGGAAAGCCCCCCTCCGGATGCAGACGGCAGGGGTACGACCTGGGCCAGCGCGCCCAGCCTGTGCCGCAAGCCGGCAGCCGTTGCCGCGCCGGTAAAGATACGGGGAGGCTCCCCGTGCTGGAAAATTTTTTTCCCCACCACCGGGATATCGCCGGACTCGGTGATAAACCCCCTGATCCGGTTGGGCAAAAGACACCCCTCCGGTCCCCGCATCTCCGGATCGCCCTGGCGCAGGGTTTCCGCGCCCAACAGGCTGGCATCGCTTGCCGCCCGCATCCTTTCGAGCAACCCGCGATCAAGCGGGCTGCCGGTAAGGCCGGGGCCGATGCGTCCGCAGATGGTGCTGGCCGCGATGATGGTTACTTTCACGTTGCCCCTCTTGAAAAGAGACTACAGGTTTTCATTGACAAGATGGGCCTTTTTTCCCATAGAGTCATGCACGACGACCTCGAAAAAAGTGCTTCGACAAGCTCAGCACGAACGGTAGTTATTTGAATTAAAATAAAAACATCTCCGTTCGCCCTGAGCTTGTCGAAGGGCTATTTTTCACAAGTGCATCAGCAACCCTGAAAACCAGAACCCATCCGCCACACAATGAGAAAACCATGCCGCCGACCTTCCGTTCAAGCCTCGTCAACCTGCACCACATCAATTTCCAGGATTTCAGCAACAGCCTGACCCCGGAGGAAGCGCGGGAGCCAAGCCCCGCGCTGCTGGATTCCGTTGCCCGAACCGGGATCCTCCACCCCCCCGTCCTCAGGGAACAGGGGCGAACCGGCATGGAGATCGTCACGGGCCGCAGACGGTTGCTGGCCGCCCGGCAGACCCTGCACTCCATCTCGACCATCTGTCTGGTTCTGCCGGCGGAGACCCTGCCCGCGGAAACCCTGGCCGTCAACCTGGAAGACACCGTGCTCCGTGGCGACATCTCCGTGGTCGAGCAGGCGATCTTTTTTCAGAAGATCCTCGTCCATCTGGATGAGGACGAGGCGGCCCAAAGGTTTCTCCCCGTTCTGGGACTGGAACCCCACCGCCATCACCTGCACAGCCTGTTGCCGCTGCTGCGGCTTGAGGAACACCTGCTCACCGCGCTCCATGCCGGTCGACTGCACGAGGGGGTGGCGAGGGAACTGTTGGCCCTGAACTTCACCGACCGCCTCTCCCTCTATGAGGTCATGGAAATTCTGAGCCTCAGCGTCAGCAACCAGAAAAAAATCACCGTCGCCTGCCGGGAGCTGGCAGCCAGGCACAACACCTCGGTCATGGCCCTGCTCAGCCTCCCCGGGATCCGGGAAATCCTTGATCCCCAGGAGACCAACATCCCCCAAAAAACAGCCCGGCTCATGCAGTGGCTCACCGAACAACGCTTCCCGAACCTCGCCGAGGCGGAACAGGAATTCCGCACCTTTGCCGCCGCGCTCAAACTGCCCGGCGGGGTGGTCCTCAATCACTCGCCCTCCTTTGAACAGGATCAGGTGCACCTCTCCATCCCCTTTACCGACCGGGAAGCGCTGCGCACAGCCTGGCCGCTCATCGCCGATGCTTTGAAGGCGCACGAGGGCTAGCCGGCCAGGTTGGTTCGGATGGCCAGGATCGTGTCTATATTTTCAAAAAAGAGATCCACCAGAATCGGGTCGAAATGCACGCCGCGTTCCGCGCGGATAAGATCAAGGATAGCCTCCATCTCCCAGGCCTGACGGTAGGTACGGTCACTGCCCAGGGCGTCAAAGACATCGGCAAGGGCGGTGATTCTGGCGCTGATGTGGATATCCTCCCCCTTCAAGCCCTGGGGATACCCGCTGCCGTCAAACTTTTCGTGGTGCTGCATGGCGATGACGATCGCGGCCTTGACAACCTCCCGGCCGGAAAGGCCCAGCATCTCCTGGGCCCGGCTGGTATGGGTCTTCATAATCTCAAACTCGGCAGCGGTGAGCGGCCCGGTTTTATTGAGAATGGCGTCGGGGATGGCGACCTTGCCGACATCGTGCATGGAGGAGGCGAGACGGATCACTTCCACCTCCCGCGGGCTCATGCCATGTTTTTCCGCGAGCAGCCGGCTGTATTCCGCCACCCGATGGACATGGTTGCCGGTCTCAAGGGAACGCATCTCGGCAAGCTGGCCCAGGGTATAGATGATCTCCTTCTGGGTTCCCTCAATTTCCTGGGTTAAAAGCACATTTTCGTAGGCCACCTGGACGTTGCCGCAAAAAACCTCGATCATCCTGCGGTCAAGCTCGCTGAGATCGCGCCAGCCCTCGAGATAGATAACCGTTTCCTCCCCGCGCTCACTGCAAAAATACCCGATATACCGGTTGTCCTGGCAGATGGATTGCTTGAGCGCCGTGGCCTGCTGGACATAGGCAAGAACCTTGTCCGGCAAATCTCCTCCAACCTCGGCATCGAGATACGATTCGTAGGCCCCGGTGGCGGCAAGCATCTTGAAACTGCCCTGGATATTGGCCACCGCGATCCCGGAAGTCCGGCAATACAGCGCGTTTTCACTGAGATGGAGGATGGCAACCAGTTGGGTCAGGACCCCGCTGGCCAGATTGGTGACCGAACGGAGGCGGCAGATGGAGGTGGCCGCGTCGATGATCTTTTCCAGCCCCTTGCGGTTGGCCTCGATGGTAAGGATGTCCCGGTAAGAACGCAGGGAAGCCACCATGGTGGTGAACAGCTTCTGGGCGGTGAGCTCGGTTTTCTCCTTGTAATCATTGATGTCATAATCAATGATCACCTTCTCCGCCGGCGCCTGGCCGGGCTGCCCGGTGCGCAGGATGATCCGGACAAAGGAATTCTTCAGCTCCTCCCGGATATGGCGGACCACATCGAGGCCGGCATCATTTTTCTCCATGACCACGTCAAGAAAAATGATGGCGGTGTCGGGATGCTCGGCAATGAGCTCCCTGGCCTCCCGTCCGGAATAGGCGTGCAGAAAGAGCAGCCCTTTGTTGTCGTAGGAAAAGTCGGCAAGAACCAATTTGGTAACGGCATGCACCTCTTCCTCGTCGTCAACCACCAGCACCTTCCAGGCGCCGTTTCCCCCACCCTGTTGCCCGGGAGACTCAGGCCCCTCGGGCTCATCCGCAAAAAAAACCGCCTCATGAGACTCCACCATGCGATACCCCCCCAGGTATGGCGGCCGGGAAAAGAAGAACAAAGGATGTTCCCTTTCCTGGCTTGCTTTCACAGGTAATTGACCCCAGTAATTTCTGGGTCACAAGATTATATACGATATGCAGCCCTAAACCGCTCCCCCCTTTTTCCCTGTTTGTCGTAAAAAATGGATCAAAGGCGTGGCTGACCAGATCTTCGGTCATTCCCTTGCCGTCATCGCTGTAGCGGAACCGGACATTGCCCCCCTCCAGCCCTATTTCCACGAGCAGAGCGCCGGCCTGATCCCCATCGTAGGCATGGGTCAGCGAGTTGGTGATGAAGTTGGTGACGATCTGGGATAATGCTCCGGGATAGCTGTTCAGCTCCAGATCCTCCGGACAGGAGATCTCCAAGCGATGCCCGGTGTTCTTCAAAACCGGCCTCAGGCTCAGGCAGACCTCGGCCAGGTATTCCTTGACCCGAAAGGTTCTGCGCCCCTCCCCGGACTGATCCACCGCCACCTGCTTGAAGCTGCGGATGAGTTCCGCCGCCCGGTGAAGATTGGAAAAAATCAGCCTCGCCGCATCCTGACAGAGGGCGAGATACCGGTCAAGATCACCGCGCTTCATCCTCCCTTCCCCGTAAAGGAGCACAATCTCCCTGGTCTTGTTCTCCAGATGCGACGCCGCGGTTACGCCCACCCCCACCGGGGTGTTGATCTCATGGGCAACCCCCGCCACCAGATCCCCCAAGGCCGCCATCTTCCCGGATTGCACCAACTGCGCCTGGGTCTGCTCCAACTGCCCCAGGGTCTCGCGCAATTCCAGGTTGGCGGCGTCCAGACGGGCGGTACGCTCCATGACTCGCCGCTCCAGGGTTTCGGTCAGGGCCAGCAGATCGCGTTCGGCCTGCTTGCGCACGGTAATGTCTTCAAACACCACAACCGTACCCATGACCGTTTCCCCTTCCACAAGGGGGGTGCAGACAAACTCCACCGGAAAAACAGCGCCGTCCTTTCTGGCAAAATAGCTTTCCCCGCCGCGTTTTTTTCTCCCCTCGCCATAGGCCACGCACACCGGGCAATCCTCCCGGCCATACGGCTCGCCGTCCCAGCGCACATGATGGCGGAAATCATGCAGATGCTTGCCGGTCAATTCCGCCTCGTCATACCCAAGGATCTGCAATCCCGCCAAGTTGACAAAGGTTATGCGTCCCTCGGTGTCCAGGCCATAGATTCCCTCCCCGGCGGATTTCAGGATCAGCTCGTACTCCCGGTGCAGCCTGGCAAACTGCTCTTCCGCGGCATGACGCACCGCAACCTCTTTCTGCAACAGGAGATTGGCGTCCTCCAGATCGGCGGTCCGTTCGCGCACCCGCTCCTCAAGCCGGTGGTGGGCCGCGGCAAGTTTCTGCTCCGTCTCCAGGCGCAGACCGATCTCTTTTTCCAGGGGAGCAAAGGCGATACGCCTCAGGGTGAACCACAGGGCAATTCCGGCGATCGCCGTGAGAAAAAACGAGGCAAGCCCCAACTGCCAGTGGAGCTTGCGCAAAAGAGCATCCACCTCGCCGGAGGAAGCCACCATCTGCAGGGTCAGCAGCTTTTTGCCCTGGAAGTGCACCTTCTCTTCGACCAGAAAGACTTTTGCCGCTTCAGCGGGACGGCTGAAAGCAAAAAGATCCCGGCCCTCGGGGTCGATGGCGGCCAGGCGCACCACCTCGGGATGCTCCTCGCCCCAGCGCCGGACGAATCCGTTTATCCAATCGTAATCATACTTGAGGGATGGCTCAAGGAAATTGACCGCCATCAGTTGGAGATCCCGGCGGACTTGTTCTTCCGCCCTGGAAAACAAAAAATTCCGTTGATGCCGGGCAATGATGATGTCGCCCAGCACCATGAAAAAAAGCAAGACGGCCATGAAAGCCATGACCGCCTTGCTGTATCTGCCCTGCAGCGGGCCTGACTGCATGTAACCGCCCTCGTTTCCGTTCGTCAACAGGAAGAATACCCGCAACTCACGCACTGGTTGCAGCCGCCGCTGCGCCGCAGGCTCAGCTTGCCGCAAGCCGGACAGGAGGCATAGGAAGAGGGTTCGGCGTAAGGCTCCGGATCCTGCTCCACCTCGCCTTCTCCGCTCTTGTCAAGAACCTTGGCCAGGGCTGCGGGGATTGAATAGCATCGGCCCAGCGAAGCGCTGATCCAGGCGCCGTCGGAGGAGATATCCTCCAGGGTCCGGGCGATCTTGCCCACCAGCCGGTAATCGTGCTGGAGCGCCACGGAAATGACCCGGCCCAGGGCCTCGCTCATCCCGTGCAGGGTCGAGCCGGACTTGGTGGTGTTGAGGAAAATCTCACGAACATGCCCCTGCCCGCCCTTGTTCGCTGTGATATAGAGCGGGGCCGGCCCCCTGAACTTATAGGTGCTGCCGTTGCGCACGTCCATATCACAAAATTCGCAGGTATCCTCCAGCTTACCGCCATGATCGCTCAACACCCCTTCCATGGAGGAATCGCGGAACATGGTAATACCCTTGAGATTGCTTTTCCGGGCATACTGGAGGATCTTCTTGATCTCCGCCACCGTGGTGTCGGCGGGCAGGTTGATGGTCTTCGACACCGCGGTATGATTGAAGGCCTGGCACGCCTCAAGAATCCGGATCTGCTGGTACGGCTCGATCTTGTGCGCGGTCTGCTCGGCAATCCATTCCAGCTTCTCCTCCTCGTACTGATAAAACTCCAGGGGCACGAGAACGAACTCCTTCCAGGAATCATCCACATCCTTGACCTTGCGGCGCTGGATCATGGAGAAATAGGGTTCCACTCCGGTGCAGGCCACCCGCATCAACTGGGAGATGGAGCCGGTGGGGGCCTGGGAGGTGGTCACCGAATTATACAGGCCGCCGAGCTTGCGCAGAAGGCCGAAGATATCGCTGGTTCGCTTGCGCCACTGGGGTTTGTTGGGCATGTCCGATTCAATAAAGGCCAGGGCCTCGCTGTCGATTTTATCGACATAGGTCATGTTCCATTCCTGGGGGGTGAGCTTTTTCTGCTTGCCCTCCTTCTTGATGAACTCGGCGTAATCGATACTGCCCTGCATGGACCCCAGCATCAGAGCCAATTGGGTCGCCTTGGCAAAAAGCGGCGCCTCGTGCTCATCGGCATAGGAAACGCCAAAATGGTTCATGGCATGGTGCAGACCGGTAAAGCCTATGCCGATAGGCCTGAACTTGAGGGTGTTGGCCTTGATCCGCTCAATGGGCGGGAAGCCGCCCAGGTCGAGGATCTCATTGCCGGCAATGGCCGCAAGCCTGGCCGCCTCGAAAACCCCGTCGAAAAACTTGCCCTTGTCCTCGTGGAGGCATTTTGACAAACAAACCGTGAGCAGGTTGCAGGCCGTATCCTTGGTGGAAAGGTATTCTCCGCAGGGGTTGGAATAAATCGGATTATGCTTGGCGAGCACCGGGGTGTTGGCCAGGCTCTTCTGGGTGAAGAGCAGGCCGGGGTCTCCTGACTTCCAGATATATTCAGCCACCAGGGTGGTAAGCTCCTCATTATCCCAGAATTTCTCATCGGTCACATTGAGCGAGACGTTGCAACCGCTGTACCTGCCAGGATTTTCCCCCTTGAAGGTGACGAACTCTTTGACATCCTTGATATCCCAGTCCGCCTGAATCATCAGGGCGCCCCGCCGCTTGCCGCCCTGGCTGATGCGCTCCGAGAGATGGGAAAAGCCCTTGGCAAAGGAAACCGGCCCGGAGGCAAGCCCCTGACCGTTGTCAACGATGGTGCCCTTGGGCCTGATCTTGGTCACGTCGATGCCGCCGCCGCCCGCATGCTGGAAGATGCTGACCAGATCCCGCTCCATGTCGAAGATCGCATCGGTGGAGTCTTCCACGTCGCCCAAAGGATAGCAGGAATAAAAACCGGCCCGGCGGGTATAGGGGTTGCCGCCGTTCATCAAAAATGGCGTGGCCGTAATGATGGTGCCGTGGATCAGGGCCTTGGCCACCGCAGGATGCTTGAACTGCTTGCTGATGCGCAACAGCACCTGGGCCATGTCTTTTTCCATGGGCACCCCGGTTTTATTGTTGCGGATAGCGTACCTGGCCTGAACCAGATACTCTTCAAAACGCTCCCATTCATTCAGCGCTTCATCAAAACTGATCGGTAAATCCATCGGGCACCCCTTGGGTAAATGTCATGATTGTCATAAACGTTCAGCAGCATCGCATCTGCTGTGTCATCGGCCTGTTCACAAGGCTGGCTATAGCTCGCAGACCTCTTTTGCGAATCTGCGGCAGCAGCGCTGCTAAACGTTTACATTTCAGAAATTGAGCCACTTTTCTTCGTTCATGGTGAACGATTACTGATTCTCACGGAAACAAAACACGATATGGCGCACCAACCGCAGATGCCACCACAAGATGTTGTATAACATACCCAAAGCGAGGCCTGGAAGAAAGAACTTTTTCAGATAAAAAAACAGAAGAAAAAAAGGCGGACTGCATCTTTTTGTCGGGGGCAACACCACAGGCCAAAAAACACCTCGCCCTACTTCCGCTTGCGCTGGACAAGAGGCAATTGAATGATAAAAATCGAACCCTCTCCAGGACTGCTTTTGGCGGTGATCCTGCCGCCGTGCCTGGCAACTATTTTTTCGCAGGTTGCCAGGCCGATGCCGGTCCCTTCATATTCATGCCGCCCATGCAACCGGACAAAGGGCTGAAAAATCCGTTCCACCTGCTTTTCCTCAAAGCCGATGCCGTTGTCCTGCACTGTGATTTCATAGATCTTGCCCGGCAGCTTTCTGCCTTTCACCTCAACCACGGGAGGCAAATCTGCCTGCCGGTATTTCAGGGCGTTGGCAATGAGATTCTGAAAAAGCTGACGGAGCTGGGTTCTGTCTCCCTCAATGCTCGCAAGAGCGCCTACCCCGACATTTCCCTGCGACTGCCTGATCCTCTCTTCAAAATCCTCCATCACCTCCCGCAAAAGATCGTCCAGGGCAACCATTCCGAAAGGTTGCTCGCAACTGCGCACCTTGGAAAGCTGCAGGATATCATCCACCAGCTCCTGCAACTGCCGGGCGGCTTTAAGAATCCGCCCAAAATATTCGCCCGCCTTGCCGTCGAATTTCTCAGGCCATCTGGCCAGCAACCGCTCGGCAAAGGCAACGATCAGCAGGAGCGGCTCTTTCATATCGTGGGAAGCCACATGGGCGAACTGTTCCAGCTCGGCATTGGAACGTCTGAGACTTGCCGCCAACCGTTCCAGCTCCTGCTGCGCCTGTTGACGCTCGGCCACCTCCAGCAGGAGCTGCGCATTGACGGCTTTTACTTCCTGCGCCCGTTCATCAACCAGATCCTCAAGCCAGTCCCGATATTCCTGAAGCTCCTTTTCCATTTTCTGAAGCCTGGTGATATCGGAAAAGACCCCGTTGGCATAAGCACCGATAGCCCTGGCCCGGTCATGGACCCACAACCATTTCCCGTTTTCATGGCGCAGACGGTAACGGAGGGAAAATTCCCTGCCCTTGGCAAAGAGCAACCCGTATCGCTTCCGGACCTCTGCAACATCCTCGGGGTGAACGCGGCCAAACCTGCTCTGCCCAAGCAGTTCAGCCGGTTCATAGCCACAGATCCTTCGGACATTGGGGCTGACATAGACCAGCAAGCCCTCTGCGTCCGCCCGCCAGGTGACATCAGGCATATTTTCCACCAGGCTGCGGAACTGCTCCTCGCTTTCGCTCAGGGCCTGGGCTGTCCGCCTTTGCGCGGTGACATCCTGCAAGATGACAATGCCGCCGGGAACGCCGCGCACCTTGCCCAGGGAAGAACCGCTTATCAAGACCGTCCGGGTCTCCCCGCCAACCGGGAGGGCAACTTCGATATTGGCGAATGATCCATGTCTGGCCAGATTTTTTTCAAGCAGACAGGCCTTGCAGGCAGCCGGCCCGAACAACAGAGAGCACGGCTTGCCCAGCAGCATCTCGCCCGGGGTCTTAAAAAAATCCGCAAAGGCACCATTGACATCAAGCAGGCATCCCTGCTGATCAACAATGCAGGCAGGCTCGGCCATCCGTTGAAAAATGGCCGCATAGCGTCTTTTTTCATCGAGGATGAAATATCTTGCCTCGCGGAGCCGGTGCTGGGCCGAGCTGGTCTCTTCCTTGAGCCACTGGCTGGCCGCCGCGGTTTCCAAGCGATCAAAAAACAAAGCACAGCCCGGCTGGAGCTGGGGCAGCAGAGGAGGATCGCTGAGCACGGTCCGGCGGAGGCATTTCAAAAAAGAGAAGAAGTCGGCAAAGGGCAAGGCATCCTGCCGGAAAAGCCGGACCGCTTCCCGGCCAAGCGCGGCGGGGATATCCTGGAAAAAAGAGGGGGTGGCCACCGGGCTGTCCGGCTCAAGGCTTTGGCTGTCAGCACCTGACTCAAGAAAATCGGAGAGGCCTTGAGCCAAGCGGGAAACAAAAAAACACCAGGCATCTTCCTGCAGGATAAGGTGCCTGGTGCATCCGGCATGTTCGACCGCAGCAGCGTTAGCGGCGAGGGCAAAGGCACCATTCAGCCCTTTCCCCTTGGCTCCCAACAACCCGAGATTCTTGCCCGGCAGCTTGCCTTTAGCCATATTCCTTGCGTTGCCGTTCCTTGAGGATAATCTTGATGGGAATGGCGTCGAGCTTGAGCCCGGCCCTAAATTGATTCAGCAGGTAGCGGAGGTAGGAGAAATGCACCCCTTTGGGATAGTTGGTAAAGACGATAAAGGTGGGCGGCTTGGAGGAAATCTGGGTCGTATAGTAGAATTTAAGGCGGCGGCCCTGGTGCATGGTCGGATTATGGCTCTCCAAGGCATCCTGCAAGATCCGGTTGAGCTTGCCGGTTGAAAAGGTGCCGCAGTACTGTTTGTACATCTTCGCCACCATGGGCAGCAATTGCTTGATCCCGGCGCCGGTAAGGGCGGAGATCTTGAGCACCGGGGCATATTCGACAAAACTCGTTGCCCGGGTGATCTCTTCCATCATCTGTTTCTGCCGCTTCGCATCCCCATGGAGCAGATCCCACTTGTTGACCAGGATCAGACAGGCCCGGCCCCGTTCAAAGGCATAGCCCAGCACCTTGGTATCCTGCTCGGTGATTCCTTCGCCTGCATCGATCAAAATCAGCACCACATCGCAGCGCTCCAGTGCCCCCAAGGCCTGGAGCACACTGAATTTCTCCAGTTTTTCCTGCACCTTGCCCTTGCGCCTGATCCCCGCCGTATCGATGAGCAGATACGGCTGCTTGCCAACGGTGAGCAGGGTGTCCACCGAATCCCGGGTGGTGCCCGGGATGTCAGAAACCACCATCCGCTCTTCGCCCAGCAGCCGGTTGATCAGGGAAGACTTGCCCACATTGGGCCGCCCCAGGCAGGCCAGGCTGATGGTATCCGGCGGGATGTCTTCGGATTCGGGGAAAACCGGCAGGGTTTCGAGAAGAGTTTCGAAAAACAGCTTGACCCCGTAGCCGTGCGCTGCGGAAACCGGCCAGAGCTTATCCACCCCCAGTTCATAAAATTGAGGGAGCAGCTTTTGCTCAAGCTCCGGGCTGTCCACCTTGTTGACCAGAAAATGCACCGGCTTTTGGGTCCGCCGCAGATAATCGGCCACCTCAAAATCTTCCGGCAGCACCCCTTCCTTGCCATCAAGCAGGAAAAGGATCACGTCCGCCTCCCGCATGGCCTGCATGGTCTGCTCACGGATCAGGCCGGCCATCATCTCCCGTCCGTCGCCCTCAATACCTCCGGTGTCAACAAGGATAAAAGTCCGCTCCTCGATGGTCACCTGTTCATAATGACGATCACGGGTTACGCCCGGGGTGGGGTCGACAATGGCTTTGCGGTGCTTGGAAAATCTGTTGAAAAGGCTCGACTTGCCGACATTGGGCCGGCCGACCAGGGCAACGATGGGATATCGGGTCTGCATGAGTGATAGAGGTTCCGTCTTAAAGTTAGGAGTCGTTACGAAAGATCAGCACTACTATTTTCAACCGCCGACTTCCAGAAAATTTCTTACCTGCTCCACCACAGTCCGCAGGCAAGGGAAATCCCGGCCCTGCGATGCAGCCAGGCGCTCGTGCAGGGTGGTGGCAGCAGGCTTGATGAACTGCCGAAAAAACTGTTTCCCCTTGTTTTTCGAGAGAAAGGCAAAAGCTCCCAAAATCTGCAGGTTACGCTGGAGAGCCATGTAGTAATATCCCTCAATGAATCGTCCCCGGTCAAGGGGAATATGAGCGGCGAGGGCGTCCAGATAGCAACCAAGGAGGGCCTGCTGCTGCGCGAAGGGCAAACCGGCATAGGGATCGATGAGCAGGGAGGCGGGATCATACCCCAACGGACCCAGTCTGGCACCCTGAAAATCGATGATTCTGACTTTCCCTTCGCATATCATAAGGTTGCGCGACTGAAAATCCCGGTGCAGAATAAAATCGGCGGGTTCCCGCATGGCCCGCTCAGCCAGGAAGACAAATTCCTGACCAAGCCCTTGAGGTAGGGACTCCATCCCCAGAAAATCCTCGCACAGGGCCTTCTGAAAATAACCGGACTCCCTGGCCAACATAAGTTCGCGATCGTAGCGGGGGGTATCCCAGCACCATTCTGGCTGAAACCCTTGGCGTGTCTCGGTCTGCAAATGAGCCAGGGCAGTGAGGGCCTGCCGGTAGTAGGCGTCCACCTCCGGCGTCTCTGCCCCATGTTGGAGGACCAGATCATGGAGCTTGGTGTCGCCCAGATCCTCAAAAAGGATAAGGCCGCACTCCTCGGCAAAGCCGTAAATCCTGGGAACCGCAGCCCCATACGCAAAGAAATGCCGCCCCATGGCATTGGCAGCCCGGGCCTCAGCCATGCACAGGGGTTGGCTAACGCTTGGCAAAACGGCCAGTAGGGAAAGGTCGCCTACGGCAAACCGATAAAACTGCCGGTCGGAGCCATCCCCGGCCATCCTGTCCGCCACCTGAATTTCCGGGGGGAGGCCCTGCGCGGCCAGCAGTCCGCTCAAGGCCTGCCTGTGCTGATCCGTAAACACTTTTTAATCCCCCTCGGTAATAATACTGTCCACCACGATGCTGCCGGGGGCAACCTTGGCCCCATCCCAAACCACAACCCGCGTCAGGCTTGCCCCCTCGCCGATGCTTGCCCCATGCCCGATGGAAACCCAGTCCTGAAGCGAGACTCCGGCTTCGAGCACGGCATCTTTTGCAAGACAAAAAGGTGTGTCCCCATGACTGGAGGAAAACCCTGGCATCCTTCCTTTGCGCAGGATATCCGCGTGGAGTTTCAGATAATCGGCCGGGGTGCCCATGTCGGTCCAGAAATGACCAGAGACGACCAGGGCCTGGATAGTACCCCCGCGTTTGAGCAAGTCGGCATAACAGTCGATAATGTTATAAAAAACGCCCTCGGGCATCAGAGACAAAACCGCCGGGTTGATGACCTGCACCCCGGTGAAGGCAAGAAGACGCTCGCCCTCCTCTGCGGCCCCGGAAAAACCCACGATCCGGCCCTCGCCATTAACCTGCACATTGTTGAACCGGGGGCAGTCATGCAGCACCATGGTCACATCCGCGCCGGAGAGGCAATGGGTCCGATAGGCTGCGGCCAGATCAAGATCGTGAACAATATCGCCATTGACAGCGAGAAAAGGAGCCTCGCCGAAATGGCTTTGCGCCAAACGCAGTCCGCCTCCGGTTCCCAACTCCAGGTCTTCCAACTGGACATGGACATCCCCTTGCCCGTGGAGCATGAACCTGATCTGCTCCCGGAGATGATGGGCATTGACCACGATCCCCTTGGCTCCGCTCCTGCGGAGCTGGGTCAGGGTATGTGTCAGAAGGGGGATGCCGAGCACAGGAAAAAGTGGCTTGGGGCGTTGCAGGGAATAGGGGCGCAGGCGGGTCCCGAGACCCGCGGCCAGAACCATGGCTTTCATGAGATGTATAATCCTGACGGCAGAGTATAGGTAAAGAAAAACAGAAGAATTATAGCGACAGGGTTCCGTCCGCAAGCTCCTCTACCCCGACCACGACAATCCCAGCCCGATTCGCCGCCTCGATCACGGCCTCCCGGTCAAAGAGCAGGGATTGACCTGTTTCCACTGCCAAAACAGCACCCTTGACCGAGGACATGGTCTCGATGGTTTTTACGCCGATGGCCGGAAGGTCGAAACGGAAATCCTGCTTGGGTTTTTTCACCTTAACAACCACGGTCTTTTCTTTGCCCAGCGCGCCGCCCCGGATGATGGCGGCATCTGTCCCCTCGATGGCCTCCACTGCCAGCACGGTACGATCCCGAACCACAACGCACTGCCCGATATCAAGGGCGCCGATGGCCCTGGCGGTCTGCCAGCCGAAACGGATATCCTCCATCTGTTCGGCAGATGGTTTTTTCTTGGTGAGAACCCCCCTGGGAAAGAGCAAATCCTTGAGATAGAGGGTGGATTCCAGGACATGAATCCCCTCTTTTTCCAGGGCATCTGCCACCGCCCGAAGGATCGCATCGTCCTGCCGGGCGTCTATTTTATTCCACAAGGTCAGCCCCTTGAGGTCCGGCCAGACGTCCTTGAAGATTTTGGTCTTGGTGATAGCGCCCAAAAAGACCGTTTCCGTAACGCCATGTTCCCGGAAAAAACCTATAATTTTGCCAAGCTGACCGAGCTTTACCCAGCAAAACCGGTCGGCAACGGTTTCGAGTTCTGGCCAGGACTCTCCCTGATGCGCAACGATCACCACCTCGCGCCCCGCCTTTTTGGCGGCCTCGGCAAAAAGTTTCGGAAACTGACCGCCGCCGGCGATGATGCCGATGCTATTCTTCGTCATCACCGGCCATACGCACCGCCCCGCGCTTCGAGGTGGCAAAGAAATTCACCAGCTTGGCAACCGGCACGCAATCGGGAATCTCCTCCAGGGTCTTGGCAAGCGCATCCTGCAGCAACAATTCCGGACTGCGGAAGATAATCTTGTAGGCCTGCCCCAATTTCTTGATCTCATCGGCGGTAAAACCAGAACGACGCAGGCCGATGCGGTTGATCCCAGTCACCCGCATCTGGTTGCGGATGCCGGCCATGATCACATAGGGGGGCACATCCTTGCTGAGCCCGGACATACCGCCGATGTAGGCATACTCGCCGATGCGGACAAACTGGTGCACGGCGGTAAGGCCCCCGATGATTACCCGGTCGGCGACCTCGACATGCCCGCCCAGGGTGGCGGCATTGGCCATGATCACATGATCCCCGACCACGCAGTCATGGGCAATGTGGGTATAGGCCATCAGCAGGTTGCCGCTGCCCACCGTGGTTACCCCGTGGCCGCCCGGAGTGCCGCGGTGGATGGAAACATACTCCCTGATCTGATTATCGTCGCCGATAATCAGCCGGGTGGGCTCGTTGTTGTATTTCAAATCCTGGGGCGGCCCGCCGATATTGGTGAAGGAGCCGATGGTATTGCGGGCGCCGATGGTGGTAAGGCCGGTGACCACGGCATGGGGGCAGACCACGCAATCGGGGCCGATCTCCACCCCTTTCTCGATAACGGCATAGGGGCCGACGGTGGTGGAGGCATGCACCTTCGCCCCGGGATCAATAACTGCGGTAGGATGTATGTTCATTGCGCCTTCGCTTGGGTTTGGTTGATTGGGACATTAAAACGGATAAAAAGTTCCGGGGACGCTCAGGCAAAAGTGGCCATGAGCTCCGCTTCGGCCACGAGCTTGCCGTCGACATAGGCCTTGCCGTCCATTTTCCAAAATCTAGCCTTGCGCTTGCTCACCGAAAGCTCGTAATGCAACTGGTCTCCAGGCACGACCTTTTGCCGGAATTTCACGCCGTCAAGCCCTGCAAAATAGACGAGTTTACTGGCAACCGCCTCGGGATCGGTGACATAGGCAAGGATCGCCCCGACCTGGGCCATGCCTTCAAGAATCAAGACCCCTGGCATAACGGGTTGCGAGGGAAAGTGCCCCTGGAAAAAATTCTCGTTCATGGTCACGTTCTTGTACCCTCGGATGGACTCGCCGAGATGCATCTCGACAATGCGGTCCACCATGAGAAAGGGATACCGGTGCGGTAAAATCTTCAGGATTTCCAGGATATCAAGCTGTTGCAGATCAGAATTCATGCCACCTCTCCTTTCTTTTCACTGAAACCAAACTTGGCTGCCGAATCATCTCCCGCTCCGGCAGCCAATCCGGCCATTCACTCTTTGTTTGCAGGACTATCATCTTCGCCCGGGATCCTTGCCCGGGACAGCTCGGCAATCTGCCGTCTCAATTCCCGAATCTCCCGCACCATTTCCGGAAGTTTCGCATAGGCCGCGCTGGTGCGCAGCCAGGTTTTGTGGGGGATGGCCGGAATGCCGGCCACGATGGCGCCAGGTTCCAGGCTGTTATGCACCCCTGATTTGGCCGCAACCATTACCCGGTCCCCGAGATGGATGTGCCCGGCAAGACCGACCTGCCCTCCCAAAACCACATTGCTGCCGGTGGTAGTACTGCCGGCCATGCCCACCTGGGCGACAAGCATTGCGTCCTCCCCGATCATCACATTATGACCAAGCTGCACGAGGTTATCGATCTTCGTTCCCCGCTTGATCCAGGTCTTGCCGAAGGTGGCCCGGTCAATACAGGTATTGGCCCCGATCTCCACATCGTCATCGATCTGGACCACGCCGACCTGGGGCCGTTTGACGTGGCGGCCGCTGCCATCGGTGGCGTAGCCGAAGCCATCACTGCCGATCACGGTCCCGCTGTGGATGATAACCCGGTTCCCGATTCGGCAGCCGCGGCAGATCGTTACATTGGCATACAGCACCACATCGTCGCCGATAACGGCGTCGTCATACACGACCACCCCCGGATGAAGCGTTACCCGCTGGCCAAGCCGGACCCGGTTGCCAAGATAAACCAGGGGGCTGATGGCAACCTCGGCGGGGATAAGGCAATCCTGGCCGACAACCGCCCGCGCATCAATGCCGGTGGTAACAAACGGCTCCTCGACAAACAGGGCATGGATACGGGCCACGGCAAGGTAGGGATTGGTGACCCGAATCGCGGGTACGCTGATTTCGGCAACCGAATTCGACACAATGACCGCCGAGGCCTTGCATTCGTCGAGCCTGGCCCCGCGTTTGAGATCGGCAACAAAGGTTATCTCGCCCTTTCCGGCACTGTCAAAATCGGCAACCCCACCGATGAGCACCTCGGGATCCCCAACCAGCTCTCCCTCAACCAGGGCAGCCAGTTCCGCAAGACGTTTCTGTTCGCAGGCCATATTGGCTCCCTCTCTCTGCCCACCGGACGCACAACAGCATCCCGAGGCATGAGAAAAAAAGTTCACCGTTGCTCACAACAACAGCAACATTAACATTAAAACACCATGATCCGGATAAGGAACCGCAACGAAATGGTCGCGCGACCATGCTTGTCTCGTCACGGCTCCTAAAAAAAAAGACGGGCTGCCTCCTTGCTGCCAAGGGAAACACAACCCGTCTTGCGAAACGTGTCAGCGCCGGAAATCCGCTCCCCGGTAGAAGGGGGGCTAGTCTCCGTTAATCCTGGAACGCAGAAGTCCGGAGGGTTTGAAGGTCACAACCTTACGGGCTTCCAGAATCAGTTCATCTCCGGTCTGGGGATTTCTCCCGCGCCGGGCATTTTTCTTTTTCACGTTAAACTTGCCAAAACCACTGATCAAAAGATCCTCACCGGTATTCAGGCATTTTTTGGCAATGCGCAGAAAAGCCTCCACTGCCTCGGCAGCCTGGGCCTTGGTGAAATTGTGATTCTGATAAACCTTTTGGACAAGATCCGCTTTTGTCAGGGTCATGGGGCACCCTCCTTTATTGGCTCATAACATGTTCAACCAACTGATAATTGTCAAGAAATATATTTCACGGCGCCCTTGCCGGCATACCTGCCCGCAGCGCCAAGCTCCTCCTCGATCCGCAGCAACTGGTTGTACTTGGCAACCCGATCGGTGCGGGAAGGAGCGCCGGTCTTGATCTGGCCGGTGTTCAGGGCCACACTGAGATCGGCAATGGTGGTGTCCTCTGTCTCACCGGAACGGTGGGAAATAATCGAGGTATACCCAGCACGGTGGGCCATTTCCACGGCATCGATGGTTTCCGTCACCGTGCCGATCTGGTTGAGCTTGATCAGGATGGAATTAGCCACATCCTCTTTAATGCCCTTGGCCAGAATTTTGGTGTTGGTGACAAAGATATCGTCCCCGACAAGCTGCACCTTGCCCCCCAGTTTCTTGGTCAGCTTGGACCAGCCAGCCCAGTCGGCCTCGGCCAATCCGTCTTCGATGGAGACCAGGGGATATTTTTTCACCCAACCCTCATAAAAGGCGATCAGTTCGTCCGCCGATTTATTGGCCTTCTTCTCCGCGGCAAGCACATAGCATTTTTTCTTGGGGTCATACAGCTCGCTGGCGGCCACATCCAACGCGATGAAAATATCCTTGCCCGGCTTGTAACCGGCCTTGACAATGGCCTCCAGCAAAAATTCCATGGCCTCCTCGTTGGAACGCAGATTAGGGGCAAAACCGCCCTCGTCGCCAACGGCGGTCTGGAGCCCGGCCTTTTTCAGCACTGCTTTGAGACTGTGGAAGGTTTCCACCCCCATGCGCAGAGCCTCGGCAAAGCAGGAGGCCCCGGCGGGCATGACCATGAATTCCTGAATATCCACGTTGTTGTCGGCATGCGCCCCGCCGTTTAAAACATTCATCATCGGCACGGGCAGCACCTTGCCGTTCACCCCGCCAAGATAGGTATAAAGCGGCAGGCCGACCTCCTCGGCGGACGCCTTGGCCACCGCCATGGAAACCCCGAGGATGGCGTTGGCGCCGAGATTTTTCTTGTACTCGGTGCCGTCCAGCAGCAGCATGGCCTGATCCACGATCACCTGCTGGGTGGAATCAAGGCCGATGATGCCCGGGCCGATCTTCTCGTTCACATTGGCCACCGCCGTGAGCACCCCTTTGCCGAGATACCGCTTCTTTTTGGTGTCGCGAAGCTCCAAGGCCTCGCGGGTGCCGGTGGAGGCGCCGGATGGCACCAGAGCCCGGCCGACCACTCCGGAATCAAGAAACACCTCAACCTCAACGGTGGGGTTACCCCGTGAATCCAGAACCTCTCTGCCCAACACACCGATAATCTCTCCCATCTCTTCCTCCAAATCGTATTAAACCGTTGTCCAATAATAACCGTAACATTGAAATCCAGTGACCGGCATAAGGAGCCGTAACAAAATGATCACTGTAATAATTATTTCGTAACGGCTCCTAAAAAACCAATACAGGATACGCCCTGAAAATCAACCGCCCACAGCCCCAGCCATGCTGAAGATGGGCAGATACATGGCAACAACCAGTCCGCCGATCATGCCGCCCAGAAAACACATCATCAACGGCTCGATCGCCGCCGTCAGGTTTTCCACGGCCTGATCGACCTCTTCGTCATAAAAATCCGCAATCTTGGTCAACATGACATCAAGCGCGCCGGTGGCCTCACCGACATTGATCATCTGCACCACCATGCCGGGAAACACCCCTGTCTCCTCCAGGGGCTCGGCAATGGCCCGTCCTTCGCTGATGCTGTCCGTCACCCGGAACACCGCCATCTCAATAATTTTGTTCCCCGCGGTTCTGGCCACGACATTGAGGGATTCCAGGATCGGCACCCCGCTTTGCAGCATGGTGCCGAGGGTCCGGGTGAACTTGGCCACCGCCACCCTGCGCAGAAGAGTGCCGACAATGGGCATGTTCAGCAGCATCCGGTCCATCTCAATGCGGCCCTTCTCCGTCTTGTATATCTTTTTCACCAGAAAAACCGCAGCAAAGATGGCGGCGATGATGAAATGAAAATTCCCTTTGGCGAACTCGCTCATATCGACAACAAACTGGGTCGGTCCGGGCAGGGCGCCGCCAAAATCCGCGAACATCTTTTGAAAAACCGGCACCACGAAAACCAGCATCACCGCCATGACCACAAAGGAGATACAGATGCAGATAATGGGGTAGGTCATCGCACCCTTGACCTTCTTCTTGAGCGCCATGTTTTTTTCCATGAAGGAGGCGAGCCGGTTCAAGATGGTGTCCAGAATACCGCCGACCTCGCCGGCCTCAACCATGTTGCAATACAGCGTATCAAAGCAGGTGGGGTGCTTCTTCATGGCATCGGCAAAGGTGGTGCCGGTCTCGACATCCGCCCTGATTGCCCGCAAAACTTTCTTGAAGCTGGGATTTTCCATCTGCTCCCCCAAAATCTCCAGGCTTTGCACCAGAGGCAACCCTGCGTCGATCATGGTGGACAACTGACGGGTAAAGATGACAACATCCTTGCCGGTTATCTTCGGCTTTAAGAACTCAATATTTTCGAACATGTCCTTTGGGGCTTCTTTCAGCATGGACACCGTTATCCGCATCTTTTTCAGATGCGCTTGCGCCATGGCTTCGCTGGGCATTTCAATCTTGCCCTTGCGTTTTTCCCCATAGGAGTTGACACCCTTCCAGATATAAAACGGCATATCCCATCCCCTCTGTTGCTGAAATTAAACCGGCATTGATACCTTATATCTTAAGATTTTCTCAAAAACAATAGATAGATAGCGTTTATTTATGTCGGCAAAATTCTTGAGTCCTGTCTTTTTTATCGGCAGGAGGTCTCTTTCGACCGCATCGCCGTCCTCTTTTTTTATTGACACTCCAAGCTGGATAATTTAAATAAGCTGATTCATTAATGTGATGTTGCGCCGGTTTGCGGCGGCTCTCTGACTACCCCAACAACCAGTACCCGACCAAGGGATGAACGCGAATCCCGATCTGGGTTTCATACGGAGGATGACAATGGCAAAAGCGGCTCCCAAGGACATGACCAGCAAATATACCACCGGCCAGTTTCAACAGATCATTGACAAATGTGAAGGTTGCGAACGCTTGGTTGAGGTCGAGGCAGCAAAATATTGCTCCACCTACACCATGCCGGAAGCCAAATGGCGCCTGGGTCTCTGTAATTTTGCAACCCATGTGAAACCGGAAATCAGCGTGTCCACCCTCAAGATCAACCCCTTGAAGGCTTCAAAACGCGCCGCAACGAAGGGCAAGAAAAAATAACCTTCCTTCTCTTTGCAGAATCTAAAAAAAAGCCCTTCCGGATCCGGAAGGGCTTTTTTTTAGATTACCCCTGTGAGACTTACAGTATGGCCTTGGGATACAGAGCACTCAACAATTTCTCGTCCTCCTTGATCTCCTTGAACCTCTCATAGGCCTCCTGAAAATGGGCAGGCTTGTCCGCACTCCCAGCCACCTTCGCCGCCGCCCGAGCCAACAGCTCTTCAGAACAGTCATATACCGCCTGAAACACTTTGTCGATCACCAACTGCGGCGTTTTCTCATAAGGGGGGATCGTCTTGGTTATGGCAATGACCGCCTGCACCACCGTGGGCTCGGCAATACAGCGAAAAAGATCCGGCACATCATAGATATCGGCAGCTTCCAGCAATTTTTCAATGAGGCCGCCGCTCAACAAATGCAGCAGCCCGCGAACCCGCGCCACATTTGCTTCCCCATCCGGCGCCATGAACAGCTTGATGTATGGTGTGATTTCGTGTGGAGCCAGGACGCCTTTTCGAAAGGCGGACTCAAGCCACCGCAGTTGCATTTCCGGACTCCTGGCAACAAATGGCAGGTATTTTTCATACCATTTCCTTTTTTCCATCACCGCAGCTCCTGCCCCTGTGATCATGATTCCCCCCTTACTCAGGAGAGTCACGCCCCTCCTTTATTTTCCCATGAAATATCATGGCCGTATTACCTCTCCTTACCCCCACAGGCTGTCACCGGCAAGTTTTTTTGTCCCGGCCCCACATATTGCTGTAATAGCAACAACCCGCGATTTTTTCCTTTTTTACGAAGCCGTCACATTTCCATTTGCCCCCAGCGCTAACCGTCCTTACTTTCCTTTCATCAAGGAGGGCCTGCACACGTGAAAAACATCGCCGCCGAAGAACATATCATTACCGGAAAACCATTCTACCTGGAACAGGCGGAAGAATTGCACATCGCCAGAACCGCGTACAACAACGGCCTGCCAATCCTGCTCAAAGGCCCGACCGGCTGCGGCAAAACCCGGTTCATGCAGCGGCTGGCCTGGGAACTCGCCCGCCCGCTCATCACCGTATCCTGCCATGACGATCTTTCCACCGGCGATCTGGTCGGCCGTTTTCTCATCAAGGGCGGGGAAGCGGTCTGGATGGACGGCCCGCTCACCAAGGCGGTCCGGACCGGAGCCATCTGCTATCTTGACGAGATCGTCGAGGCCAGAAAGGACACCACCGTGGTCATCCATCCCCTGGCCGACGATCGCCGGGAACTGCCCATCGAAAAACTGGGGGAAACCCTGACCGCCCCGCCCGAATTCATGCTGGCCATCTCCTACAATCCGGGCTACCAGAGTGTGCTCAAGGATCTCAAGCAATCCACGCGCCAGCGTTTCGTTTCCTTTGAATTCAACTACCCTCCCCCCGAACTGGAGGCCGGTATTGTCCGGGAAGAATCCGGCATCGAGCAACCGCTGGCGGAAAAACTTGTCCGGCTGGCAACCATGACCCGGAGCCTGAAAGACTCAGGACTGCAGGAAGGAGCAAGCACCCGTCTCCTGATCCATGCAGGCAAACTCATCAAAAGCGGAATCCCCCCCCGCACTGCCTGCAAGGCCACGATCACCGAAACCCTGACCGATGACCATGAAATGCTGGCAGCCCTTGAGGAAATAACCAGCTCCATTTTTTAAAGCGCAGGTGATTGCCCTGGACACACGCGAACTCAAAACCAGGTTTGCCCAAGCGGTCCTGCCGGACATCCTCAACGACTGGGAGATCGAAGAGATAACCGAGCCCCTGCAGGATCTCCCCAATGCGGCGCTGCACGAAATATTCCGCCAAATTACCGCGATCTGGCCGGTGAGCCATGCCCTGTGCAATAATTTTCTGCAGGCGGTAACACAGGGACTTACCTGCCTGCACCACTCCCAGCTCGCCGACTGGGTCAAGGCCATCCTTGCGGCCTATGAATCCGGGGGGCTGCACCAGGCCCGGCAACTCCTCGAACGGGTGGAGGAGACCTTTCTCTGCACGATCCGGGGCGAAACCGGCATCAGCCTTGCCGAGATCACCGGCCGACTGCAACCCTATGCCACCGGGCTTGCCGGGCATCCGCTGGAGCTGCTCCCCGGCCCGGAGATCTACACGGACACCGCGGCGGTCTATCTCCCTTCCAGGATCGCCATCTTTCCAAAACAGACGGACAATTTCCTGCTCTACAAACTCATCATCTCCTTTCAGTGGGCCTTCACCGCCATCGGCACCTTTTCGCTTCATCTCCCTGAGGGCTCCCCGGCGATTACCGCCGCCACCCAAAAACACCGCACCGTCTTCTCCGCCGAATCCGCAGGACTCAATGGTTTCTTCAACCTCTTCCCGGAACCTTCCGTTGCAGCCCATCTTTTCCACCTTGGAGAAACAGCCCGGGCCACCTCCTTTCTCCACGAAAGGCTTCCGGGCCTCATGCGGGAAAGCGGTCCGCTCTTCGAGAACCTTGCCAGGACAATCCCCCAGGACCCGCGTGACTCCACCGGCGAGATGCAAAGAACCATCCTCCTCCACGCCGCGCAGGGTTCCGGCACAGGGCCTTCCGCAGCCACACCTTTTAGTAGATTATTTCAAGGCGATGCAACCAGCCAGAACTCCGCCTGCTTTGCGGCGGAGGCCTATGACCGGTTCCGCGACCAGGGAAAGGAATCCTGCCCACCCCTGATCTTCCAGGGAGTGCTGCGTCCGGCCGAGGTGCTGGCGGTACAGCGACAAAAAAGAGCGGCGGCCAAGGAGCAATTCATCGAAGCGCTCGCCGCCATCATCAGCGCCCAGCCTCCCCAGGAGCTCCCCCTCGAAAAAGAAGAAAACGAAGCCCTGGGCGCGGAATTTCCTGCACTCGAAGGCCAGACCGCCGCCATTATTCCGCCCGAAGGGGCGGGGAAAGACCTCCCGGACACGAAAAGGCAAGGAGAGAAAACCCTGGAGTTCATCACCATCGACGACAGCCGAATCGACCTTCCGGACCCACTCAAAAAACTGGCCAGGGAGATCGTCGAGGATCTCGGCCAGATCCCACCCCAATACATCTCCAGCGCCAAACAGGCTGCGGGCAAGGGGGTGGCACAGGGAAGCGCTCCCCCCCCGCAGGAAGGCGAGGCCCTTGCCGGAGCCGGTCTCTTCATCTATGACGAGTGGGACTACCGGCGCTCCGGCTTCCGCAAGAACTGGTGTTCGCTTGCCGCCAAAAAAATCATTCCGGTCGCAGGCACTTTTGTCGGCAACACCCTGGAGAAATACCGCGGCCACCTGATCCGGCTCAAACACCAGTTCGAAATGATGCGCAATCAGGAACGCTTTGTCCGGCGACAAAAAGACGGGGACGAAATCGATCTCGACGCCCTCATCGAAGCGCTTGCCGATATCAAGGCCGGGCTTCCCCCCTCGGAGGAACTCTTTATCCGGCTGGCCCGGGACAAACGCAACATCAGCGCCCTCTTTCTCGTTGACATGTCCTCCTCCACCGAGGGCTGGGTCAACACGGCCATCAAGGAAGCCCTGATCCTCCTGTGCGAAGCCCTTGAGATTCTCGGCGACACTTACGGGATCTACGGGTTTTCCGGCATGCGCCGTACGCGCTCCGAGTTGTTTCAGATCAAGGATCTTACAGAACCATACAGCGATGAGGTGAAGGGGAGGATTGCCGCCATTGCCCCCCAGGAATACACGCGGATGGGGCCGCCCATCCGGCATCTGACCAGGCTCCTTGCCGAAAACGATGCCAAAATCAGGCTGCTCGTCACCCTGTCGGACGGCAAGCCCGAGGATTATGACGATTACAAGGGGGAGTACGCCATCGAGGACACCCGCCACGCCTTGATCGAGGCCAAGGCGCAGGGGGTGCACCCATTCTGCATCACCATTGACAAAGAGGCTCACTCCTACCTGCCCCACATGTACGGGGAGGTGAATTATATCTGCATCGACGAGGTCGGGAAACTCCCCAACCGCATCCCTGAGATCTATCGGGGGCTCACCTCCTGACCCCCTGCGAAAAAATCCGGCGCGGATATATCCGGCCGGATTTTTTCTTCCTGATTCCAGAGAACTGTGGCTATGAAAACAACCCCAGAAAACTGAGACAGCCGCCCCCTGATTTTTTGGGGCTGTCTCCTGCCTGACTCGCGCACCCTCCGATTCCCGCCAAGACTGCCACACACACCAGCACGGCGACGATTCTCTTCCCGCGCAACAATAGATTTAAATTTCCCGTCTTTCGCATGAATCTTTCCCTCCCGGGTAAAAAGTTCCTTCCCTGTTACCTTGTGCAAACCGCTGCCACACGAGAGCGGTCTCCCAAGATAATGCGGAGCCGGGGCAGATTCAAATCGAAAAAAAAAGCGATTACCGCCCCGGCAATCGCTTTTTCCTATAGCTACAACGCTGGGGACTTACCGGCGATCCCCCACGAAACGGAGCAGCATGAGGAACAGATTGACGAAATCGAGATACAAGGCCAAAGCACCCATGATCGCACCCTTCCGGATCGCGGCCTGGCCGTTCTCCATGATTCCGCCCGAACCGATCCGGGTAATCTTCTGCACGTCATAGGCGGTCAGGCCGGTGAAAACAATCACGCCGATGGCGGAAACAACCCAGGAAACCATGGAGCTGCCCAGAAAGATGTTCACCACCGAGGCGATGATCATGCCAACCAGCCCCATGAACAAAAAGGAACCCATGCTGGTGAGATCTTTCTTGGTCACCGTGCCATAGATCGCCATGGTAACGAACATGCCGCCCGCGACAAAGAAGGTGGTGGCGACGGAGGCGCCTGTATAGAGCAGAAGGATCGCGGAAATGGTCGCTCCGTTCAAGATGGAATAGACCAGGAAAAGATTGGTCGCCATCATGGCGGACATCTGTTCGATCCGGGCGGAGAGATAGATCACCATGCCGAGTTCGCCGAAAATCATGCCATAGAACAGGATCTTGTTGCCGAAGATTGCCTGTTGCAGGGCCGGAGTGCCGGCGACCACCAGGGCGGTAACCCCGGTTAGACCAAGGCCGATGGCCATCCAGTTGAAGACCTTGGCCAAGAAGAGGGTTGCCGCCTGGGAGCGGGATTGGTCGATAACCAGTGTTCTGCCGTTGTCACTGCTGTACATAATTTCTCCTTGCGCTATACATTTGAAATTGCGAAACACAGAGTTTCATAATAATCATTCCGCCACAATGCGCCGCTGTTCCGCGCAGGCCCTCTTTGCCAAAGGGCATGGCCCAATCACTCTTCCCTCTCGATAGTACGGCTTGCGTTCACAGGACGACGAAAAACCCAACCGCTGAGAGTAAGACCGCGCCCCATGACTTTTGGTTCCAATAATTCACCACAACCGGATGAATGGCACATCAGGACCCTGGCCACCAGGATGCGGCGCCAGCCTGGCGGCAATCCCCGAAATTCCTGAGGCTGCTTCTCGATCAAAGATCCAGGCTCTCACCCGGTTCCGGCAGAAAAACGCCCGGCAAGCCGGATTCGCCCAGAAGACGCCGAAGCTCTCCCGATTTTCGCTCCCGCTCATAATGCGCGACATGCACGATTGCCAGCTTTTCGCACCCTGCCTGCCGCGCCAAAGCGAGGCACTCGGCAAGGCTGCCATGGTTGGCGGTCTGTCCTGCAACCCGATACGCCTCATGCACCATAAGCGTGCAGCCCTTTGCCAGATTGGCTGACCCCACGGTGTACCGCCCATCACCACTGTAGAATATCGATTGCCCGTCACCATTCAACCGGAGGGCGAGACAAGGCTGCGAGTGCTCCGTGGCGGCCACCTGCCAGAGAAATCCGGCCCCTTGAAAAGAGTCGCCATCCTCAAGCTCGCGATACTCCAAAGCATACCGCAGTTTCCCTAAAAAAGAAGGGTAGGCCAGATCAAGGGCCATCTCAATCTTTTCCCGCAAGCCATCCGGCCCGGCAAGCAGCAGCGGCTTAACGCGCCCCATCTCCCAGAATCGCAGGAGCAGCAAGGGAACCCCGAAAAAATGATCCCCGTGAAAATGCGAGATCCACAGAGCCTCAAGCTGGTCCGGATCGAAACAATCAGCAAAATATCGATGGGGGGTGGTAAATCCGCAGTCAAGTAGGATATAATGTTTTTTGCTCCCGCCCACAACCAGAATCGAGGTGTTGAAGCGTTCGGGGTCACAGGCCTCGCCAACCCCCAAGAAATGGACTTTCATGCACAGCGCCCTTTTTTTATCCTTTACCTACTTGACCGATAGCATACCATGAATAGCCTGATTGTTGCATGCCCAAGCTGTAAGACCAAGAACAAAGTGGCCGCCGCCAAACAGCACCGCAAGCCGCGCTGCGGCAAGTGCCAGACCGCTCTGCCCATGGCAGATTACGCCGCGCCGGTCGAGCTTACCGACCAGGATGCCGCGCAGGTAATCCGCGAGGCCGACCTGCCCGTTATGCTCGATTTCCATTCGCCGAGCTGCGGTCCCTGCCGAATGCTGGCTCCGGTGATAGAACGATTGGCGCGCCGTTTTTTCGGTCGGGCGATCATCGCCAAGATCGACACCAGCACAAATTCCATCAGTGCCGGACAATACGGGATCCGGGGCGTCCCCACCCTTATTTTTTTCAGAAACGGCCAGGTTGCCGACCAGATTGTCGGCGCCTTGCCGGAAGACGCCCTTGTCGCCAAACTCGACAGTTTCATCCGGACTTAGGATCCCCCCCTGCCAATGAACACCCCAAAAGACAACCAAAGCCCATGGGCCGCATACCAGTCCCTGGAGCCGCAAACCCGCTTCGTCCTGCACGCTTGCGCCTTGACAGGAGAACCGGTCCGGGAATCAGCCCTGATTTCCTGCCTGTTTCCCTCGGCGGCAGAGCAGAAATGGCCCACGCCCACGGAAGGGCATCTCCTGGCCGGACTGGCCGAGCTTAGGCAAAAAAAACTTCTCGAAAAGGACTGCGCCTGCCGCGGGGAAATCCTTGAGCTCGTGGCCCATGACAGCCGGAAGCAGCCGTACTTTCCGGCCCTGGCCTCCGCCATCCGGCACGTCTGGCCAACCCCGCCCCCGGAGAAGACCCCCGACCCGGACTGTCTGTGGCGCCGCGCCCTGCGCGACCTTCGCCTTGCCCTCCTTGCCGCGGACGAAACAGCGTACACCCACAACCTCCTCGCCCTTCTTGCGCTTCAGGAGGAATTCCCGGAACGTTTCCCGGAAAACCCCCTGGTCACTCTCTGCGGCGCCCCCTTTGATCCGCCATGGTTCGCCAAGCTTCCCCTCCATGTCCAGCTCTACGCCCTGCATCAGATCTTCCTGAACGGTCTGCTCCACCTTACGGAAATCATCCTGCCCCGGGAATACCTGCAAGACAATCGCTTCCTCAAGAGACTCTCCGCGAAAAACCGCGAGCCTTTTTCCTCTCTGCTGACCTCCCATCTGCTCATCCGGGGGCAAACCCAGGCCGCCGCCGCCTGGCTGGACAACACCCTGCAACAGGGGGCGCCGCTGGGTGTGCGGGGTTGGCAGCAGTTTCTTGCCGGAGAAACAACGGCAGCCATTCACTGCTACGAAAAAGATCTCGCCAAGATCAGAAAGGCCAACCAGAACGACCAGGCGTATTTCACCGGGGTTGAAGGGTTGTTTTACCTGATGGCCCTGCTCCAGAATGGCGATTACACTGCACACCAGCAGCTCAGGGACATTATCAAGGACATTGAGGACATTCAGCCCCACAACCCCTTTCTGCCCTCCTATTTCCTCCTCCTCGCCCTGGTTGAAGCACGGGAGAACCGGCTTGACCTGGCCCGCGACCGGTTGACGGCGGCCAGCATCCTTCCCCAGCCGCACAGCATCACCACGCTATTCCTGTCCCTTGTCACCTACTGGATCGAAGGAAGGCCCAGCCCGGTCTGCCTGCCGCACCTGAAATCCTTCCGGAAAAAAGCCGCGGCCCACGGCTATCTGTGGCTTGCCCGCGAATACGGATCCCTGCTGCGCCTAGCCGGAGAGCAATCAGCCCCTGCGGCAACCACGGAAGATCTCGCACAGGCCTGCTCCCTTGTAAACGTGATCACCCCGGAAGAACAATGGCAACGCGCCCTGCGCGCCCTCAACTTCAGCTCGGCCCCAACCCGGAATCTCGCCAAGCCGGAGACCGCATCCCGACTGACCTGGATGATCGATTACCGCTCCCAGGAGGGACTCGTCTCCCTGGTGCCGAAGATTCAGAATCTTACCGCCCGCGGCCAATGGACCAAGGGCAGATCCGTGGCCTTACGAAAACTGTTCCGCAAAAACAAGCCCCCGTTCTTGAGCCCGCAGGATCTTCTGGTGTGTGAAACCATTGCCGAGCACAAAGACAGCCGGGGCGTTTTTTTCCGGTTTACCATGCCTGACGCCCTGGTCTCCCTCCTCGGGCACCCCCATGTTTTTCTCGCCGACTCACCGAAAACCCCGGTTGAGATTCTGCAAGGCGAACCGGAATTGCGGGTGGACCAGCAGGGGGAGTCGCTGTTGATTCAGTTCTCCCCATGGCCCGACGGCACGGAGGCGATAGTCCTCCGGGAAACCCCTGCCCGCTTTCGGATTTACCCCATCACCAAGGACCATCGGCGGGTGGCCGAGATTATCGGCCCCAATGGCTTGAGTGTTCCCCGCGACGGCAAGGACGAACTTTTTGCCACCCTGGGCAACATATCCTCCTTCATGACCGTCCATTCCACCATCGAAGGAAAATCCGTAGGCGTGGCCGAGGTGCAGCCGGACGCGCGGATCCACATGCAGCTCCTGCCCTACGGAGCCGGGTTCAGGCTGGCCATGCTCGTCAGGCCCCTCCAGCCCGACGGCCCATACCAGAGACCGGGAGAAGGTCCCAAGACCATCATCGCCCACAGCGGCGGCAAACGCATCCAGACCCAGCGCAACCTGGAACTTGAAGAAGAAAATGCCCGCTTTGTCGAAGAATCATGTCCCATGCTGGCAAAGGGAACCGACCTGGAGCGGGAATGGCTGCTGCAGGATCCGGAGGAATGCTTGCAACTGCTTCTCGAACTGCAGAGCCTCCCGGAGAACGTCCTCATTGAATGGCCCGAGGGGGAACGCCTCACGGTAAGTCCGCCGGCCGAGCTCAATCAGTTTCTGCTCACGGTGAAGGAACGCAATAACTGGTTTGAGATGAGCGGAACCCTGAAGCTCAACGAATCGCTGGTTCTCGACATGCGCACCCTGCTTGAGCTGGCTCAGACACACAGCAGCCGCTTCATCCCCTTGGGGCATGGCCACTTCCTCTCCCTCTCCCGGGAGCTGCGCAAACGGTTGGACGAGATCGCCGCCTTTGCCGAGCTCAAAAAAACCACGGTCCGCCTCCACCCTCTTGCCGCCCTGGCCCTGGAGGATTTCACCAGCGGGGTGGGAGAACTGCACACGGATGAGCGCTGGCAGGAACAACAAAACCGGCTCAGGGAAGCGCAGGAATACGAACCCCGGATACCATCCACCTTCAAGGCCGTGCTTCGGGACTATCAACTGGTCGGGTTCAACTGGCTGGCCCGCCTGGCCAACTGGGGGGTGGGGGCCTGCCTGGCGGACGACATGGGACTCGGCAAGACCATCCAGGCTCTGGCTCTGGCCCTTGACCGCGCCGAGCAAGGACCGACCCTGGTGGTGGCCCCGACCTCGGTTTGCCCCAACTGGGAGGAAGAGGCAAACCGCTTTGCCCCCACCTTCAGGGTCGTTCTCTTCGGCGGCCGTCAGAGGAAAAAAATGCTCGCCGAGCTCGGCCCCTTCGATCTGCTGATCTGCAGCTACGGCCTGCTCCAGCAGGAATCAGCGCTCCTTGCCACCCGCAATTGGGAGACCGTCATTCTGGATGAGGCCCAGGCCATCAAGAACTTCATCACCAAACGCTCGCGGGCAGCCATGCTCTTGCAGGGGAAGTTCAAGATGGTCACCACCGGCACCCCCATTGAAAATCACCTCACCGAGCTCTGGAACCTGTTTCAGTTCATCAATCCAGGGCTTCTCGGCTCCTTAAACCAGTTCAACCAGCGGTTTGCCATCCCCATCGAGCGCGGCAACAACCCGGAGGCGCGGAAAAAACTCAAAAAACTGATCAACCCCTTCATCCTGCGCCGCCTCAAGTCTCAGGTTCTGGAAGAATTGCCCGAGCGCACCGAGATTCTCCTGCAGGTGGAGATGGAGGAAAAGGAGGCCGCCCTCTACGCGGCGCTGAGGCAGCGGGCCCTGGAAAATCTGCGTCAGACAGGCGGCCCGCCGGGAAAACGCTCGCTCCAGATCCTGGCCGAGATCATGAAACTGCGAAGGGCCTGCTGCAACCCGCGCCTGGTCCTGCCCGAAACCGACATCCCCAGCGCCAAGCTCACCATCTTTGCCAAGCTTGTGGACGAATTGCGGGAAAACGGGCACAAGGCCCTGGTATTCAGCCAGTTTGTCGATCACCTAAGCCTGGTTCGCGAACATCTCGACCAACAGGGTGTTTCCTACCGGTACCTGGACGGCAGCACCGCCCCCCGGGAACGCCAGCGCCAGGTCCAGGAATTCCAGGCGGGCCACGGCGACCTGTTTCTCATCAGCCTCAAAGCCGGGGGGGTTGGCCTCAACCTCACCGCCGCGGACTACGTGATTCACATGGACCCTTGGTGGAATCCCGCTGTGGAGGATCAGGCCTCGGACCGGGTTCATCGCATCGGCCAAAAACATCCGGTGACCATCTACCGCCTGGTGGTAAAGAATACCATCGAGGAAAAAATCGTCCACCTCCACCACGAAAAAAGAGCCCTGGCGGACAGCCTGCTGGAAGGAACCGATGCCGGCCATGCCATGAATCCCGCCGATCTGTTGCGGCTGTTGAAGGAAGCCTGAGCAAGCCCACCATGTTGCCGCCCACCCTACAGGATGCCCTGCTCCACTGGTTTGCCCAAAATGGCCGCGATCTCCCCTGGCGGAAAACCTATCTCCCCTACCACATCTGGATTTCAGAGATCATGCTGCAGCAGACCCAGATGGATCGGGCAGTTGCCTACTTCACCCGCTGGCTCGAATATTTTCCCGACATTGCCACCCTGGCCGAGGCGAAAGAGCAGGAGGTCCTGCGGCTGTGGGAAGGCTTGGGCTACTACTCCCGGGCCAGGAACCTCCTCAAGACCGCCGGGCTGCTCTGCCAGAGGCACTGCTCCGCCCTGCCGGAAGACCACGGGGCACTGCTCCAGCTCCCCGGCATTGGCCGCTATACCGCCGGAGCCATCATGAGCCTCGCCTTCAACCGGAACCACCCCATCGTGGACGCCAATGTGGAGCGCCTTTTTTCCCGGCTTTTCAACCTGGCCGTCCCGGTCAAGGAAAAGCAGGCCCACAACTTCATCTGGCAGAAAGCCGCCGAGCTTATCCCCGAGGGCAAGGCACGGTTTTTCAACCAGTCACTCATGGAACTGGGCGCCTTGGTCTGCCTGCCCCGCTCCCCCCGGTGCGAAGCCTGCCCGATTCGCGATCACTGCGAGGCCTTTGCCCAAGGAGTAGCGAATGAGAGACCGGTTGCGGGCAAGGCGCGGGAGATCATCCCCATCACCATGGCAAGCGGGATACTCCGTCATCAGGGAAAGATTTACATCCAGAAACGCCTGCCCGATGATGTCTGGCCCAATCTTTGGGAGTTCCCCGGCGGAGGCATACAAGAGGGCGAAACGCCGGAACAGGCGCTCGTCCGGGAATATCGGGAGGAAACAGGCTTTACCATCCATGGGCTGGAAAAAATCGCCACCATCACCCACAATTTCACCAAATACCGTGTTACGCTGCACTGCTACCACTGCCGCCTGCGGGGCAATGGCATCACGCCGGTCCTCCACGCCGCCCAGGAATTCCGCTGGGTAACCCCGGAAGAACTTGAGGCTTTCGCCTTTCCCTCCCCCCACCGCCGGTTGATCAACCGCCTGGCCGGAGAACTATAAAAAACCGCCTTGCCTGTACTTTCCAGGCCTTCCTTGTTACTGTATTATTATAAAGAGGCAGGAGTTGAATCGTGCAGAAAGGGAGGAAACCATGCGCCAACGGATGATCCGCATGCTGATCTATATGGCCATTCTGCTGCTCATGGCCAATATCAGTCCGGTCATCGATTCCTTCATGCATCCGGAAATCCCCTATTTTGATCCCGAGCATCTTCTGGTCGGGGGGATAACCGCTGGCATCACCGCTCTTTTGCTCGGCCTGCTCATCTCCCACGCCAATCGCATGGCATCCGTCGCCCATGAACTGAGCCTCCTCAACAAAAAGCTCCGCGAGCAGTCCAGCCGGGACAGCCTGACCGGCCTCTACAACCACCGGTATTTCCAGGAAATGCTTCGCCATGAGTTTCTCCTGGCCCAACGCCACCGGACGGAACTGTCCTGCATGATGCTCGACCTCGACCTTTTCAAGGAGGTCAACGACACCTGCGGCCACCCCTTTGGCGATCTGGTCCTGAAGGGCACGGCGGAACAGATTCTCCACGAGGCCCGCGCCACCGACACCGTGACGCGCTATGGGGGAGAGGAGTTCGCCGTCCTCCTGCCCAACACGGATCTGGAAGGCGCCATGCGCATTGCCGAACGTATCCGCGCCAGGGCTGAGTCATATACCCATCAGGACAAGGACGTTGCCATGCGGGTCACCATCAGCATCGGCCTGGCCTCGAACCGGGCCCACTCCCCGAAAAAACCGGAAGAACTGCTGGCCTTTGCCGACCAAGCCCTTTACCGGGCCAAGAAGGCAGGCCGCAACAAGGTGGTTGCCTACTCCGAGCGTGGCGCAGGCCAGAACATCTGATTGTTTCCCGGGGTGAACCGAAGGGTATTCCGCGTTCCCATCGTGAAGGGAAAAATACAGAGTACCCCGTATTGCCTGGTCGAGCCATTCGTCGTACAATCTCTTGAAAATCAATTCGTTCAAGGGATGACACGTTCACCATGGAAAAAACACCCCCCGTTCCCGGCTGGCTGGACATCGGCGCTGGTTATGAATCATCCGCCTCAAGCGAACGTATCGAACGGACTCTCGCATGGCTGGTGACGGAACATCTCCCGATCTTTCTTGCCGGCAAAGGATACCAGTCCGGGCCCGCCATCCTGCTCGGAGCCAACGACCAGGGGTTGCTCATCGACAAACCGCGGGATTGGTCCCCCTGCCCAAAGATCCGCATTATTTTCAAGGACAAGGCACGGCTCACCAACCATTTTGACGTACGAATCCTGTCCGAATCCCTGGACACCCTGCAATCTTCCCGCCCGCAGGAGATATTCCGCCTGCAGCGCCGGGCCCGTTACCGGGTCGATGTCCCGCACGGCTGCCATGTCTCCTTCCGCAGCGACAACACGCAGCACACCGGCCTGACCTTGAAAAATATCAGCGCCACGGGCATGCTCTTTTTTTCAAAAAAACCGATGAGTTTGCCGCGAAACACCATCCAGGACATAGCCCTTTCGATTCCAGCCGGAGAAGAAGAAAATATCCTCACGGGGTGGCAGCAGAAAAAAATATCCCAGGGAGACGTTGTCCGAACCTACCATGACCGGCAGATGGGTATTGTCTGTTACGGCGTTGCCTTCCGGAGCAAACGGAAGGAAGAAGATGATTTGACCCGCTACATCCGGCAGCGCGAGCGGGAATTGATCCTCAAGGGCCTGCCGGCCTGAGGCACGTCACCCCTTGCCGCGGCGGAAGCCGATGGTGGCGACGGTACCCTTGCCTTCCTTGCTGTCCAACTGAAATGAGCAGCCGGGGTGATCTTCGATAATCCTTTTGGAGATGCAGAGGCCCAGGCCGGTCCCCTGCTCTTTTGTGGTGAAAAAAGGCAGGAATATCCTTTTTTTGAGCTCCTCGGGGATCCCCTCCCCGGTGTCCGTCACTTCAACCTCCACCAGATCCTCCTGCACTCTGGTGCTGACCACGATCTCCCCTCCGGGGGGGGTCGCTTCAATCGCGTTCTTCACAAGATTCACCAGCACCTGCTTCATCTTCTCCCTGTCCACCTCGACCACGACATCGGTTGAGGATGCCAGCCGGATATCAACCCCTTTGCCGCCCGAATAGGAATGCGCCAGGGCGACAATTTCGGCCAGAAGCTCGTTCAGGGAAACGCCGGCAAGATTGAGCTGCGGTGGCCGGTACAGCTCTTTCAGCCCGGCAAGCAGGTGTTCCAGGCGGGTGACCTCATCCACGATGATGGTCAATTTGGCCCGGTCTTTCTCCTCGGTTGCTTTTTTCAAGAGCTGCCGGGCAAACCCGCCAATCATGATCAGGGGATTTTTTATTTCATGGTTGATCTCGGCCACGGTCTGCCCCAGCGCGGCCAGCCGCTCATTCTGGGCAAGACGATCCTCCAGAACCTTGGTGTCCGAGAGATCCCTGACCAGCCCGGTAAAATAGCGCTGCCCCTCAATGTTCGCCACGGAAAAAGAGATGGTGGCGGGAAAGGTTTCCCCGTTTTTACGGGCCACCACCAGTTCCGTCTCATGCCCGATCAAGGTTGCCTGCCCGGTGCCGACATACCGGGCCACGGCCTGCTCATGTCCGGCCCTGCACATGGTGGTGAGAATTTCCCCCAGATCGTGACCGACAATCTCGGTCCGGTCATACCCGAACATCCTCTCCGCCGCCCGGTTGAAAAAAATCACCGTGGAGCTTTCATCAATGGTGACAAAAGCCTCGTTGGTGTTTTCCACCGCGTTTTCAAGAATGATAAACTGCTTCTGCATCTCCGCCGGCGTTTTCTCAGTCATCCCCCACCAGATCATGGCCCACGAAAAGCTTGCCCGATGCTGCCCCTGCCGCATATTCAGAGTTATGCCCCGGGATCAGGAATACGCGGAATCCCCGATCCAAATCAGGCTCGAAAGTTACATTACCCCCGGAAAAGCCGGGGGGTTACCTTAAGGAAATTATTCCTTTACCGCTATTCCTTTTTTCTTCAGATCGCTGACAATGGCCCGGATCTGGCTCTCGTTGCAATCATCAATCCGGTACACATTCTTCATCCCATCCAGGAAATAGAGGGTCAACTGATTCCCGCCGCTCAACTCGGCGCTGCGGATGTGATTCGTGTCGAGCCAGGGCTTCAGTTCTTCCATAAAATCATGCAGGCTGCACTCTTTCATCATGATCCTCCCACCAATAGTTGTCAGGAATTACTGGCAATCAAGAGCCACCTTGATCCGGTTGCCCCCGTCCCCCTTGGCCAGATAGAGCGCTCCCTCCGCGGCAGCTATCAGCCCCTGCATATCCGAGCCTCGACACGGCTCGGCGGTTGCAAGGCCAACGCTCAGCGTCAGGGCTTCCCCGGCTGTTTGCGCGACGCCGTCCCTGCAGCCCAAGGCGGCCATATGCGCCATAAACTCGTGGACCACGGTCAGGGCGCCACCATTTGGTGTATTGGGCAGAATGGCGGCAAACTCCTCCTCGCCATAGCGGATCACGGTGTCCCCCGCCCGTTTGAGAACACAACTCAGGGCATCAGCCACCTTGCGCAGCCATTCATCGCCCTTGTCCCGGCCATGGATTTCGTTACATCGTTTAAAATCATCGAGCCCCACCATGAACAGAGAAAGAGGAACCACCTCCCGCCGGGCCCGATTCCATTCCCTGCCCAGGATTTCATCAAAATAACGACGATTGCCCACCTCGGTGAGGCTGTCTCTCGGCACCATGTGCATCAGGCGGCGGTTCAGCATATCGAGTTGCGTGGTAAGCTCGACCAGCTCCAGCTCCCGCGCCTTGCGCCGGTCGGTTTCATGCTTCAGCTTCAGGGCGGCGCGAACCCGGGCCAGCAGCTCAATCTCCTTTACCGGCTTGATGATATAGTCGGTCGCTCCCATGGCGAAGGCCTGGGCCAGCGCCTCATCATCATCGCGAACCGTGACCATGATCACCGGAATATCCCACAGCCCATCCTGCGCCTTTATCCGCCTACAGGTTTCTATGCCATCCATGCCCGGCATCATGACATCCATGAGGATGAGATCGACTCTTTTCTCCCCGACCGCACCCTTTTCCGTGGCCGCGAGCATTTCCAGGGCTTCCTGACCGCTCCTGACACAGTAAATATCCGCATACCCCTCCTGCCGGAGCATCTCCTCGAGCAGCATCAGGTTTACCGGGATGTCATCAACAATAAGGATTGCCATTTTCGCCTCTATACTTTAAGCCGAGAACCGCGGACAGCCATCACTGATCCGCGGTTCTTTCCCTGCCTGGAATCATGGTATAGAATCAGAACGAATTTTGAAAGAAACAAATATTTTTCTCAACCTTCCAGCTCTCCCCGACAACAGGACGGACATGCCCTACACCCCCATCATCGGCACCCTTGGCTACATTCTTTCTCCGGACCGGACCCAGACCCTTCTTGTCCACCGCAATGCCCGCCCGACTGACGCCCATTTGGGCAAGTACAACGGCCTGGGCGGCAAAATGCGGCCCGACGAGGATGTCCTCGCCTGCATCAAGAGAGAGATCAAGGAAGAAGCCGGGATCGGCTGCGAGGAAATCCTGCTGCGCGGGACCATCAACTGGCCCGGCTTCGGACCGCACGGGGAAGACTGGCTGGGGTTTATCTTCCGGATCGACCGCTTCCACGGCACCCCCTTCCCGGAAAATGAAGAAGGGGCGCTTGCCTGGCACCCCATCGATCATCTGCATCTCCTGCCGATGTGGGAAGGAGACCGGTATTTTCTACCCCTGGTGTTTGATTCCGATCCCCGCATCTTTCATGGCCATCTTCCATACAAAAACGGCCGGCCGCTGAGCTGGAACTTCACCAGGATATGATGGTATCGCTCCCGGACCGGGAGCAGTCCGGACTTATCAGCCGCAGCTTTTGTTGGAGCGGGGATCCCAGGTGTCATATGCCTTGCTGTACAGGTAATCGTTGATAGCCAACAGATCTTCCTGCGATAACTTGGCCCAGGAGCCATCCTTGGCGCATTGCACACTTTTCTTGTAAAAAACCGTATTCCATCCCCGCATGGTCCGCGAATCCGTATCCAGGAACCTGGCTCCCTTGTCATTCCCCCTAAAATGGCAGCTCTTGCAATTGCTTTGATAGAGTTTATACCCAGCCCAGGTGTTCTTGAACTCCATGGCCCGGCTGGACTGGGTCACAGGGTCAAAACGGTAGGTTGTTTCTCCGGCAAAAGCCAGTCCCTGTGACAACAACACCAGGCATGCCGCCATCGTCGCCATGACCACGCTCTTTTGTTGCATCCCTCCACCTCCTGCGTTGCGTTTGAAACAACCCGGGCAGGGCGATGCAATGTGTTCATCGCCCTGCCCCTTGGCCAACCATTGTCCGGAATGGCAGGCCCCATGCTATGTAAAAAATTATACTGCAATGTGGCACAAACCGCTAAAAATTATTTTTTTAGCCCTCGCCTCCTTTCCACCGCCTTTTCCCCATTCACAGCCCCCGCGGACGGAGACCACCATTAACCCGCTGATAAAACACGACAAAGATATTGTTTTTGCCTTGTTTTTCATGTTTATAGTAAAAGAATCGTACATATCCTCTTCCGGACCACGAAACACAAGGCCGATATCCATGCCGCAACGCACAGGCTCGATGCATTGATGCTCACCCGACTCATGCTGGGGCTTTGCCTCCGGGGCTTCGCTTTTTTCTGCCTTCTGGCGACCCCGGCAACTGTTGGGGCCATGCCTGCTCCGGTGGTTATCACTCCGGAACAAGGCTCGTACTTCCTGGCGAAACATCTTGAACTCCTGGAAGATCCCAGCACACATCTCACGATCACCGACATTATCTCCCGGCAAGGCGAACCCCGCTTTACCCCCTCTTCCACCGAAACCCCCAGCTTCGGCTTTACCACTTCAGCGGTCTGGGCTCGTTTTACCGTAAAAAACAGCCTGCCCCGCACGGTGGAGTATTTTCTCGAAATAAAATACCCCCTGCTTGACCAGATAGATTTGTATATCCCCTCCGGACCGGAGACCTTCACCGTTTTTAAGGCAGGCGACAGCTTGCCCTTCAAAGACAGAATCATCCAGCACAAAAACACCATCTTCCCGGTCATGCTGGCATCCGGCGAAGAGAAAACCCTGTACCTGCGCTGTGAGACGACAAGCTCCCTGAATTTGCCCATCGTACTGCATTCCCCGGCCTGCCTGGCCGAGGTAATCACCATGGAACAAACGCTGTTGGGCATCTATTACGGCATCCTGCTGGTCATGATGATCTACAACTTTTTCATCTATCTCGGCCTCAAGGACAGCACCTATCTCTACTACGTTCTTTTTGTCTTCACCTACATGCTCTTCCAGTTGAGCGTCAACGGCATGGCTTTCCAGTATTTCTGGCCCAACCGGATCTGGTGGGCCAACAACTGCACCCCCTTTTTTATTTTTCTCGCCTATATCTTCGCCACCCAGTTCACCAGAAACATTCTCGACACGGCAAAAAACGTCCCCCGGATTGACGCCATTCTCCGGGCAGGCCTCGTTCTTTCTGCGGTCGGCAGCGTTCTGACCCTTTTTATCGGCTACAATCTGAGCATCCGGCTGGCGACGCTGATGAGCCTGACCGTGGTTGCCCTGATCGTTGCCGGATTCACCTGCATGGTCAAAGGCTACCGTCCGGCCCGCTATTATTTTCTGGCCTGGTCCGTTTCCATGCTGGGGGTAACGGTGTATGCCCTGAAAACCTTCGGCATCCTGCCCCACATCTTCATTACCCACTGGGGAATCCAGCTCGGCTCGGCCTGGGAGGTCATCCTGTTGTCCATGGGGCTTGCCGATCGTTTCCAGCTCATGAAACAGGAAAAAGAGCAGATGCAGACCGTTTACGCCCGGGAGCTTGAAAAAGCCCACGGCGAGCTGGAAAAATCCTTCCGGGATATGGAACAGTTTAAAAAATCCCTGGAGACTCTGCTTGAAGAACGGACAGCAGACCTGAGACGGGTCAACGAAAACCTCGCCAGGGAGGCCGAGGACCGGCAAAAAGCCGAAGCACGGGCGGAAGCGGCCAGCAAGGCAAAGTCCCAGTTTCTTGCCTCCATGAGCCACGAAATCCGCACCCCGATGAACGCCATCCTCGGCATGGCAAACATGGCGGCAAAATTAGCCGAAACAGCAAAACTGCGGCAATACCTCGCCGTTATCCAGAACTCGGGAAAAACGCTGCTTGCCCTGATCAACGACATCCTTGATTTCTCAAAAATAGAAGCCGGCCGCCTTGATCTTGAGCGCGCCGATTTTGACCTGCGGGAAACCCTGGAGAGCCTTGCGGACCTGTTCGGCAAGCAGGCAGCGGACAAAGGCCTTGAATTGCTCATCACCGTGCGCGGCAACACCCCCTGCGCCTTGAAGGGGGACGCCCTCCGCCTGCGGCAGATCCTGATCAACCTTGTCAACAACGCCATCAAGTTCACCCAAACAGGCGAGGTCTCCGTCACGGCCCACGGCGAGAGGCTGACCAATGATGCGGCAATCCTCTCTTTTTCCGTCCGGGATACAGGCAGCGGCATCAACCATGACCAGATCAGACAACTCTTCAGCGAATACACCCAGGCGGACAGCTCAACCTCCAGGCTGTATGGGGGAACCGGGCTTGGTCTTGCCATCAGCAGACAACTGGTCACCCTCATGGGGGGAGAAATCAACGCCGAAAGCGAGCCGGGCAAAGGAAGCACCTTCCATTTCACCGTCAGCGTAGAGCTTCAACCCCAGGAGGCCCAGCACGCCCTTGTCCTTCCCGCCTCGATTTCCGGGGCCAGGGTTCTGGTGGCGGCAAGCCACCCCGCCTTGCGGGAAACCTTGCTGGAGATGCTCGCAGACTTTGCTTGCAGGCCGGAAGCCCTCCAGCCCTTGGCAGCAGGCGCTATCACCCACAACACCCCGGAGCACGCGCTCCTTGTTCTCGACAGCTCCCTGCCCGAACTCGACCTGCCGCATTTTTGGGCAAACCGGGCGGCCGGCCACCCGGACGAGTTCCTTGCTCCGGTCATAATCCTCACCCAACCCGATTCGGGGCAACCCCTTGAAAAACTCCAGGGTTGCCCCCGGGTTGCCGTCCTGAACAAGCCGCTCAAGCAATCCTATCTGTTCGCCGCAATTGTCACCTTCCTCGAAACGACAGACGCCACACCGGCCTGCGCCTCTTCCCCCCCTCGGGAAAACGAAAAAAAACAATTCACGACCCTGAAGGGAAAACAGGTGCTTGTGGTCGAGGACGACCCGGTAAACCAGATGGTGACAAGTCAACTCTTGACAAGAGCCGGCATTCTGGTTGATATAGCGGGCAACGGTCATGAGGCGCTTGCGGCCCTGCAAGAAAAAACCTACGATGCGGTGCTGATGGATGTCATCATGCCGAAAATGGACGGATTGACCGCCACCAAGGCCATCCGCCAGGGCCTGCGGCTCGATCTGCCCATCATCGCCCTCACCGCCAACGCCATCAAGGGCGACCGGGAAAAATGCCTTGCAGCCGGCATGGACGAGTATCTGACCAAACCCGTGGAAATACACAGCATGTACCAGATTCTGGAAAAATTAACCGCCGTGCGCCCATGATCGCCCCCACCATAACGACACTGAACCTGCTCCTGGAGGAAAGCGCCCGATCCTTCGGAAACCTGCCCGCGGCAGGCCTCGCCTTTCAACCGCCCCTGCACTACGGGGAGTTCCGCCAAAAAGCCCTGGAAATCGCGGCCCTGCTCAAGGAACAAGGCATCAAAAAAGGCGACCGGGTGGCGATTCTCGCCGACAATTCTCCCCAGTGGGGCATGGCGTATTTCGGCATTGTCCGGCTTGGGGCGATCGCGGTTCCGATTCTTCCTGATTTTCCTGAGGTCGACGTCAAGCACATTCTGACGGAAGCCGGAGCAACCATTCTCTTCACCACCCAGCGCCAGCTTGAAAAGCTCTACGAGCTTCCAGGCAACACACTCAAGGCCGTGATCACCCTGGATGACGCCATCGACCCGAACAACCTCTTGGCCACCCTCCCCTTCAGCCGGTTTCTCCTTACCGCCAGGGATCTTCCGGAAAAGAAAAAGGCCCTTGCCACGGATCTGGCCGGCCCGGACGACACCGCTTCGGTCATCTATACCTCCGGCACCTCGGGCCACGCCAAGGCGGTGATGCTGAGCCATAAAAACTTTATCAGCAATGTTCGCTCCACCCTGTCCATCTTTCCCGATGAGCCGGTGCAGGGCTGGACCTTTCTTTCGATCCTGCCCATGTCCCATGCCTATGAATTCACCATCAGCTTCCTGGTGCCGCTGGCCACGGGCTCCCGGATCGTCTATGCAGGCAAGACCCCGACGCCCACCGTGCTTGAACGGATCTGCAAACACGAACACCCCTCCATCATGTGCATGGTGCCCATGGTCATGGAGAAAATTTACAAAAAAAAGGCGTTGCCGGTCATCGGCGCCAATATTTTCATGCGGGCAGCCATGAAGCTGCCCCTCGTCCGCCGCAAGATCCTGCAAAAAATCGGCCGGAAACTGCAGCTCTTTTTCGGAGGCACGCTGAAGTTTGTCGCCATCGGCGGAGCACCGCTCAACATCGAGGTGGAACGATTCCTGGCCGAGGCCGGCTTTCCATATATAGTCGGCTACGGCTTGACCGAAGCCTCCCCCTTGGTCAGCGCCGGGCCTTACGGCGATGCGAGCATCGCCCTGGGTTCGGCGGGAAAACCGGTGCAGAATGTGGAGGTCCGAATCAGCAAGGCAAACCCTGAAACGGGCCTGGGTGAAATCCTTGTCCGAGGCCCCAATGTGATGCAAGGGTATCGCGCCAATCCAGAGGCAACACGGGATGTGCTTGCTCCCGATGGCTGGCTTTCCACCGGCGATCTCGGCTACCTCGACCCGCAAGGCAACCTCTTTATCAAGGGACGCTCCAAGAGCGTGATTGTCCTTTCCCACGGCGAGAACATCTATCCTGAAGCGATCGAGGAGAAGATCAACGCCTTCCAGCATGTGGTGGAATCGCTGGTGCGCGAACGCGACAACCGGTTGGAAGCCCTGGTCTATCTCGATTACGAGCTGATCGACGCAGAAACCCGAGGCAAGGGCCAGGCCCGGCAGAGGGACCATATCGCCGGGATTCTGGCTGAAATCAAAAAACAGGTGAACCAGCAACTGCCCCAGTATGGGCAGCTTGCCCAGACAAGCGAACACCGCGAGCCGTTCACCAAAACCGCGACCCATAAAATAAAACGCTATCTGTACACCAGTTCCACCTGATCTGAATGAACGGGGAAAAAGGAGAGAGAAGATGAAAAAAAGAATCGCTGTTGCCGCTCTGGCCGTGATGCTGGCCGCCGGCCCCGCCTTTGCCTCGGGCTATCGCATACCGGAGCAATCCACAAACTCAGTGGCGCTCAGCAACGCCTATGTGGCCAACACTCCGGGCGCGGACGCCAGTTATTACAACCCGGCCAACATGAGCTGGCTGGAGGACGGCTGGCATTCCGAGCTCAGCCTCACCTACATTAATCTGGCGAGCATTGAGTATACCGACAACAACTCCTCCGCCAGAAGCGGCAGCTCCCGAACAGAAAATTTTGCCCTCCCCGAGTTCCACCTTGTCTCGCCCCTGTACAACAACTTCCGCTTTGGCCTTTCGCTGGTCTATCCCTACGGCCTCTCCAAACGATGGGAGGCCCCGTATCCCCGCATGACCTCGGAAGAATTCACTCTGAAAACCTATGAACTCAACCCCAATCTTTCGTATCAGGTAACCAACACCTTTTCCGTTGCCGCAGGAGTGCGGGCAATTTACAGCGAAGGCAAGGTAAAAAGCACCGATACCCTCGGCACCCTCGGCCTGGCGCGACGGGATCTCGAAGGCTCCGCCACGGACTACGGGTACAACCTCGCCGCCACCTATAAGCCGGTCAGCAACCTCTCGCTTGCAGCAACTTACCGCTCCAAGGTCAACTTGGAGATTGAGGGAGACGCAACGCTTGGCATCGGCGGCGCCACTGTTTATAACAACCGTTACGCAGAGGTCATGGTGCCTGCCCCGGCGGTGCTCACCTTGGCCGCCGCCTACACCTTTGATGCGACCACGGTGGAGTTCACCTATGACAAAACCTACTGGAGTGCCTACGACAAGCTGGATTTCAATTACGATGTTTCCCTGCTGACCATCAACGCCACCCTCTACTCCCTTTTCGATGCCCCTGGCACAAAAAACTGGAGCAACACCGATGCCTTCCGCCTTGGCTTGACCCACAAGCTGAACACCCACTGGACCGTCATGGCCGGATTCGCCATCGATAAAAACCCCATACCGGACGAAACATTGGGATTTGAGCTGCCCGACTCCGACGCCACAATATATTCCGTCGGCGCGCGATACCAGGTCACCGACACACTGCAAGTTGGCGGGGCCTATCTCTACGACGACAAAGAAAACAGAACCGTTGCCAGTTCCGTTCCTAAACCAAACGGCACCTTCGACAATGCCGCAGCCCATCTCCTCAATATCGGACTGCAATACCGCTTTTAATATGACACACAACCATGATTGAACCCACGGCGGAATCCGCCTCCAATTATCCCCCGGATGTCCATTGCCTGAAGCTGGGCGACCGGGAAATCTTCCTCATCGGCACGGCCCACATCTCCAAGGAGTCGGTGGATCTGGTGCGCCAGGTCATTGCCAGGGAAAGGCCGGACTGCGTCTGCGTGGAGCTTGACGAAAAGCGCTACGAGGCACTGGCCAAGCGCAAGACCTGGGAGCTTCTCGACCTGCGGGAAATCATCCGCAAGAAACAGCTCGCCACCCTGCTGATCAACATGGTTCTTGCCTCGTATCAAAAACGGCTCGGCGACCAGATGGGGGTCAAGCCGGGCACCGAACTGCTGGAGGCCGTGCAGGAGGCGGAGAAATACGGAATTCCCGTGGCGCTCTGCGACCGGGACGTGCGGGTTACCCTGCGCCGGGCCTGGCAATCCACCTCGTTCTGGCGAAAGAACTATCTGCTGGCCAGCATTCTCACCAGCATGTTCGAGGAAACAGAGATCACCGAGGACAAGCTGCGGGAATTGAAGGAGAGCGATGTTCTCTCCGAGCTGCTCAGCGAACTGGGCCAGGCCATGCCCGAGCTCAAGCAGGTGCTCATCGACGAGCGGGACACCTTTCTGGCGGAAAAGATCAAGGCTGCCGCAGGCAAGAGGCTGGTGGCCGTGGTGGGGGCCGGGCATGTGGCCGGGATCAAAACGGCCCTTGGCGAAGACCGCAGCGGCCAGATGGAGGGGATCAACATAATTCCGCCGGTTTCCCCGGTCTGGAAGGTGGCAGGTTGGGCCATCCCCGCCATCATCGTGCTGGCCCTGGTTGCGATCGCCTTCACCAAAGGCGCTACAGTGGCCGGCGACAATGTGCTGTTCTGGATTCTGGCCACCGGCCTTCCCGCCGCTTTCGGGGCCGTCCTGGCGCTGGCCCACCCCTTTACCATCCTCGGCGCCTTTGTCGGAGCGCCCATCACCACCCTGCTGCCCGTGCTCGGCGTGGGACATCTCACGGCATTCATTCAGGTCATGGCCCAACCGCCGCTGGTGATTGAGTTTGAAACCGTCCTTCAGGACATGGCAAGCGTCCGCGGCTGGTGGCGCAACCGGTTGTTGCGGCTTTTTCTGGCCTTTATGCTGCCGAGCATGGGGGCTGTGGCCGGCATGTGGGTCGGCGGCTCCAGAATTATCTCAACCCTCTTTTAGGCTCCGTTACGAAACGACCTCGCCACTCGTGAGCATTTCGTTGCGGCTTCGCATGCCGTCTCTGATATCCGGACGACGACAGCACCTTAAATACAACGGCTTTAGGCAAAAAACATGAACAAAAAATTGTATCTTGCGGGCAAAGAGGCCCGCCACCTGCGCGGCCTGGGACACCATCTTTCCCCTCTGGTCATGATCGGCAAGGACGGCGTTACCGGCAATCTCACCGATGCCCTGGAGGCAGTGCTTACCGCGCACGAATTGGTCAAGGTCAAGATCCAGGACGGCTGCCCCTACGCCCGGGAAGAGGCCGCCGAGCTGCTGGCCCAAAAAACCAAAAGCCGGATCGCCCAGATCATCGGCAAGACCTTTCTGCTCTTCCGCGAAAACAAGGAGCAGAAAGAGGACAAGAAAATCAAATTGCCGGCTGGCAAGTAACTTTCGCCTGCGCCCCAGCCATGCGCGATTATCTTGACCTGCTGAAAACCGCCGACACGGATGCCATCCTCGCCAAGCGGGCAGACACCGCCACCCGGCTGGCCCAGCCCAAGAAAGGCTTTTTGCGCTTCCGCGAACCCTATGAGGCCTTGCGCCACCTGCGGGCACGGTTCACCGATTTCAGCACGGATGCGATAACCATCGGCCGGGCCGATGAGTTGGGCGAAACGGACCTGTGCCTGGTGCGGGAGGCCATGCGGTCCTTCATGCCCTGGCGCAAGGGGCCATTCGAGGTGTTCGGGGTTGCAATCGATGCCGAATGGCAAAGCTGGCGCAAATGGAACCGGCTGCTGCCCGTTCTGCCCGACCTCACCGGCAAGGTGGTGGCCGATATCGGCTGCAACAACGGCTACTACATGTTTCGCATGCTGGAGCACAGGCCGCGCTGCGTTATCGGGCTGGAGCCCTTTCTCCAGCATTATTACTGTTTCAAGACCCTCCGCCGGATGGCCGGGGCCGACGAGCTGTTCATCGAGCTGATGGGCGTGGAGGACATCCCCCTCTTCCCCTCCTGTTTTGATGTGGTGTTTCTGATGGGCATCATCTACCACCGCATCTCGCCGGTGGAGATGCTGCGGGAAATCCGGGCAGCCATGCGCCCCGGCGGGGTTTTGATTTTAGAATCCCAGGCCATCCCCGGCGAAGAACCGGTGGCCCTTTTTCCGGATGAGCGGTATGCTAAGGTGCCGGGCACCTATTTCGTACCCACGGCACATTGCTTGCGCAACTGGCTCATCCGCACCGGCTTCAGCGAGGTGGAAATCTTTTGCAGCCATCCCATGAGCAGCGAGGAACAGCGGAAAACAGCATGGATGACCTTTGAATCCTACGAGGATTTTCTCGATCCCGGCAACCCTACCCTGACCGTGGAAGGCTACCCGGCACCCTTGCGGGTGTATCTTCGGGCGAAGAGCCCCTGAATGGTCTGCAGATCAACCCTTTACCCTAAAATGGTGGCGACTTGGCAAAGCCAAACTATCAGTACGAAAAACGGCAGCGGGAACTGGCAAAGAAAAAGAAAAAGGAAGAAAAAAAGCAGAGCCTGTTGGAAAAAAAGGAAATCCCCTCTGAGTCCGAGCCTGATCACCTTTCAGACACGGAGACGGATTGAAGCGGTTCTTGGCAGGAGACCGGACGCTTCGGACATTGGCGACGCCAATACTGCGCATCTCCCCAAGTTCACGATAGTTTGCGGCCTCCTCCTTGACTTCCTCCAGCGTATCCGCATAATATACGGTATACAAGGAGGTCTGCCATGGCCATTACGATCAACGGCAACAGCAGCGCACTAACCGTTAGCCAACTGGAGCGCAGCCCAAAAAATCTTGCCCCTTCCCTGGAAAAAATCGCTTCCGAACAACGCACCAGCAAGGGTTCGGATGATGCCGCAGGCATGGTCATCGCCGACAGCCTGACCACGAAGGCCCAGGGAACGGGCCAGGCCCTGCGCAGCGCCAACGATGCCGTTTCCATGGCCCAGGTGGCGGACAGCGCCTTGGGCCGGTCAACAACCCTGGTGCAGTCCATCCGCCAAAAGGCGGTCCGGGCGGCAGCCAGCCAAAGCACTGAGACCCGCCAGGCTCTCCAGAAAGAGATCAACACCTCCTTGGCCCAACTCGACACAATCGCCGAAGACACTACCTACAACGGACAGCAGTTGCTTTCCGGCTCTTTCACCGGCAAAGAGATCCAAGTGGGAGCCAACAGCGGCGAAACCATGAGGCTGTCCATCCCCTCGGCAAAAACAAGCACACTCGGCAGCCCGACCGTGGGCACGCTCTCCGGGATCACTGTTCTGAACCGGGAAAGCGCCCAGGATGCCAGCAAGATTGCCGATGCGGCCCTGGCACAGATCAACGCCGCCCGGGCAGACCTCGGTTCCACCCAAAAGCAGCTTTCTACGGCGATCAACAATCTGACCACCTCCGGCAGCAACCTGCTGGCCGCCGCCTCAAGCACCGCCGATCTTGATATGGCGGAAGAAACCATCAACTTCACCACCATGAAGGTTCTCACCGAGGCGAAATCCTCTGCCCTGGCCCAGGCCAAAAACATGAACAAGCAAAACGTGTTGAGCCTGCTGCAAGGTTGAACCGCAATCTCCTGCGGCCACACCCTCAACAAAAAAACCGAATCGCCATCATGCGATTCGGTTTTTTTGTCAACAGCCGGCTTCTTTCGCCCCAGCGCTGACAATCAATGCCGGGCCAGAAATTCGCCCGCCCCTTTTCCGAGGAATCCCCATCTGTCGGGGAGTCAGCCCCCCTTTGTAAACGAGAGCGCCTTGGTGGGACAATTCACTACACAGTTTCCGCAGCGCATGCAATCGGCGCTTCTGACGCTTCCGATGCTCCGCATGCTGCCCGGATTGGTCTCAATGGGGCAGACCTTCTCGCACAGGCCGCACTCGCGGCATCCGTCTCCAACCTGCAACCGATAGGCCCGCAACCCGAGAAATCCCTGAAAAAGGCCCATGGGACAGATGCTGCACCATGACCTCGGTTTCCAGAGCAGTCCAAGCCATATGCCCAGTCCTGTGGAAATGGTCCACATCATCACAAAGGCAGCCCCGATTTTTTTGGGATCCCCTTCGGCCAGGATCAGCCGGGAGAACAGCAACCCCATCATCAGGACAAAAATAAGCCATCGGAACCATGGCGCCTTGAAAACCGGCAGCATCTTCTTCTTGCGGCTGAACAATGCGAGCAGCCGCTCGTGAAAAGAACCCATGGCGCAAAACCAGCCGCAATAATAACGGCCGCGAAACAGCGAAAGGATGAGCATGAACAGCAGCATGGCAATGGCGATGTAGCCGAGATAGGGCCAAAAATACCCGCCGATCACCACAAGGGGCACGAGGGGCGCAAGCCCGATCTGCCAATATTTACGATTTTTCTTTTCTTTCATCCCCTCACCTTTCGGACCGCAAAACGCTTGTTTTCATCGCGTTACCCACCGAAGGCCCCCCTGTCGATGTCGCCAATAAAAGATTAAGTATGTAATTAAAAAATTTATTTATTAAATAAGAAAAAACTTAGCCTTTGTCAAGGAAAAATATCCCTTTCCATCGCCACAAAATCCCGGACACCAACAGGACTGGAGCCGGAGCGCATCTTTCGCGAAACACATCATGACGCCAGCGCACCAGAAAAACGAACGCAGAAGGGACGCACGTTTTTTTGCTGTGACCAACACAATCAGGAAAGAAATTTGCAGAAAAACAGAGAGAGGCTCGGCATGACGCATACGGATTCGACTATTGACTCACGCGCCGGATTTCAAGCCGGCCTCAAGCCGCAGGAGCATTCGGGCGAGTTTTTGGTTATGCGCGGCCTGTTCAACCATATTCGCCTTGAAATTTTCCCGGGCAAAGTGGGCCGCTGTCCTGCCGTCTTCCGAAACAAGGCGAGGGTCGGCCCCCCGGTCAAGGAGCAGATGAACCACCTCGATTCGCCCATTTTTCGCCGCAGCCATAAGGGGGGTCAGCCTGTTTTTTCCCACCCGGCAGTCCGGATCCGCCTTGTAATCAAGAAGCAAGGCGGCGATCCGGGCATCCTCCTTGTGCGCCGCCAACCAGAGAGGGGTTCTCCCGTCATGGTCGGCAACATTCGGTTGGGCGCCGAATGCCAACAGTTTGGAAACAATGGCCGGATTGCCCGGAGCAATGGCGCAGTGCAGGGCGGTGGTGCCGTCATCCGTGGCGGAATTGACCGCTTCGACGCCGGCTTTAACCAGAACATGGTCGACCCCTTCCACAAACCCCTGGGCAACCGCCTGCATGAGAATGGTCTTGCCGGTTCCATCGACCACAAAAAAATCATCCCGGCGACGAAACCGTGTAAAAATCCCGGGCTTGCCGTCATCCCCCTCCTCCTCACGCAAAGCCAAGGCGCGGCTCACCCGGAGCAAAAAAAAGCTGATAATTGCCACAAGGGCAAAAAGAGCGAAGATGGCAGTATATCCATCGGGCATGGTTTGCAACTCCCTCTTTCCCCACGATCGGGGCACAGAAAACTACAGGCCGCAGGCACGGGCGATGCACCACTGTTTGCGCGCGCACCTTCGACGTTTTTATCAAAGCCAAGGCACGATTATCCTATACACCATAGCATCGAAAGCACAGGGGGCAAAGGGCAAAGCCCACCGGGCGGGCAAGGATATTTTCCTATTGCGCTTTCAGCGGCAATGGCCGATAGTGCCGTTTGCTGAAAATAAAGGAAAAAACTGCATGAATCCCCCCCCCGATGAAATCCCCGGCAAAAAATTAACCGCACTCTCGCTTGCGGCCCTAGGCGTTGTTTTCGGCGACATCGGCACCAGCCCTCTGTACGCGATGCGGGAATGTTTCCACGGCCAATACGCCATCACGGCTTCCGCCGACAATATACTCGGCGTATTGTCCCTCATCTTCTGGGCTCTGCTTCTCATTGTCAGCGTCAAATATCTCGGCTTCATCCTCCGGGCCGATAACGAAGGCGAAGGCGGGGTTCTGGCCCTGACCGCCCTGATCAAACCGAAAAACATCAAGCCCCGCACCCCCCAATGGGCCCTGGTGGGGCTTGGCGTTTTTGCCGCCTGCCTGATGTACGGCGACGGCATGATCACCCCGGCCATCTCGGTGCTGAGCGCCGTGGAAGGGGTAAAAAACATCACCCCGCTGCTCGAAGCCTATATCATCCCGACCACGATTATCATCCTGGGCGGGCTGTTTCTGCTGCAAAAGCGGGGCACCGCCAGGGTGGGCCGCCTGTTCGGGCCGATCATGCTCCTCTGGTTCTGCACCCTTGCCGGCCTCGGCATTGCCCAGATCGTCAACAATCCCGAGGTTCTGGCCGCAGTCTTTCCCTGGCACGGGTTCAGTTTTCTTCTCGGAAACAGGCTGCACGGCTTCATCGTCTTGGGTGCAGTCTTCCTGGCGGTTACCGGGGCCGAGGCGATCTATGCCGACATGGGCCATTTCGGCAAACGGCCCATCCAACTGGTCTGGTTCCTGGTCGCCTTTCCGGCCCTGGTCCTGAACTATTTCGGCCAGGGCGCCCTCCTGCTTGTCCGGCCGGAAGAGGCGTACCACCCCTTCTACGCGCTGGTTCCGGGCTGGGCCATGATCCCCATGGTGCTCCTGGCCACGTGCGCCACGATCATCGCCTCCCAGGCCGTGATCACCGGCTCCTTTTCCCTCACCCGCCAGGCAATTCAACTGGGATACCTTCCCCGGTTGCGGGTCACCCACACCTCGTCCTCGCACATGGGGCAGATCTATGTGGGACCGGTGAACTGGGCCCTGATGCTCTGCACCATCGGCCTGGTCCTGGGCTTTCAATCCTCAAGCAAGCTGGCCGCCGCCTATGGCGTGGCAGTGAGCGCCACCATGCTGATCACCACCACCCTCTTTTTTGTAGTGGCCAGCAAGCGCTGGGGTTGGAGCCGACTGACCGCCGGATTGCTCACCGCCCTTTTCTTTGCAGTGGACCTTCCCTTTTTCGCAGCGAACATGAGCAAGCTCTTCCATGGAGCCTGGTTCGCCCTGGCCATCGGCGGCTTCTTCTTCCTCATCATGCTGACCTGGGAACAGGGGCGCGAAATTCTCGGCAAACGGATGCGGAGCCTGACCCCGAGACTGGAAGAGTTCAAGAAAATGCTGGCAGCCAACCCGCCGCAGCGAATCAGCGGCCAAGCCGTGTTCCTGACCCGAGGCCATGACATTGTGCCCGCCGCGCTGATGCACAACCTGAAGCACAACAAGATCCTGCACTCCGAGGTTATTTTTCTCAACATCCGCACCGAGGAAATTCCCAGGGTGCCGAACTTCGAAAAAATCGAGGCCGAAAAACTGGGCGCCGGGCTCTACCGCATCATTGCCCACTACGGTTTCATGGAAGAGCCCAACATCGACGCCATCTTCGCCCTGTCCCGCGGCAAAGGGGTGAATCTGGAGATGAAAGAAGCCAGCTTTTTCCTGGGGAGGGAAAAACTCTCCATCGGCGAACACCCGGAAATGTGGCGCTGGCGCTCGCACCTTTTCCTCTTTCTGGCCCGCAACGCCATGGATGCCGCGGCATTTTTCGACATCCCCTCGGACCAGGTCATTGAGGTCGGCGTTCAGTTAGAGCTGTAACTCCAGCGGCCTGATGCGGTAAATTTTCCTCCTCCGTTCACCCGCCCTGTCGGTCGAGCTTACGGTTCCGGAAGTACAGGAGAATATCGCCAAACACCATGATTCCGTTCAGGATATACAGGCCTATCACCGCATCGGGGCTGAAAAATATTTTGTGCAGTATGCCGGAGACATATCCCAGAAAAACCACCCCCAGAAAAAAAAGGCTCTTGCCGGCATTGGTCCGGGAGCGGTACGAGCGGCAGAGGGAAAAAGGCCAGGCCGCCCCAAAGCACGCCAACATGACAATCTCAAAAATACTCATGGTTCTTCCACTCGCCTGTCTGCATGATTGTTTTTTTCTTCGCCGGGAACACTACAGGGGCTCAATGTGCCGCAGCACCCGGAGCGGACATGTTCAAACTTGTGTGCAAGGCCATCCATATTGCATCGGCTGAAAAAGCACGGTACTATTTCAGGACAAGAGGGCGGGCAATGACGCAAATCGCGCCACCGTGCGCCTAACCCGGCGGTAACGAGCCGTTTCCCCTCTCAACAGAGAACGTTCCCATGGCAAAAAAAACTTTTCACCTCGCGCTGATCATCTGTACGGGCCTGCTTCTGATTTTTACACCTGCTCCCCGGGCCCTTGCCCCGGCAAAAAAAGTGATATTCCGGGGAGGACCGGCCGGCGGAACCTTTCAACGGGTGGCCGATGCCATCGAATCCTCCCAAGGGATCACAGGCATATCGACCGTGAGCGTCACGGCCCAGCCGTCCGCCGGCTCCCTGGAAAACCTCGCGGAAGTCCATGCCGGCCAAGCCGATTTCGGCCTGGTCTACTCCGGCCATGCCTATCAAGGCCGCAACGGTCTGCTGCAAGACGACGGCAAGCGCTATGACAAGGTTCTGGCCGTGGCCTCCCTCTATGGCGCTCCGGCCCAGCTCGTGGTCCGCAAAGGGTCCGGCATACGCCGAGCCAAGGATCTCAAAGGAAAAAGGGTGGGGGTCGGAAGCCCCGGTTCAGGAGCCTTTGCCAATTGCGAGCTTTTCTTCAGACACCTGGGAATCTGGGACGCCATTATCCCCAGCCATATCGGCTACAATGAGGTTGCCATAGCCTTTGCCAACAAACAGCTCGATGCTTTCTGGCTGTTTACCGCTTTCCCGAGCAGCGCAGTCACCTTAGCCGCTCGAACCGGCAAGATCGACCTTCTCAATCTCGATGCCGAAGCCAGGGCCAGCGGCTTTTACAAGAAATACCCCTACTTCACCGCCCGCGCCGTACCCGGGGGAACCTATCGGGGGGTAAGCCGCAACACCCCGTCTTTCCAGGACTCCACCCTCTGGGTGGCCAATGCCGAGGTGCCGGACGAAGTGGTCTACCGCCTGCTTTCCAGCATCTACAACACAAAGGGGTTACGCCACATGGAAAAATACAGCCCTGCTCTGAAAAACATGACCCTGCGTTCCGGGGCCAAGGGGATCATCATCCCCATGCATCCAGGCGCCATCAAATTCTGGAAGGAGAAAGGGTTCCTCTGAGCGTGCGTTCCCGAATCACAGGGGCACAAGGGGGAGATATGCGGGCTGCCAGCCCATCATCTCCACCAGGCGCTGCAACCGTTCCCGCTTGTAATCATGCTGATAGGTGCTGTACACGCATGGGCGGGCCACCCCCAGGTTGATGGCCGACTCGCCCACGGCCAGGGCCACGGCGAGGCTCACCTCGCGCAGCATAGCCACCGAGGGGAGAAGGATGCCTTTTTTCAGATCCGCTGCCGACACCTGTCCGGCCACCGCCTGGGCCGCAGCGGTGAAAAACTGGGGCAGCACCTCCTGCGCTCCCGAGGCCAAGACTCCCAGCCCCACCCCGGGAAAGATAAACACATTGTTGCACTGCCCCACCCTGACCGGCAGCCCTCCGGCTACAACCGACTCAAAGGGACTGCCCGTGGCGACCAAAGCACTGCCGGAGGTCCACTTGTGGATGTCGGCGGGATGCGCCTCCGCCTGGGCCGTTGGGTTGCTGAGCGGCAGAATGACGGGCCGCCGGGCATTGCCCTGCATGGCCTGAACAATATACCTGCTGAAGGCGCCAGGCTGGCCCGAGGTGCCGATCAGCACCGTAACCCGCGCCTTCTGGATCACGTTCAACAGGTTGCCGTCCGTTTTGGCGAGGTACCAATCCAGCGCGGCAGGATCCTTGGCAAACTTCTGTTTGTATGGCTCAAGCTCCCGCTCCGTGGTTACCAGTCCCTTGCTGTCCACGGTGAAAATCCTGCCCCGTGCCTCTTCCCTGCCGAGCCCTGCCTCGACAAGCGCGGTCTCGATCTGCTCGGCGATACCGACCCCGCCCGCGCCTGCGCCATACACCAGATAGACCTGCTTGGTGAGCGGTTCCTTCTTGATGTGCATGGCGTTGAGCAAGGCCGCCAGGGTCACGGCCCCGGTGCCCTGGATATCGTCATTGAACGAGACAAGGTCGTGCAGATAGGTATCGCGAATGGCAAAGGCCTTCTGCTTGGAAAAATCCTCCCACTGGCAGAGGGCATGGGGAAATACCGCCTTGAAGGCCTTGGCAAAGCTTCGGACAAAAGAAAGATACTCATCCCCCACCAAACGGGGATGCCACCAGCCGAGATAGTTGGGATCGTTCAAGAGCGCGGCGTTGTCCGTGCCCACGTCAAGCGAGATGGGAAGGCAATGCCACGGGGCGACGCCGGCTCCCTGGGTGTAGAGCATGAGCTTGCCGAGACAGATGGAGATCCCGCCCACCCCCTGATCGCCGATGCCGAGGATGCCCTGATTGTCGGTGACAACCGCCACCCGGATCTGCCGGGTTTTGAACCGGCGCAGGATTTCCTCGGCCCGGTCGATGTTGCCGGGGAAAAAATGCAGCCCGTTTGCCTTGCGAAACATGGAAGAATACTGCTTGCAGGCCTCGCCCACGGTGGGCGTGTAGATTATCCGCATGAACCGCTCGATATCACTGGCGATAACGGCATGGGCCAGGGTCACATTCCGGTCGTAGAGGGCGCGCAGATAGACAAACTGCTCCAGATCACCGGTTTTCCGCGCAAGCGTTTCCAGGCAATTGTCCACCTGCTGCCCCAGGGTGCGGACGCTGGGCGGCAGGGTCCCTTCCAACTGAAGCTGTTCCCGTTCATCCCGGGTAAAGGCGGTGCCCTTGTTGGTGAACTGGTTGTCATACACTCCGAGCCAGCGGCTGAAGACCTCGATCGCCTTGGTGTTGCCATAGGGATCGTACTGAAAACGGAAGCTGTTTTGCGGCATGGATGCACTACCTGAGCTGAGATTGGAACACCGTACAGTCACGAAACATGATCATCTTTTTCCGGCGCCAAGGCTAACCAAATTTCATACCATTTCCGCCTCCATCCTGACCAGTACTTTTCTCTTTTCCGGTTTTTTTTACCGCGGTCCTTCCGCAATCCGGGGCAATATAGCTTGAAACGCGCATCTCTTTGCGGTAAAGGGCCAGTATGGCTCCGCCCGATCTCGGGAAAACCGCCCTCACTCAACAACTTCGTTTTTGGCTGAAAAAACGGCACAATGAGCCGGCGGCAAAACAAGGCAAAGCGCTGGTCGCTTCTTGACAAATCCCGCGTATTGCCATGCTGCCTCTTCCCTTTTCTCGACCGGATTGCGACAATGACACACTGGAAAAACCTGCTGGCCCGCAGCATAACCACCCCGGAGCAATTGGGCCGGCATTTCGACTTCGATTTTTCCGCCTTACGCGGGGTGAGCGAACAATTCCCCATGCGGATCAACCCCTATTACCTCGGGCTGATCAAAGCCCCGGGGGACCCTCTGTGGCGGCAGGCCGTGCCCGACCCGCTGGAACTTAAGGACACCATCTGCCTTACCGATCCCCTGGATGAGGAAAACCGTTCGCCGGTGGAAAATCTGGTCCACACCTATCCGGATCGCGTCCTCTTTCTGGTGACAAACCAGTGCGCCATGTACTGCCGGTTCTGCACCAGAAAAAGAAAGGTGGGCACCAGCCGCATGCTCGTCAGCCGGCAGACGATGGAGTCCGCCTTTGCCTATCTGCGCAAAAACAAACAGATCCGCGATGTCCTCATTTCCGGCGGCGACCCGCTGCTCCTGAGCGACGAAACCCTGGCCTGGCTGCTGGACAACCTGCGCGCCATCCCCTCGATCCAGATCATCCGCATCGGCAGCCGGGTTCCCTGCACCCTGCCCATGCGGATCACCACCCGGTTGGCCGGTATTCTCAAGCGATATCACCCGCTCTACCTCAACACCCACTTTAACCACCCCGACGAAGTAACCCCCGAAGCGGCCAAGGCGTGCGGTCGTCTGGCCGGGGCCGGGATCCCCCTGGGCAGCCAGACCGTCCTGCTGAAAGGGGTCAACGACAATGCTGCCACCATCACCGAGCTCATGCACCGGCTGCTCATGATCCGGGTAAAGCCCTATTATCTTTTCCAGGCGGACATGACCCGGGGCGCCAACCATTTCAGGACCCGGGTGGAGACGGGGATCGGGATCATGCAATCCCTTATCGGCCACACCTCCGGCCTGGCCGTGCCCACCTTCGCCATTGACGCACCGGGCGGCGGGGGCAAGATCCCCCTTACCCCCAACTACCTCACCAGCCTGGGCAAAACCGTCACCTTGAAAAATTATCTCGGTGCCCCGTGCGGCTATCACAACGATCTTGATTAAGAGCGTGTCCGTATAAATCCTTGTTTGTCTCCGGATAGATTGCCTCTGCCGGCCATGTTTGGTACCATTTATCCAGGACCATGGCACAAGGAGGCCCCGCATGCAGAAAAAAATCCTCATCGCCGTTGACGGCTCACCTTACAGCACCAACGCCCTGCGCTACCTCGGCCAGCTTTTCCACCATCTTCCCGGCATCCATTTCCACCTTCTCTCCCTCATCCCGGCAAGCAGCACGGGCTCGGCCGCCCAGGACTGGCTGACCGAAGCGGAACTCCTCAGCACTGTAAGCCCCGCCACCCAAAAACTACTGGTCGCCCAAAAAAAATACATGCTTCAGGCCACGGACACCCTCAAGCGGCTCGGCATTGCCGAAGAGCAGATCCACACCTCCGTCCGGATCTCCCCGCGGGGCGTACCCCACGACATCATCCATGAGGCCCGGCAAGGGACCTACGACGCCCTGCTCATCGGCCGGAGGGGTATCGGCAAGCTGGAAGAGATGATCATGGGCAGCGTCTCCGCAACCATCCTGGAGAAATGCCATGATGTCCCCCTGTGGATCATTGATGGCCAGGTCAACTCCCGTAAATTCCTGGTGCCGGTGGACGGAACCTTCCATTCCCTGAAAGCCATTGACCATCTGGCCTTTATCCTTGCCGGCAACCCCGAAGCCGAAGTGACCCTTTTTTATTCAAAAGCGCTGCTGGGCAGCCATCCCACAATCGAGCCCAAGGACTTCTATTCCGTCTGGGGCGAAGCGTGGTGCGAAGAACACCTGCGCAGGGAGGACAGCCTTTTCCATGCGCCCAAGCAACTCCTCATCGACAACGGCTTTCCGGCGGAGCGCATATTCTGGCTGGAAACCTTCATGGGCATCGACCCCAGCCGCCAGATTCTGCGCCAGGCCCTGATTGATGATTTCGGCACCATCGTCATGGGCCGCCGGGGAGAGGAGGCCAGCAAGGGCCTTTTCCGGGGGGTTTCGGACCGGGTGCTGCTCATGGCCGAAGAGGTGGCGATCTGGATCATCGGCTGATATCTGTTGACAGACAAACCGGTTACACATACAAAACAGGGAATTGAACCAGAAAAATTCAAGTCCGGGGGGGGGACCATGACCTTAAAAATTCTCGTGGTGGACAATCACCCGATGATCCTGAAGCTCCTGGCCAATTTTCTGGAAAAGGAAGGCCACGAGGTGATGACGGCCAGCGATGGCCTGGCGGCCCTCAGCGTGCTGGAGGTCTATGCGCCGGACATCATCTTTGTCGATCTGGTCATGCCCAACATCGGCGGCGACAAGCTCTGCCGGATTATCCGGGCCATCCCCAGGTTTGCCGACCTTTTCATCGTCATCCTTTCAGCCATTGCCGCCGAGGATGACATCGATTGCAAGGAATTCGGCGCCAACGCCTGCATCGCCAAGGGATCGATCAAATCCATCCAGAAACATGTCCTGGAGGTCATCCGTCACCATACGGACAAATCCCCGGCCGCCCTTGCGCCGGTGGCGAATCTTGAAGATATCCAATACCGGAGCATTACCCGGGAACTGCTCTCCTCGAAAAATCATTTTGAAGCCATCATCAACAATATGTCCGAGGCGGTTTTCGAGCTGACCGCGGACGGCGCCATAATCTTTGTTAATCTGGCCGCCCTTGACCTGTGCAACCTTGCCGAGGAAAAGTTGCTGGCCGTAAACATCGTGACGCTTTTCAGCGCGGAAGCACAGGAAAGAATTACAACCCTGCTGTCACACCCGGAACGCTTGCCCCAACTCATCGAAGACGATCCTCCCACCCTGCTGAACGGCAAACAGGTCATCCTCCATCTCCTGGAACTTCGCCAGAAAGACCACCCCACCATAATCCTCATGGCCAAGGATGTCAGCGACCGGCGCGAAACGGAACAAGCCTTGCTTGCCAATGAAACACGCTTCCGTGAACTGTTCAACAACATGAATTCCGGGGTTGCGGTCTACGAGGCAAAAGACCTCGGGGCCAGCGATTTTATTTTTGTGGATTTCAACCGGGCCGCAGAACGTTTCGAGAAAATACGCAAAGAGCAGGTGATCGGCAGGTCGCTCCTTGAGGTTTTTCCCGGGGCAAAGGAGTTCGGCCTTCTTGCCGTGCTGCAGCGAGTCTGGCAGACAGGCAGACCGGAGCATCACCCGATTTCCCTGTATACCGACAACCGGCTCACCGGCTGGCGGGAAAATTACCTGTACAAGCTGCCCTCCGGCGAGGTGGTCGCCATTTACGAGGATGTCACCGCCCGGAAACAGGCGGAAAAGAAGCTGGCCGTGGAATCGGCCATGAACGCGGCCGTGGCCAGAATTTCCCGAAAGATCATCTCCTCCGATTCCCTGAAGGACATTTCCGGCGCCCTGCTTGAAGAGGTCCTGACGCTGACCGGCAGCAAATACGGCATCATCGATCTGGTGGACCCGCAGACCAACAGCCTGCTGGCCATGGCCTTTTCCCCGGAGATCCGGGACATGTGCACCATGCACGAGGAAAACGGCGCCTGCGTGCATGCCCCCCAGGGCCTTGTCAGTTGGGTTCTGGAAAACAAAACAGCGATCCTGTCAAACGCGCTGCTCACCGACTACCGGGCAAAGGGCCTTCCTCCCGGCCCGGCCTCCCTCACCCGCCTTGTTGCGGTTCCAGCCATGTTCAACCACGATTTTCTCGGCATCATCTCCGTTGCCAACAGCCCCAACACCTATGAAAAACGGGATCTCGACACTCTTGAACACTTCGCGTCCCTCTTTGCCCTGGCCGCACAAAAAAAACAGGCCCAGGACCACATTGCCCACCTGGCCCACCATGACCCCCTCACCGGGTTGATCAACAGACATATTTTTCCGGACCGGTTGGCCCAGGCCATGATTCTGAGCCAACGCCACCGCAAGAAAATCGCCCTTCTCTATGTGGACCTGGACAAATTCAAACAGATCAACGACGCACACGGGCACCTGGCGGGAGACGCCGTCCTGATTGAGGTAGCCACCAGACTGCGCACCCTGTTGCGCGAATCCGACACAGTCGCCCGCATGGGCGGGGATGAATTCGTGGTGATTCTCCACGATATCTCCAGCAAAACAGCGGTACAGCATGTAGCAACAAAAATCATCACCTCCCTGGCGGATCCCATTCCCTTCCATGATCTCCGGCTCACCATCACGGCCAGCGTCGGCATCAGCATCTATCCCGATGATGACAAACAGATCGACGCCCTGCTCCATAAGGCGGACAAGGCCATGTACCTGGCCAAAAAATCCAGCACAACCAGCTACATCTTCTACGAGGGATAAGCGGTTCGCAGCCGGGCTGAAACATCCCTTGGAAAAGCCTGACCAATTGTGTATTCTTGCTTGTACGTTTTTTTTATCCACCAGTCTAAACAATATCCCGGGCAGAACCGCCCAGCACCCAGAACAGCCTGCCCGGAGCCAGCATGCTTGCCAAGGTTATCAGCGGAACAGTGTTGGGCGTTGACGGACATCTCGTTGACGTGGAGGTTGATATCGCCATGGGCTTGCCGACCTTCACCATTGTCGGTCTTGCCGAAGGCGCGGTACGGGAAAGCAAGGATCGGGTCAAGGCGGCCATCAAGAACAGCGGGTATGATTTTCCCAACCGGCGCATCACCGTAAACCTCGCCCCGGCCGACCTCAAGAAATCAGGCACCGGTTTTGACCTGCCCATCGCCCTGGGAATCCTCGCCTCCGCCGGACTGATCAACACGGAAATACTCGCCCGGACCTGCGTCACCGGGGAGCTTTCCCTGGATGGCGGGTTGCGCCCCACTCCGGGCATCCTGCCCATTGCCCTGGCGGCTCGTAAAGCGGGCTTGGCCTACTACCTGGTGCCCGAGGCCAACGGCGCGGAAGGGGGTGTGGTGGATGGCATCTCCACGGTGAGCGCGGCCGCCCTGCATGAGGCAGTGGAACTCCTGGCCGGGAAGAAGGAGCTCTCCCCGATAACCATCCACCACGCCGACCTGTTCCGCCAAACAGACACTCCGGAACATGACTTTTCCGAGGTCAAGGGACACGCCCATGTGAAACGGGCGCTGGAAGTTGCCGCGGCGGGAAGGCACAACATTCTGCTCTCCGGCCCGCCCGGTTCGGGGAAGACCATGCTGGCCCGCAGGCTTCCCTCCATCCTGCCAGATCTCTCCTTTGCCGAGGCCCTGGAAACCACGAAAATCTATTCCACCATGGGGCTCATTCCCAAGGAGAAAAGCCTGATTACCACCAGGCCCTTTCGCGCCCCGCACCATACCATTTCCGACGCCGGGCTGATCGGAGGCGGATGTCAGTTTTTTTATTTATTGAGAACGAAGAATAATTGTTGCGAATGGACCTACCCTGATAGCTCTCTTCACCCAGATTCGCCACAACACAAGCTTTACTCGCAATCTCCCATCCTGAAGTGAGGCCTGTATGAGCCAAGACATTCGGGATCTCGCAGTCTTTGAAAAGTTAACCACCGTATCTCGCATAAACAGCGTCTTTGAACTCCTTTGGCACATGGACATCGAAATCACCGCCCCCAAAACGGTCGTCAATGTTCTCTTTAGAAATGTGACTACTGGCGAATATATTACTGATGAAATTGCTCCGGAATACCTCGGCTATGCTAGCGTGGGATCACTTTTTAAAGCAGGGAAAAAACTGTTAGATCGTCTCCCTACTGGTGATATCCAAGACATTACCATCAACGTACCCCAAAATGGTGCTTTCCGAAGCATTGATTCCGTCCTCTTTGATTCGGAATACAACCTCAACCACACTTACAAGACCAAGGATGGAAGACTCAGTTCATTCTTTGCTAAGTTATGCAAGAAACAAATGTGCATGGTCTTTATGAATGGTGCTGACAAGATCGTTATCCCCTGCTCTGTTATTGCCGCAACATATTACCTCACCTCACATTCAATGAGGGTCCAGCTCTTTGCACAAAATCTCGATGGCTTGTATGAAGCCATTCATTTTGACCCGTCCACGAAAGCTGTACTCCTCATCCTCCATAGAAACGCCAGAACAACCGATGCCGCACGAATCGCCAGGTTTGCCCTCTCACCACATGCAAAACAGTGCTGGGACAATGTCATGAACAGCATGCGTTCGTCATCCTTCACCAACGAAAAAAATGGTAGAAAATACACCAAGCTCATAGCCAAAATTCCGGTCGCACAGCAAAACCTTGCCATGACCGTGAGGTGCCACGAAGCTCGCAACCCAAAGGGTGGCACTACAATTCTTGTCCACGAAATATTAAAGGAATGTAGTGAGCTGCCTTTTAAGGCTCTTTACGTGGCTCGCCGGGGAAGCGCACCTTCTGGCCCTGACACTCTTGCCCTGACAGCATTTGAAGCAAAATCTGACGACAAACTGACCAACAAACCTCCGTCGCAAACATACAAAGGCCACCGGGTTAGGCAGTTTAATATACCGGACAACCCTCTCTGGAGAGAACTCGACTTCCAACAAGTAACACTTCCCTCGCGACATGCAAATATTCAACTCAAAACCATAACGGAACAATCAAAGGAAGAGACAGTGAGCCTCAGTTCTCAGCGAGCCAAGGGTGGAAATCTGAAAAATAAGGTGGCACAAGTATCACTTGAACAGGTAACGCCAGAGCATGACACCATACAGCGCATGACACTGACAGAGTTCAGGGATATGGCGGATGGATTCAGCACAATGAAAGGTGTAACGAGCCTTTACCGATCTCCGGACTTAGAGGTTCCCCGTAAAGGGACTGAGAGTCCAAAACGTACACTACGCGAAAGTTATGACAAAACTTTAACGAACCGACGACATTATTTGTATGTCACCTTCTCATATGGGGGGGAGTCAGTATGTTTGGTGGAAATCGATCAGACAGGGCTATCTACAAGAATTGGCACTTACGTTCTGGTTGGCAGACAGCATATAGGAGAATTACAGGCCAAACAAGCGGCCAAAGATTTCGTATATGAGTTGAGTATTAGTAAAATGCAGACAGAATGGTTGAAACAGGATGTCATCTTTATGACCAAATCACATCCGCCGAATCAGGACAAGAAGCTTTGGGGAAGTTGGCGGACACGAGTGTTGGAGATGGTGTGTGAGGTGGAACAGAAATCATGACTATTTCAATCTATATTTCACGTCACTTGATGCAACCATATTTCAGGTGCTATCAACTTGTCGATCTCGATGTTGTATATCTCGTGACCCTTGCGCACCTGATAATTCTTATGCACCCACTCACCAGCTTTGTAATAGCGAGCTTCCCGCAGAAAGCGATCCCGGTCAATGCCACCCAGTAACCACATGCGCCGCTTGGCAATCTCGTAGGTCATAAAGAAATAGTGATCTATGGGCTCATCCGCATGACGAGCCGTAATTTGGGCAGTGTAGTTCTCTTTGGGCGGCACTTTACGCTTGACCGATTTGACACCGATGCGAATGTTCAACGCGGTCACAAAGTCAGGCTGCCCAGCTGCGTCATTAAGTATCCACTCACAGTCGCTGACCCCTTCATGCTTGAACCAAGAGTCGAAAACTATCTCACCCAGATCTCCAACCCAGCGTTCATCTGTGTCTGCCTCGACGTAGATATTTTCATATTGCTGGTCGCGTTCGGCACGCATTCGCTTTGCACGTTCTTCATGCTTCGGGAGTATGGTCACCGAAATCCAGCCCTGCGAGTGCAACTGGCTATTCGTCATAAAAAATTTTATCCCAGTCCATCGGCCATTTGTTGGTCGCTTTAATCGTTGCGCCCATAAGCCCCGATCTCTTACTTGTTCGAATACGGGCCAAGAAAACGCACACCATTAAAGTGAATTAGGTGAGAAGGAGCATCGGCTACCCACACCTCGGTTTCCCATGCGATTTCGCCCAGATACCGACCCATGACAGTCCGGTTCGGGAAAGCGGTCACATAGACCAACCCGACAGTCGAGCCAGCGAAAAGCTTGGCCAGTTCCGCGTGCCTCTTGCCATCAACAGGCCCGTGACTGGTCACTGATTCGACCAGCAGCAGCCAGTCTTTCTCAACAAAGTGGAGCACCACATCAGGCATCTTGCCGTGTGAATCAACATCGACACCAAGCCTGGCTAGCATGGGCGCATCGAAGTAACCCCACTTATCGCCAGTGTCTCCGGCATAGACCAGCACGCTACCAGGTGCAAAACGCGGGGCGAAGTCCTCGATGATAGCCCGAATCAGTTCGCTATGATCACCGGGGCTGAGAGTGATTTCCTTCCCTGGCGCAATCTCTACCGGGATGCGATTCTGCTCACGTGCCATTGCGTAACGAGCCACCAGAGTTTCACGTTCAGCCAGATAGGCTGTCAAACTGTCATGCCATGCTGGAGTACCGAAACAGCGCAGCAAATCCAAAGTCGCGGGTTCGATCTGGTAGACGGCTTTCGGGCTGTTCACTGGACGATCAGGCTTGTCCGGATTGTAAAGCGCAATTCCGGCATCACAAAACTGGTGTATCGTTTGACGGCGGAAAGTCTCGCGAGTGTTCGGCGCGTACTCTTTTCCGTAATGGTCCCGTGCCCAATCCATGATTGGCGTGATGCCCACAAGAGGATTCTCGGCATCGACCCACGCCTTCCCCGGGGTAAGGTTCAGTAAGGCCAATAAGCAGAGTGCGGAACGTTCGTTCTGTTGCGCTCGCGGCAGCCCCAGCGAAATAATAATCTGGTGTGCGGCCTCGATATAATCGCTCTTGTCGTTCATTTGGTCAGAATTCTCATTTTTTTATCAATCATCGCCGACGTGAGTTTTCCGTTCTTCATGGCCCATTCGCCCAGCACAATAAGGATGTCACGGCTCGGATACTTCATAAACTTAAGGTCCGTTGCATTGACCTGTGTATGCCCATTGAAGCGCCGGAAGTTTTCATCAACGGCAGTCGTACTCAAGAATATGGCCATACCGTGTGCCAATGCCTGCGGCAATCCACGCTTGTTATCGTGAAACACATTTAGATGATTTTCGAAGCCCAGCATGGGCGCGTCATCAAACGCGGCAGGGTCGACCACGCTCGCCACAATCCGCCGCCTTTCTTCTTTCGAGGAGAAACGGCGCACCACACAGTAAAAGCCATTCGGATAAAGCCACTTTTTGGTGTCGCCGTTGTACTGGATCGCATTCGGCTTTTTCATACCCTCTTTCGGCCATTCGGTACCGCTGCTGCTGAAATGTTTGGGATAGAGCAAGGGAACGGTATCCGACTCTGGCATGCTGCGCAGGTATTCTTTTAGCCGAAAATCAACCACAGGCCCAGTCGAAACCTTTATCCCGAGGTCGGCCAACGAGTAGCAAATCGAAGGGGACAGTGCGATGGTGTCCATCTCCGGCGACGAAGGCACACGGATAAAACACTCTGGGTCATCCGGGAACACGACCTGATCGAACTGGTGTTCATGGGTGGCAAGGTCTATAAAACTATCGTCGGTCGAGGTTGAAACCGTCACTGGCCCCTGCTGGCCATCACGCTCCAACCGGATGATAATGTTTTCTTGCAATACGTCATCATCCTTAAACGCCTTGCTGCGCGATTTGAACAGGTGTATATGCCGGATGGCGGCCCGTTTCCGCACAAAATCACGAAAGGCCCGATAATATGGCCCATTGCAGAAGCTGCGCGGGATGATCGCCACGATCTGCCCACCCGGGGCAGCCAACGCCACGGCCAGCGCGACAAAGGCCGAATAGAGGTTCCCCGTCTCAATGCCAGCCTGGCGTAAAGCAAGACGATGTTGGGATTTGCTGTTGATCTTCTTGTATGGGGGGTTGAGGATCGCGTGGGTGTATCCCCCCGCGTCCGGCAGATTTTCTTTGGTAGTCAACTCGATGAAGTCACCCGCGATGACATGAGGGCGAACCCCTTTGTATAAAGCAAGATGCTGGGTCAGATGGTCGCGCAGTGTGTCGTCAATCTCGTAAGCAAAGGCCTCCACCGACTTAAAATCAAAGTCACCCGCACTCCAGCGATCAAGGAAGGCACAGGACAACGCACCAACGCCCGCACCTGCATCCAACAAACGGCAGGTCGAAAGGGTACTTGACGGGAACAGTGAGGCCATAAAACGGGCTACACTCGATGGTGTCATAAATTGGCCGAACTCCGACTTACGCTTCTGAGTAATATGCGGGCCCACCTCACGGCGTACGCTGTCGACATGCTCAAGTAGTTGAAGCATCAAGCACCTATGGACGCGGCGACACCATACGGTATCGCCGAGCCTGAACGCCTTGCGGCATGGATTGATTCATAGACTTACTGACACATTGAAAACTGATGAATACGTTAACGGTTTTCAGCATTTCCGGCCATTAAAAACCACAACAACATCATATTTACATCTCCCTCAACCGAGCCCTATGGGCATACTCTATTTATTTTTTTCACGATCTCCCGCAGCATCATCTTTGCCTCGGCTTCAGTCGATTCTTCGGAAAAACCGTTCACATTGATGTGACTTCCACCAATTAATGCGACGCCTCCAGTTCACGCACAGAAAACAACACATGCCGAAGCGTTATCCCTCGGAGCGTAACGCTTCCAATCATATTTTTATTATGTTCCGAAGCATAATAAAAATGAGCCTCCTTCCTGCGAATACCCCTAATCTTTCCTCCAAAAACTGAGCCATTGCGAAATTGGTGATTTCGGTCTAGAACCTCAGTGAGAAAACGGCATGAAATCAAATCGACCAACAGAGAACGCATCGCCATGAAAACAGTCCCCACAATTTCTGCCATCTACGGTTTTGACCGGAAGATCGATCTCAAACGACCTCTGTTTGCCTGCGGAGTGTCCGCCGGCTTTCCGTCTCCAGCCGACGATTATATCCAGGGCCGTCTCGATCTCAACGAACTCATGATCCAGCACCCGGCCGCTACCTTCTTTGTGCGGGTGGCAGGGGACTCCATGATCGGCGCCGGCATCCACCATGACGACATTCTGGTGGTGGACCGCTCCCTGGAGCCAGCTAGCGGCAAGGTAGTCATCGCAGTGGTCAACGGAGATCTCACGGTGAAGAGACTTTTCAAGCAGAATGGCGTCGTGCGATTGCTGGCCGAGAACCCTGATTATCAGCCCATAGAGCTCACCGAGGAGACCGCCTGTGAAATCTGGGGCGTGGTCGCCTTTGTGATCCATTCCCTGTAAGGCGCGGACATGGCCCAGATTTTTGCCCTGCTCGACTGCAACAACTTCTACGTCTCTTGCGAACGGTTGTTCAATCCCAGACTCGAAGGTCGGCCGGTGGTGGTGCTTTCCAACAACGACGGATGCATCATTGCCCGATCCAACGAAGCCAAGTCCCTGGGCATCAAGATGGGCGAGCCCTTCTTCAAATGCCGCGGTCTGATCGCGGCCCACCAGGTCCAGGTTTTTTCCTCCAACTATCCCTTGTATGGCGATCTTTCCCAACGGGTTATGGATGTGCTCTGCCAGCTTGAGCCCGAGGTGGAAGTGTATTCCATTGACGAGGCCTTTATCCGCCTGCCTCAAGCCAACGAAGAGGCGCTGCTTGAGAACGGCCGCCATCTCCGTGCCACGGTTAAGAAGCAGGTCGGCATCCCGGTATCCATCGGCTTTGGCCCCACCAAGACCCTGGCCAAGATCGCCAACCGGATCGCAAAAAAGTATCCTGAGCATGGCGGGGTGTTTGTTCTGCCGGATCAGGAGCTCGATCCCCTGCTGGCCACCATCGAGGTGGGGGATGTCTGGGGCATTGGCCCACGCCAGAGCCAGAAGCTCTTTGCCTGCGGTATCCGCACCGCTCTTGACCTGAAGAACGGCAATGACACCTGGCTGCGCAAACACCTGACCGTGACCGGCCTACGCACCGCCATGGAGCTGCGCGGGGTTTCCTGCCTGCCGCTGGAGGATATACCTCCGCCCAGAAAGTCCATCACCAGCTCCCGATCATTCGGTCAGCCAGTCACTGACCTTGCATGGCTAAGGGAGGCGCTTTCTTCCTATATCGCCATTGCCGCCGAAAAGCTGCGTGCGGAGGAGATGAAAACCAGGTGTATCCAGGTGTACGTCACCACCAATCGGTTCCGGGAAGGTGAGCCGCAGTACGCCAACAGCAAGACCGTTACCCTGCCAGTTCACACCTCCTCAACGCTGGAGCTGATCCACTATGGCGCCGAGGCATTGCGGCAGCTCTTCCGTCCCGGCTACACCTACCAGAAGGTCGGAGTGGTATTTATGGATCTGGTTTCAGCCAGCCACACGCAGGGCCATCTTTTCTATGCCCCGCCAAAGGGGCAGGAATCGCTCATGAGCGCCGTAGACAAGATTAACCGAAGGTGGGGCAGAGATACCCTGCATAGTGCCGCAGCAGGGCTCCTAAGACCTTGGAAAAACAAACAAGGAAGGAGGTCGCCATCCTACACGACCTCTTGGGATGAACTGCCGGTGGTGTGTGCCCCCGCCATTGTTAAGACGGCAGGTTATTAAGGCATTGAAAAAATAGGGAGTGCTGTGTGGAAAACCAAGCAGAAAAACACAAGGACATCGCCCGTCTTGACCAATCTTCCAAGCATACCTATGGATGGTATGTGCGAGTGCGATTCAACGGGGAAACTCATTCAAAACTTTTTTCCGATCTGAAGCATGGCGGTCGAGCCGCCAGCCTACTTGCAGCCATCGCCTGGCGAGATTCCACGGAAAAGGAGATTGGCAAACCCAGGACGGACAGAAACATTGTCACCATGAGCAAGACGAACGCAGGAGTTGTGGGGGTACGGCTCAACGAAAAACTGAACAGATATGAGGTGAGCTGGGTTACCCTTCAAGGCAAACAAGGGAAGACTACGGTCTCCATCTTGAGACACGGGAAGGAAAAAGCTTTTAAAGTCGCTTGCGAAAGAAGGCAAGAGAAAGAGAAGGAACGGTTATCTCTATAAAAGGCCATTATGTCCACCCGTGCTAAAGGCCTTTCAACCAACGCCAAAATCTTTGCATAATCCCGCCGTGTTGACGGTCAGAGAAAGCATAGGAGGCGCGCCGCCGTCGCGCTTCCTCGCCACGACGGCCAGCGGCGATTTGCTCGGGGGACCACTTGCTCGCCCACCTTATTTCACCGCGGTATAACCAATAGTGCGATTGACAAGCTTGTTGCCAATTTCCAACAGAAGGAAAAAGAGAAGGCCCCATGGGGGTCTCCTCAAAAGCCCATTCAGTCGGACCCAACGGCGTTCTAACCTTGGAACCGCATCCACAGGCACAAAGATGCGCCGCAGTATTAAATTCCTCCGAAACATAGAGCACACCAGGCTTCAACTCTTTTGGCATATAGTGGACGTGTTGCAACTCAATCTTCATCGACATCCGACTGCCCAAATATTTTGAAGTCGCCCAGCGACCAGATCAGGTGGTCATAGGAGTTACCTTCGTAATAAAAGCCGCGTAGCTGCTTGAACCTTATTACCGCAAGACATGCATTTAAAGCATTAAGTTCACTGATCTGAATGTTGATCCTATACTCATCGTTTGGGTCATCCGCAAGCGGCGCCAACCCTTTCGTTCGCATGTTCTGGCCGTCTTCGGCAGAAAAATAGGTTGTGCGCAGTTGACCATTCAATTGAACTCGCTTACGGTTGAGCCCCATTCCCACATCTATAAACGGAATGTTTTTCGAGAGAAGCAAGTCGAATATCCCAGCCCGTGATGCGCCCTTGTCGACGCAAACGAAAGCAAAAGTCACACCTTCAATATCTTTCGTGCATGACGCGTCAAGAAATTTGGGGATGAAAGTCAACCCGGACCTGAAATTGTCGTAGCGTGAACGATAAATTTCCGCTTTGGATTTGCGGAATTCGCTTTCCTCAACCCGTCCTGGCGAACGAAAGGCATTGTGAACGTAAAACGGATCGAGATCAAAAGCCCGAATCTCCCGCACCGGCGTCTTTACCAATAAATCGAGAAGATATGCACCGGTACCGCCCAGACCGATTATGGCAACGATATCGTCCTTGAATTTTCCGGCCAGATCCGTAATCGCCGCCCGGCTCGTCAATGTGTCGTGGAACTTGAAAACAGAGTCTGTGGCCCCTCCCTTAACTATATGGAATGTGTAGGGGAGAGGGGTGTCATGCTTTTCCATCGCAGGTCCGCTTATTATGCAGACATAATTTTCGATTTTTTCGAAGAAGTCGACGTAATTCCGCAAAGCTCCATCTTTGGTTTTTGGTTTATTCGAAAGAGCAAACCGCACGACGATATCGCTGCAGGCCTCGCTCAATGGATATGACGCATCTCTGATGCCGAGGTTGGGAATCGGCGTGCCATCGATCTGGTGAGGGTGAGAACCGGCGAAAAAAATCTGATGGTCTTCCTGGCAGACCCGGTCCTGGTTTTCGAATACAAGCTTTGTGACAAAGGCTCCAGTTTGCAACAGGCCTTGGTTATCCAGATAGGGGATATCCCGGATCACCATGCAGCTACTGTCAAAAGCGACGGCAAACCCTTTCTCGACCAGACGCTTTATATCGTCATTATGACTGGCCAGTTGGTGTAACATTGAAAATCATTCCATCCTTGACTTTAACAGAACCACTAGGAGCGAGAATCCCTTCCGGTTTTTTGCCATGGCCTCTCGTATAGGTCACAGTGTAGTTAATCTCCGGCTGCTGCGAGTAATTAGGCACCTCAAGCGAAACCACCTCCGCATAAGTAATTTCACTCTTCGTCCATTCGTATGGACTCGCTTCCACGACGATTGTGACCGTTTTGTCTGCCGCCATAATCCATTCTCCTTTGGCTTTTTCGAAAGGCATGTATAAAATAGGCCGCAAGCCGAGAGAACGGGATAGGATGTGCAATGTGAAGCAAGAAATGGCTTGCGGCCTTCCGGCTATCAGTTTTCCTATTTCTTCTTTGACTATTGGGTTTGTGACAAAGCAGACCCCGCAATAGATTTGGTCGTTTTGGAGGCACTACCGCTCTTCAACGCTTTTGAAGCAATCGACGAAGATGTAACCTTACAATTGCCGCATTTTGCCATGGTTGTTACTCCTTGCAGTTGTTGTAATATGCTTCATGTTGCCACCCCTATCCAACACTTTAACCTACTTCCACAAAAAGCACAACATATAGTGTAACAGATCAAGATAACACCCCACTAATTGACAAAATGGAGTCACCCGGAGCTACTCTATAACCACGAGACAGATTGGACAGTTACGCCAGTCCTCACTCTCTTGCGACGCTGGAAATTAGTCATAGCAAGAGGAGATAGTCGCCATAATGCCTTCCTGCTGCAACGGGAAGGCTCACAAAAATTACCGTATTTTTCCAGTATTGAATCATGGAGCCAAAAGGCCTAACATCATAAATGCGTAAAATGAGTTTATAATTCAGCCAATGACCGCTACCATCGGTGCAATACAAAAAATGAAATTCGGAATCAGAAAGCCTTATTTCGGTAAACGACTCGCAGCGAGAACTTCGCTGAAAAGGGTCGCAAGGCATAGTCTCGGCATAAAAGCGCCTCGTGGATTCAGCTGGCTCACAAACCCCAAAAAAGCCGCCTACAACCGTGTATACAACAGAACAACCACAGGGTGCTTGGTTATACTTGTCCCATTCTTCCTGATCACAATAGGAATTGGCTCTTTGTTTTTTCGGTCTTGAACCGTAGAATTCCATTCAAAAAAGGAGTCTGGAAATGAAGAAGATATTAATTGTGACGGCGGCAATGATGGTCATGTTTGTCTTCCCTGGAACCAATTATGCCGCTTCCAATTTCGACCAGGAAGGCATAAAGGTATCCATTGACACTGTGACCGACTCTCCCTGCTTAAATGAACCAAATGATAAAACCGAAATGAGCCGACGCGGATGTTGTTCTCATCATGGCGGGGTCTGCGGATGCAGCAGCACTGGCAGAGTAGAATGTTGCGATGGGACATTAAGCCCGTCATGCGGGTGCTGAAGCCCACAAAACAAAACTACTCAAATAGTTCCAAAACGCATATTGAGGCAATTCTCATGAGGTTATCTCGGCTATTCGATCCTCGATTCCGTTTCCTGGTATTTTTCTTTGTCATTTCTATTCTTTTCGTCCCTCCTGTTTCATCTGGCCCCCTTGAAGATTGCCAAGAACTCACCACTTATGGCATTCCAGGGAACAATGGCGAGGTTCTCTGCCATAAGGGCTTCCTCCTCGCACATGATTCAGAACGGAAAACCCCGATTTGGGTAATCGAGCATCTCACCAAAGAAAATGCTATGGGAACCCTTGCCCGCAAGGACGCTTTCAAGCCAGATCCTGACCTGGCTAAAGGCCGGCGCGCGGAGCTCAGCGATTATAAAGGCTCCCCTTATGACAGGGGGCACATGGCGCCAGCTGCTGACATGAAATGGGACGCGCAGGCCATGGCCGAATGCTTTTACCTTTCCAACATGGTTCCGCAGGTCGGGAAGGGTATGAATCAAGGGATTTGGAGGATACTGGAGGACAAAGTCAGGGGTTGGGCCATATCCCGAGGAGAAATTTATATCTACACCGGACCGGTATATGACGGGAAAGAAGAACTGAAAGTTATAGGAAAAAACAAAGTCGCAGTCCCTTCCGCTCTTTTCAAGATCGTCTTTTCTCCGGAGGATCAGAAAGCCATAGCTTTTATCATGCCGAATAGAAGTCTCAACACGGAAGATATGCCCCAATATATCGTGAGCGTGAAAGAGGTGGAAAAAGTAACGGGGTTGGACTTCTTTGCCGATCTCAGCAAGGAGACCCAGGACTCTTTCGAGTCAACCAAGGAGTCGGCATTGTGGCAGTAGGACATGTGGTATCCAAAGGGACACAGTCCCAAAAAAAAATAATACGACATGTAGCGTCAAATAATACGCATCCCATATTGTTGGCAGAGATAACAGCAGAGGACTATCTCCCTCCCCGAATTTGAATCCATGCATCAATTCCCCGTTGACTTTAACAAAAAAATTCCGATAGGCTAGACTAGTATAGTGTAGTATATACTATGGTCCGTACCATCTTGGAGTTCCAACAAAAAGGAATTAAGCGTGGAAATTCAACCACAAACAATATATTCAGGGATTATTGACCAACTCAACACCCTGTCTCCGGATCGTCGGCATAATCCCTTCGTGCTCAACAGGTTCAGGCAAGAAGCAGAAAAACTTAAAAACGTTAATCTTGCTTTCGCTTTTTCTGCATTAGGGGTCATTTCGACTCTAGAAAGAAACATTCAAGACGTCAGGAAAAACTTTGATCTTTCTTTGTCTCATGCGAGAGAAAGATATACGTCAATTTACCTGAATTACGCTGTTTCTCTAGGGAAACTAGGATATTTATCGGAAGCGGAAAAAGTTTTACAAACAGCATACAATATTTTCAGATACGATCTGAAAATTCTTGAATCCTTAATGGAGTATTCCATTTTATCGGGGAAACTAAGACAAGCCTATAATCTCATTGAAGACTGGATCAAACTTTCGCCTAACACTATGTGCGAGATTGGACAAATAATTATTCCAGCAGCCCAAGAATTTAACAAGCTACAATATCCAGACGATTTATTTGAAAATTATTTTGCTGCTATAACAAAAATTTTCAGGGATGAAAATTTATTTATTGCGTCTGAGCGGATAATTTCTAACGACGGTAGCAAACCCACATTATATAATCAATACTATATTGACGCACCAGGCATAGAAATAAACCGCATAACAGAGACTATAGATTCTGCTATTAAAGAATTCCCAACAGATTTAAAAGAATTCTTTTACTTCGATCTTCCATATCCAGAATCAGACATAGAAAATCTCATTGTTTCTGTCGAAAAAGACATTGAAATCCCTTCCGAAAAACTTGTTGACGCCGACGAATCTCAACTTAGAAGGTTAGCTAATCTTGTTGGGCTAGATGTCGATCAGTGGTTATAAATAACTGGAAATTATATTATTACAGAGTTTTTCAAGAGTTACTTGATGTGCTTGAAAATGATTTATTGCACATTAAGGCCGAAGACCCGACAAATTTCGATTCACACCCAAAAACAAAACTAGTTAAATCTATATTACTCTGTATTCTTCGAGACATTCCTGCTGATCCAACAACAAAACGTTTTTTTCTTGGTAACACATTAGGCTCAAAATATACTCACTGGAGAAGAGCAAAAAAACTTCTTCCTGACCGGTACCGACTTTTTTTTCGATTCTCATCGTCTGAAAAAGCAATAATTTATGTGTGGTTCAATGATGACACCTGCTTACGAAAAGCTGGCGCAACAACTGATGTATACAATGTTTTCAAAGCGTTTCTTGAAAACGGCAAGATTCCAGACTCAATGGAAGAATTACTAAAATTTTCCCAATTAGGTGGCCCATCCCGAAACATTCCCACCTTTTAATTCTTAGGCTCTTCAGCAAAATTTGTGGGTACCCGTCAGGGCCGATGGCAGAGTTGACCGATTGAAATCATTCCCTGACGGAGGTTGAAAATAAAGCATCCTGTTTTTCTTTTTGGCATTATGGAGATCGACCAAGAAATCCATGACCAAAAAGGAGAAAACAGGATGCAGATCAAGTCTAT